>ERZ894244.46-NODE-46-length-109087-cov-16.243250_pt1 | contig 109087 bp, 101 predicted proteins | sample MGYA00380299_ERZ894244 | MGnify/ENA primary metagenome ERZ894244 (study PRJEB32331, sample SAMN06328444) | human gut metagenome | biome: human gut microbiome; feature: stool | host: Homo sapiens | collected 2014-06-26 ... | reverse complement strand
AGTGTTTATTATAAATTTCGCAGAAATTTATTCAAACACGGAATTTCTTTCGACGCTATGGCTGCTTATTCACGACCGAAATTATTTACAACTTTCAATTAATTCTTTAAGTTCTTCCTTTGGTTGAAAACCTACTGTTCTTGTAACCTCTTCTCCGTTTGCAAAAACCACAATAGCAGGAATGCTTTGAATATCAAATTGATATGCTAAATCCCTGTTTTCGTCAACATCTGCCGAAAAGAAATCAACCTCGCCGTCCATTTCGTCGGAAAGCTCCTCCATAATAGGGGCAAGCATTTGGCACGGACCGCACCAAACGGCAGAAAAATCAACAACCGCAAGCTTGCTGTTTAATACGTCTGTAAAATCGCTGTTTTTAATTTCTTCAATCATTTGTTATTCTCCTTTATTTTGATTTGCAAGGTAGGAAACGGCTGAAAGCGCCGCAACATTTCCCTGCCCTGCTGCTTTAATATATTGATACGGTTTGCCGGCAATATCGCCGCAGGCAAAAAGACCGTTAATATTCGTTTTCATCTGTAAATCAACAATTACGTGTGCCCCGTCTGTTTTAAGCCCAGGAACAAGCTTATCGGCGGCGATGCTGTCCCTAATTACAAAAGTCGAAAAAGCGTCATACTCACCGTTTTGGCAAGCTATTTTTTCAGCCTTATTTTCACCGACAAATCCAATCGGCACATCGTTTATTATTTCAATATTTTCTATTTTGTCAAAAACCTCAGGCTCAAAATCATAAAGCGGAAAATATTTGACCTTTCGGCACGTTTCGCTCAAAAATTTTGCATCCTCCTCGGCTTCCTTGCCGTAAGCAATAACTCCGACATCCTTACCCTTGCAAAAATGAGCGTCGCAGGTTGCACAGTAGCTTACTCCCCTGCCGACGAATCCATCCTCATTTTTAAGCGTTTTTGACTGAATAACGCCTGTTGCAAGTATCAATGAAGAACATTCAATCATTTCCTTGCCGACTTGAAGAGCAAAATACTTGCCCATAGAATAAACAGCATTCACCTTTTTATCCGTGATTTCTATATCAAGACTTTCAAGATGCTTTTTCATATCATTTTTAAGTTCGTTTCCCGTTACATTTGGCAAGCCGGTATAGTTTTTTATTGAATGAGCCTTCACCATTTTTTCGCTTAAATCTTTATTGCCGAAAAGGATAATATTTTTATTTCTTATCTTAGCGGTAATTGCGGCAGAAATACCCGCAGGCCCCGTTCCGACAATTCCTATATCATATCTCATAAATTATAATATCTCCGATTTTTGTTATATTATTACTCGATTCATCTTAGTTATACACATTTTTCTGACAAATGTCAATATCTGCAATTATTTATTAATATATTAATCGACTAATAACTTAGCCTATTGACAAGGTAGGTTAAGAAATATATAATCTTATAAAATAATAAATTAAACAATATTATTGGTGGTGCAGTTATGTTAAACCGTTTTTCAAGAACTGAATTATTGGTAGGAAATGAAGCTATGGAAAAGCTTAAAAATTCACGTGTGGCAGTTTTCGGCATCGGAGGTGTCGGAGGATACACTGTTGAGGCATTAGTCAGAAGCGGCATCGGCACTATTGATATTATTGATGACGATAAGGTTTGCCCAACCAATATTAACAGGCAGATTATTGCCACAACAGACACGATAGGAAAATTCAAGGTTGACGTTGCAGAGGAAAGAATTAAATCAATCAATCCCGATTGTGTTGTATATAAGCACCAAACATTTTATTCAAGCGAAACGGCAGACGAATTTGATTTTTCAAAATATGATTATGTAGTTGATGCAATTGATACGGTATCGGGCAAAATCGCACTTGTTATGCAGGCAAAGGAGCATAACACACCTATCATCTGCTCAATGGGTGCAGGAAATAAGATGGACCCAACCGCTTTTGAAGTATCGGATATTTACAAAACAAGCGTTGACCCGCTTGCAAGAGTTATGAGATATGAGCTTAAAAAGCGCAAGGTTCGCAAGCTTAAGGTAGTTTATTCAAAAGAAATTCCGATTAAGCCGATGGAGGATACGGAAAACAGCTGCAAACGCCATTGCGTTTGCCCTCCGGGAACTGAGAGAAAATGCACTGCAAGAAGGCAGGTGCCCGGCAGTAATGCATTTGTTCCGTCAACAGTCGGATTAATTATCGCAGGCGAGGTTATTAAGGACCTTATCAAAAAATAAATTGTTCAGGTAAGCATTATGAAAAAATACGAAGAAATAAGCATAAGTGAAATGCTTGAATTAAAAAGCGACGAATATGTTGTTATTGATATCAGAGACGAAATAGCATTTACTTACGGCACAATCAACGGAGCGGTTAACATTCCGCAAAATCAGCTTAAGGAAAGGCTTGATACTCTCCCAACAGATAAACTTCTGATTATCTGCTGCAAAAGCGGAATTATCAGCGACCCCGTCGCAGAAAATTTAAGAAAGCACGGCTTTAATGCAGCTAATTTAAAAGAGGGCTACTATGGCTATATGCTTGCAAATCTTAAGAACGGTAACGACAGAGCCAAGGATGTTGAAAGAAGCATAAACAAAAAATTCCACAAAGGAATTTGGAGCAAATTCACCGCCGCAATAAACGATTATCAGCTTGTTGAGGAAGGTGATAAAATTGCCGTTTGCATTTCAGGCGGCAAGGATTCTATGCTTATGGCAAAGCTTTTTCAAGAGCTTAAAAGGCACAACAAATTTCCGTTTGAGGTAGTATACCTTGTTATGGACCCCGGATACAGCCCCGAAAACAGAGAAATCATTGAGAAAAATGCAGAGCTTTTAAATGTTCCGATAACAATTTTCGAGTCAAATATTTTTGAATCCGTACTCCACGTTGAAAAATCCCCCTGCTATCTCTGCGCAAGAATGAGAAGAGGTCATCTTTATAATAAAGCAAAGGAACTTGGTTGCAATAAAATCGCCCTCGGCCATCATTATGACGATGTTATAGAAACAATTTTAATGGGTATGCTCTACGGCGGTCAGGTGCAAACTATGATGCCTAAACTTCATTCAACAAACTTTGAGGGTATGGAGCTTATTCGCCCTATGTATCTTATCCGTGAAAACGAGATTAAACGCTGGAGAGATTATAACGATTTGCATTTCATTCAATGTGCCTGCAAGTTTACGGATACCTGCACCTCCTGTAACCCTGATAATGCGTCAAAAAGGCAGGAAATCAAAAATATGATTAAGCAAATAAGCAAAATCAATCCGCAGGTTGAAAGCAATATTTTTAAAAGCGTTGAAAATGTAAATCTTGATACCGTAATTGCTTTTAAAAAAGACGGAGTAAAACATAACTTCCTTGAAAAATACAAAAATAAAGAAAAAGAATAATTTTTCTATTGACTTTTTTATATAAATATGATAATATTATTCAGCACTAAGCGATATGGCGATGTATTAGTCACCCACCGCTTTGAATAATATAGAGGTATAGTGTAACGGTAACACTCCGGACTCTGACTCCGTCATTTAAGGTTCGAATCCTTATACCTCTGCCAAGAGAAAACAGACATCCGCTCGGGTGTCTGTTTTTTTCTTCGATAGAAGAAGATAAGGATTCGAAGAATACTTATTACGGGTTTATAATGCAATTAAACCCGTAACATCGTTCTGTCAAGTCTTTAAGGTGGAGATTTGCGAAGCAAATACTACCGTGACTTGACAGGTTGATATAATCTGCCACAAGGCTGGAAGTTTTACTTTCAGCCTATTTTTATGTCCTAATACTGCTTTTTACGGCGGTATTTGGGCAGAAGCCTTTTTGCATATTTGATAAGATTTTCTTCTTCGTGTAATATTAAATGTGTCGGCTGTAAAATTAACAAAAATTTAATTGGATTTCCATTGAAACATATAACACCTTACAATATAATAAAAGCAAATATATAGCTTATAAAGGAGGTTCCTTAATGTCGAAAAAAATAACCGCAATATTCTTGGCATTGTGCATGGCAATTTCCGTTTTGCCGATGACCATTCAGGCGGCATCAAAGCCCGATATTAAAGTTGGCGACTATGTTAAAATGGGCGCGTATAACAATGCCTCAATTCTTTGGCGATGTGTAAGCATTGACAATAACGGACCGCTTATGCTTGCAGACAAAATTGTTGACACCCTTGCATATGATGCCAAAACAAATGACAACAGCAATTCAAAATCACACAGCAGAAGCTATAAGCGTGATGATTACGGTTCTAACTATTGGAAAGACAGCAATATGCGTTCTTGGTTAAATTCGACCGCAGCTGAAGGCAAAGTCGATTGGCTTTGCGGCAACCCTCCGAAAGACGGATATGTAAGCGGTATGGGAGCGTACAACGAAAAAGCGGGTTTTCTCAACGCTTTTTCAAAATCTGAAATTGCGGCAATGAAAACCGTTACCCAGCGTTCTCTCGTTTCTCATCCCGAATACAACAAGGGCATAGTTGATGGAGACGCAAATTCGGATTTGTTATACTACACTGATATTTCGGAAGCGGTGGCAAACTACGACAGTTCATATTTTGAAACTACAACCGAAAAGGTTTTTCTTCTTGATGTAAAGCAGGCTAATGCCGTGTGGAAAAATCTCAAAGGTTATTATGTTGCGTATAATAAGGACGGTATGGCTTGGCCTTATTGGCTTCGCACTCCTGTTACCGATTGCAATCACGATATGCGTTATATCAGTTCATCGGGTCAGGTCGGTCGTTATGCTCCGTGGTATTCCGATTTGGGCGTAAGACCTGCATTTTATCTCGATTCCGAATATTTTGTTACAACTTCCGGCAGCGGCTCACAAAGCAGTCCTTATATCGGCTCTGCTCCAAATAAGCAAGAGGATGATTATACAATTTCGGAACCTGCCGAGGATGCAAATCCCGATTGGAATGTCAGCACCGAGCAAAGCATTCAGCTCACCCTCGGCCCGTGGTATTCAAATGACGGAAAATATTCTAATCCTACCATCCCTGTTTATACCATCCAAAAAACACGCAGCGACACGGAAAATATGGTTGTTGTCGTTTGCGGCGAGGGATACACAAAAAGTCAGCAGGGCAAATTCATCAATGATGTCAAACGACTTTGGCAGGACGCTATGAAATATGAACCGTATCGCAGTTATGCCGACAGATTCAATGTTTACGCTCTTTGCACAGCTTCCGAATCGACTTTTGACAATGGTGGAAGCACCTTCTTTGATGTTATAGTCGACAAATATAATTCGCCTGTTATTTCTAATAATCTCCACGGAAGTCAGTGGAAAAATCATATTTTTGAGAGATGTATCGGTCCTGAATTTATCGAGAAAATTCACGATGCTCATATCAAAAAAAAGTGTGATCCAAACACAATTCCGTCCGGTTCGGAATATGAGCCTTATTATTATGTTCACGATTATATTGCTCAGTTCGCTATGGTTGTAAACACAAAATCAGATTTCGGCGGTGCTTATAATAACCGTGAATACGGCTTCCATTATTTCATTTCGCCATCAGACAGTTATCGTGCGTCAAAAACTTTTGCACACGAGTTTGGACACGGTTTGCTCGGTCTCGGTGATGAATACAGTAACGGATATTTGCTTGACGATAAGGAACTTAAATCACTCAATCTTTCCTCGGTTGAAGACCCGGAAAAGATAAAATGGCGACAGCTTTTAGGTTTTAGAAACACATATACCTGCCGCAATGCTTACGGCTCAAAAATGCTTGTTTCAAGTTATGAGTGCATAATGAGAGACACAAACTATCAATTCTGTGAGGTTTGCCGTTTGCAGGGCTTCAAGCGAATGTCTCAGCTTGTTAAGGATGTAGACCTTTATGTTGCAACTCCCGAGGTTAAGGAATATACGGGCGCTTATTCAAAGCCGTCTGATTTTACCGACCTTGAAACAAGTTCATATTATAATTACACATATAATCGCAATGACCGACTTTTGAGCGGCAACAGCAAAAGCAGATTTAATACTAATATGAACGGTAAAAAAATCGAGCTTAGAACTGTTATTCAAAACATTTCAGATAAAAATGCACGACAATTAAAATTCAAAATGTGGATTAAGCACTCCGACGGAAGCGTTGCGACCGATTCATCGGGGAATCCGCTTCAAACAGTACAAACCTTTGACATTCCTGTTTGGAATGATAAGGCAAATTTCTGGCCGCTCGGTGCTTTGGATCACATCAAAAGCGACTTTAATTCAGGCTTAAAGAGTTGCTCGCTTATTTATCAAATTCCGTCTGATGCACAGCTTAAGAGCGGCGATACCGTGGCATTTCAGGTGCTCGATGAAAACGGAAATGTGCTTGCAGACGACAATACGGAAACACAGCGCTACACAACCGTTTCAATTCAGTATAAATTTGAGGACGGCTCTGAAATTCCAAACACTGCCGGCGGAACATTTACCGTGCCATACGGCACAAAGCTTGATTTAACACCGGCAAAAACACTTTATGATTATGAATTTATAAAGGTTGACGGCTTGAATAAGCCTATTGTTTCGGACGGAACGGTTGTTACATATTATTACAAAAATAAAAACGAAGAACACACTCACAATCTGACTTTGGTTGCTGCGAAAGCTGCCACCTGCACTACTGCGGGCAATTCCGCATACTACACCTGCGATGGCTGTGACAAGTGGTTCGCAGATGCAACAGGATCGGTAGAAATTACCGATAAAACCAGTGTGAAGATTCCGGCTCCCGGACATACCGCAGGCACAGAATGGAAGTCTGATGATACTAACCACTGGCATGAATGTTCTCGTTGCCACGACAAAAAGGACGAAGCGGCTCACGATTACGGTTCTGACAATGTTTGCGACACCTGCGGATATTACAAAACTGTACCGCACACTCACAATCTGACTTTGGTTGCTGCGAAAGCTGCCACCTGCACAGAGGGCGGTAAGGAAGCATACTACAAGTGCGAAGGTTGTGGCAAGTTCTATGAAGATGTACTCGGTACAAAGGAAATAACCGACCTTGCATCTTGGGGCAATATTGCTAAGATTGCCCACACCACAAAGCAAACCGTAACAAAGGCAACCCCAACAGCAAACGGCAAGATAGTAAATTACTGTTCGGTATGTAAGAAAACTCTTTCAACAACAGTAATTCCAAAGGCATCAAGCATAAAGCTTAAAGCAACATCATTAACATATAACGGAAAGGTTAGAACACCTAAGGTTATTGTTAAGGACAGAACAGGAAAGACACTTGTTAAGAATACTGACTATACTGTGTCTTATGCAAAAGGCAGAAAGTATGTTGGCAAGTACGCAGTAAAGATTACCTTTAAGGGTAAATACAGCGGAACAAAGACGCTTTATTTCACAATCAAGCCAAAGGCAACAAGTATTTCCTCACTTAAAGCAGGTTCAAAGAAGTTTACAGTAAAGTGGAAGAAGCAGGCTACACAGACAACAGGCTATCAGGTACAGTACAGTGCCTCAAGTAAATTCAGCAAGGCTAAGACCGTAACAGTAGGCAAGAATACAACAGTATCAAAGAAAATTTCAAAGCTTTCGGGCAAGAAAAAGTATTATGTAAGAGTTCGCACCTATAAGACAGTTAAGATTAACGGCAAATCCATAAGGATTTATTCAGGCTGGTCAAAAGCTAAGACTGTTACAACAAAGAAATAACAGATAGCTAACCATTTACCATAGGTTTTTTCGTGTCTGCATTTTTATTAGTAATAAACAAAGAATATCCAATATAAATAAAGGAAATAATAGCTATGATTAAAAAAATCCTGTTAATACTTACGTATTAGCAGGATTTTTTAATAGTGCAATGGGCAAAACTAAAAAAGTTTAAACCACATTCTTCTTTATGCAGTGCGCCCCAACAGGAGCTTTTTCATTTAGCAAAGTAAATAATATGAGAGCAATACAATTTTTCGCTATACAAGCCCTACATCCTCAACTACTTCATCATTATAAACATAAACTCTGTTAACACGAGCAGGTATTCTGCAAGGGAGTTCATAATTGAAAGAGTATGCGCTGTTTGACAATTCTTCTATGGAAATGTGAGCGCCGTTTTGAGCGCCGACTATAACAACTTCATCGTTTATATTACAATCAATATCGCTGACATCCACCATAAATTGGTCCATACAAACTCTGCCGAGAATTTTTGCATATTTGCCGTTAATAATAACCTTGCCTTTGTTAGAAAGGCAGCGAGGGAAAGCATCGGCATAGCCGATAGGAATTGTTGCGACTTTAGTTGTTTTCTCGGTTATAAATGTACCGCCGTATGAAATTTCCCTTTTGGGTTCAAGCTCTTTAATATGAGAAATCTTTGTGTACCAGCTCATTATCGGCTCAATATCAAGAAGGCTTTTATCAACCTCCTCCGACGGATAAAGACCGTATGTAACAATACCCATTCTGCACATATCAAAATATTCGTCAAAATTCATAATGCCGGCACTGTTGTTCAGATGCTTAATAGGTATTTCTATTTTTCTGTCACTTAGCATCTTGCAAAATCGTTTATACTTGTTTCGCTGCTCAACAGCTTTTGACAAATCAGCTTCATCACTGGTTGCAAAATGAGAGAACATACCTTCTGCAAAAATATTAGGCAACTCGGTTATGCGCTTGCAAATATCAGCACTTTCCTCGTTGATTTGAAATCCTATTCTGCTCATTCCCGTATCAATACAAAAATGATAAGGCATATTTTTATTTTGCTTTACTGCTTCGTTTGAAAGTGTAACTGCATCATCATATGAAAAAATAGGTATTCGTATATCATATTTAACAGCCTTTTCAACATCAAACGGAAATACCCTTCCAAAAATCAATATCGGTGTTTTGATTCCCGCTTTTTTAAGTTCAATAGCTTCTTCAATGCATGCAACTCCGAAAAAGTCACACTTATCATCAAGAAACTTGCCTATCTCAACAGCGCCGTTACCGTATGCATTAGCTTTAATTACGCCGAGCAGCTTAACGCCGCTTGGAAGTTTATTGCGTACACTGTTATAATTATGTTCAAGCTTATTCAAATCAATCTTCAAATAAGTACGATGGTCCATTATTTTATCGCCTCGATTAAACTTACTGTTTCTATATTATTTTTTCTAAAAGCCTCGTTTAGCTTTTTGACAAATACAAGCGCTTTTTCGCTGTCGCCGTGAACACAAACAGAGTGTGCCTCAATATTAATTTCCTCGCCCGTGTAGGCAACAACTTTTCCTGTTTGCACCATTTTAATAACCCTTTCAACAGCCAAATTTTCGTCTGTTATCATCGAGTTTTCAAGTGACCTTGCTCTAAGCGAGCCGTCCGCCTCGTATGCTCTGTCAGCAAAAACCTCGCTTGCATATTTAATTTTCTTTTCTTTCGCCGACTTAATCATTTGAGAACCTGAAAGCGCCATTAAAATTAAATCTTTATCGTAATCAATAATTGCATCAACTATTGCGTCTGCCAGTTCTTTATTTTTTGCTGCTTGATTATACATTGCACCGTGCGGTTTAATATGAACTATTTTGCCCGTGCTTCCAACAACGTTACCTAAAGCCTCTAATTGAGCCAATGTGTAATCATAAACCCGTTTAGGAGTTACATCAAGATTTGTTCTGCCGAAATTTTCCTTGTCCGGATAACCGGGATGTGCACCGATATCAACATAATTATCAATACAAAGCTTTGCAGTAGCTTCCATCATATCGTGATTACCTGCGTGAAAACCGCAAGCAATATTAGCGCTGTTAATTAAAGGAATAATTTGTTCGTCATAGGCAGCGCCCTCACCTAAATCACAATTCAAATTGATTTTATACATATAATCACCTAATATTTTAAGTCGACATTTTTTATATCGGTTATAAACATATGACCCGGTGAATGTGTTATGGCAATTTCAGGCTTTGTTTGCATCACTACGTTTTGCGGTGTAACGCCGCAAGCCCAAAACACCGGCACTTCCCCTTCGTTTATTGTTACGCTGTCGCCGTAATCAGGCTTCGTAACATCCTTTATGCCTATAGCTTCGGGATTGCCTATTTGTATCGGCGCACCGTGAACTCTTGGCATAGAGGCGGTAACATTAACCGCTTTTACAACTAAATCGTTTGGAATAGGTCGCATTGATACAACCATATTCCCGTGAAATTTACCTGACGGCTGAAGTTTGATATTCGTATTAAACATAGGCACATTTTTGTTTTCCTCAATATGCCTGACAGGAACGTCAGCTTCTAATAATTCACTTTCAAAGCTAAAAGAACAACCGATAAGAAAATACACAAAATCATCACGCCAATAATCGGTTATATCGGTAACTTCTTTTTCGAGAACGCCGTTTTTCCAAATTCTGTATTTCGGAAAATCCTTGCATACATCGCCCTCACTCGCCATTGTTTTAAAACACTTTGAGCCGATATCGCCGACCTCCAAAATCGGGCACGGCTTTGGATTTCGAACACAAAACAGTAAAAAGTCAAACGCATAATCCTTTGGCAAAATGCAAAGATTAGCCTGAGCATAGCCGTTGCACATACCTGATGTTTGGCAATTTATTTTGCCGTTTCTGATAAGTTTTTTTACTTCCTGCGGCAACATATTTGAATAATCCATAGGCACTCCTAAAATAATTTATCAATATACTTTTTTTGCTTAATTGCTATTTTTTCGGCAGTATTAACGTCAACAATCTCAAAGATGATTTTGTCCCCCGGTTTTGCCTGTGCAAGCTTTGGCAAATCGGCACTTATTACTGTTGCTATTTTTGCATAGCCGCCTGTTGTTTGGTGGTCTGCCATAAGCACAATCGGCATACCCGAATTAGTAATTTGTATTGAGCCGAAGGTAATTGCATCAGAAATTATTTCTAATTTTTCCTTGCCACGCAAAGCAATTCCCCACAACCTTATACCCATTCTGTCAATGTCAGAGGTAACGGTATACTGTTGCTTTGAAAACAGTGCTAAATCATTTTCGCAAAACATATCATCCTGCGGACCTAATACTACCCTTGCTTTTATTATTTTATCATAAGTGTTTTCCAAAAGTTCTCGCTTTTCGATATTTTTAATTTTGCCTGCTTTGCCGATTTTAAGAATATCGCCCGCTTTAAGCTTTCTTCCTTCAAAGCCGCCGACATTTATTTTAAGATTTGTTGAGGCACTGCCCATAAATAAAGGAACATCAAAGCCACCCGCAACCGCAAGATAACATCTTAATCCTTGCTTAACACCCTTAATGCTTAAAATATCGCCTTTTTTTGCAACGTACGCTTTATTTGTTTTAATAGGCTTGTTATTAAGCAAAATATCGAAAATTCCGCCTGAAATCGCAAAAATATGCTCATCCGTAAACTTAGCCGTTATTCCGAGCATTGTCATTTCAATAACAGGTGCATTAACATCGTTTTTGCAAAGTTTGTTTGCAATTTTTGTTGAATAGGCATCCATTACACCGCTTTGAGTAAAGCCATCTTTCATTACTGAAAATCTGCCTAAGTCTTGAATGGTTGAAAGCATACCTGCAGAAATAATTTCTATCATAATTCAACCTCGCTGACTGAAGGATTGTAAGTGCCGTTTGCAACTTGTTTTTCTATTTCAAGATACTCTGCCTTATCTATGCTGAAAAATTTGATATAATCGCCGGCTTTATACAATATAGGCGACTTTTTTGATTTGTCAAAAACTTTTACGGGCGTTTTTCCAATCAATTGCCAGCCACCCGGTGACGCAATAGGATAAATCCCTGTTTGCTCTCCGCCGATTCCTACAGCCCCTTCAAAAATTTCAAGCCTCGGTGTTTTTAATCTCGGAGTAAAAAGTCTTTCGTCCATACCGCCGAGATAGGCAAATCCGGGTAAAAATCCCAACATATAAATTAAGTAAGGCTTTGATGTGTGAAGCTTGATAACCTCTTCTCTTTCAAGAGCTGTATGGCTGCACACATTTTTCATATCCAAAGCAAACTCGTCGTCGTAGCACACAGGTATATTCCAAACCTTAGCCGTGCTTTTTACGTCGCACTCTTTGCCGTTTATAAGCGCTTCAACTTTCTTTTTTAGTTTCTTTGAGCTGATGATTGTGCAGTCGTAAAAAACAGTTAACGAAGCAAATGTTGGTACAAGTTCAACAATTCCGTCAATATGCTTTGCTTCTATTCTGTTGCAAAGACCGGTAACCCGGCGGTTAACCTCTTCGCTTATTTCATTTTTAAATTGCACGGTAACAGCGCTGTCGCCGTTTTGCAAAAATGAATAAATCATTTAAAATATCCTTTTTTAATTGTTGTTTCAAACCATTTATCAGTTTTGTCCTCAACCGTGTGAGGATATTCAATAAGCCCACGCATAAGTGAAATAATCGGCAAAACAATATTTTTGCCAATTCCGTCAATGTAAGGTCTTGCTTCTCCGTACATATCAAGCATACCCGCTTTTGCCGCAGCATCCATAACTGCCGCTTCCTCTTTCTCGGTATGAAAAAGGTCTAAATCATTCAAAAGAAATGCCGTGCATGCCATAAGAGCATTCATACCCCAGTCACTTACAGTTGCTGTAATAATGTTGTCGGCAGCCGTATCTGCCAAAATACCAAAGCCTGTTCCTGCCTTGCAACCGCCCTTTTCAGCGTAAGGAATATATTTTCTTATATGTTTTTCAATAGTGCCCATACCAAGCTCATTGCCAAGGTCACCGATAGAAAGATTATAAATACCTCTGCTTTGACATTCCCTAAAAAGAACATCATATTTTGCCTCAATATCGGTTGTGTTTACACCTACTGCATTATGATAATATCCGTTTTTGTTTCTGCCGGGTGCTTCATTAGAAATAACAGCGCACGGCAAGCCGTGAGAAAGAATTTCTTGCGTTTGTTCCTCTTCCTTGCTCTTATCCTTAGTAAATGAAACAATGCAAATGGTGTTATCGGGTATATTGTCAATGTCATAAGTAACATCGACACCTAAAACCTCGCTCATAGCCTTAATGGCTTTTTCGCATTGCTCAGGCACTAACATAACAGGCTTTGCGCCAAATGCCCTTATAACAAATCTGGCAAAAACGGTAGATGAGATAATTCCGTCAGTCTCAGCCTCATTCCAAGGGAGAAGAATAAATCCCGTTAAAATAAACACCTTTTCACCTTTTTTAATATTCTTCACAAGTCCCTCTGCCCCATTGAGCGACAAAGGCTTTCCTGTATACTTGATTGCCCCGTCGTAGAGAATTCTGCAAACGCCGTAACCTCTCGGGTCAAGGTTCATAAGCCAATCAAGATTGTATCCGACATTAAGTTTGGTAAGCTCGGTTTTATTCATTATTCTTTGCACTGCTCCTCAAAATCTTTAACTAAAGCGTCTTGAATTGTTTTCAACATTTCAGGCGCTTTTCCGCCTACTTTTTTGCCGTCAACAGTTTTAACCGGAATACAGAAAGAACCTGTTGAATGAACAACAATTTCATCTGCCGACATCAATTCATCAAGAGTGTAATCTCTTTCTTCAACATCGTATCCAAGCTTTTTCGCAAAAGCAAGAAGCCTTATCCTTGCTGTTCCCGGAAGAACCATATCGTCAAGCTGGTGAGTAATAACCTTACCGTCCTTAAAAATAGAAACATTAGAGTGTGCACACTCCGTAACAATATTTCCTCTGTGGAAAATTGCTTCTTGGCAACCTGCTCTGTCAGCAGCGGTAGCGGCAAGGCAAGACGGAATAAGATTAAGTGTTTTGCAATTGCAATAATAAAATCTTTTGTCCTCATACGTAATAACATCAATCGGCTTATATGTATCCGCAACAGGGCAAGGAGTAAGTGTAATCCACAAATTGCCCTGCATATTTTCAGGATAAATGTGACCACGAAGTCCGTTTCCACGAGTAACCTGCATATAAACAAATTGGTCGCCGTCATCGACCTTTTTAACAAGCTCTCTGAGCAATTTGTCAAGCTCGTCACGCTCTATCGGAATGTTCATACCGAGAAGTTTTGCAGAATTGTAAAATCTTGTAAGGTGCGCATCCATATCAAAAACAATATGATTATGAGCATATGTTGCATCATAAACACCATCACCAAACCAACAAACTCTGTCAAGCATCGGAATTTGCATTTTTTCAATCTCGTCATACTTACCGTTATAATAGCCTAAGTTTTTCATTATGAATACCTCCATATATCAAAGCAGGGGTCTGCCTTGCAGACCCCTTTGTCATTATTAAGATTAGCATATTTATATTTACATGTCAATAAAAAACAGTCAACATTAATTAAAATTTCTTTTATAATCATTCCAAAAAAAAGATTAGATTATTGATAACTCCGACACTTGTGCTTATATAGGACTTTTTTCGCAAATGTGCATATAATTTTTATTGTAATGCTTTATACTATATGATATAATTACAATGCAATAAATTATATTATAATAAGATTTCAATAAATTGCCTTAAAAAGGAATACATTATGAGCGATAAAACATCAACTTTAAAAAAGCCGATTAAAAACGGCAAAAAATTCTTTTTACTTTACAGTGCAGCATTTTTAGTTTGTGCTGCTTTATGTTACTTTTGGTTTATAATAAATAAAAAGACATTAATTATTAACAGCGACGGCTGGAGGTAGCACTTTGCCGCTTTTGTATATTTCGGCAAATACGGACGTGAAATTTTAGAAACGCTGTTTGAAACTCATAAATTTGTGTTGCCGCAATGGGATTTTTCGATAGGACTCGGAAGCGATATATTAACCACGCTTCACTTTTATGCTATCGGCGACCCGCTTGATTTGTTAAGCATTGCCTGTCCTGCCAAATATGCGGCATATCTTTACAGTCTTTTATCTCTGTTTCTTTTATATCTTGCGGGGCTTAGCTTCGGTGCATTCTGTTTTGTTAAAAAGCAAAATCACGTTTCAAGCATAACGGTAGGCTCGCTTGTTTATGTGTTCACCTTATTTGGAATGTTCATAGTGTCGCATCACCCGTTTTTTGCACTTCCTATGATATTTTTGCCGTTGCTGCTTCTCGGTGTAGAGCAAATTGTGGCAGGCAAAAGACCGTATCTTTTTATTGTTACGGTATTTTTAGCAGCTATAAGTAACTTTTACTTTTTCTATATGTTAGCTTTATTCACCGCAATTTATACACTATTTTTGCTTGTTTGCAGATACCGTCATCGTGCCAAAGAGGCTTTTGGTGCTTTCTTTAAAATCGCAGGCAGTGCAATTTTAGGCGTTATTTTAAGTGCAATTATACTTATACCTGTAATATTAGCCTATATCGGCGACGGCCGTTCATCTGAGAGTTATGTTCATACCTGGATATACAGTATGGATTATTATCGCAATTTCTTAGCTTCTATGATTACCTCTCAAACAAAGCCGGGATATCTTACGCATCTTGGATATAACGCTGTTGCGCTTCCTGCCGTTTGCGTTTTATTCTTTACTAAAAACAAAAGTTGGCGCCCATTAAGATTAATATTTTTAGGCGCTACGGCTATGCTTCTTATCCCGGCATTCGGCTGGGCTTTTAACGGATTTTCATATATGGCTAACCGCTGGGTTTTGGCTTACGGGATGATTATTGCATATATTGTTGCAGTAACATGGCAAGACCTTTGCAAAATAGATATTCGCAAAGGCTTAGGTATAATCATAGCAATCGCAGTATATTCCCTAGCCGCCTTATTGATGATGAATGAAATAAATCACAACATTATTTTTTCTCTCATAACAGCGCTGTTAATAGTAATAGTTTGTATGATTTTAAATAAATCGGCAAAGAAGCTTATTGCTCCCGTTTTAGCAGTAATCCTTGTATTTGCCTCATTTGCAGGCAATTCGGCTTATTTTTTCAGCAGTCACGGCAATAACCACATTGCAAGCTATGTAAGTTACGGTGCCGTCAACAATAAGATTAAGCGTTCTGCGGCGAGCAAAGTAAAGAAAGCGGCAAAAGGTGACGATTCATTCTATCGCTACAGCGGCGGAAAAATCAATTACAATGAAAGCACTTACGTCGGTATGAATGGTACTTCGTTTTATTGGAGTATGGAAAACAAAAATTTAGCCGAGTTTGTCAGCGAAACAGAACAGCCTGCCAATGCGGCATATATGTTCAGAGGATTTAACGATTCAGTCGCAATGAATGCCGTTACAAACGTTAAATATTATGTCAAAAACAAGAAAACTTTGATTCCCTACGGTTTTGAAAAGTTAAAAGGAAGAGTTTATCAAAATAAGAACGCATTACCGTTCGGTTACACAACAAATAACGTCATCAAAAAATCTGATTATGACAAGCTTTCATCATTAGAAAAGCAGCAAGCGTTAATTCAAGGCGTTGTGCTTGACAATGTTCCAAGCGGCATGAACACGGTCACACCGACATTTACATACAAAAGTGTTCCTTATACCGTTACGTGCAATAAAAATACTGCCGTCGAGGGAGAAAAAGTGTATGTTTACAATGCCAAAAGCAGTATAAACATTAAATTTTCAGGTGAAAAAAATCAGGAGACATATTTGCGTTATACATTTAATAACTACAGCAATATTGATGAGGGCAAGAGTAATTCAGACAAAAAGCAAATAGGTAAAAGCACATCAAAACATACTTCGCCGTCTCAAATGAAAATGCGTTTTTCCTCTCAAACCGATGACGGCAAGAAATACAAAACCGATTTTGTCACCTGCTATTCATCTTCTTACGTGCGTTACACGGGTGCTAAAACATATCTTGTTGGGCTTGGCTATACCGAAAATGCGAAAAACAGTATTAAAATAACCTTTGATAAACCGGGAATTTACGACTTATCCGACATCGAGGTTCTTGAGCAGCCTATAGACCAAGCATCACAACAGATTGCAGACTTAAAAGCAGACACGATGCAAAATGTCAAAATGGGTAAAAACGAAATAACCGGCACAATTGATTTGCAAAAAGCAAAAATACTCTGCATTTCCATTCCTTACAGCAAGGGTTGGAGCGCTACGGTCGACGGCAAAAAAGCTGAGCTTTTGCAAGCTGACACGGCATTTAGCGCACTTGCTTTAGACAAAGGAAAACACACAATAGAGTTTCAATATCATACTCCTTACTTAAAAGAAGGGGCATATATCAGCACAGCCGGTGTTATCGCTTTTGCAGTTTTAATAATCATTACAGAAAAGCGCAAGAAAACGGATTATTTATCCTTAAATCAATAATATTTCCTATGGATGAATAAAGCAAAACATTATTGCTTTATTCAAATGGCTAAAATTAAAGCTGTCTCGCTTCAACTGCGAGACAGCTTTTTATATACACAATAAATTTGAATTTAACAAACTCGGCGTTTGCGAAAGCAAAACAATTGCCAAACCGGTTGCGACGGTGGCAACGACAGCAATAATAATTGCTGCTTTTTTACTAAATTTTCGTTTCATCAGCTTGCAAATCAATAAAGCGCAAATTTCACAGAATGCTATAGCCAAAATAATTATTGCAATTGATTTCCAAAGCCAAGACAATTCAAGCACAAATTTCATATACAGTTCTCCCCTTTCCTGCTTGTTTAAAGCGAAATAACAGCATTTTTAAGTTTAATTATATCCTTTTCGTCAGGGTGAGATAATGCGCTGTCAAAATTATCAATCAACATATCAAGATTAGCAGGCGCATTGGTTAGCTCTTTCATCTTAACATAGCGTTCTCGTACGGATTGAGGCATTTTGCCTTGGCACATATATTCCCCCACAACAACATTGCTCAAATCTAAAGACTGCTTAACCCGACTTAAAATTTTTTTGAAATACTCATCGCTTCCGCCAAATCCTGCTGTACCAAACAAAAATACTTTTCTGTTTTTCAGACTTTGCAAAAGTTTCAACGTATCACAGTCGGCACTTCCCTTATCTGTCCAAAAACCGATATAAAGCATTTCAGATTGAGGCACTTGTGTTTTAGCATCGCCGTAGAAGTCGCAATTCTCTTTTGGTAATACGTCATAAATCGCATCGGCAAGCATTTTTGTATTGCCTGTCAGGCTGCTCACTATTATTGAATATTTATTATTTTTCAATTTTCAAGACTTCCTTTACATTGTATTTATTCACGTTCGTTATAAGCGGCAGCAGCATCATTTCCCCACCGTAATATTTTCCGTTCATAGTCAGGCAAACCTTGTTGTTAATCATTATAACTTTTTTAGTGAAAAAAACAATTCATACCGAGCAAAATTAACCGTTCATTCATAAAGTCAAAGCACTTATGCAAAAATAAAATCAAAAGTGGCACACTGCATAAAGAACAATTGCATTTTCGTTGACTATTTGCCTATGATATAGTACGATATAGATAAACAATCATAGATAATAAAAGCAAACTTTAAATTATTCATAAATTAAAAATCACAATAGGATAACAAAACAGAGGCACAAAAATGATTAACAAACTACACTTGGCAATGATAGATTTATACAGCGGAGATTCAAAAAGGATTCAGCATTTTTGCAAAGTTCACAGCTACGCAAAGCTGATAGCAGAAAATGAAAAGGTTGATGATAAAACTTTATTTATAATCGAAGCCGCTGCCCTCACTCACGACATAGGAATCCACACCTGCGAAAAAAAATACGGCAATTGCAGCGGCAAATTGCAGGAAAAAGAAGGCCCGAAATTGGCTGAAAATCTTCTTGCTAAATTTGGATTTGATATTGAAACATCACAGAGAGTGCAATACTTAATAGCCCATCACCACACATACGACAATATAAACAGCATAGATTGGCAAATACTTGTTGAAGCAGACTTTCTTGTTAATATGTTTGAGGAAAGCCTTCCGAAATCATCTGTGCAAAACGCTTATGACAAAATATTTAAAACTGCCTGCGGTAAAGAAATTTGCAAAAAAATGTTTTTAATTTGAACATATCTGAATTGTAAAAATTTTTCAATTGTAAAAGCGCATACTTTTCATAAACTATACTTGCAAGAGCGATTTGATATTATGTGATAAATATTTTGAAGAAAATTTTATTCAAAATATCAGCACGCTTTGCGAATTTTTGATAAGAGAGGTGTTTTTACAATGGCAAAGAATACAGTTCCTGAAGCTAAAGAGGCTCTTAACAGATTTAAGATGGAAGCTGCTTCAGAGGTTGGTGTTTTTTTGCATTAAAATTTTTCAAAACGCCCTATTTAAGCCACTTTCGAGACTTGAAAAATATGTATAGTGGGCGGTCAAACACATTAAAAACATAAAATTAACGAAAAAAGGTCTACATACCCATTAGAAAAAGCGTTGAAGAAAGCAAAATCTTCAACGCTTTTTTCATCTTTACAGCCAAAAAATTCAAAGTATGAAATATTGACATTAAGTGTATAATATAATATAATCAATATAAAGGAGGCGATAGTATGAATATTTTTAATGAATTATCCGAAAAATTTAATACCGATGAGCCGATACTTATCGAGGATATAGAAAAAATGTATCCGCAACGCTCTCGTCCTTGGATTGATAAAGCAATCAAAACTCTAGTTGACGGCAAACAGTTAAAACGATTTTCAACAGGTGTTTACTATATTCCGAGAAAGACTGTTCTCGGAGATTCCGTATTAAATCCGAGAAAGGTTATTTCAAAAAAATATATTCAAAATTCGCAAGATATATACGGCTATCTAGGCGGCACCTCCCTATTAAATTCATTTGGACTTACGACGCAGGTACCGAATGTTATCACTGTCATTTCAAACAATGAATCGACCCGTGGGAGAAAAGTTGAAGTCGGTAACCAAAGCGTATATCTCTGCAAGCCACCGACAAAAATCACTAAATCAAACTTCAAAACACTGCAATTTTGTGAACTCATTAGGTTAATTGACCTTGATAAATTGGACAGCATAGAAATAAAAAATCTTGAAAATTACATTAAAGAAAACAATATTTCGCTATCATCTATCAGCAAATACTGTTCCGTATTTCCCGATTCTGTATCCAGAAAAATATTAGGAGGCCCGTTAATTGAAAAACTTGCACAATGATAAAGAAACTTTCAATGACATTCTAATTGCAACTTCAAATGCTTTAGGTATTGAAATGGCAATCGTTGAAAAAGACTATTATGTTTCTTTGTTGCTCAAAGAAATCAATAAAAACTATCCCGATATTATTTTCAAAGGCGGAACTTCACTGTCAAAATGCTATAAGATAATCAGCAGATTTTCTGAAGATATTGACATCGGTATCAATGCCGACAAAGCTACCGAGGGTATGCGTAAAAAGCTGAAAATTGCAATTAAAAAATCAATTGATGATTTAGGCTTACAGCTTGATAACGAAGAAGAAATAATGACAAGAACTTATTTCAACAAATACCAAGTCACCTATCCGATTATCGACGATACTTTCATAACAATCAAGCCGTATTTATATGTTGAAACTGCCGTGTTTATGAAGCCATTTCCGTATGAAATCAGAAAAGCAGACACCTATATTTATCGCTTTTTGAAACAGCAAAATTCAGATGCCATCATCAAAGAATATGACTTAGAGCCGTTTGAATTAAAGGTGCAAACGCTCACAAGAACATTTATTGATAAGATTTTTGCCATTGGTGATTATTATTTAAACGGTAACAAAGAACGCACATCAAGGCATTTGTACGACTTATATAAACTCATGCCGCAAATCACATTTAATGATGAATTCTATGCGTTATTTGATGAAGTCAGAGAAATCCGTTCAACAGATTCCGCCTGCCCGTCAGCAAAAAATGACCAAAGCATTAAAAATATAATCGGCAAAATCATAAATGAAAATTACTTCAAAAAAGATTATAATGAAGTCACTTCAAAATTATTGTTCGAGAATGTTGATTATAACGCCGTGAAAAATAATTTGGCAAAAATTTATAACAATTTGAAAGATTGATTTTAGTATAAAAGCGTTGAAGAAAACAAAATCTTCAACGCTTTTATAATTGAAATAATTATACTTTGTGGTATAATTGACAAGAAAATGGAGAATTGACAGTTATGATTAGAAAGTTGCAGAAAGCAGATATAAATAAGGTTTCTCATATATGGTTAAATACCAATCTTAAAGCACATTTTTTTATTCCAAAACAATACTGGATAAGTAATTATGAATTTGTGAAAGAAATGTTGCCTCAAGCGGAAGTCTATGTGTATGAGAATAACAACAAAATTCAAGGCTTTATAGGTTTAAAAGATGATTATATTGAAGGTATTTTTGTCACTGATGAAATGCAGTCTAACGGCATAGGTAAAAAATTGCTGGATTATATCAAGAATAAAAAAGCCAAATTACAATTAAATGTATATCAAAAAAATGTTAGGGCAATATCGTTTTACCAAAGAGAAAGATTCATTATTCAAAGTGAGCAGTTGGACGAATTGACCGGCGAAAAAGAATATGTAATGAACTGGGAATCAAATTTTGAAAGGTAATAATGTGTAATGCGCGTTATATCTTTCGTCAGGTATGCTTAAAAAGTGAAAAAAGTAAATTGGAATAAGCAAAACAGAAATGAATACTTTGTATTCTTTTGCATTAACGGCTATACGGAAAAAATGCAAAACCTTGCAAACCAAAATTCAAATATCGTTTTGTACTGAAATAAATACAAGTCTTGTAAAACGGCACTGATACTTAATTGAGCATTGGTGCTGTTTTTCTTTTCACCGTGAAAGAACAAAGCCTTTACCTTTCGGCAAAGACTTTGTTTGTATGAGAGTCAATATTTTTTTGCTGTTATTTGCTTTTCTTTTTTGTCTTGATAACGCCTTTTATCGTTTCAATGCCGTGAATGGTACCCACAAGCGGATGATAAAGCATAATGCGTGGTCCTGAATAACGCATCACTTCTTTAATTTTCACTCGCATATCGGGTTTGTAGCAATGGCAGGGACATTGCGAGCAGAAGTTTTTATCGTTTCCCCAGCGGCAATGATCAAGCCTAAAAAGCGCATAATCAGTAAGTTCTTGGCACTCCTTGCAAAGAGTACCTTTTTTTGATTTATGCACACCGTGGCAATAAATTTTTACCATTTCGGGTAACATTTCTTTTTCTCGTGTGATTCTGTCTTTTTTCATGATAATCTGCCTCTGTAAACGGTGTAAGCTTCGTCAGCAATTTTTGCCGTTGACTTTCTGTGAGAAACCAAAACAATGCTTTTTCCGTGCTTTGCTTCGTTTATAGATTTTAAGATGTTGCCCTCGTTTAAACTGTCCAAATTGCTTGTGGGTTCATCAAGCATAATCATAGGAGAGTTGCAAAGGAACGCTCTTGCAAGACCTATACGCTGTTTTTCACCATCCGAAAGCAAATCGCCGAGTTCGCCTACATTTGTGTCGTATCCCTTAGGCAAAGTCATTATAAAATCGTGAATTGAGGCTTTTTTTGCGGCAATTTCGACTTCTTCTCTTGTTGCGTTGTAATCTGCAATTTTAATGTTATTTTCAATCGTATCGTTAAACAATTGTGTTTCTTGGCTTACAAGGCTCTGATTGTTACGAAGTGATGATGTTTTAATATTTTTAATGTTTTCACCCGACATATCAATTTCGCCGCTGTTTACATTCCAAAAACGCATCATAAGTTTAAGCGCAGTCGATTTGCCCGAACCGCTCGGTCCGTTTATAGCAATGATTTTGTTTTTTGGAATTTCCATATTGAAATTTTCAAGAATTTGCTCTTTGTCATATGCAAAGCCTACATTTTTACATTCCATACCGTCAAATTCAACTTCTTTGCCGCTGATGTTTTCTTCAACAACAGGGCTTTCATCAAGAATTGACAGCACTCTTTCACCGCTTGCAAGGGTGTGAGTCAAATTGCCTGCAAGGTTCGAAAGTGCGGCAACCGGACCGAATGAACTCATCATTGCAACGGTTGAAACAATAAGTCCGTCAAATCCGATTGTGCCCTTTTGGTAAAGGCAAATTGCAACTAAAAGCATTGTGATTGAAAAGAAGATAATCGAAATATCCGTAATTGAAATATTATGCCCCTCTATTTTCTTTAACTTCTTTTGAAGTGAATTAAGTTTATCGGTTTTTTCGTTCATTTCATTAAGGCGGGTATCGGTTGAATTGTATCTGATTGATTCCAAAAGTCCCCTCATACTGTCAAGCACATAGCCGGAAAGTGCACCCGAATTTTCACGGTAGGTCATACCGATATTTTTGTTAAATTTAGATGATACAAGTGGAATAATAATGCCGACTGTAATGTAAGCCGCAAGTGCAACAAGCATAAGCCAACTACTGTATCTTCCGATAAATATCAGCATAACAAGGCTTGTTAAAAACGCAATACAAATCGGAGAAATCGTGTGAGCGTAAAAAACTTCTAAAAGCTCAATATCACTTGTTATGAGCGATATCAGATTGCCTTTATCTTTACCTTCAAGCTTTGCCGGTGTTAGCCTACGAAGAGATTTGAATACTTTATCACGAATAAGTGCAAGTAATTTGAATGCAATATAGTGGTTGCACGCTTGCTCGCCGTAGTGAAGAAAGCCACGCAAAACCGCAAAAATAATAATGCAAATACATCCCGTTTTTATTGCAAGTCCACCGTTTATACCTGCAGCTGTAAGCAGTGTCATACTGCCAAGCACCGTAATTTGAATGGCGCAAAGAAAGCCTGTAACGCCGAGTATAACTGCAAGTACCATGAAGAAAGCAAGCGGCTTAACAAGTTTTATCAACCGCATCATAATTTTGAAACCTGATTGTTTTCTTTTCATTACGCTTCCTCCTTTGCATATTTTTCAAGTTCTGCTTGAGTGGAATACATCAGCTTGTATTTTTTATTAAGAGACATAAGCTCAGAATGAGTACCGCTTTCCTCAATTTTGCCTTTAGCAAGCAGAAGAATTTTATCACTGCCTACCACATTTTCAAGCCTGTGGGAGATAAGAATAACGGTTTTGATTTTAGCCATATTGTGAATAACGGTCATAATGTCGTTTTCGCTTTCGGCGTCTATGTTTGAAGTTACTTCGTCAAAAACATATATCGGTGTGTTGTGAAGCAAGGCTCTTGCAATGGCAAGCCTTTGCCTTTGTCCGCCCGAAAAATTGCTGCCTTGTTGATTAAGTTTAGTATCAAGTCCGTCTTGCTCACTTAAAAATGGCCAAAGGTTTACCATTTTCAATGCTTCAATCATCTTTTCGTCACCGGCACTTTTGTCGGCTATGAGCATATTTTCCCTAACCGTTCCTGCAAAAATGTAAGAATTAAAGTTTACGGCAGTGATGTTGTTCATAAGTGTTTTTTCATCAATATCTTTTATTTCAACACCGCCGATTGTTATACTGCCGATGTAGCCTTTAGTTGTTCCGCAAAGCAGGGAAGCAAGCGTGCTTTTGCCGCAACCCGATTCGCCTACTATACTTATAAGCTCGTGCTTTTTAAAAGTTATCGAAATATCGTTAAGTACGGTTTTTTCGCCGTCATAAGAAAAGGAAAGTTCTTTAATTTCGATATCCCCGTCAAGATTTTCAGGTATCTCCGCTCCGTGTTCGTCCTCTTTTGTATCAAGCAACTTAAAGAGTTTGTCGCTTGCCGCCATACCGTTCATAGCCACATGGAAAAATGAACCGAGAAGCCTGAGCGGTAAAAAGAAATCAGCCGCAAGCATAATGATTAAAAATGCCTGAGGTAAAGTGATTGTGCCGTTTTTTACCTGAATGATTGCAATTACTACACCTATTGCACTTCCTGCATATGCAACAATATCCATAACGCTTACGGAATTGAGTTGCATTGTAAGAACTTTCATTGTAATTCTTCTGAATTCTTCGGCTTTTTCATTCATTTCAACATTCTTGCGTTCATCCGCCTGATAAACTTTGAGTGTTGTTAAGCCTTGGATATTTTCAAGGAAAGTATCGCCAAGGTTTGTGTATACTCCCCAATATTTGCTAAGAAGTCTTTTTGCGATTTTTTGAACTGCAACAATAGAAAGCGGAATAAGGGGTACACAAATAAGAAGCACCACCGACGCTTTCCAGCTTACGAACACAAGCACGGCAAAAAGCGTTATCGGTGCAAGCATAGCAAAGAAAAACTGCGGCAGATATTTGCCGAAATAAAGTTCAAGCTGGTCTACACCCTCAACAAAAACCTGAAGCACCTCTGATGTTGATACCTTTTCGCTGTAAGATGCTCCCATTCGTGTAAGCTTTTTATACATTTTTTGTCTAAGCACTTTTTTTACTTCGCTTGAAGCGAAAAACGCAGTCTGAGAACTTGCGTATCCGCAAAGATAGCGCACAAGCATGACCGCCGCAATTGCGCCCAAATAAGGCAAAAGTCCTTTAAAATCAAACGCTTTACCATCGAGAATTTGCGCAAGTAGATTTGAAAGAATAAAAATCATAACGATGTTTGCAACCGTTTTCAACCACTGCGCAAGAACTGTTAGGGCAATGTACTTCTTTGAAGAAGGTACTTGCTCTATAAGTCTTGTTTTAATCATTTCTTTTCTCCCTAAATTAAGTTATTTATCCAAAAATTCATTTGCGAGGCGGTAATCGCCTTGCCGTGATATTTTACCGTTTTCCATAATCAGCACTCTGTCTGCAAGAGCACCGGCACATCGTTTATCGTGCGTTACGGTAACAATTGCTGTGCCGAGGTTCTTGTTTATTTTATTTACAGTTTCAACCGTTTTACAAAGGTTTTCGTAATCCTGACCCACCGTCGGTTCGTCAAGAAACAGCACTGTCGGTTCGCTTGCACAGATGGCAGCAATGGAGGCACGCCGTTTTTGCCCTTCGGAAAGTGATTGCGGATGCCTCTGCTCAAGTCCCGAAAGTCCAAAGGCATTTATCATTTCCCTTGCTATTTTCTCGCTTTTTGCCTTAAAGGAAATCTCGCTTAAAAGCGTTGGCATAAAAAGCTGATAGACTGGATTTTGGTAAACATATCCCACCTTTGAAAACCATTTGCTGTTTGCTTTTTTGCTTTTTGTTATTGTTTGGCTGAGCATACCGTCATTCGGCTTATTCAGTCTTGCAAGCATGCGCATAAGGGTGGTTTTTCCGCATCCGTTTTCACCGAGCAAAACTATTCGTTCGCCTGCCCGAATTTCTATATCAAGTCCATCTATAATATTTCTGTCGCCTGCGGCAAAAAAGAGTTTTTCGCCTTTTATAAGCACTTCGCCGGGCAAAGAGCCGTCGGCATGAGGAATTGTTTTTATTCCGCTGTTCAAGTCGTTTATGTCCGTGCTTGTAAAAAGCTGCTTGTTTTCGATTCGCATAACTTTATCTATGTAGTTTTTCACAACATCAAGCCTGTGCTCAACTATTAAAACGGCATATCCGCTGTTTGCCAAATTACGAAGTGCTTTCAGCAAAATGTGTGCTGTATGAGTGTCCAAATTTGCAAGCGGTTCGTCAAGAATAATGATTTTTTGCTCCATCGCAAGGGTAGAAGCGGTTATCAGGCGTTGCTTTTGACCACCGGAAAGTGTTTTTGTTTTTGCGTTTTTTTCTATTTGCATAAGCGTTGTGAATCGTTCAATGCGTCTGTCGATTTCTTCGGACGCAATATTAAGATTTTCGCAGCCGAAAGCGATTTCTTCGTTTACTAAATCATAAATAATTTGTTCGTCCGCATTTTGAAGCACAGTGCCGATTAGCTTTGAACGCTCGCTGATTTTTAGCTTTGTAACATCCTTGCCGTCTATTTCCACACTGCCCGAAAATTCGCCCGAATTAACGAACGGAATAACACCGTTTATTATCGAAAGCAGGGTGCTTTTTCCCTCGCCGGAAACGCCCGACAAAAGCACGGTTTCGCCGTATTCCACGGTGAGATTTATATTTTCAAACACATTTTCTTTAGCACCGTCATATTTAAAAGAAACTTCTTTCAGTCTTATCGCTATGCCCATATCATAACACCTCCGCCTGCGCAAATCACAATAACACAGGCAAGAAATACGAAATCCCTTGCTTTTATTTTTATTACTTTATATACCGAGCTTGTACTGTCATCAAGTGTAAATGCCCTTGTTTCAAGCGAAAGGGAAAGAGTATCCGATATTCCGATGATTCGCATAACGAGCGGAATAATAAACGCACGGTAAATGCAGCTCGGTCGGTACCAATTCATATTTGCACCTCTGACCTTCATCGCCTCCCAGATCTGCTTTATTTCACCCACTAAAACCGGAATAAATTTAAGTGTTACAAGCATGCCGAGCGTTATAACTCTCGGGCATTTCAGCTTTGCAAGACAGCGTGTTAGATCGCAGGGCGATGTGCTTACCATCGGCACGGCACACAATCCCAAGAGAATCATTCTTAAAAGCGTTTGCCAAAATGCGTCCAAACTTCTGTTTGTCAAAAATGACAGACCGCCTATAATAAGTCCGCAAATCGCCATTGCAACGGTCATTTTCCATGTACTTTTAAAAAGACCGAATGCCGAGTAAAGCACAAAAATTGCCGTAGCAAAAGCAAAAGCCAAAAGATTTTTGGAAAAAAGCATTCCGAATATCAGCACTATTACGGAAACTGAAAATGAAATCAGCGGATAAAAAGGCTTTTTAACCTCAAATGTTTCAAGCATTATCATCTTCTCCGTACGGTTTTAATTTACCTGCCTTTTGAAGTTCTGCGGCGATTTTCATTCCGATTGCCGCACCCAAAAATGCCAATGCAATTGTGCCGATTGATGTTAAAACAGAAATTTTCGGATTTGCTGTAAGCTGAGCGTAACTTTGCCCATTGAGCCAAAGGCTGAACAGAACCGAAATCGGAAGTGAAAACGGCATATATATTCCCGTTGTAACGAAAACGGAAACTTTCTTTTGATAACCTCTGAAAATCAAAAGCATAATTAATTCCGCTATGATTGCGGAAACAAAATTGTTAAAAAACATAACCGTCGAAAAGAAAATCAGCGGTGCGCCCGAAAAAAGTCCGATAATTGTGAGAGCACCCGGCTTTCTTACTTTCATAAGTCCGATTGCCACGAAAATCGAATAAATAGGTGCGGCTGCCATGTTACGCAGTCCGAAAACGGTGGTGTGCATAACAAGCGGCATCGTTATTCCGCCGCACAATGTCATCGCTGCGGATAAGACAGCCAAAAACACAAAATCCTTAACTTGAAATTTCTTAAATATTTTTTTCATACTTCGCCCCAATCAGTCATGTTTATTTTTCTTGATAACAGCAGTCATTACAAGCACAAATGCAACCGCACCCACTACGCCGCAGGCAATGGCGATCGGAACTTTTTTATTTTTAACCGTTTCCTCTTTAGGCTCGGTAACGGTTGGTGCTGTTGTAGTTGTAGTAGTTGTTGTAGTTGTAGTTGTAGTTGTAGTATTTGTTGCTGTCGTTGTAGTATTTGTTGTTGTCGGTGTCGTTGTAGTGGTAGTGGCTTTTTTGGTGGTTGTTTCTTTTTTTACATCTCTGATTTTTTTTGCACTGTCATAATCTATTTTAATTCTTGCAGAAGGTGATAAAGGCATAGCCGAAGCGGCAAATTTTACGCCGACAAATTCATTGTCGCTCTTAATCGGAAATTCAAAAGCCGCTTCATATTTAGTGCCGTCAATTTCAACATTATTCTTTTGCTCAACTTCTACTGTGTCGCCATCAACAGAACCGTCCTTGTAATACCAAAATTGCATATCGCTTGTTGTTTCGGCAGGAGCTATTGTAAGCGTTTTTTCATCACCGTCAACTGTAAGAAGTGCGGTGTGAACAATATAGCTGTCGCCCATAGATGCTCTTTCTTTTTCTGCGTGCCACATTTCAATCGGCACTTCGTAAACGCCGTCCTTGCTCGGACCCATTGCAAACGCACAGAATGAAGTGCAGGTAAGTGCAAGTGCAAAAACTATTGCTGTCAATGAAATCGATAATTTTTTTAACATATTTGTCCTCCGTATCTTGTTAGTCATTCCTAACTTGATATTAAAATTATTAGTTAGCATAAGCTAACCGCAGTTATTTTATCAAATGACAAATAAAAAGTCAACATTTAAAATTATAATATATGTAAAATTTGCCGCATTTACAGCCTGCGCTTGATAGACAGTTTGAACAATAAGTAAATTTTCAAAACGCCCTATTTAAGCCATTTTCGAGACTCGAAAATTTTTGCATAGTGGTCGTTCAAGCACATTAAAAACATAAAATTAACGAAAAGCCTGCATACACAGAGAAAAACGAGCCGAGATACGCACATCTCGGCTCGTTTTCGTAAATAAAAAGTATAATGAATATTATAAATCCAGCGAATTTTCATTCAACAAGAAATCATATAGACCTAAATGAAGAATCCCGTCTTCGTCATTCCACGGCTTCATAGATGTTTTGGATACAATTATTTTCCTAAAAAAATCATTTGTATTTTTAAGCGGTCGGAGTTCTGTATTCATCTTATCTTCATCGGATACATTTAGAGCAGATTGAATATAGTATCTTTTTGAACCTGCATTAACAACAAAATCTATTTCAACTTGTGATTTTGTTCGCTTTCCGTCATTTGTTTTAACAATTTCAACAACGCCGACATCAACAGAATATCCTCTGCAAAGCAACTCATTATATATAATATTCTCCATGATGTGGGTTTCCTCTTGCTGACGGAAGTTAAGCCTGGCATTCCTCAATCCAACATCTGTGCAGTAATATTTTGACGGGTATTCAAAATATTTTTTACCTTTAATATCATATCTTTTTGCAACATTAAAGAGAAATGACTCAACAAGATAGTCTAAATACTTTGAAACGGTATTAGAGGAAACTTTAACATTTTTTACAGATTGCAGCGTTCTTGCAATTTTCGATGCATTGGTAAGTGAACCTATTGATGAACATAAATCATCAGTTAATTCTTCAAGCACATCTTTAAGCTCAATTTCATATCTTTCATTTATATCTTTGAAATATACTTCATCAAACAATGATTGAAGATATTGTGTTTTATCAATATCATTTTTCTTCGATAAAACCAATGGCATACCGCCATACAAAGCATATTCTTCGTACGCATCGGATTTATCTCCGCCAACAAAAGTATAATATTCCTTAAATGAAAGCGGATATACCCTGACCTCGTCGCCTCTGCCCCTAAAAGCAGTGAGTACATCTTTAGTCAAAAGTTTAGAATTACTTCCGGTAACATATATGTCAACATTACGAAGTCTAAGTAAACCGTTTAATACATTATAAAGCCTTATTTCATTTGAATTTCTTAATTCCTCTTTTGATATTGCATATTGAACTTCATCAATAAAAATATAGTTCATTTTTCCGTCAATAATTTTTGAACGAATATATTGCGACAACTGTTGCGGATTTCGATATTGGACAAACAAATCATCATCAAGCGGAATTTGAATGATTTGCTCTTCATCAATTCCTTGAGAAATCAGATAATCGTGATAAAGATAAAACAAAAGATAACTCTTTCCACATCTGCGAATACCGGTGATAACTTTTATCAATCCGTTTTCTTTCTTGTCAATAAGCCTTTGCAAATATGCATCTCGCTTTATTTCTTTAAACATTCAAATCATTCCTTCAATTAAAACTTAGGTGTAATGTATCGTAACTTTTAACTAATTATAGCAATAATATCAAAGCAAATCAAGAAAATTCTTAAAATTTAAGCGAATAGTCCCCTAAGTTTTAATTGACCTTGATATTATAGAAAGGGTTGTTCCCATAACGGAAGATAAGCCCGAAAAAAGCAAAATGGGGCTTTATAAAATCAAGGATAACTATATAAGATTTTGGTTTAAGTTTGTATTCCCTTATAAATCATACATTGAAAGCGAGCACATAGATTTTGTTCTTGATAAAATCAAAGAGGGCTTTATAAAAAATCATGTTGCCTATGTGTATGAGGATATTTGCAAAAATCAATATCTTCCTGAGTTGATTATCAAAAACACTTTCGGTTTCACTCCCACAAAAATCGGTAAGTGGTGGGACAGAAAAGATACAGAAATTGATATTGTCGCAACAGATAATTCCAATAACATAATCTTCGGCGAATGCAAATATACCAAAAAGCCACTTGATGTTAATGTATATTATGATTTGCTTGAAAAAGCGAAAAAAGTAAATTGGAACAAGCAAAACAGAAATGAATATTTTGTATTCTTTTGCATCAACGGCTACACGGAAAAAATGCAAAACCTTGCAAAACAAAATTCAAATATCGTTTTGTACTGAAATAAATACAAATCTTGTAAAACGGCACTGATGCTTAATTGAGCATTGGTGCTGTTTTTCTTTTCACCAAAAAATCTATAAAAATTAAAATTTATTGTATTATTAAAATAGAAAGTGAGGTTATGCCTTATGATTGCAAAAATTTTAATAATGCTTGTTATTTTTCTCATTGTCAACTTAATTGTTGATGTGATTTGTAAAATAAACATTACACTTTTGAGTGTGCTAATAAAAGCACTGTGCTTTTTAGGGATTTTGTACTTACTGATAAATTGACGGCAAACTTAAAACTGGAGGTTGTATATGAATGATAATAATGAAACATGGAAAAATGCCCTTGAAATTTTAGAAAAGGCTAATAACAAAACGGCATTTAATCTTTGGATCAAACCAATTACGGTTAAATTTGACGGAAACACAGCATATTTGTTTTTTACTAATTCTCTTAGTAAAAACATTGCCGAGAATATGTTGCGCGAAAGCATTGAGAAAGCAATTAAGATTTCTTCAAACGGAATCATTAAAAGTTTTAAATATATGGAGGTTAGTAAAAATGAATAGCACAACTACACCAACAGTACAAACTTACGAAAATGAATATATAAATATTTCATTTTATGGCGATGAGGTTGAATGCAAGGTATTAGCCATATATCGCTTTATGGGCAACGATTATCTGCTTTACGGTTTTGAAAATGGCGAAAAACTCAATGTTTATGCCGGAATAGTAAAAAGCACTAACGATATTACTTATCTGGAAGAGCTTAAAACAGAAGCTGAATTAGAAATTGCAAAAACAGTAATTGATAAATACTACAATGAATATTTCAAGGAGGGAAATTAAATGAAAAGCAGAAAAACAAAAATAGAAACCGTTATAGGTGCTCTCATCAGCACCATTGCGGCAATGGGACTTTTAATTTTTAATGGATTTATTATTGATGATGTTCAGTTTGTTAATGAAACATTAGCCGTTTGTATTATGGGTTTCGCCTTGCTTTATAACATCATTTTTAATGAAGAAAATAATTTTATTTCAAAAATAATTCCTGTACTTACATCACTTTATCTTTTTGTCAGACTCGGAATTAAACCGTTACTCTCGTATAGCATAAATGATATTACCGTTTCAGTATTGCACGCTGTATTCTATGGCATTTTATTCGTATGCTTTACGATCTCCCTTATCAGCAGGTTAACATCAAGTAAAACAGATTATGAAAAATACACTATCCCGGCTTGTCTTATTGAATCCGCAATATTGATGTATTTGGCATGTTTCAAGGGTGCCGACAGTTTCATTATGTTAATGCCGATTTGTTCACTTCAGCTTTTTGTGCATATGTGGACATTATACTATGAAGAACAAAAAGCTTATGAGTATATGGAGGAAATTAAAAATGAAGAATACACAAAAAATCAGTAAATCAAAATATATAGCGACATTTGGGTGCTTTCTTGTAAGCATAGTTTCTTATATAATCTTACTTGCGAACATAGACTACTCTTTTATGTCAAAAGAATACACGACATTATTATCTATAAAAGTAGTAATTTCTGCTTTAAACATAATGTTATTTTTCACTGCGATTTTGCCTGCGAAGATTAAAGCAAAAATATTCAAGTCGACACTTGATACCAAAAGGTACGCCTTAATTATTCTCTTATTACAAGCACTTTTCTCATTAGCACACGCTTTTTTCAACTTTAGTTTTGAAGCAATACTAAATGCATTTGTTTCGGTAAATAACATAAATGCAATAGCACTACCGATACTGTTGGCAGGATTTTATCTGTTTTTACTTCTTACAGAATATCACGAATGTTCAAAAGTACCGATATATATTTTCGGAAGTATGTATCTGATTTTAAGCGTTGTTGTGATTTTGAATAGCAAAAATATCATTCCGTTTTTAATGCTGTTACCTCAAATAATTTTTGTCATAGTATTTATGTATGAATCATCAAAAATGAGCTGCATATCCGCCTTGATGTTTTTCAAATCACAAACACTTGAAACTGAAAATGAAGAAATAGATTGCTATTGTTTCTATGCAGAAATGGATGAAAACAAAAACTTAATTTACTATTTCACAAACCCCGAAACCGAAAAATATTACATTTACACTCAAGGTGCAGCAAAAGAGATTACAAACAATTCTGCTCAAAACACCGACGATGCAGTGCAGCTTGCAAAAAATGCGCATAACAACTTAATTGTGCTCTCTCATAAATTAAATAAAGAAATAGCCCAAATAAATAACGAATATTACTAAAGTGAAACCCTCGGCAGATAACCGCCGAGGGCTTTGCTTAATCATTAAATGTTAGGTACTTAGTATAAATTTCTGTTTGCTTTTGAATAATATCTTTAACCACAGCAGATATGCCTAATATGCAATCTATATTAGCATTATATAAATTTAGATCATAAATAGGAATAATCAGTTGTTCCGTCTTATTTTGCCCATACGACTTATGTATATCAAATAATTGATAATGATTTGTAACATCATATAAATGCTCATTATAATCATAATGCACACCGTGTCTGCAAATATTTTCTAAAACGCCGTTATTATATTCCACTTTATTTGCTTCGTTCAAGTTGTCATCCAAACTTACATAGCAGCTTGTTTGGCCATTATAATAAATAATTCCATCATCGCAAACATTACAAAAATCCTTCATTCCTTCAATATAATCCTTATTATCGTAACAAGGTACATTTTTAAAATCCAAAAAAAGTTCCGTCATATAATTTGCAAACACATTTATCATACCAGAATTAAATACATATAGTTTGTTGTTTTTAAGAAATTTACGAATCTTTACTCTTAATAAAAATCCAATGGTGTCTTTGCGAAAAGCGTTCTCGCTAAAATAATACGGTATATCATTGAAATAGTTGCTATACAAATGAGAGCTCCAAAATTCATTCATCATTTCGCTCCAAGGAAAGCTTTCAATTATATGCAAATATTCTTTTTTAAGAGTCAATTCAAATTTCTTTATAAACTCAAGCTTTATTTTTTTGCTTTCCTCATTGAAAATAACTTTAAAAATTGAATTTCCAATAACTAAAAATGTTCTGTTTTCCAATTTAATAATATTCATTTGTTCATAACTACAACCAAACTTTATATTGTATTTTTCATGTATATCAAAAAGATTCAGCACTTTATATTTACTGTCATAAATATATAACTTATTGTTACCGTAGCCATAAAAACATCTGTCATCCATTGCCTTAAAGCCAATTATTGTATTATCGCCAAACAATTCACAGTTAAAACAAAGCACAAGGTTATCACCTATTAAACATATAGGCTCATTCTTTGTAATAATTCCATGATTAAAATGAATAATTTGGCGAGTAGCAATTTGGCTTAAATTAAAAGATGTCAATTGCCCCTTGTAACTTTGAGAATGAGTTTTATTAAAGTACCATCTTTCATAACCAAAATTGGATGGACAATCACATAATATGTTTCTATCATTAGAATCTTGAATCACTCTGTTATTTAATGACGGATATTTTTTTCGATACATTTCTTTGGTCGAATCATTATAGCAAATTGATTTCAATGTTCTACCACTAAAAAGAATTTCTATTTCATCACCATCCTGTACAATTTCCTCTGCTAGTAAATGCTGATTCACTTTACATACCGAAAGCAATTTTTCATTTTCTGTATCAAACAGCATATAAGCATTTCCGTAATAAGAATTTTCATCTGAGCGAAGCAGCGAAAAATTCCCTTGTTGGCAACAAAGTGTGCCATATGAATTGAATTTATCGGCAGAATCCTTTTTACTTTTTTCAATACAAGACGAAACTATATTTTTATCATAATTCAAACTTTGACTTATGATACCGTTTTTTATTTTTACAATCACAGACGAATACAACTTACTATTAGCACTAATAACGAAGCCTGTATCTTTTTTATAGCCAATATCAGTAAACGGACCGGATTCATCACTAAGTGTTCTATAAATAACGGTTGAATACTTAACATCCCAAATATTAACCGCATTTTCATCACCGGTTGCAAAATATTTTCCCTCCTCGCTTATTGCAAAAAGTTCTGCTTTTTTACGTACCGATCTTACATAACCGCGCTCTCCTTCAAACGGAACAAAGCAGGCATCATTGCATAACGAATTTGAAAAATCCGTGTCAACACATTCCTTGCCTATAAAATTGCACAGGCGCAAATCAAGGCTGTGCAAATCACAATCCTTAAAGCTGTTTTTGTAAAAATATAATATGTTAACCAAATTTGTGGTTTTAACAATATCATCACAGGATTCAAAGCACCTATCAACATTACTTCTTTGGTTTGCTCGCAGCGAATCCAATTCAGTAAGCAGACTAATTTTATCAATTTCATAAGACAGAAACTTACAAATCTGCTCACTGAAAATTAATTCATCAAACACATCAAAATTATTATCGTTTACATCTCTGCCGATTTTTTTAGCAGCGAAATAATCAACATATATTTGGTTTGAAAAGACAAGCTTTTGACTGCTTTTTTCATATTTTGCAATGCCGTATTTTTCAAGCATTAAAACATCGGCTTCAAAATCATTTATATGCTTTTTACCGAAAATTCTTGATACTAAACGAACTTTACCATTATGCGCCAAAAGCAGTTCAACAAGTTCTTTTTCGGTAATATATTTTGTTTTATGCTCTGCACAATAATATGCCGTTTTTAAAACAAAATCATTATCAAGAACCTCATTAAACCTTCTGTCCATGAGCTGATGTCCTGAATTTATCATTACATCGTTAGCAGAATTTGTTTTAATCAATTCAATATACCACCCGAGCATTAACGGAGTTGATATTATTGAATAAACCTGGTCTTTAAGATTTTTGAAATCAAATTTAGGTGAATCCTTAAATTTATCCTCTAAAATAGATATTATTTTTTCTTTTGAATGAGGTTCAAGTTTGAGCACTTTGAAATTTTCAAACACCTTACCGTCATTAAAGGCAGAGGAAACAATAACGCAACAACCCATTTTAACAAAATTTTCTATAATATTTGTTACATCGGCAATACTTTCATTATTAAAAGCGTCCTCATAATGATTTATAAGCAAAACATACTTAATGTCAGATTGTGCTGAAACCATGTTATAAAAGCGCTTAAAGAACTCAATTGAACCCAAATAACTTTTTTCGCCCTTGAAAAAATATTTTTGCAATTCAGTATATAAATCTTTAGTATTTAACGCAGCCGCATCAATATAACACGGCACAACACCGTTCTCATTCTTTAATGCTTCAAAGCATTTTAAAAGGAATTGAGTTTTCCCATATCCTGCCGGGGCAATAAGTGCCGTATTTTCATAATTTGATTTTTTCACATGTTCAAGCAAATCAAAGCCCATTTTCTCATCTCCTTAAATCATCAATATTATTTTATCATTACACAATTAAAATTACAATATCCGTGTTTTCACCAAAAAATCAAAGCACCTAATTATTTGATATATAATAGCTATAGAAACAACAAATGAAAAACAATTTTAAAGTTCAATCGTTGTTTCACCAAGAAAACAAAGCACCTAATTATATGATATATAATAACCATAGAGACAGCAAGTGAAAGGATTTTTAGGCGCTTAAAAATGTTTCACCAGAAAAATATATATCACATAGACGCAAGTTATAATATACTTGCAAAGGAAATTTAAATACAAATTTCTTTTTCACCAAAAACAAAATATCATTCATAATGAATGATATAATGAAAACGAAAACAGAACATTGAAAAAGTTAATATATGAATTATGCTTTATGGTCAACTCGGTTAAAAAGGCGGCTCCACCGCTCCGAGGCACAGGGTAGTACTCAGTTAATATGCATAAGGATACTTTTGCAAAAAGGCTGTTAATCATTAGCGATAATGATTAAGAAGAAGAAAATCCTCAACAGTAAACCGGTGGCGCAAAGTTGATCGTATTGAAAAGCACGGAACTTCCGGGTGCAATAATACACGCTCGCAGTGCGAGAATAAACCTGAAAGCTTATCGGCGTGGCAGCCGATGATTACTCAGGTAAAGCCATCAATGCACTTTGCCTTGACTTCGAGAAATCGGATATAACGGAAGACTCCGGTAATGGTAGCCGAATGGCAATAAATGAACTTTTACCTAATTGAATGGTCGGTGACATTTGCAGGGAACATATCCTGTGTAAGATGTAGTTTTTAAAACCGGGGTAAGTAGTTAGGGGTAGCTCCCCGAAGCTCAAGCTTATCTCCTTGCTTGCTGAAGATCAATGCGTGAAAACAATGTACGGCGAAGGTCGGACTATAAAGTATAGTTGATATATTAACTAATCAATAACCACTTCACTCATATTGGAGGCTATTATGATTTACTTTACAGGCGACACACACGGTGACATCAATAGATTTTTTGACGGTGGTGCACTCGATACCAAACTTACCGAAAATGACACTCTCATTGTTTGCGGAGATTTTGGCTTTATATGGTTTGACGAGAGTAATCCTGTCGGATTTAATCAAGATAATGATGAGCTTGACAGATTATCGCACAAGCCATATACAATTCTGTTTGTTGACGGCAATCACGAAAATCACGATAGGCTGTCAAAGTTCCCCGAAGTTGAAAAATATGGCAGCGCCGTGCACAAAATCAGAGACAACATTTATCGTCTTGAAAGAGGTAGGATTTACACCATCGAGGGCAAAACATTCTTTACTTTCGGCGGTGCATATTCTATTGATAAATATATGAGGCAAGAGGGCATTTCTTGGTGGAGTGGCGAAATTCCTAATGACGAGGAATACAAGCGTGGTATTCAAGCAATTAAAAATGCCGATTATAAGGTTGATTATATCATTACACATACTTGCCCATCCGAAATAATTAAAATGTACTTGCATCACATTCCTGACCCTCACGACGGTGAACTGACCGGATTTTTTGATTATCTAATGTATGATGTCGATTTTAAAGGCTGGTTTTTTGGACATTGGCATACAGATGATTATTTTAATGTTCCAATGCGTGGAAAAGCCAAAATATTCAAAGCATTGCTGTTTGATGTAGTTAATATAGAAGAATACGAGGAGGTAAAAAACGATGAATACTGAAGATAATGTTTTTCATGTTACCGATGATAACGGAAAACAAATAAGAATGGAAATTCTGTTTACTTATGATGATACAGAAGAAGGACTGGTATATATAGTCTATACGGATAACACTCTTGATGATGAGGGAAATGTTAACACATACGCATCATATTTTTATCCTGATGAAGACGAGCCTCGCTTAAGAGTAATTGAAAATGATGAAAAGTGGAATATGATAAAAGATATTCTTGAATCATTAAACAAAGGCGAAATTCCAGACTGAGAGTTTCACCAAAAACAATATTAACTATTAGAAACATTGTAATATATGATTGTAGACAGTTAAGTTTGTCTGACAAATTTATCAAAGAAAGGAGGAAATGATTTATGTCTTGTTTGCACATTCAATATGATGGCGGTGATTATAATTGCTATCGTTGCGACTTATGCGGGAAGAGATGGGACTGGGGCGATGCTCATGTAGAGCATGTCTGTAAAGACGGCGAAAGCTACCGCCATTGTCCTATTTGGGAAAAATACTCGTACTAATGTTGCGTAATCTAAGTATCCTGCGAGGAAATTCTTCGCAGGATGCTTTTTTTATACCATTAGCTTCACAAAGCGGAATTTCACCAACAATAATTAACACTCCTATTTCAGTGTTAGAATTAAATTAAAGAAAAGGAGTGATTATTTATGGCGACAAGGCCCGTATTTATAGAAAGTTCTAAACCGCCTTATTTCAAAATGGTAAATATTGAATTCAAATGGAATGGCGGCTTTGCAAAATGTCAATCACAGAAAAACATCAATGCAATTCACACAGCATTTTTAAGTAATCATCCGGACTACGGAATATTAGAAATCTCCAGTAAATCAACGAAAGAAATAGGTACTAAGCTAAGTGCGTTTTCTCTTTTAAAATATGTACCATCAATAAATAAATCTATACCGGTTGAGTGTATTTATCAGGGCAGCAAGGTGTTTTCTAATGGTGGACCATATACAGATTTGTACCTAAAATCACCTAAAGAGGCAAAAACAGACGGCAGATTAAAATCAAGTGGCGAATTGAAAGGATTTCACTTTGAAAACATCGATTATCCGCTTGGAAACGGTTTTACTTTTTATGATTATATTTATATTTCTGCTCTCAATGAAAATCCTATTCTTGCAGGAGAAATAATAAAATACTCTGCATTTACCGATATTATTTTCACACCGCAAAAAAGTATAAACTGCCAAGCAAAATCAGCTGCAATATTCAAATCATTATATAACAACGACCTGCTTGATACAGCAAGCGATTTTGTCAAAATATCATCATTATGCGAAAGCAAAATCTTCTAAATAACAGCATAGGCTGTCTCTAAAACGAGACAGCCTATTTTAACATTATTCAGTTTCATCATCCACAACCACGCAATCGCATAATAAACCTTCATCAAAGTCTTTAAGCTCATTTTTAAATTCAGTTGCAATAGTTTTAGCTCTTTTTTGCATAATAATCGGGTCGACTCCATTGTTACTGATAACTCGTATTAATCTTTCAATATCGTTGATAAATTCATCCAAGTTTTTGTACATGGTTTGCTTAAAGCGTCTATCAATACAGTTTTGCAATATTCTCTTGATATATTCTTTTTCTTCACCACTTAAAAATTTAATTGAATTGAAAGCATTTTCAAGAATGTAATTATTAAATTTGTTCTTATCGTTTCTGTCAAAAACGACTAACAATGGTTTACCAAGGCTCATTTCTTTTTGATAATATTCATTAAATTTATTTTTAAAAATTATTTCCAAAAGAATAATAGCACAAGAATATATCAAGGCATTTTCAGGAGTATGTTCAAAATCAATTTTATTTTTGCAATAACCAAATGTATAGCCAAAATTTCCGCTTTCCACACTATCTGCTTTAACAGCAGCATCCATATCAAGCAGATATACATTTTTAACAAATTCCTTTTCACTTATGCCTTTTTTACTTGAGTAAGCAAAATTATCAGGTTTTAAATCCGTAATAACATAACCTTTTCCGCCGGCATAAAAATTTCTTACCGTTTCAACAAGGCAACGAAAGACCTCCAAACGAGACAAAAGGGTTATCGCATTTTTATCTTCAAGCGAATAGTTGTCGTTATCAAAATAATATTTAAGTGAATCTACATGATTATCTTGGGTAATATAAAATCCACGAAATAATACGCCCGAATTGTCAAAATTAACAAATTTGTCATCGGCAATACGCTCAATAGGAACAATAAACGGTGCAAGCGATTTTTTCATTTCACCCATAGAAGTTTCATTGGTAAACTCAAAATCAGAAGTATTAGTGTTAACAAATCTATCAAAAGAATCATTGATTTTTTCTTTGACAGGATAAGTAACAAATGTACCGTAGTACCAATTTTCAACTTTTTCAAAGCTGCTGTTTTCTGCTTTTTCAAAATACACTCTTTTTAAAAATTCGGAGTCTTTACTCGGAAAAAATTCTTTTAATATTGCGTCTTTGACATTATTATTTTCCGATATGTATTTCACTCTGTAAACATTACCTCTTGCACCGTTGCTGATAAGATTTTCAACTAAAGCATACGCTTTAATTTTATCTTCATAAAATTCTCCGTCAATTTTATTAAGTATTACTCCTGTACCTATAGCTAACGATTTTTCTTCATCGATTTTCATAAAAACCACCTAATCTTCTTTTGGAATTGATGCAACAAGTTTTTTGAAAAATTCATCAGGGCTTGACGTAGCAGCCAATGCAGCTAATACGAATTCATACAAATTCGGGTAATAAAGCGGCATATATCCACAATCTAATAACTCATCATTTGTTTGTTCTTCAAACTGTTTAAATCGTTCTTCAAAAGTAAGGTCTTTATATTGAGCCTTATGAGTCGAAAAATTATAAAAAGAGGATGTAATAATATCATCTCTTGAAACAGGGATTGATTTTTCTACACAGATTTTTTTAAGTCTTTCGGCATTAAGCACCTGCTCACCGAAAACACCTCTGGCTTTATAATTTGAATATTTTTCAATTTCCAATATTTCATCCAGCGCTAATGTTATATTCATTTTATCTTCTTCGTCCTGGTTTTCCTCAGAAATTGTACAGAGTTTATTCATGAGTTGAATTTTTTCTGTTGCTTTTTGTTCCTTTTCTTGTTCCAAGCTCTTTACTTTACTAACCACATCATCATACAATTCTATATTTTTTGTTGAGCTTTCTTTTTTCAAAACTCTATTTGCCAATTTCAATAAATCATTAATTATGATAATATCTTCTTCAATTTTTAAAACTTTTTCTTCATATTCTGCTTGATTATTTATATTTAATAATTCAAAATTATTTCTTAACATGTCAAGTGCTGATACACTGTTTGATGATAAGCAATCAACTCTGTTTGAATTATTCTTATTAAGACAAAATTCAAGAAGTTCAATACCTTTAATAGAAGATTTTTCAGCAAAAAGTTTTTGAATTTCAGCCGAATCGACATTGAAATATAAATTTTCAATTACTCTTTCAACAGTACTTTCAATTTTTTCATCAGTTGCTGTTGACAAATCTTCAATTATCATTCTGTCGCTATTATATATGGTTTGTGAATTTTTCGTTTTTTCATCAAGTTTATTGATAGATTGCTTTTTGAAACTTTCAAAAAGCCTTAAAAAAGTCAAATATTTATTGGCACTTTGGCTCAAAGCGATATAGCACATAGCATCAATAGGATGCTTGATATTAAAGCCTTGCTGCATAAGTGCTTTCTTCAAGATAATAGTTTCGGCAGTTTCTGCATCCATATTAAATATAAAAGCAAAAAGTAAGGCTTGATATCTTGAAATACTTCTAACGGCAGGCTTTTCAGGCATAAACATCTTGTCGATAATTTCATTTCTAAATTTTTCATCTTCCAATGTGCAAAGTTTATACTTTTCATGAATTCTTATATATATTTTATATTTTTTTGAATCTTTGATTTTTTTCTGTTCTTCTTCACTAAATAAACTTGGTTTTTCAATATACTTATTGTACTTATCAATTTCGGATATTACATCAGCATACTCATTTTCTTCCAATTCTTTCCTTTTGGATATGCGTTTTTCTAAATATTTTTCATATTTAGCAGCATAATCCTTTACCGTGCTGCCTTCCGATATAATATTTTGCAAGCAATTTCTCTTATTTTTTGTACCTTCGTTTGTCACTAAGCAAATTTTTTTGGCTAATTTAGGAATATCACCTGATGCTGAATTATTTTTCTTAAATCTTTCAATAGCGTCATTTACAGCTGTTTCAAATATAGCAAAATGAGATGCTACAAGCATTCTTTGCTTTTCATCATTAAGATTAATATATTTGAATATATTTTCATTAACCAATTTAAAAATAATTTCCTTACAGTTTTCATCAGATAAAGACCCTTTTATTGTGTTGCCCTCATCATCTTCAGACACAGGAGTATAATTTTCACGAACATATTTATAAATTTGATCAATAGGATAGATTATTTCTTTTCTTACATATTTTCCTAATTTCTCAAATATCTCTTTTTCTGTCAAGGCATCCATATTTTTAACTATTTCAATCAAATTTTCATTTGCATTTAAAGTGTTCATATACTTCCTCCGTAAACAAAATACTTCACTTAAACTTTAACACATAAAGCACATATAAATCAACATCAATCTGTTGAAATTGATAAATTTAACAGGCAAAAAGTCGCATCATCACAATGCTTAGTTTGTTTAATTTGTTTTGGTAAAATATTAAATATATTTGATTGCCCATACGCTCCATCGGTAGCAACAATAACACTTGAATTTTTTTCGATTTTTCCATAACAAATACGAAGGGATTTTTTAAAAACATTGTTATTATTGCAAAAATATGTATAACGAGGAGTAATACCGTTTTGAGGAAAGCTTAACATTTTCACAGAGTTTTCTTCATCTATATTTCCAACCAAACCATCACCAATATGTATAATCATATATTCCTTTGTTTCTAAATTGATGTAGAATATAATAAGTGTACTGCAAAGTTTTTCAAATTCCAAATCGTTTTTTATTGCATATTGATAAAGTGAAGACCTTATTTTAAGCACTATTTCTTTTGCTATTCGCTTGCCGTCATTTTCATTTATGCTACTAATGCTTTCCTTTCTCAACACCTTTTCGGCGTTATCTACAGTACACCAAGCAACATTCTCTGCTTTAGGACAAAAGCTTGCCCCATCCGACATACAACAATAAAAACAATTTGTGTCATTACTGCATCCTACTCTGATTGCATCTTGATTTTCTATGCCGTGCTGCTTATGGTATGTGCCGGCTTCACTATATATTTCATAACTGATTTTATTGTGCAAAAATTTCTCTCCTTTCGTTAAAGCGGTGCAATGCACCGCTTCGCTTTTTATCAATCATCAGTAAATTTTGATTCAAGTTTTGCAAATGCCAAATTTCTAATTTCATCATCTGGTATCAATGCAAAGAATGCAAAACTGTTTGGTCCTACTTCATTAATAATATCGGTCAAAAGCAAACTATATCTTTTGATCGCCTCTAATTCCTCAGTTGACGGCTTTCCGTTAATACGAGAAATATACATTATAAACAGTTCATTAAATTGTTTAAGCGCTTCCATATCATCCTTTGATTTAAAAAGTGCATCAAATTGTTCGTTAAAACTTGAATTAAGCATATTTTTTGTAAGCATATTTTCATTACAATCTATTACAACAAAAAGCATTTTCAGCATTGATATCGGATAATTAAATTGTCTATATCCGGATTTGAGTGTCAGCTCAAAAGGCTTTCCTATTTTATCGGCAATATACTCGTGATCGGATTTTGGCATAACAATTCGGTTACCGTCAACATCCATAACATAAAGATGCTCTGCAGCAATAGAACATAGTGTTTCCTCAACTGAAGTGCACTTTCCGTCCCATCCCAAGAGTGCTTGCATAAATGCTTTAAAATAAGCGATAGTGATATAATCCTCTGATGTATCTCTGCTGTCTGAAGCAATATAAAGAACGCCATTGTCAATTTTATAAAGCGGATTTATCGGTGATAAGTTTTCCTTTGTAGATGGTACAAATTCCTTAAGCCTTGAACAAAACACATCACATTTTTGTTCCAAGTCCTCCGGTTCAAGATATCCATAATTTAGGCAAGCAATAAAAAACTTGCGAATATAAAGCATATCGTAAAAGTCAAAAACACAGCCATGCTTTTTTGCAGCCCTTTCTACAATACCTTTAATAGGAATTTGAATGTCTTTTTTTTCGTTATCCATAATAACACCTCTTTACCTATCCTGCTCTAAAAGAGCAGGATGAATTATCAGTTTTCGTTTTCTTCGAGTTCTTTCTCGGCAATCATATTATCCACTTGGCTTAAAAGTCTTTTAAACAAATCATCAACCTCGCCGTTTTTCTCTGCAGCACTCGATTCACTTTCATCATGTTTATTAGTCTCTGCCTTTTCAAAAAGTGCTTTATTACGCTCGTCTCGGCACTTTTCAGCATATTTATCAAGTTCAAAAATCTTGTACTGCCCTGTCTTTTGGATCTTTGATTTAGGTGCCTTAAATTTTTTGTATTCGGGATACAAGTCATAAAAAAGCGGAAACTTGTTTATGTACTTATATTTACCGTTAAGCACAAGCGCTGTAAGTTTTGGCATTTGAGCAAGCTGCTGTGCACTGATAATAGGCTCTTCTCTGCAAGTGCCGCCGTTTTTCACGGTTTTATATCCGCACCTTTCCGACATCTGTTTGAGCATTTCAAAATCGTTTGATGAAAAGCAAATATGAATGCCAATATTATCGAGAATAGAGGCGGCTTTACTTTTACCATAAAGGTCATCAAGCTGTCCTGTACTTTGAAGTACAAGCATGATGCGAATGTTGCGCTCTCTTCCTGCCGACAGCAGCTGCGGAAGATTTGAAAAGGCAAAGCCGAATGAACCCAACTCCTCAAGCACTACATTCATTCTGATCGGAAGTGTGCCGCCGCAGGCTCTGGCAAGCGAAAGATAGTGGGTAATAATTTGCTTAACAATCATTCCGCCCACTACATCTTTCGCCGATGTTTCATCAGGAATAATGATAAGTATTGCGACCTTTTCATCGGGCTTGAGAGTAGCGATATCAAGTGTATTTTCAGTAGTGGAAAGGAATTCTACAAGTCCCTGTGAACGAGTAAGCTTAGAAAGACCGGTTTTAGCTACGGAACCAATACTGTCACGAGTGTCATTGGGAGCGTTTACATATGTGGTAAGGTTGTTCTTAGCAAGAGAATTATCCGGAAGATTTTTGTACAGCGATTTCAAATAATTAAATGCACCGTTTTTTTCTTCGCCCTTGACAATAAAACTTTGAAGTGAGGCAATATTAACTTCGCTTTGGTCGGCTGCAATATCCATAAGGCTATAAATACAGCCATCCAGAAATTCCGCCCCGGAATTACACCAATACTGCTCTTTTGATTGAGGGTCTTCGCAAAGAGCATAAGAAAAATCGTGCAGAGCCGAGGTTGCTTGATCGGCTCTTTCCAAATTTCCTGAAGTATAATCTTTGTAAATTTGCAAAAGCGGATTGTATTTAACGGGCGATTTATAAGGATTTGCCAGATCAATACAAATAACCCTGTGAGTTTTAGCTGCTTTCCCGGCAATCGTCTTAAACACATCACCTTTAATATCAAGGACAAGAGCACTTTCACCCTTATCAATAACCTCGGCGACATAATCTTTAACACAGCATTGAGTTTTACCAGTACCGGTGCCGCCGGTTACAAGTATATGTGACTCACTGGTATCAGTGTAGGCAACCTTTTTACCTTTAGTGGCTACAATTACACCGGCTTTAGATGACTCTTCTTTTGTTTTAAAGTTTCTGCCTATTTCCTTCGGTGTTGAAAAACGTTCGTCTCTCATTATCTCTTGACCTCCTCGTTTTTAATTTCATCAACATATAATGATGTTGTTAATTTCGACAAATTCTTATCAAAGAAAGGCTCACCGATTTTAAATGCTTCGCTTAAAGATGAGACATTTTTCATATTTGCTGAAAGCTGTCTTTTAAAGGCTGAAAAATCAACACCGATAAAATCAGCATAAACCCCTTCTTTGTAATGATTGATTACAATTTCTGCATAATCCTTGGCAGAATAAGGCGTTGCCTCGATTGTGCTGCTTATATCAAGGGCGTCACAAAGCCTGTCAATAAGCCTTTGCTCAGACTTATTAGGCTCTTGCGGGAAGAAAAAGAGCATAAAGCAATGCTCGGAAGCCTCCTTTAAAAGCTTGATTACAAGGTCTGTTTGCAATTCGTTCAGGTGATGTGCGAATTTACAGATATCAACACCGCACACCTCTTCATAATAAGGCTTATAAATAGCCGAATCCGAAAGACGAATACCAAGCTCTTCAACGGCCGACATAGTTGCTTCAATATTTTCAAACTCAATATATGAGTCGAGTCCCGAGGGAAAAGCTGTTTTTCCGCTGTAAACATCCGCAAGATATTCCAATACTCTGGTTCTGCCCTGACCTTTATCGAGCAATACGATATATGTAGGCTTCTTCTTAAAGCCAAGTTCATACTCGTTTGCATGGATTGATATTGTTTCCGCAACAGCCTTAATTTCAGGCATTCCAATAAGTGTAGTTTTCATTTTAAACCTCCTTAATCATCCATAGGATCGCCGATATGATCCACAAAACCCATTTTCAATGCATCTTCTGCAGAAAGCCATGTGTCACGATCGGTTAATGCTTTGATTTTAGCCTCTTCAAGATTAACGGAATCTGCAAGAATCTTTGTCATCTTTCTTTTGGTACTGTTAATATGGTCAGCAGCAATAGTTATATCTGATGCTTGACCTTGAACTCCTCCAAGTGGCTGGTGAACCATTATTTCGGCATTGGGTTGGCAAAATCTTCTGCCTTTAGTAGCCGCACAAGTAGCCAAGAAAGCCGCCATAGAAGCTGCCATGCCTTCAACAACAGTCGTTACTTCACATCCGGATGCGTTAAGTGTATCGTAAATAGCCATACCTGCTGAAATTGAACCTCCGGGGCTGTTCAAAATAAGCGTCAAAGGTTCTTTAGAATTCCTGCTGAGATAACGAATTTCTGAGCAAATATACGATGCCGTGTCATCGTTAATTTCGCCGATGATACGAATCGTTCTGCTTTGTGTAACTTCCGCAGTGAAGAAGTCCACCATCACTTCCTTACCATCAAGTGTTGTGATCAAGTTGGGTACAATCATAATTGTTTTGTCTCCTTTTTATGTTTTTTAACGAACTTGTCGTCAGTATTTATATTAGCATCTATAATAACAGTGCTTACTTTTTTGGTGAATTTGCGTATATTCGGCACACATTAGTAAAACTAATGTGTGCCATATCTTTATTTATTTATATTAGGGAATTTTTCAGCCACTTCCAAGAAATATTGAGCTTTATCCGTATCTTCTGAAACGATGAATACAACTCTGTTTTGCTTATGATTTTCTTCTGTATTGAACTCACCGGTATCCTTCACCCTATATCTACTATAGCTTTTTCCAATTCCGACAGCCTTAAGCTTAGAAGCATCCGCACCGAGTGAAATTAGTTTATCCATAACTGTGTCCGCTCGTTTTTTGGAAAATGTTACATGCTGTTCTTCCGAACTGTCGGTAGCAGCCGTTGAACCTGCAATTACAATGTTACACTCACTGTCATTGATTACATCGACCAATGATTCAAGCTTAGCGGTGGCTTTTTCTTCATTTAACCACTCTGTACTGTCCGACTTAAAAAGTGTGGTATCATCAAGTGTGACATCGAGATTTTTACTTCCTTTGTAACTGTCCTTTCGTACATCCACAGCCGAAACATCGGGCCAACCTGATTTATCAATTTCACCCTCACCGCCGTTATTTTCCTCGATGAATTTAACATTTCCTCCGGCTTTCTCTATAAGTGTACGATAAAAATCTTCGAGCTTACTAATGTCTGAATTGTTAAGGCTTTCCTGTTCACCCTCAGTAGCTGTTACAATCCATGTTACACTAATGTCATTCATATCCGGTAATTCCTTCCCAAGATACTCAATGTAGTTTTCTGTATCGAAATAAAGTGTACTGTCAACAAAATTTATCTTTCCTGTAGTTGAAAGCAAATTTGCACAAACAACAATTCTTTTAGTTGCTTTTTCACTACCATGGGCGAGCGAATTGACGGAACGACTCAGCACAGTCAAGGCTTTAAGCATATCGATTTCAGCCGTTTTAGGAGTGGCATCATTATTCACCGTTTTTACTGCCATTTGGGTATACATTTTATTACGACTCGCCTTGTTGTCGCTTGATGATCCTACATCATATTCGGCGGTGATATTTTTACCAACCGGATATGGATCACCGTCAATTTCAACAACCGTCAAAGTATTGTCGGTCTTTTTAAAAGCCTCTGAAAGTTCATTCGAGAGTGCACCATTGCAATTGATCGATGATGAGTTTTTAGTGTTCTGAACTCCGACGGCAGTAAAGGTTGTACCGCCCTTACTGCCACAGCCTGCAAACATTGCCGCAATCATAAAAACAGAAATGATTATTGAAAGTACCTTTTTCATAATTTATTCTCCTTCGCTTTTGGTATTACCGAGTAATTTGGTAGACACATCGGAATCTGAGAGTTCTCTTGCCAAATCCTCAACTGCTATTTTGCGTTGCCTCTGCGCTTCTGATTCGGCTTCTGCCTTAAATCCATCGTGCTTTGCGTTTTCATATGCTTCGAAATCGGAAGCAATTACATCTTCCAGCTGTTGTTTTTCCGTGTCTTTTTTCAAACTTAACTGATTCAAAAGTGTCTTGATGGAAAACTTTTGTCTTGACTTCATTGTTTCTTCGGGGGTATGTGTAATTGCCGTAGCAAGCAATACCGCAGCCGATGTGGCAAAGTTCACCAAGCATAAGAAAAGCATAATGGTAATGCCAAGCGTTTTATCAAGAACCGGAATAAACATATCGACATTGCTTTCTTGGTTCGAATACTGCTCTTGAAGTGTACTTTGCAAGACAAATTGCCACCCGTGTATACGGACAACGCACAAACATATAAATACAAACATCCATGCCATAACAGATATTATCAGAAACAATTTAACAGTAAAATCTTTGTGGTTTCTGATTTTTTCAATAGAATCGACCCAATAGCTTGGAAAGATGTCCAATATAGCACTTGCCGTAATTGTTAAAAGCAAATTCATAACCATATTGCCTTTGAGAATGGGGTTAAGAGTATAATAAACGGTCAAGCCATCGACCAATGTTGCAATACAAGCGATGATAAAAACTGTTGAACTCCTGTTCATAAAGTTCTGTTTGAACCATAAACCTTGCTTTTTAAGGACCTTAATTTCGTCGTCAAACAGTTCTTTGCTTGTTGTTTTCTCTTTCATAAAAATGACCTCCTTTTAACCAATCAATTCATCGATCGGAATTGTGTTTATAAAATCTTCTTCGGAATAACAGCACATCTGTTGGGCTTTAGCACCTGAGATGATTTTGCTCCAGAGGTGAATTGATTCAACTTTATGTCTGTCGATATATTTATCGTACTTTTCAAGAGTCGCATCGATCAAAGGTTCCCTATAACCGGGCGAGGCATCGTCGATTTGCGCTTCCTTAACAAATTCACGATTACTGTTTTCGACGGCAGCAAAGTCAATTGCATCAGGATCAAGGGGCGAAACGAAACGAAAATCTTTAACATCGGCATTAATTGTAATACTGTTATCACCAACAGTATCGTTTTGGGGCTTTGCCTTGTCCTTCTTTTTTAACATCTTCATATTGCTCCTCCTTCATCGAATTTATAAATAAAAGTCCTATCGAAAACAAAATCATTAAACGGATTTGCAGTATCGTCTGCACTAATTTTTGACAGATAAATTTCAACACCCGATTTAACCTCTTGAAGTACTGAGTTTACCGAATGAGCAAATTCTTCCTCATTAGTTTGGAGTGTAACAACATTATCCTTGTTAGCCTTAATCGTCGAATTGCGATTAGCAACCGCTTTTTCGTTTTCGGCCTGAATGCGCTTGCGTTTGGTGATGGACATTGATTCGTCTACATCAACCTGAAGTGGCAGCGTTTCAGCCTTCGACGGATTAGCAAGTTCAGCTTTATAACTCTTGATTAAATCAAAGTTTGCAACAATAAATTGCTCGCACATATTGTGAATAATTGATACGGTGGCTTCATAAATACTGTTGATATTACGCTCCACCTGCTGTTCACTTTTTGAATGAATTTTTGGAAAAAGGCGCAAAAGCAAAAGCCTTCTTGAAAGTGATTTCGGGATATTTTTTCTCATTGATATAACCTCCTTATGTGACAATACTATCTTATCAGACAACATTGTTTTCAACAAGTTTAAACGAAATTGTCAAGATTCTTGGTGAAATATCATTCTCTATCTAAGCAGAATGTTAGGGCTTGTTTCAATTTGCATGTCATCAAGCAAAAGAATTTTGCTCTCAGGAATAATAATTTCACTTTTGGCAATAAGCAATTCAGAAGTTTCTGACTGTTCAATACTTGTAATTGTGTTCAAAAATTCTTTTTCGTTAAACATATTAACGACCTCCTTTGTTTCTGTACTCTTATCATAAAACCTTTTTTAACCCATCTGAATTTTTTGGTGAAAACATAACAAAAAAAAAGCCTGTTAATGTATGACTACATTAACAGGGAAATTAACCGTTACCAAAAATGATAACCTTAATTTACGTTTCATATTCATATAAAAAATCAATTTGAAATGTGTTTTATGATTATTGTGCAAAATACCATTTTAAATCCGAAACAAAATCAAGATCATTATTGATTTCTTGAATATTATCTATAAGGCATTTTTTCACGTTTAACTGTGGATACAAACCTACAATATGTGAAATGCAACATTTGCCTTTTCCAAAAATAAGCTTACCAAGTTTAGTGCGGTTATATAATACATAAAAACACTTTTCTCCTTTAGTTATGGATTGAATTGTTTGTGGCAAAACATATATATTATAGCTTCTGTTGCCACAATTAAAAACAATAACAGACTTAGAAAAAACAATATATATATTATTATTTTCTTTTAGAGTCTTGATATAGCTCTCCTGATTTAGAGTTTCATTAAATGTAATAGTTTCTTTTGTGTTCCGATCATGAATACCAAAACAAAAGGTGTCGGTTTTCATAATTTTTGTGGTAAAGAAAAATGAGTTCTCATCAATTTCTCTATATCCTGTCGGCAAAAGCATATGAGTTTTAGGATTAATAATATTCGTCAAATCTTCATCAATCAATAATTTTTCCTGCTGTATATCATAATGACACACAACCAATAGTATTTCTTTCTGTTTTTTATAATTAGATGGTGAAAAATTACCAATTTCGTCACGGTATTCATTAATATATTCAACATCGTGATTGAATATTTTTTTTAAGTTAAGCTGACAATCTTTTAAAATAACTCCATAAAGTGTAGCTATAATTTTATTATTATAAATAGCATTAAAAAACAACTTGGGATCTATCAAATCTGTTTCTAAAGAGTATTTTCCAATCGTTTTAATAATATTACCATTTTTGTCGCCCATATGTAGTTTCCTCGGCATACATGTAATTGTATCAAAGTTTAAATTTATATCTTTATATAAACTAAATTGCTCATAAAACGGAACACAAACAGCATTATTATAATTATCGTGATGAATAGATAAAACTTTCTTTTTTGTAAAATCAAATGAAATATCAAAATCATTAAAAAATATGTCAACACCAACACTGTTATCATTTTTGTCAACAGATTTTCCGTAATGAAAATCAATTGGTATACAATTTTGCAATATTGTTTCAGATTTCATCAGCTCAAAATGATTATTAAGCAAAGAAAATAAATTATCAGAAAAAAAACAAAACTGTGTATTTTGCAATTGGATTATATTGTTCATAAGTTGTTTTTTATTTTGATAAGCATTAAACACACAATGGATATCAACCTTGTTTTGTGCGATAGATAGAGAATAAATATAGTCTAACATTATAAGTTGATTAGTTTTATTTAGTTTGGGGTATTTATTGCTAATTTCTTTGTTAATATATTCTTCTTCACAGAGCAGTTCAATAATTTCATCATCTATTTTTTGAAGCAGTGCATCAATTGCGATTGAATCACTGTTGTCATAGGTAACAAAATTAACTAATCTATAGTGTTGATAACATCCATAAAATGGGATTAAATCATTAAAAAATGCAGATATCTCAAATTGTTTTTTAGTTTCACAGTTATATAATGCAATATTTTCACTTTTATTTTTTTGATAAATGATAGTTAATGAATTATCTAAAAAAGCAACATATGCATATTCTGATGCACTATTATCAACACAAATTTCAAATGCCACAGAATTCTGAACAATTGTCAGTATTTTAATATTTGAACCGTCAAAACAAAGTATTTTCCCATTTACATTTTTTAGTTTGCACTTTTGAGAAATTGACGATGTATAACAACATTGAAATGAACAGTCCAACACCTTAATACTCTGTTTTGAAAACAAAATATACTTATTAAAATCAATATCATAAAGCAAACTGGAATCAATATATTCATCAATAAAAATATTCTTAATAATTTTTTTTATAAAGCCATAACGTAAATCAAAAATATAAATATCGCTTTGTTTTCCGACTACAATTGCATCATCACTTATAACAAGACGTTTTTTATTTTCAACAAAAACAGAATATTCAATACTACAGTCTGCAATATTATAGCAATACAATTTTGAACCTACCATCAAAAAAACACGTTCATTCCACTCATAAACAATTGATATATTATTTATATTATTAGTATCAAATGAATCAAAAAAGCAATCCTTTGAAATCGAAGTATTACTAAGATTGACATTGTTCAATTCTCTATTAGTCATTTTGCAACATTCTAATGCCAATTCTGAAAAATCACAATCTTTAATGCTTGCATTTGTTCTGAGAACCTCAATTACAAACGCCATAATATATTTTTCATTTTTGAAATGGTTTTCTCTTAAAATATCTGGGATCTTATCTTTTATTTTTGTCCCAACTAGCTCATAAAGATTTTTTTTAACTTGTATAGTGGGCACTTGGAAAGAAATAGGTTCGAGCGAATTAAACAAAAAGCGAGGATTTTCATTAGGCATATTTATCCACGTTTCAATTGCCTTTTCATACCATTTTGCAATAAAATAATCTGCATAAATTTGATGAATAGTAAGAATTGTTCCATTCTGTCTGAATAAACTCAAAAAATCTAATAAAAATCGTTTAAACAATGAATATTTGCATCTAATTTCACCATAATACTTTTCATAATACTCATTTAAAAAAACGCTATCGTCATCAATTTTAAACATTCTAATGTAATCATCTATCTCTTTAACAGAGAAACAATATTGCTGGCAATCTTTAAATAGAGTTGGCAGGAAAATACGAATCATAAACTGTGCCGATATTTTTTCAAAATTAGTAAATGTTTTAGTTTTAAACAACACATTCAACTCATTATTAAAATAGATATTTAATAATTCGGATTGCGTGGTTACATCTAAATACACTGTTTTATTTCTGGCTTTCAAAAACACATTTAACATCATTGGATTACATAAAACTTGAAGAAGTGAAGCTGAGACAGACGAAAGATATTGGTTCACCATAGTTTGAACATTACTTGTATTCAAAGGCAACAATCGAATGAAAGAGTATCCATCTTCTTTAAATTTAGTTTGATAAAATTTTCCCAACTTTCGAGAAGCAATAACAATATAAACATTCTTATATGAGTTTCTTTTATATAAATCACAAAAATCCAATACCTTTTCGCAAGTTTCTTCTTTAACTTCATTAAAAGAATCAAACATAAAAATAAACTTATTTTTTGTTTCTTTTTTTAACATATTGTCAAAGGAGTCGCCAGAGACGTTTTGTCCACAATACTCGTGAACTATCAATTGTTCAACAGTGTAGTTATTAAGTTTCTTACATTCAATATAAATTGGCACCACTTTTTCAATTTTTATCAATTCTTTACAAAGATAACGCAAAGAGGTACTCTTACCAAATCCTCCCTCCGCTTCTAAAAAAATTCTATTTTTTTCTTTTGGCAATGCAATATTCAAAAAATAATCAATAAAATTCATATTCTTTTATCAACTCCAATATAATACTATAAACTATTATGATATATTTATCTATTTTTTTCAACATAATTTTCATAATCAAATATTGCAATGTTTAAAAATCTAAATTTAAACCATCTGTAACACTATCCAGAATTTTAAGTTGAAACACGCCTGTGATACCAAACACGGTAACAATTATAAAAATTCATAATTAAAAAGGAGCGGCAAGGTATGATTAACATCCTTGCCGCTGTAATTATATATGATTTATTATTTAAGCTTTTTAATCATTTTATAATATTCGCTTGCTCGATTTTTCTCGGCAAGATCTGCATTGAGCACCTTGGTACTTTGCAAACATTCTAATGATTTCTTGTGTTTAAAAATAATCTTATAAATCTGATCTTTTATTTCAGGCTGCATAGCATTATCAACTGTGATATATTTTCACCAACTTTCGTTACAGTTTCGCATCTTGTTGTACGCTATTTGTGAAAGAGGTGATAATGTGCAAAAAATAGAAATTGATTTAGAGAATCGTATGATTACGCTTCCTAATTTTTACAGTAAATACGCCGATGCATTTGTTTATTATCAAGTTGAGAAAGAAACGGATAATGAGACGGGCAATGAAAATTACATATTTAGCTTTCATATTTTCAAAGAAGATGCTAAAATGAATTTACCGATTCTTATGAGCCGCATAACAGAAAAAGGAAATTTGGTAGCACCTATAGACTTAATAAATGTATATAAATTATACAATGAAGAACTTTATTTTATGAACAATGGTTTTTCTGATTTCATAATAACAACACAAAAATCCGAAAAGGGACTTATAATAAAAGACAGCGAATATTTATTAAGTCTTTTTGGAACTACATAACAAAAATGAAAAGGAGTATATATGGACTTTACTAAATACATTGGCATGTACCAATCGTTAATAAAAGATAGCCACATCCATTTAAAACAAAACACTATATCTACGCTTAAAAGTGCACCCCACTTTTACAAAACATTCACTTACGAAAATAGAGATGGAGTATTAAACACGGGTCTATTTATTTCTGTTAAAGAAATTATAAATAACGAATCCGAAACACTGGATATCTTTAAAGACTATTTTAAAAGTGCCTCCATAAATGAATCATCGTACAACAAAGTGAAATTTGATTTGGAATCTTTAATCATTGACAAATCAGTTGAGAAAAAATGTAATTTTTATGAAGATCAAGAATTGACCATATTGGGTGTATTAAAGGGGTTTGTGATTTTCAACATTGATGAATACTGCTTTGATTTATACAAAAACGAGATTGAACTAGAAGTAGAAGAAATATTAAGCGATTTAGATAATAAAGGATATGTATAATGAAAATTTGGCTTGACGATATAAGACCTGCTCCAAACGGTTATGTTCATTGTCACAGTATTAATGAAGCAATCGAATTAATTAAAACCACAAAAGAACCGATTGAATTACTTGACTTAGATCACGATTTATGCGACTATGCTTTTGACGGTGGTGACGGAATTAAATTGCTTGACTATCTTGCAGAAACTGAACAATACTATCTTGTCAAGTTACATACAATGAATCCGGTCGGCAGAGAAAATATGCAACGACTTATCAATAGATATTGGAAATAAGTTAATCACTAATGATAAAAGAGGTTTGCCCTACAATTTAGGGCGAACCTCTTTTTGCGTGAAAACAATTTGTAAATTTTTTCTAAAAACACATCGACAAAACCGAGTTTTTTCTCCGTATTATAGAGGGGTATTTTTTGTTATGGCGAAATGAAATGTAAACAAGGTGTAAAGAATTTTGCAAAACACCCGAACAAAACGGGAATTTTTCTCCGTATAGTAGAGGGAGTTTTTTTGAACGGTGTTTTTCTTTTGGTTTTCACTTTATAAAAATATTCTCTCAAATAATTTGGAAGGAGGTTTTCGTATGCGTAAAAATTGCAACGGTCAATTTTTTCTTTTGCCGAACAGAATTTTTGATGAACGGTTATCGCCCAACGAGTTCATCGTTTATTCTTTTCTTGTTCGTGCAAAAGACTCGGCGGGGCAAAGTTTTTGGTCGGTACCGATGATTGCAAAAAGCTGTTCGATGTGTGCATCCACTTGCAGAAAAGTTTTGCATTCGCTTGAAAGCGGCGGGTACATAACGATCTCGAAACGGTTTATCGGCGGCGAGCAAAAGAGCAATCTATACACGGTCAACAAGATTTAGTGCACCGTGCTTTAGGGTTTATCGGCAAAGAATATGAAAGGCTTTGATTTTGAAATTTTATGATTTTTGAAACGAAAATTGATGGCTTTTGGGGAGATTTTGAGGCTGATTTCAAGCCGTCGATTTTAAAGCAGGATAAAGGGGTATGATTTTCGGGCATTGAAATGCCCGAAAACGCCGTCCGGCAAAGCCTGTCGGCTTTTCAAATCGTAATACTTTTGCGTATGATACAAAATTCGTATGCAGTTGAGCCTGTTTTTCGCAGAAAATCAAGGCTTTTGCGTATTCACTTAAGCATTGCGGTATGATGATTAAAAATCAAGAAATTTTGGCAACGCTGTGAGCAAAAATTGACGAGTTCAATCTAAAATAGAGTAACTCGTCGGACTAAAACTAAAAACGGCTTGTAGGCAATTTGTGAAAGCCTGTGAGCAAAATAGGAGGTTAATATGAACTACAAATTTACAACGAAAGGTACATCAAATTAAAGGAGGCAGATATAAAATCATGGTTAGCGTGTTGCCTTATGGCAGCAAAGGAAATAAATTCTAAAGCATCAGGCAATAATAGTATTGAAAAATCAAGCGGGAGTGAGCTGAAAATCAATACACAAAACATTGCCGATGAGAGAATCAGCACGGAACTTTGGATGCAGCATTTTGCAAATACCTTGCTGAATCAAAATGCGATTGACGACAAAACCTATCGCAAATTGATGGGTAAAATCAGCGTGGAAGTCAATCGCAGATACGGAAAAATAAACTAAAAAGCTCTGTAAAACATTACCAAAACAGGTATCAATCCCCTAATGAACGCAGGGGTGAAATACTGTAAAATAAAGCTGGATAATAGAAATTATTTGTGATATTGTCTGCTTGGAAAGGAGTAAAAATATGGATATATATTCAACTCGTGAGAGAATCAGAAAAGAAAATATCAACTTTATGAACCTGCCTTTGCGAGTGACATTTTACGCTCGTGTCAGCACGGATTTTAATGTTCAGTTAAATTCACTTGATAACCAAATAACATATTACACCGATTTCATTAGGAAAAATCCGAATTGGGAATATGTTGACGGCTATGTTGACGAGGGCATATCGGGCGTATCGACCGCAAAGCGTGAGCGATTTAACGAAATGATTGAGGACGCAAAAGCAGGAATGTTTGACCTGATAGTAACCAAAGAGGTGTCAAGATTTGCCCGTAACACGCTGGACAGTATTCGCTTTACCCGTGAACTTTTATCAAGCGGTGTGGCTGTGTATTTTCAAAACGACAACATAAATACACTTGACGAGGACAGCGAACTGAGGCTGACGATTATGTCGTCAATGGCGCAAGACGAGTCGAGAAAAATCTCTACACGTGTGCGATTCGGTCATCAACAGGCTATCAAAAAAGGGACTGTACTTGGCACAAACAATATGTACGGATACATCAAAAAAGACGGCAAGCTGATGATTGACGAAACGCAAGCCGACTTTGTGAGAGAACTGTTTGGAATGTACGCCACGGGAAAATTCAGTATGAAGCAAATGGAAAAGCATTTTTACCAAAAAGGAATACGAAATTCAAAAGGCAAAATGCTCTCCCACTCAACGATGAGCAACATCATACGCAACCCAAAATACAAAGGCTACTATGCAGGAAACAAGGTGCGAATTACAGACCTGTTCACCAAAAAGCAAAAGTTTTTGCCTGAGGAAGAATGGGTTATGTATAAAGATGAAACCGGTGAAACAGTACCGGCAATCGTAAGCGAGGAATTGTGGGACAAGGCAAACGAAGTGCTGTATATGCGAAGCCAGGATGTAATCACGGCACAGCACAAGACGGTGCATCAAAACCTGCTGACAGGCAAACTGATATGTGCGCACTGCGGTATGCCCTACTATCGCAAGGACGCAATAAGCAAGGGTGGAGAAAAAATCTCAAAGTGGGTATGCTCAGGCAAGATAAAAAACGGTGCATCAAGCTGTCCGAGCCGAGCGATTTACGAAAGCGAAATCAAGCCAATTATCGAAGATATTTTCAAATCGGGGCAACAGCATATTGAGGAACTATCGGCGTGTGTGTTAAAACTTGTGTCCGAAGTTCTTGACACAAACGAAAACAAAGACGAGCTTAACAGACTGAATCAAGAACTTATCACACGGCAAAAAATGAAAGCGAAATTATTGCAATACAACGCTGACGGAAGAATGAACGACAGCGAATTCATACGAATGACTGCCGACTGCGATAACGAAATCAAGGACATTGAGAAAAAAATAAACGCCCTAAATAAAACATCAAAAACCGAACGAGAGATGAAAAAAGAGCTTGCCGAAATCAAAGCCATACTGAAAGCGGCGGAAAAGCACATTGACGGTGAGGAAATCGATAGAGCGTTTGTTGACCGATATATAAGCGATATTACAGTCTATCCCGATGATGAAATAACACGCTTTGAGATACACTTAAAAGCCGGAACAACAGTCACTAAAACCCTTCAAAACCTTACGAGCCGTGCAGGTAGCAATAGTAAGAAAATGATTAAGGCTTATGAAGAAAGCATGAAATAAGTCGGAATAAGCAAAAATTTTCACGCTTATAACAGCTGCGACAAGGCGGCAAAAAAGTATCCCATACCTATTGGTACGGGATACTTGATTTTTGTGTATACTATATAAATATTTAAAACATATTATATATATTCAGATTTTATTAGTGCAAAAATGACAAAATATTGCTGCTATTTTGCCATAAAGGAATTAATAAACTCGCCGTCACTAAAGGTATAAATAACGTTATCGACAATCGTGCTTCTGACAGGGTCTGCGTTTTTAATTTCGGTCGAATATTTTTTAACAATACTTATCTTTTTATCCTTAATCTCAAAAGCGATTGCGCCGGCTTTAATTTGCTCTATACCGTTATCGTTAGCTTTGATGTACTCAAAAGGAATTGCAAAATAATTTTCTGACTTATTAACAAGAATGGCTTTATGGGTGTCTTGCGCCTCACTCGCAGTGTTTTTAATCGTTTTGCTGTCAAGCACCGTAGGCTTTTGCGGGTCAGACACGTCAAAAAGGGCAAATTTGATACCGCTTGCATAAGGGTTTGAAAAATCGTTGGCAGCGCCTATACCGAGAAGCGTATCGCTGTCAATCGGGATAAGATTAGTCGAAAAGCCGCTGATTTTAACGCTTCCCTTAATAATCGGCTTTTTAGTATTGGAGAGGTCGATAACAAAAAGAGGGTCGGTATATTCAAATGTTATAACATAGGCGGTATCGCCCGAAAAGCGCACGGCACGAATATCCTCACCTTTTGCAAAATCGTCTGTTTCACCGAGCTTTTTTAAGTCTTTATCGAGCACATAAACATTACTTATCTGATTGGAATTTTTGTCATATTTAGTGGTTGCAATGCGGAAATTGCCGTTATATTCGTCCATGGAAAACTGATTATTGACAGTACCCGAAAAAGTCGCTTTGGCAATAAATTTAATATCATTTTTAAAATCAAGCTTATAAACTTCGGTATTGCGGTTTGAAAGATAAGAAATCTCGTTATTATCGTCATTCTTGGCAGTATCACAAGTATCAAAAACGGCATTTGCAACATAAAGATTATTTTCATTGCAATAAACGGTTGAGCCTGCACCTGCTATCGCCTTTGTTTTTGCAGTCATTTTTTGACTTACAAGGTCAAGCTTGCTGACAATAAGATACGAAGCGGATTTAGAATTTTCGACAATGCAAATATCCTTTGGCTCAACTGCTTTTTTAGAGCCGTCAAGCGTGGTTTTGGGCAGATAATCTTTGTCTGTTTTGCACAAACGAGAGCATATTTCTTTGTTGGAAATAACCAAAAGAGAATCACTTGTGATACGAGAGGAAACGTAGCTGCCCTGCTGTTTAAACGAATGAATTTTCTTTGGATTTTTTATATCGGAAAGAGAATAGATATCAATATTTGTAAATGAATCGTAATTGCCATTGAAGCTGTTCGACTGAACAATCAAATTATTTTTATAAAGAAAAAAATCAACAATATAGTTACCGTTATCCATATCAAAGGCTATTTCAGAAAGCTTTTTTACGTTCTTCCCGTCAGGCTCATAGATTAAAATTTTATCATTTCCATTACGGAAAGTATAAATATATTTTCCGTCATTTTTGATAATATCAGCCTCATCAACACCGCCAACCTGAACGTAGGTTTCACTGCTTGAATTATCAGCCGCATTCTCAGCGCCTTTAATCGTATCTTTAGATGTCGGAAAACCGAAATCGCCCGAACTGTTAGATTTTTCAATGGATTTGAAATATTTTTCAATATCCTTTGCAGACGAAAATGCTTTAAATTGAACATTTTCACTTTGAATTTCGGTATCACTCACAGACGGCGATTGCGTATTTCTGCCAATAGCAAAATTGAGAGAAACGGCAACAATTGCAACGCAGGCAACAAGACTTACGGCAGTTTTAAACGCTTTGGTTTTTACAAACGGTATAATCTTTTGTTCCTTATCGTCAATTGCATTTTTAACGTTCTCACCGTTAAGGCTTTCGGGTGCGGCTATATTATCATTGTCAAATTTATTTTTGATAAAATCGAGGTCAAAATTTGCTATGACCTTGTCATATTTTTCATTTTTTTTCATACAACATCACTCCAAATAATTTCTCATTTTCGCAAGGCTTCTTGAAAGCTTTGACCTGACGCTCGACGGCTTTATGCCGACAATTTTTGAACATTCCTTACTCGTAAAGCCTGCAACAAGGCAAAGCAAAACAATGTCCTTTTCATCAGACTGAAGTTTATCAAGCGCCTGCTTAAGCTCTAATGATAAATCGCTGTGGCAATAGGAAAGAGAGGCATCGTTTTGCATTTCGGCAAGCGATGAATTCACCCTGCTTTTTGCCTGATAATCAATATATTTTGCACAGGAAGAACGCAAAATTTTAAATATCCAAGCCGGAAAAGCCTCCGCCTTTTTAAGCTGTTTTATCCCCTGCCAAGCGCAGAGAACGCAATCCATAACGGCGTCCTCTGCGTCTTCTTCGCTCGAAAGCTTATAATAGGCATAACGATAAAGCCTGTTTTTATAAAGCTCATAAAGCTCGCAAAAAGCATTTTTATCACCCTTTTGGGCATTTTTTATAAGTTCGCTTTCTTTCATATTGCTCACCTCTTTTGACGACGTCATAAGTTAAGTATAAATTATCGCCCAAAGTGTTGCAAGATTTTTCAAAAAATCGGATTTTTTTATTGTTTATTTTACAATTTTGTAAATTTTTAAAATATTTTGAATTTGCTATTGTTATAAGGAGCGCTCTATTATATAATAGATACAATTAAGATTTTAAATAATGGATAACTATTGTTATCATTCGATATAAAGGCAGGACAAAGTGATGATTTTTTCAAGAGATATAGGAATTGATTTAGGCACGGCAAACACAGTTATTTGTGACAAAAAGGGCAGAATTATTATAAGGGAGCCGAGTGTTGTTGCAGTTGATGTAAAGACTAAAAGGGTTCTTGCAACAGGCGATGAGGCTAAGACCATGATTGGCAGAACTCCGGGTTCAATTATTGCGGTAAGGCCGCTTCAAGACGGTGTTATTGCCGATTTCGATATGACGTCGGATATGCTTAGGAGTTTCATTTACCGTTCAAGCAGAAGAAATCTTTTTACAAGGACAAGAGTTGTTGTAAGTGTTCCGAGCGGTGTAACCGAGGTTGAAAGACGTGCAGTTGAAGACGCTGTTCGCTCGGCAGGTGCACAGGACGTTGAGCTTATTGAGGAGTCGATGGCGGCAGCTATCGGCGCAGGGCTTCCTGTTTTTGAAGCAACCGGCTCTATGATAGTCGATATCGGCGGGGGCACATGCGACGTTGCGGTTATCAGCCTTGGCGGTATTGCAGCAAGCAGAAGCATTAAGGTTGGCGGCGACGCATTTGACGAAGCAATAGTAAATCATATGAAAAAAGCGCACAATCTTCTTATCGGAAAAAACACGGCTGAGGATATCAAGCTTAAAATCGGCTCTGTAAGCGAATACGACGGCGAAGGTGCAATGGACGTTAAGGGAAGAAATCTTACAGACGGTTTGCCTAAGAGCGTTGAGGTAACCTCGGCTGAAATAAGAGATGTTTTGGCAGAGCCTGTTTCTAAAATCATTGCTTCAATTAAAGAAACTCTTGAAGTTACGCTTCCGGAACTTGCGTCTGATATTATCGACAGGGGTATTTATCTTGCCGGCGGTTCAAGCCAGCTCAGAGGCTTGCCGGAGCTTATTGCAAAGGAAACAAAAATGCAGGTACATATTCCCGAAAAGCCGCTTGATTGCGTAGCTATCGGAACATCAATCAAACTCAGAAGGGCACAATAATTATGAAAGACCTTTTTAAAAGCAGTCGTTTCAAGTTAATAGTTTCAATAATTGCCTTGCTTCTTGTAGGTATGTTCATTTGTGCGGCTAACGGCCACGGCGAAACGGCGCAAAGCGGCATAGTAGGCACAATATTCACTCCTGCGCATTGGATTGCAAGCAAAATAAGCGATGGAATTGACCATATAAGCGAAAGTGCAAAGGGCAATGCTGAATACGACGCCAAAATTGATTCGCTTCAAAAGCAACTCGGCGAGCTTCAAAACCAACTTGCCGATTATAACAATCTTAAAGCGCAAAATGATTTATACAAGGACGCACTCGGCCTTAAAGAGGAACATAAGGATTTCAAATTTGCCGAAGCATCGGTTATCGGAAGGGACAGTGCAAATCCATACTGTTCGTTCACGGTAAGCAAGGGCACGTTAAACGGAGTTAAGGACGGTGCGGCTGTTCTTTACGGAAAATATCTTATCGGCGTTATAAAAAAGGCTTATCCTACCTACAGCGTTGTAAATACTATTCTCGACCCGGATTTTTCTGTTTCGGCTTACGATATTTCTACTAATGAGCTGAGCTTTGTTTCGGGCGACGCAAGCCTTGCAAAGCAGGGTGTTTGCAAATTTGAAAACCTTTCATCATCAAGTAAAATTTCTTACGGCTCGATTATTGCGACGGCAGGTATAAGCAAAAAAATGCCTAAAGGAATAATTATCGGAACAGTTAAAGATATCAATAATGACGATACGGACATTTCAAGCTATGCGGCTGTTGAGCCGGGTACGGATATTGAAAAGGTAACATCCGTGCTCATTCTTACAAGCTACAGCGAAAGCGAGGGCAAATAATGAGTGCAAAAAAGCAGACGGTTAAATATATCATTTACTGCCTTATTATCCTCGGTTGCGATTTGCTTCAAAATGTTCAAGGTCTTTTCCCTGAGGTTTGGGGCGCAAGGTGCTTTTTGCTTTTGCCTGTAACGATTATTCTTGCTATGGGCGAGGACGAGAAAAACGGTGCGCTCTTAGGTCTTTTTGCCGGGCTTTTATGGGATTTGACTTCTGGAGTGCATATGGGCTTTAACTGCATTTTCATTATGATTATGTGCTTTTTCTCCTGCGCACTTGTCACTTACATTGCAAGAGATATTTTTATCACAAATTTTGTTTCTATAACGGTTGCAACAGTTCTTTATGGCTTTATCTATTGGCTTTTCTTTATAATCATAAAGGGTGTAAAAGGCGGAGAAATGACGCTTGTAACATTTTACATTCCATGCGTTATTTATACACTTGTGCTCACTCCGCTTATCTATCTCATTTTAAGACCGATTAAAAGAAAGCTTAACGAAGCACCGAAGCCTGTGATTGAGGATAAAAGAGAAATAAAATAAACGGCAATTTATTATAATCAAGGAGTATTTCATTGAAAAGTAAATATAAAAGCGGCAGGAGTGTTTTTGCGCTGATTGTGGTCTGCTTAGTTATCTTTTCATTTGCGGCAGATCTGTTTAACATTCAGGTAAAAAATAACGAATACTATGCCGCACAAAACAATACGGAAAGTAAATATGTTGTTGAGCTTGAGGCGGCAAGAGGAGAAATAGTTGACAGAAACGGTAACTCCCTTGTAACTAACAGGCAAGGCAACTCGATAATTTTAAACGCTGCATTTTTCCCCTCTCAAAAGGACAATAAGAGAAGAAACGAGATAATCTATAATCTAATTAAGCTTTTTGAGAAGAATAATGAGGAATACGCTCAAAATCTTCCGCTTAAAATGACAAAGATCGGCAAGATTAAATTCAGCGGTAAAAAAGAGGATATTGCGACGATGAAAAGTGCAGATATGCTCAATCTTCAGCCTTATGCAACTGCGCAAAACTGCTTTGACGCTATGATTGAAAAATATGAGATTGAAGGCTATGACGCTCAAACTGCGCTAAAAATCGGCAATATAAGATATGAGCTTACAAGGCTTCTTTTCTCTTACGAAAACCCTGTTACGATTGCAGATGACGTAAGCGACGAAACGGTTGCAATGATTAAAGAGGACCGAGAAACATATCTCGGTGCAGACGTAAGAATTGTTGCATACAGAGAATATGTTGACTCAACAATTGCGCCGCACATTCTCGGCACAGTCAGGAAAATCAATGCCGAGGAATACAACGAACGCAAAGATGACGGATATAAAATTACCGACCAAATAGGCGAATCGGGTATTGAGCAGGCTTGCGAAAGCGAGCTTAGGGGCACTCCGGGTGAGCTTACAATCACGATAAAAAAAGACGGCGAAATAACGCAGGAGGTCACGAAAAAGCCTATTCAGGGCAACACTGTAGTATTGACTATTGACCGTGATTTGCAGGTGCTTGCGCAAAACAGGCTTCAAGGTGTGTGCAATAAGGTTAACGCTGCTTCCTCGGCAGGTGCAGTAGTGGTTGAGGACGTAAACAGCGGTGAACTTCTTGCCGCAGCCTCCTACCCTACCTACGATTTAAACGATTATTACGATAAATATGACGAGCTTATTTCTAACCCTCGTAACCCGCTTTGGTCAAGATTTGCCATGGGTACTTACGCTCCGGGTTCTACATTTAAGCCCGTTGTTGCAAGTGCTTCGCTTGAAGAGGGTGCTATCAGCGCTGACACGATTTTTAACTGCGGCGGTACAATGGAATACAGAAAGCAAAAATTCAAATGTCTTCACGGAAATGCACACGGCGGTGAAAATGTAAAAACCGCACTTCGTGATTCGTGCAACATTTTCTTCTACAACTGCGCTATGAGGCTCGGAATTTCCAAAATTGACGAATATGCAACAGCCTTTGGCTTGGGCGAAAAAACAGGAGTTGAAATTGCAGAGTCCTCAGGTATTCTTGCATCTCCCGAAAACAGAGAAAATAACGGCGGAATATGGAACGCAGGTGACACACTTCAAACCGCTATCGGTCAGAGTGATAACCTTTTCACTCCTCTCCAGCTTGCAAACTACTGCTCAACAGTTGCAAACGGCGGAACAAGATATGAGCTTCACTTTGTAAAATCAATAATTTCTTCCGCTTCGGGCAATGTCAACGAGAAGACGAAATCGGTTGCTGAATCGGTAGGTTTAAGCCAAAGCACGATTAACACCGTTCATCAGGGTATGCGCCTTGTTGCTACAAACGGCGGTCCGTATTTGGTATTTTCAAATATGAAAACAAAGGTTGCCTGTAAAACAGGTACTTCCGAGGTTAAGGTAAGCGGCGTTAAGAGAAACAACGGTTTTCTTATCACCTTTGCACCTTACAACCATCCCGAAATTGCGGTTTCATCAGTAGTTGAGCTTGCAGGCTCCGGCTCGGAAACGGCGGAAATAACTAAGGATATCATCAATTATTGGTATCAAAACAACACCGACGCAAAGGAAAATCAAAAAGTCGGTACGCTTTTGCCGTAAATACTCAAGTTTTTTGTAGTATTTTGGAGTATATATATAAATAATTATTGAATATATATTAATTTTGTGTTAAAATAAGCACGTATTAGATTAAAAAGGCAGAAAATAAGAAAAAGAAAATAACAAACACAAACACTTTAATTAATCATGGGGGTAAAGTATGAATATCGCATTAATTGCACACGACGCCAAAAAAGAGCTTTTAGTTCAATTTTGCATTGCATATTGCGGAATTATCAGCAGACACGATGTTTGCGCAACAGGAACAACAGGCAAGCTCGTTTCAGAAGCAACAGGTCTTAAAATCAATTGCTTTCTTGCAGGAAGCCAGGGCGGCGGACAGCAGATTGCAAGCCGCATTGCCTGCAATGAGATTGACCTTTTAATATTTTTCAGAGACCCGCTCTCACCTAAGCCGCACGAGCCGAGCGACCACGACCTTTTACGTCTTTGCGACGTTCACAACATTCCGTTTGCAACCAACATTGCAACGGCTGAGGCATTAATCAGAGGTGTTGAGCGAGGCGATTTTGAGTGGAGAGAAATAGTCAATCCACGCTATAATCAGTCAAGATAAAATAAAACTAATAACGGGTGAGTAAATTTACTCGCCCGATTTTTATGACACATTAATAACAGGAGAACGATATGGCACTTATAACTAAAGCTATTAAAGGCACTAAGGATGTCTTGCCTAAGGACGTACACAAAAACCAATATATCGAGGCTACTGCGCTTGATATCGCTTCAAAGTTTGGATATAAAGAAATAAGAACACCTGTTTTTGAACACACGGAGCTTTTCCAAAGAGGTGTTGGCGACACGACTGACGTTGTTCAAAAGGAAATGTATACTTTTGACGACAAGGGCGGCAGGTCAATCACATTAAGACCGGAGGGCACTGCAGGCGCAGTTCGTTCATACCTTGAAAACGGACTTTGCAACGAGGCGCTTCCGCAAAAGGTTTGCTACCTCATCTCTTGCTACAGATACGAAAAGCCGCAGGCAGGCAGGCTTAGAGAATTCCATCAGTTCGGTGTTGAATGTTTCGGCTCAGCCTCCCCTCTTGCAGACGCTGAAATTATTGCGCTTGCAAAATCGCTTTTTGACACACTCGGCGTTAAAGATTTAAGCCTTGAGATTAACTCAATCGGCTGTCCTACCTGCCGTGCCGAATATCACAAGGCACTCAAAGAATATTTTTCCTCTCGCAAGGACGAGCTTTGCAACACTTGCAAAAGCAGGCTTGACAGAAATCCGATGAGAATACTTGACTGCAAAAGCCCGATTTGCCACGAAATTGCCGAGGGAGCACCTGTAGTTATTGATTATCTTTGCGACGAATGTAAAGAGCATTTTGAAAATGTGCAAAAGTACCTTAAGGCTCAAAATATTGAATATACAATCAATCCGCAAATAGTAAGAGGCCTTGACTATTATACCAAAACGGTATTTGAATTTGTTTCAAACTCAATCGGTGCGCAGGGCACTGTTTGCGGCGGCGGCAGATACGACGGTCTTGTTGAAGAGCTTGGCGGTCAGCACACACCGTCACTCGGCTTTGCTATGGGAATTGAAAGGCTTATGCTTCTTATGGAAGCTCAGGGCTGCGAATTTCCTGAGGCTGAAAAGCCTGATTTATTCATTGTTGCTCTTGGCGAAAAAGCGACGCTTAAGGCTGTTGAAATTGCAAAGGATATGAGAGAAGAAGGTTTCTCGGCTCTGCTTGACCTCAACCAAAGAAGCGTAAGGGCGCAGATGAAATACGCTGACAAGCTTGGTGCTAAATTCAATGTTGTTATCGGCGATAACGAGGTTGAGGCTAAAACCGCTAAGCTTAAGAATATGCAAACGGGTGAAGAAACAGAGATTAATCTTGACACCTTTGTAAACGGATTTTACAGCATATCGTTAAACGAGCAGCTTGCCGATTTGGAAATTAACGGTGAGGAATTTGATTTCAATTCACTTTTCGGTCTTGGCAATAAGAGCGATGAGGAATAATAATTAATTACAGATTATAAATAAATTTGTGAAAGGCATAATATAATGGAAACAATCAAGGGACTTAAAAGAACAAATTATTGCGGCGAGCTTAGAATTGAGGACGCAGGCAAGGAGGTTACCCTTTTCGGTTGGTGCCAAAGGCAGCGTGACCTCGGTAATCTTATATTTATTGATTTAAGGGACAGGACAGGTCTTGTTCAGCTTTCATTTAACGACACTACCGACAGAGAGGTTTTTGCCAAGGCGCAAAGCGTAAGAGCAGAATATGTTGTTGCCGCTGTCGGCACTGTTTGCGAGCGTGAAAGCAAAACAAACAAGATTGCAACAGGTGACATTGAAATTAACGTTAAAGAATTTCGTATCATTTCAAAGGCTGAAACACCTCCTTTTGAAATTGCAAAGAGCGAAAAGGTCGGCGACGAAACCACACTTAAGTACCGTTACTTAAACCTTAGAAACGAAAAGCTTACACAAAATATTTTAATGCGCCATAAGATTGCAAAAATTGCAAGAGAATATTTTTATGACAATGATTTCATTGAAATCGAAACTCCGATGATGATTAAGTCAACACCTGAGGGCGCAAGGGACTATGTTGTGCCGTCACGTGTTCACAACGGAAAATTCTATGCTCTTCCTCAATCTCCACAGATTTACAAGCAGCTTTGTATGATTGCAGGCTTTGACAGATACATTCAGTTTGCTCGCTGCTTCAGAGATGAAGATTTAAGAGCAGACAGGCAGCCTGAATTCACGCAAATCGACCTTGAAATGTCATTTGTTGATACAGACGATATTATGGAAATGGCAGAGGGCTTTATCAAAAAGCTTATGAAAGAAACTATCGACGTTGACATCGACTTCCCTCTCCCACGTATGACCTTTGCCGAAGCGCAGGAAAAGTACGGTTCAGACAAGCCTGATACACGCTTTGGTATGCTTATTGAGGATATTACCGCTTGGGCTGAAAAGACTGATTTTGTTGTATTTAAAAACGCTGTTGAAACCGGCGGAACAGTAAGAGCAATTGTTGCCAAAAATGCCGCTTCAACATATACAAGAAAGAAGATTGACAAGCTTACCGAGCATGCAAAGGGTATCGGCGCAAAGGGTCTTGCATATATCAGATGGGCTGACGAAGCGCCTACCTGCTCGTTCAACAAATTCTTAAAAGACGGTGAGCTTGACGAGCTTACAAGCGCTCTTAATGTTGAAAAGGGCGACTGCGTATTTATCGTATCGGGCAAAACAAGCGACACCCTTTCAATTCTCGGCGCACTTCGCCTTATCGTTGCCAAAGAGCTTGACATTATCCCCGAAGGAAAGTGGAACTTCCTTTGGATTACTGAAATGCCATTCTTTGAATATGATGAAGAAACAGGAGAATGGCTTGCAATGCACCATCCTTTCACAATGCCTATGGAGGAATGCATTGAATATCTTGATACAGACAAGGGTAAAGTTAGGGCTAAGGCATTTGACCTTGTATTAAACGGAACGGAACTTTCTTCAGGCTCAATGAGAATTACTGACTGCGAACTTCAAAACAAAATGTTTGAGCTTCTCGGTATGGAGCAAGAAGAAATTGACGCAAAGTTCGGCTTCCTTGTTGAAGCATATAAATATGCCGCTCCGCCACACGGCGGTATGGGCATCGGTCTTGACAGGCTTGCAATGCTTATCTGCGGTGCAGACAGTTTACGTGACGTAACCGCATTCCCTAAGGTTCAAAACGCAAGTGAGCTTATGAGCGGTGCACCAAGCTACATTGACGATATTCAGCTTGACGAACTTGGAATAAACATTACAAAGGAAGAAAAAGATGAGCAGTAATTTCTTTGCAATGGTAAACAGAATGAAGCTTATCGACAGATGGGCTTTAATGAATAATTCGACTAAAGAAAACATTGCCGAACACAGCCATTCGGTTGCAGTAATCGCACACGCACTTGCATTAATCGGCAACAAGAAATTCGGCAAAAGCTATAATGCCGAGCGTGCGGCTTTGCTTGCACTTTATCACGATACTACAGAGGTCATAACAGGTGATATGCCTACTCCCGTTAAGTATTATAATGATGATATCAAAAATGTATATAAAAACATTGAGTGCATAGCAGGTAAAAGACTTCTTGATATGCTTCCTGAAGAATTCAGAAGTGATTATGAGTCGTTCTTTGAAAAAAAGGACGAGGATAAAGAGCTTTGGAAACTTGTAAAGGCGGCTGATAAAATAAGCGCACTTATCAAATGTATTGAAGAATACAGAATGGGCAACCGTGAATTTGAAAAGGCGCTTGAGGCTCAGCAAAAGAAAATTGAAGAAATTAATCTCGACGAGGTTAAATATTTCCGTGAGCATTTTCTTGATTCGTACTATTTAACACTCGACGAGCATACAAAATAAATTATTTTATATTTTGTCGTTTTATACAAAAAGTAAATATAAGCGTTAAATAAAACTGTTAAAGACTTGTTGCATTTTGAATGTAGCAAGTCTTTTTGTTGTGCATAGTATACAATAATTTGAGTTTTGTTTTGGTAATTTAATACAATGTTTTCGGCATTATATACAAATATCGAGTGTATTTTTTGTGCAATATGCTTGACAAATAAAAACTTTGTGCTATAATGAAGGCACAAAAGCGAAGGAGGTTTTATGTATGCTTAAACAACTTATCAAGTGTGCAAAAATCCTTGCCGAGATAGACAAGGCATATAACAGATAAGCACACGCTTAAAAAAGCGGCACTCGGCCGCAGCATTTACGAAATTTAATAGAAAGAAGGAATTTTTATGAAGTCATTTTTCAATGTATTAGATAACGGTTTTGCGTTTGCTCCTGCAAAAAGGCTCGTGGAATTCTTATCTAAGAAAATGTAAATGTAAACAAGTCGCTTCCCAAAAGGAAGTGACCAAAACTATTGATAAAGCGGTTAAACCGCACCGAATAAAATAAATAAACCTCTTTGCCTCCCTTGTAAAGAGAGGTGGGTGCAACTTGTTGCACTCGGAGAGATTGAAAAAAGGTCAAGGACATCGAGTCCTTGACCTTTTTGGCGCTTTCCGTCTTTTGCTCGGGGACAGTACCCACGTACAGTTCCCGCTCGCAAAATACGAAATTTACCTTGCTTTCTCAAAGTCTACCTGCGTGTAGAAATTTATAATCTGACTTTTTTCTACACGCAGGGACACTTCCCCTTTGGAAGTGACCAAAACACAAATTTTCAGTCGCAGATACCGATAATGGTTGTCTGCGGCTTTATTTTTTGCAAAAAATGTTTACTTATAAAGTAAAATAATATATAATGTACTCGCATTGTATCCGCCGGCAAAATAACTTGCCAAAGCTTGAGCGTTTGTGTGTTTTGCGCAATGGCTTAGGAACAGTAGCAGAAAGGAAATTAAATATGAAAACAAACACAAGAAAGATTGCCGGAGTAGGACTTCTCACGGCAGTAGTAGTTGTGCTTCAGCTACTCGGTAGTTTTATCCACTTTGGTCCGTTCTCAATTTCGCTTGTACTTATCCCTATCGTTGTAGGCGCTTCGCTTTACGGCGTATTATCGGGTGCGTGGCTCGGTCTTGCATTTGGAATTACTGTTTTAATTTCAGGCAATGCTGCGGCTTTTTTAGCCGTTAATCCGGGCGGAACTGTAGTTACGGTCCTTCTAAAAGGTGCGCTTGCAGGTCTTTTGGCAGGTGCAGTATACAAAGCAATTGAAAAGAAAAACAAGGTTGTTGCAACAATCGTTGCCGCAATCATTTGCCCCGTAGTAAATACAGGTATATTTTTAATCGGCTGTCGCCTATTCTTCTTTGACACAATCAAAACCTGGGCGGCGGGAACAAACGTATTCGTTTATATGATTACAGGACTTGTAGGCTTCAACTTCTTATTTGAACTTGGTTTAAACATAATTCTTTCACCTACTATTGTTAAGCTTACAAAACTTGGCAGAAAGGAAAAATAATAATGATTTTAGCTGTAGATATCGGCAATACAAATATCGTTTTAGGTATTCTTGAAGGCGATACGCTTATTAACGAGTGTCGCCTTTCGACCGCAGTTAATGACTCGGCGGAGGAATACGCAATAAAGCTTAACAGTATTCTTGAAATTTGCAAAATAAATCCCGAAGATATTGAGGGAAGCGTTATTTCCTCAGTTGTGCCTCCGCTTATCAGAACGGTTTCAAAGGCAATTATGCTTATCACGGGTAAAAAATCAATAGTAATCGGACCGGGAGTTAAAACAGGTCTTAATATTAAGACAAACAATCCTGCCGAGCTTGGCGCAGATATGGTAGCCGGTGCAGTTGCAAGCATTGAAAAATATCCTTGCCCGCAAATTATTTTCGATTTGGGTACTGCAACTACAGCTTCGGTTATTGATAAAAACGGCTGTTTTATCGGCTGTTCGATTTTATGCGGAGTTAAGACTGCGCTCAATGCATTAGCATCGGGCACGGCTCAGCTTCCTCAAATTGACATTGTTGCCCCCAAAAATGCAATTTGCACAAACACTATCGACTGTATGAGAAGCGGTACTGTTTACGGCACTGCGGCAATGATTGACGGCTTAGTGAAAAGATTTGAAAAAGAGCTTGGTCAAGAGGCAACGGTAATTATTACGGGAGGTCTTGGCGGCGTTATCGCAAAATACTGTGAAACAAAGGCAATTGTTGATAAAAATTTGGTTATCGACGGACTTCGCTTGATTTATGATAAAAACACACAGGAGAGGAAATAAATATTATGGCTTTATACCGTGCATTTCAGGCATTCAGACCCGAAAAGTCGAAGCAAGCGCTTATCCCGGCTCTTCCTTATGACGTCATGAACAGTGATGAGGCAAAAGAGATGGTTAAGGATAACCCTTATTCGTTTTTGCATATTGACAAGGCGGAGATTGATTTGCCAAAAGGTACTGATATTTACAGCGACGAGGTTTACCGAAAGGCAAAGGAAAACCTTGAAAATCTTGAAAAAACAGGCGCACTTATTCAGGATAAAAAGCCTTGCTTTTATATTTACAGGCAGATTATGAACGGCAGAAGCCAGACGGGAATTGTAGGCTGTGCATCTATTGATGATTATATGAACAACGTTATCAAAAAGCACGAACACACTCTTGCTAAAAAAGAAGAGGACCGTATTCGTCACGTTGATACCTGCAATGCAAACACAGGCCCGATTTTCTTAACATATCGCAAAAACGACATTATCAGCAATACCGTTAATTCTTGGTCAAGCACTCACGAGAGTGTTTATGATTTTGTGGCAGACGGTGTTAATCAAACAGTTTGGGTAATTGATGACGAGGATATTATCAATACCATTTCAACCGAATTTGCAAAAATTGATGCTTTATACATTGCCGACGGTCACCACAGATGTGCGTCTGCGGTAAAGGTCGGTCAAAAAAGAAGAGAAAAAAAGCCGGATTACACAGGTGATGAGGAATTTAATTTCTTCTTATCCGTTGCTTTTCCTGATGACGAGCTTGAAATTATGGATTACAACAGAGTAGTTAAAGACCTAAACGGTATGAGCCGAGAGGAATTTTTAAGTTCATTATCGCATAGCTTTGAGGTAGAAAAGGTTGAAACTCAATATAAACCGACAAAGCGCCATACATTTGGAATGCTTATTGAAAATGATTGGTATAAGCTTTCGGCAAAAGAGCAGATTATCGACGAAAGCAACCCTGTTAAAAGGCTTGACGTTTCAATCCTTCAGGACAATCTCCTTTCCCCCATCCTTGACATTGACGACCCTAAAACAAATGACAGAATTGATTTTATCGGCGGAATAAGAGGACTGGGTGAGCTTGAAAGAAGATGCAAAGAAGATATGAAGCTTGCATTTGCAATGTATCCAACCTCGATAGGCGACCTTATGTCAATCGCAGATGCAAATTTAATTATGCCGCCAAAGTCAACTTGGTTTGAACCAAAGCTTTTGTCGGGTATATTTATTCATCACTTGACTTGATGATTTGTATAATTATTAACTATTGTATATTTATCAACCAAAAAAAATCAATACTCTTGCATTTATCAAAATTTTTTAGTAAAATATAACTGTTGTTTTTTTGTTTTATTATAAATTTTACTATGGAGGTTGTGTGATGAAAGAAGAAAACAGAAAATATGCTCGTGAAGCAATGGACATTGTTGAACACGCAGCACATAAAATAGGCTCACGTTTGCCCGGCTCTGACGGAGAAATCAAATTGCATAAATATATGGGTGAAAAGCTCCGTGAAATCGGTATTGAGCCAAAAACAGAGGAATTTGCAGTATCTCCTCGTTCGGGTATCGGCGGTCTTGGTTATGCAGGCTGGTCGGGTGTAATCATTAGCATCGGTGCTATTATTGCAATTGCTTGCGGATTTAACAAGCTTTGGTATGTGCTCGGTGCACTCGGACTTCTTACAATCTTTTGGCTTGTAATGAGTTGCTTTTTCTACAAAACATGGTTTGATATGTTTTTCCCACAGGAAATCAGCCGCAACACTCTCGGCGTTTTAGAGCCTGAGGACGGAAAATACGACTACACGATTATCCTTTCAGGTCATACAGACACCTCTTGGTGCTGGAGACACAGCGAACACTCTTATAAGTATAAGGACACTAAGCCGGTAATGGGTCTTATTGCTACATACGCCAAGGTAGGTTTCGGCGCAGTTTGCTTCTTCTTTATTGCACTTTTCTCTGTATTTATGGCAATTGTTGATATTTGCCAATTTGCAGGTGCCGCTTGGACACAGACAATGCTTGCATCTCACGGATGGGAAGTATTTATGTTTATAATGAACTTTGTTCCTATCGTAACAGCAATAGGCTCATTATTCGTTGTTATGTGGGGTGACCCTAATCCAAGGAATGCTTCTCGTGGTGCTATGGACAACGCAACAGGCATTGGCTTAAGTTATGCTGTAATTAAATATTTCAAGGAAAATCCTGATAAAATGCCTAAGAATTGCCGTATTGTTGATGCAAATATCGGCTCTGAGGAAGCAGGCTTGAGAGGCTCAATGTACTTTGCTCAGGAACACAGATTTGACGATTTAACAAAAAATGCTTGGAATATCAACATTGACTCTGTTGCCGATAAAGAATACTTTGAGGTAGTTATTAAAGACGATTGGCAGGGCGTCAGATTTGATGCCGATATGGAAAAAATGTTTAAGGATACTTTTAACGAAATGGGTATCAAGTCACTTACTAACGGTTGCATTCACAACCCTGTAGGCGGTTGCGACTCAACTCCTATGACAAAAGCAGGAATTAAGTCAGTTACATTTGCCGCTCAAAACCCTATGCTCACATACTATTATCACACATGGCGTGATATGCCTGAGCGCTTTGAAATGGAAACAGTCGGTGACGGCTTTGATGTTATTCTTTCCGTAATTGACAAGATTGCCAAATTCCAAGAGAAAAACGGCTACAACGGCCCACAAAAGAAATAATTAATACAAAAGATAAACGAGCATTGACGATATTTTGTCAATGCTCGTTTTTATATTTATTATTGACAGTTATAACGAGTTGTCTCATATATAAAGTTTAAAATCCAAGCCGAGAGTCAAACGCCTACCTGCTTGGATTTTAAAAGGGATTAGTCATATATAAAGTTATTTGTCATATTCACAAATTGTCTTTCGGGTTTGCAAAATACTTCCTGACGAAACAGAAAATTCATCAAGCCCCCATTCAATAAGATAAGGGATAAGCTTGGTATCCGCTGCCGCTTCACCGCACATACCAACCTGAATACCTGCTGCCTTGGCATTTTTAATAGTTGTTTCAATAGCACGTAAAACTGACAGTTGAAATACATCATAAAGCCTTTCAACCTTTGCATTGCCTCTATCCACTGCCATTGTGTAGCCTGTAAGGTCGTTTGTGCCGATAGAGAAAAACTTAACTTCACGAGCCAGAATATCCGAAATAAATACTGCCGCCGGAGTTTCGACCATAATGCCGACATCTACGCTTCTGTATTCCTTGCCCTCACTTTTAAGTTCTTCCTTGCATTCCTCAATCAGGGCTTTTGCCTGCCTTACCTCTTCAACACAGGTAACAAGAGGAAGCATAATTTTTATATTTCCATAAACACTTGCACGCAAAAGCGCACGAAGTTGCTTTTTAAAAAGTTCCTTATTATCAAGGCAGTAGCGAATTGCTCTGTGGCCCAAGAAAGGATTTTCTTCTTTTTCAATATTAAGATAAGGAATATCCTTATCACCGCCTACATCAAGGGTGCGAATGATTACTTCTTTGCCGTCCATTGCCTTTGCAACGGTGGAATATGCCTCAAACTGTTCTTCCTCGCTTGGCTCGCTTTGTCGGTCCATAAAAAGAAATTCCGTTCTGAAAAGACCGATACCTTCTCCGCTGTTTTGAATAACGCTTTGAACATCCTCAGCTTTGCCGATATTGCCGTAAACAAGTTTTTTAATTCCCGATTTAGTAACAGTCGGCTTGCCGAAATATTGCTTTAAGCTCTCTTTATCTTTTAGATATGCCTCTTGTTTGTTTTCGAATTCCTTTATATCATCATTACTCGGACTTACAATAACATTTCCTTTAAATCCGTCAACAGCAACCAAATCGCCGTTTTTCACCTCATTGCAAACATTAGGTATCGAAAGCACGGCAGGAATACCCATAGCCCTTGCCAAAATTGCACTGTGGCTTGTGATACCGCCCACCTCTGTAAGTATTGCGCTGACATTATCCTTATTAATTTGACCCGTCATAGACGGAGTAAAATCCTTCGCTATCAAAACAGAACCTTTTTTCACCTTAGAAATATCGACGTTATTTACGCCGAGCAAGATACTCAAAAGGCTGTCTTTGATATCCTTAACGTCGCTTGCTCTTTGCTGAGTAAGCTCATCGTCAACACCCGAAAACATATCAATAAACATTGAGCAAACCGTATCAACAGCCTTTTCTGCCACCGAGCCTGCGTCAATATTATCCTGCATTTGAGAAAGCATAAACGGGTCTGAAAGCATAACAATATGACCCTCTAAAATTTCCGCTTCCTTGTCGCCTGCCGAATTTTTTACGTCATCTGCAAGCTTCCTCGTTTCCTTAATAAAAGTATCAACTGCTTTTTGAAGTCTTTCCTTTTCATTTTGAGCCGTTGTAAATTCAACACGATTATAATCAAGCTTTGCGTCGCTTATAACAACTGCATTGCCGATACCGTAGCCCTGACTTGCTCCTATTCCCTTAAGCATAACACTTCCCCCTTGCTGCACAAAAAGGTGCAATGTAATTAAGCATTGCACCTTTTATAATTTTTATTCGCCGAAACCTGATTCAATAAGAGCAATTGCTTCATCAAGCATAGCCTGCTCATCTGCGCCGTCACATTCAACAGTAATATCTGTGCCACACTTAATGCAAGCCGCCATAATATTCATAATGCTTTTGCCGTTGATTTTTTTATCGCCGACAATAATATTAATATTTGATGCATATTTAGTCATTGCTGTTACAAAAACGTTTGCAGGTCTCATATGAAATCCCATTTCGTTAGTAACCTTAGTAAGCTTTGAAACCATAATATTTCTCCTAATTCTATCTTATTTTGCTTTAACCTCATTGTTTACATTTTTCTTTAAAAGTGCAAGCATTAATGCACCTGCAATCGAGCCTGCAACAAGAGCTACAACATAAAGAAGAGGATGGTCGCATACAATGAATGTGAATATACCGCCGTGAGGAGCAGGACAAGTTACATTAAAGAGTGATGTAAGAGCACCTGCTACAGCAGAACCGACCATACAAGACGGAATTACACGAATTGGGTCAGAAGCTGCGTAAGGAATTGCACCCTCGGTGACGAAGCAAAGACCCATAAGATAGTTTACAGGACCGCTCTTAAGTTCTTCCTTATTCCACTTTTTCTTGTTAAATGTTGTTGAAAGAGCGATTGCGATAGGAGGAACCATACCGCCAATCATAACAGCAGCCATAATCCAAGTGTTGCCGTCTGCAATTGCTGCTGTACCGAATACATAAGCTGCCTTGTTGAAAGGACCGCCCATATCTGTTGCCATCATAGTAGCAAGAACAATTGAAAGAAGAAGTCTGCTTGTTGAACCAAGACTTTCAAGTCCGTTTGAAAGAAGTGTATTGAGTTGACCGATAATCGGGTTTACGCCTGCCATAATTAAGCCCATAAGAAGCGTACCCAAAAGCGGATAAATGAATACCGGTTTAATACCGTCCATTGCCTTAGGCATCCAAGAAAATGCTTTTTTAATAAGCTGAACAACTATACCTGCTATAAAGCCGGCAAACAATGCGCCGAGGAAACCTGATACTGCTTTTGAATCTCCGGCAAGTCCGTTGCCCGAATTAACGCCGTCAACCATACTTTGAATTGTATGGCCGCTTGCCGCAAACACACCGCCTACAAAGCCCGGAAGTAAGCCCGGACGGTCTGCAATAGACTGAGCGATATATGCCGACAAAACAGGAAGCATAAGTGCAAATGCCGCTTTACCTATCCAGAAAACAACTGATGCAACAGGGCTTGTGAAACCGAATGTTCCGCCGGCGTTTGCATTGCCTGCGATTGTATCAATAAGGAAACCGAATGCAATAAGCACACCGCCGCCTACTACGAACGGGAGCATATGAGATACACCGTTCATAAGATGCTTATAAACCTTATGGCCGAAGCTTTCCTTTTCGTCATCATCTATAGCGCTTTTTTCTTCGTCATTTGCGTGATAAACAGAAGCTTTGCCGTCAACAATTTTTTGAATAAGCTCCTCAGGTTTATTAATACCGTTTGTAACTGAGGTTTTGATAACAGGCTTGCCGTCAAAACGTGCCATTTCAACATTTTTGTCAGCCGCAATAATGATGCCGTCACATTCCTCAATTTCTTTTTTCGTTAAAATATTCTTTGCGCCGCCTGAGCCGTTAGTTTCAGCCTTAAGCGGATAGCCCATTTTTTCGCCCGCTTTTTCGAGTGCCTCGGCAGCCATATAGGTATGAGCAATACCGGTAGGGCAAGCTGTTACGGCTAAAATTCTGTAGCCGTCTTTCTTTGCTACCTCTGCCTTTGGCTCATCAGGATACTTTTCAGTTTCCTTTTTATCAATTACAGAAAGAAATTCATCTGCTGTTTTTGCACTTCTTAAAGCCGCACAAAATTCAGGCTCCATAAGCATAACCATCAATCTTGAAAGAATTTCAAGATGTAAATCTCCGTCAAGCGGAGCAGCAATCATAAATAAAATGTCGCTGTTTTTGCCATCGGGTGCGCCGTAGTCAACACCGTTTTGAACAGTTATAGCCGAAAGACCTGGCATTTTAACACTCTCACTTTTAGCGTGAGGAACTGCAATTCCCTCTCCTATTGCAGTTGAGCCTTGAGCCTCTCTTGCAAGTATTGCCTTCTTGTACTCATTAACGTCAAGAAGATTACCTGCCTTTTCATGAAGAGCAATAAGCTTATCGATAGCATCATTTTTTGAGGCAACCGATGCATTAAGTTCTATTGCATTCTTCTTAAGCAAATCAATAATTTTCATAAGTATTACCCCTTTCTTATTTTAAATATTCGCTTTCAAGCATTTTGTCGATTGTGTCTTTATCGGCAAGACCCGGACAAAAGGCTGTTGCATTTCCGCAAGCAGAGCCAAGCTTTAAAGCATATTTATAGTCGTGAGTTTTTGAGTAGCCTGCAACAAAGCCTGCCACCATTGAATCGCCGCAGCCGACAGGATTTAAAACCTTGCCGGGAACATTACCCATTGAATGAACCTCTCCAAATTCATCAACAAGCGTTGCGCCGTCCTTTGAACGTGAAACGAGAACATTTCTTGCGCCCATTTCCTGAAGCTTTTTTGCATAATATGCAATTTCTTTTTCCGTTTTAACTTCTACGCCGAAAACATCGCCAAGCTCGTGATGATTAGGCTTAATTAAAAACGGCTTATATTTTAAAACGTTTAAAAGCAAATCTCCCGTTGCATCAACTGCAAAGTTAATGCCTTTATTTTGGAGTTTTGCGAGTATTTCCTCATAAATATCATCGGGAAGAGAATTTGGAATTGAACCTGCCAAAACGAGGAAATCACCTGATTTAAGTTTTTCAAACTTGTCAAACAAAGCATTTAATTCATCTAATTCGATATCGGGTCCCTGCGCATTAATATCGTAATCCTCATCTGCTTTGATTTTTACATTAATTCTTGTATATCCTTTTTTTAGATATACAAAATCATTTTTAATATTTTCTGCATTAAGCATTTCTTCAATTTTCTTGCCTGAAAATCCGGCAAGAAAGCCAAGCGCAATGTTATCAACTTTGAGCCTTGAAAGGATAACGGAAACGTTAATTCCCTTGCCGCCGTAATAAAGCTGTTCGCTTTCGGTTCGGTTAATATCCTTATATTGCAGCTGCTTTAAATTCATAACATAATCAAGCGCCGGATTAAAAGTTACAGTGTAAATCAAGCTACAACACCTCTTTAATAACTGTCAGCTTTTTAAGCTTTGAATTTGAGCATTTATCCGTCACTATACAGGCACAATCAAGAGATCCAAAGCTTACTGCCGAAACCTTATCAAACTTTGAAGAGTCGGCAAGCACATAAGTCACGAAGCTTTTTTCAACAGTGACTGCTTTAAGCATTGCCTCCTCCGTATCCGGAGTAGTATAGCCTTGCTTTTCGCTTATGCCGTTAGCGCCGATAAATGCCTTTGTGAATGAATAGTTTTGCAAATTTTTTGCCGCAACCAAACCTATGATTGCCTCTGTAGACTGCTTCAGCTTGCCGCCCAAAACAATTACGTTACATCCGTTTTTTGCAAGTTGCTTTGCGTGGTCGACGCCGTTTGTAACAAAAGTTGCCTTTGAATTTTTGAGAAACGTCGTCATCAAAAGTGTGGTTGTTCCTGCATCAATAAATACAAAATCGTCATCCTGTATTTGCGATGCCGCATATTGTGCAATTTTTGTTTTTTCATCAGTATTTTTTGTCAGTTTTTCCTCAATATTATCCTCAAGCTTAATAAATTCCTGACCGAGCGCCGTTGCGCCGCCGTGAACCTTATTAATCTTACCTTTACTTGCAAGGTAGGATAAATCACGTCTTACAGTCGATTCGCTCGATTGCAAAATCTCTGTAAGCCTTGTGACTGTTACAGAACCCTGCTCTTTAATAATATCAAGAATTAATGACTGTCTTTCTTGACTTAGCATGCTTAATCCCCTTAATGCTGAAAACTAACTTTTCATTGCACCTTAAGTATAGCGTTTCTTTCATATTCAGTCAATATGTTTCATTTATTTTCGTCATAATGCTCATTTGCACCCTGTTTATTTGTGCATTCAGGTGCTTTTATATGTATATTTTGATTGATTTTGACTGTTTTATTCAAACCAAGCATTTTTTCAATCATTTAAAATTTTGCAAAAAAATAAAGACGATTATTACTAACCGTCTTTATCTAAATATAAATTTTATTCAATAGGAGTAAGATTTTTAAGACTGACATCCATAATCATAGCAGAATGAGTAAGCGCACCGCACGATACAAAATCAACACCGATTTGGGCAATTGACTTAAGCCTTTCCTTAGTAACATTGCCCGAACATTCGGTTTCAGCCCTGCCGCCGATAATTTCAACAGCTTTTTTCATAGTATCATTATCCATATTATCAAGCATAATGATATCTGCGCCTGCCTCGACAGCCTCTTTAACCTGCTCCAAAGTTTCGGTTTCAATCTCAATCTTTCTTACAAAAGGAGCATACGCCTTAGCCATTTTAATTGCCTTTGTAATTGAGCCTGCCGCACCGATATGATTGTCTTTAAGAAGTACACCGTCGGAAAGATTATATCTATGATTTGTTGCGCCGCCTACCTTAACGGCATATTTTTCAAATGGGCGCATATTAGGAGTAGTCTTGCGAGTGTCAAGAAGAGTAGTATTTGTACCCTCAAGCTCTTTCATATATTCTCTTGTCATTGTGGCAATGCCGCTCATACGCTGAAGATAATTAAGACCTGTTCTTTCTCCGCTGAGGATTGCCTTTATATCGCCGTAAATGACGCCCAAAAGCTCACCCTTTTTAACCTCGTCGCCGTCCTTGAAATATGCTTCAAAGCGAGCAGTTTTATCAAGAAGTTCAAACGTTCTTTCAAAAATACCGAGACCGCAGATAATACCGTCTTGCTTACAGATAAGTTCAGCCTTTCCCTGCTTGTCCTCAGGCATAACAGCATTGGTTGAAACATCCTCCGAAGTGATATCCTCTTTAAGCGTGTTTAAAATATAATCGTCTACATTAACCTTGAGTGTTACACCATTTATCATAAAAATCTTTATCCTTTTCTTTTATTTCATCCATAATGAGCTTTTTAAACTCCTTTTGTCTTTCTTCCTTTGGAGGATAAGACGAAAGGTCAATCTCGTTATAATTTTCAGGCTTTTCGCTTTTATCATCAGCGATAACGTCAGCCGCACGCTTTGCAAAAACAAGACTTTCAAGAAGAGAATTTGAAGCAAGCCTGTTTTTGCCGTGAACGCCGTTGCAAGCGGTTTCACCTGCTGCATAAAGATGAGCCATAGATGTTCTGCCGTAAAGGTCAGTTTTAATTCCGCCCATCATATAATGCTGAGCCGGAGTTACAGGAACTTTATCCTTAGTAATATCATAGCCCTCTTCCATACAAGCGTCAAAAATATTCGGAAAACGCTTAGCCGCCTGCTCCGTAGTCATTGTAGGGAGGGTAATATAAACGTGGTCAGTGCCAAATTTTTTCATTTCCTCAACAATTGCATTTGTTACAACGTCTCTCGGCTGAAGTTCGTCAGTAAATCTTTCCCCGTTTTCGTTAAGAAGAATTGCGCCCTCGCCCCTTACGCTTTCGCTGATAAGAAAACGTCTGCCTTTCTTCTTGCTGTAAAGAGTGGTAGGGTGTATCTGAATATAATTAATGTCTTTAAGCTCTACCCCGTGCTTAATTGCAAGCGCAAATGAGTCACCGGTAATATGAGGATAGTTTGTAGAATTAAGGAACAAACCTCCGAGACCACCCGTTGCAAGAATGATATCTCTTGCAAGGATAGAGCCCATTTCGCCGTATTCGTCCTCGCACACAATACCCTGGCAAACATTATCCTTTTCAATAAAATCAATCATAGTGGTTTTTGGAACTATGGTTATATTTTCTTTTTTCTTTGCAATGTCAAGAAGAGTATCTGTAATTTCCTTGCCTGTTTCATCCTTATGATGAAGTATTCTGTTTCTTCTGTGAGCGCCCTCACGGGTGTAATCGTATTTGCCGTCTTTGTCCGTATCAAAATCGACGCCAAGGTCAATAAGAGTTCCGATAACCTCCTGAGAGGATTCAATCATAACACGAACGGAATCGGGGTCATTTTCCCAGTGACCTGCTTTCATTGTGTCCTCAAAATAACACTTGAAATCATTAACGTCCTTAAGCACGCACACACCGCCCTGTGCGAGCATCGAATCACATTCATCGGTATTTTCCTTTGTGATAATAAGAACTTCCTTATCCTTTGGAAGGCAAAGTGCCGCAAAAAGACCTGCCACACCACTTCCGACTATTACAACATCTGTTTTAATGTATTCCTTGTTCTTCATAAGATTATTAAAGAGCGATTGCTCCTTTCTCCTAAAGCTCATAATGATAAATTCGTAAAGTCAAAAAGTCAAAAAATTCAATTACTTTTAACTATACTTATTCTAATATATAATTATTTTTTCCAATTGTCAAGGTTGATAACGCATATAAGTTGTGATAAAATAAAAATATAGGCAAATTAATGTCATTTTTTCGATTATTTTAACCGAGAGGATAAAAAATATAATGAACGTTTTTGATTTTGACAACACAATATATGACGGCGAAACACTTATTGACTTTGCGCTTCACTATGTAAAAACAGACCCTAAAATTTGGAAATACGTTCCTAAACTTTTAGTAATATGCTTTAAAGACGCTTTTCACCTATTCACTGTTGAGGAAGCGATTGAGGCTTATGCAAGCTTTCTTGAAGGATATTTTATTCACATCAAAACGCTTGATGAGGACGTTGTTAAATTTTGGGACAAAAACGAGAAAAAAATCAAGCCTTGGTACAATGAGGTCAGACGTGATGACGACATTGTCGTTTCCGGCTCGACAGACTTTTTGCTTGATGAGATTATGAAAAGAATCGGAATCAAAAATTACGTCGGCTCATCAATTGATAAAAAAACCGGCAAATTCAAGCGCTTATGCTTTCTTGAAAACAAGGTTAAAATATTTAACGAATTGTACCCCGGCGCACATATAGATAATTTTTATACCGATTCTATGAACGACAAGGCTATGATGGATATTGCCGATCACGTATTTTTAGTAAACGGTAACAAAATAGAGCAAATCAAGTAAAGAGGTGTCAAAATGCTAAAACTCACTTTTATAACAGATACTCACCACTACAGCAAAACGCTCGGCACAAGCGGACGCCAATACTTTTTAAGAAGCGGAAGTGACCAAAAATGCCTTGCAGAAACGGGAGATATCATCGATGCAGCATTTGAGCAAATTGCAAAAAGCGATACAAACGCAGTTATGATTATCGGCGATGTTACAAATGACGGCGAAAAGGTGTCGCACATTGAATTTAGAGAAAAGCTTGAAAAGCTTGCAAAATCAAAACCCGTTTACACTATCACCTCTACTCACGATTGGTGCTGTGACGAAAATCCAAGAAGCTTTCACGGCGGTTTAGTAAACCACAATGTTGAAACGCTTAAAAGCGATGAGCTTCGTGATTTCTATTTCGATTTCGGTCCTAAACAAGCCATAAGCGAATATATAACTCACATAGGCACAACGTCTTATGTTATTCAGCTTAGCGACAATGTAAGGCTTCTTGCATTAAATGATGACAAAAACGGCAATGACCATGCCGGCTTTACAGAGGAGCATTTTTGTTGGATTGAAAATCAAATTAAAAAGGCTTATGACGACAACTGCTTAATAATAGGTATGGAGCACCACCTGCTCACCCCTCACATAAGCCCGCTGATTACAGGCGGCGGAACATGCGTCGCAGACAGAGAATATGTAGCGTCACGTCTTGCAGACGCAGGGCTTAAATATATGTTTGTAGGTCACAGCCATATGCAAAGCACAACAGATTTTAAATCTAAAAAAGGCAACGTTATCAAAGAGGTAAACGTCGGCTCTCTTGTAGGATATCCCGCACCTATAGTTGACGTCACCGTCAATGATGATATGACATTGACTTATGACGTAAAGCATTTGAAATCATTTAAGCTTGACGGAAAAGAAATTGACGCACAAAAATTTCTTGCAAACCATTGCACTGCCCTTGTTCACAGGCTTTTAGACTGCGCAAACAAAGAAGAATTTTGTGCAAGGCTTAACGCACTCGGAATTGACGGAGAAAAATTATCAAATTTATTTTTCATAGCAAGACCTATTATGGATATCATAAAATATAAGAGCGTAGGATATACATACGAAAAGCTAAAGCACTTAGGATTTGGCAGATATTTTGATAAAAAACTTATTGAAAAATATAAAAATCACAAAATACTTGAAATTGTCGATTACATCACTCTGTCAATTATGGACGGCAGTATTGTCAAATATGACAGGCAATCGGATTATTACAAGCTTGTTATGAGCTTTATTGTAATTCCGAGCAAAATTTTCAAAAAAAATGTTGATTTAAAAAAGTTAATCTTTGCTGTTGACGCTGTTTTGACAGGCGGAAGATATAACAATCAGCACGATACATTATAAGTTATATAAATATTTAATAAAATAAAGCAAATTCACTTGACATTTATTACAGTCTGTGTTACTCTTTTGTTACCTTTTGGATATACAAGATTTTGGCTAAATATCATCAATTTTTACGTGTATACAACATATAGTATGTTTTTTGCACATTTAGGCACTAAATCATACTACCCAAAGTGGTTACATTTTAGAAAAAATATTACTGTTATCATTTATTTTTTAACAATCATTTGCTATAATAGTAAAAGTTTTGGGGTATACGCCCATACATATTTAAGATTTTAACGCAAACATTATATATATAACTTAAAACTCGCACAGAGAGGTGAAATGTACTTGGAGAATTTTGTAATTCGTGGCGGTCATGAACTTTTCGGAGAAGTAAACATAAGCGGTGCAAAAAATGCCGCTGTAGCAATAATCCCTGCCGCTATTCTCGCAAACGATATAGTACGTATTGAAAATATACCTAATATTAGTGACGTAAGCCTTATGATTCAAACCCTTGACCGAATGGGTGCAAAAATAAAGCTTATTAATAATAACACAATTGAAATTGACTCAAGAACCGTTGCCTGTAAGCCTGTTCCTTATGAACTTGCATCTCATTTCAGGGCAAGCTATTATCTTATAGGCGTAATGCTCGGCAGATTTAAAAAAGCTGAGGTTGCTATGCCGGGCGGCTGTGACTTTGGTGTAAGGCCTATTGACCAGCATATCAAAGGCTTTGAAATGCTTGGCGCTAAGGTTGAAACAATTGACGGTATGGTATGCGCAAATGCAGACAAGCTTGTAGGAGCGTCAATATATATGGACGTTGTATCGGTTGGTGCAACTATGAATATTATGCTTGCCGCCGTTTTGGCAAGGGGTCTTACCGTTATTGAAAATGCCGCTAAGGAACCGCATATTGTTGACCTTGCGCTTTTCCTTAACTCAATGGGCGCAGACGTAAGAGGTGCCGGCACCGACGTTATCAAAATCAGAGGTGTTGAAAAGCTTCACGGTTGCACATATTCAATCATTCCCGACCAAATTGAGGCAGGAACATATATGGTTGCGGCTGCTACTTGCGGCGGCGACGTACTTGTTAAAAACGTTATTCCTAAGCACCTTGAATCTATCAGCGCAAAGCTTGAAGAAGCAGGCGCAGAGATTATTGAATACGACGATGCAGTAAGAGTAACTCGCTTTAAACCGCTTACAAAATGCAACGTTAAAACTATGCCTCACCCCGGCTTTCCGACTGATATGCAGCCGCAAATCGCTGTGTTGCTTTCTGTTGCAAAGGGAACAAGTATTCTTTCCGAAAGTGTATGGGACAACAGATTTCAATATGTCGGTCAGCTTTTGAGAATGGGTGCTAACATTCAGGTAGACGGCAAAATTGCGGTTATTGAGGGTGTTGAAAGCCTTGCCGGTGTAAACGTTAAGGCTACCGACCTTCGTGCAGGAGCGGCAATGGTTATTGCAGGTCTTGTTGCAAAGGGTGAAACAACGGTTGAGGACATTCAATATATTGACCGAGGATATGAGGATATTTGCGAAAAGTTTTCATCACTCGGCGCTGATATTAAGCGTGTTGTATTAAACGATGATGACAATTCAGCAGCCAACGCAGGTTAATATAATAAACTAATATAACAAAAAATATTTAACTTAAGGGGGTTTCTAAGAACTCCCTTTTCTTTTAGAAAAAATACAGATAAAAAGACGGAGAATTTTATGGCAAAAGTATGTCAGCTTTTTTCAGGCAGCAGCGGAAATTCAATATTGGTTTCATCATCGGGGCACAATTACCTTGTTGATATCGGGGTATCGGCTAAAAAATGCGAAAACGGACTTAATCAAATCGGTATTGAGCCAGAAAGCATTGAGGGCATATTCGTCACTCACGAGCACGGGGACCATGCAAAAGGCGTCAGAGTTTTTGCAAACAGATACAAAATTCCGGTTTATGCCTCCAAGCTTTGCTACGATGAACTTTACAGGCAAGGTTTTGCGGATGATAAAACAAATCTTAATATTATAGAAAATCACATTGAGCTTGACGGAATTGATGCCAAAGCATTTCACCAAAGCCATGACAGCATCGACTGCCTTGGCTACAGATTTAATTTTTCTGACGGAAGAAGTGCTGCCGTCTGCACCGATACCGGCTTTATAACAGACAATGCAAAAGAGATTTTACCTGGCACGGACCTCATATTTATTGAGTCAAACCACGAAATTGCAATGGTAAACGCCGGAACATATCCATACATTTTAAAGCAGAGAATTTTAGGTGCAAGCGGTCATTTATCAAATTTTGCTTGCAGTGAATACATAAAGGAACTTGCAAAATCCGGCACTACACGCTTTGTTTTGGCACATTTAAGCAGAGAGAACAATCTTCCCGAACTCGCACGTCAAACAGCCGTAGCGGCGCTTAGTGAGATTGATATGGAAGAAAACAAGGATTACAGGCTTTACGTTTCACCACCTGAGAACGACTCACGGAGCATTATATTATGATTAACGTAACACTTATAGCAGTCGGCAAGCTTAAGGAAAAATATTTAAGAGATGCCGTGGCTGAATATTTCAAACGTCTCGGCGCATTTTGCAAAATTAATATTATCGAAATTGACGAGGAAAAGGTCGGCGACAATCCAAGCCGTGCGCAGATTGACAATGTGCTTGAAAAGGAGGGGCAAAGAATAATCAAGAAAATCCCCAAATCAAGCAGCGTTATCACCCTTTGCATTGAGGGCAAGGAATATTCAAGCCCTGATTTTTCGCACCTTTTAGATAATATTTCTATGACTTCATCAAGCGTTTGCTTTATTATCGGCGGCTCATTTGGCTTGAGTAACGAAGTTAAAGGGCTAAGTAATTACAAGCTTTCCTTTGGCAAAAAGACACTTCCCCATCAACTTGCAAGAGTAGTTTTGCTTGAGCAGGTTTACCGTGCATTTTCGATTTCAAATAATTCAAAATATCACAAATGATTGACTAAAGGGCAAAATTCAATTATAATTAAGGCAGATGAAAAACGGAGGGGTACCATGGCTTTATCTGCAATGTTTATTTTAGAGGTTGTGATTGTATTTTCATTCATAGTGACCTCACTTTTTATGTTTATACCGAAGAAGAACGATGCGGTGCATAAAATATTTTTTGTGCTTTCCGTTATGCTTGGCATTCTCGTAACCTTTATCAGCGCAACCTCGCTCCCGTCAAATATGCAAATGCAAACGGTTGCCTGCTGGCTTTGCCTTGTGCCTGCCGCAATAGGAATTATAATTTCGGTTGCCAAGGGCAAGCCTAATGCGCTCGCAAAGCTCTGCTCAATGCTTACAATAATACTTTCCGTTTTGGGATATTATTTTTTAGGTTAATAATTTTTGATTTTTAGGCATAAAAAAACACGGACCGATGATGTAGGTGGTTGAGGGATGGTCCGTGTTTTTTTATTAACTTAAGGAGTAATAGTTAGTGTTTACTAACTACATATAAGTTAGCATAAACTAACTCGTTTGTCAAGCCTTTTTTCAAAATAAAATTAAAAAATCCCCGATTTTTTAAATCGGGGATGGAAGCGTAGTATGACTGACTATATGTAATCATAAAGTGCTACGCCGAATACAGTTGATGCTATAATGCTGAAAACTATTCCAATCAAAATTGCGACTGCATAGATTACAATATTTGCAATAATATAATTTTTCTTATTTTTGTTGGTATTAGGGCTTACGAGCCAAACTATCCAGCAGATTATATTTACAACAGGAATTGCAGAAAGTAAGAACATTCCGATATAAGAGCCGACGCTCATAACCTCATTAGTTTGGTTAATCGGCTGATAAACAGGCGCTTGATACGGCTGAGGCTGAGTGCTTTGATTATAATAATTTTGCTGAGTATTAGGATTGTTATATTCGCCTTGATTGTTAGGATTATAATATTCGTTCATAAGCTTACCTCCTTTTGTTATAATTTGATATTAGCATATTGTTAATTTTTTGTCAATATTTGTTTTTAATTCTATCAGACTTTGAAAAAGCGAGATAAATTTCGTTTTTTTGTGAGTGGAGCTGTACGTGGGTACTGCCCACTCGCAAAAGACGGAAAGCGCCAAAAACGGCAAGGACTCGATGTCCTTGCCGTTTTTCCAATCCCTCCGAGTGCAACAAGTTGCACCCACCTCCCTTTGCAAAGGAGGCAAAGAGGTATATTAATTTTATTTGGCGTGGTTTAGCCGCTTTATCGACAGTCTGAATGGACTTGTAAAAATACAAGTCCTTTATTTTTGTCTATTTTTATTTTAAAGGGTTTTCATATTGGGGCAAATGATATATAATATAATCAGCATTTTTATATTCTTTTTTATATTTAGGGGGTAATAGTGTGAAAGTGCTTTATGTTATTCTTATCTTGCTTGCGTTATTTATTGTGCTTACGCTGATAAGAGCGATTTTCTTTAAGGCAAAGCCTGTAAAGAGAGAGGTTTTTGAAGAAGAAAACGTTAATTCAAAACGTGTTGAGGAGCATTTATGCGATGCAATAAGGATTAAAACGATATCTCACGAAAACGAGGAGGAAACCGATTGGGCAGAATTTGACAGATTTCACGAATTTCTGAAAAAATCATTCCCTCTCATTTATGAAAATTTGAGCGTTGAAGATGTGTCAAAAGCAAGTTTGCTTTATTTTTGGCAGGGAAGTGACAGTTCTCTTGACCCTATTGCTTTTTTGGCTCATCAAGACGTTGTACCCGTCAGCGAGGGAACGGAAAAAGATTGGGTGCACCCTGCTTTTGACGGTGTAAACGACGGTGAATTTATCTGGGGCAGAGGTGCTCTTGATATGAAAAATCATCTTATATGCCTTTTGGAAAGTGTTGAAACACTGCTTGAAGAGGGATATCAGCCAAAAAGAAGCGTGTATTTGTGCTTGGGTCATAATGAGGAAATTGTATCCGGCTCAAATAACGGCGCAAGAGAGCTTGCAAAAACTCTTGAAAGCCGTGGCGTTCGCCTTGACAGTGTTGTTGACGAGGGCGGAGCAATGCTTCCGGCTAAGGTTAAGGGCATACTTGACGCTAATTTAACAGGTATCGGTATTGCCGAAAAGGGATATGCCGATTTTAAAATTACGGTTAAGGCTAAGGGAGGTCATTCTTCTCAGCCGCCTAAGCATACGGCTCTCGGTATTCTCTCAAAAAAGGTTGAAGCGCTTGAAAATCATCAGTTTAAGGCGAGAATTTTGCCGTTTGTGTATAATCTTTTTACACAGATAGGCAAAAGAACGTCATATATCGGCAGAGTTGTATTTTGCAATCTTTGGCTTTTAAAGCCTGTTTTGCTTGCTATTATGAAAAAAATTCCGCCTGCCGCTTCACTTGTGCGCACAACGACGGCGGTTACAATGAGTTCTGCCTCACCGGCGGCAAATGTTCTTCCGCAAAAAGCAAGCGTTACGGTCAATTTCAGAATTATGCCCGGTGAAACAATAGAGGACGTAAGACGTCATATTGAAAAATATATGGGCGGTGAAAATGTTGAAATAGAATTTATCAAGGGCAAGGAGCCGAGTATTGTTTCGCCTACCGATACAAGAGCCTTTAAAACGCTTTCAACGCTTTCCGTTTCTCTTGATGAAAAAAATATCGTTGCGCCTTATCTTGTTATGGGCGGTACAGACGCATATAACTATGAAAACGTTTGTGAAAATATTTACCGTTTTGCTCCGTTTACGGTTGATACAGAGCTTTTGCTTACCACACATTCAACAAACGAGCGTATTCCTGTTGAGCAGCTTACTCAGGGCGTGGCATTTTTCAAGCGATATATAAGAATTATGACAAAGGAGTAATGATATGAATTTCAAAGAGGATTCTTTTATGGTGGCTATTGCTCTTTGCGTTGTTTTCTTTGTTGTCGCACAAGCACTTTTCTTTCTTGTGCGTGCAGTAAAAAGGGCTAAGGAACTCGGAATAGCAAATCAAACAATTAAGAATACAATCGTTTCGTCATCACTTTTCACTATTGCGCCTGCCATAGGCATTGTGGCAACTGTGCTTACTTTGTCGGCAGGGCTTGGCTATGTATTGCCGTGGATAAGACTGACGGTAATAGGTAATATTTCTTATGAGGTCACGGCAGCCACCAATGCAGTTGAGGCTTTCGGTCTTGCAGGCGGAATATCCCAACCGATTGAAAACAAAGAAGTTTTTGCAACGGTTGCGTGGGTTATGACTCTCGGTTCAATTATGCCGCTTATCCTTGTTCCGATTTTTCTTAAAAAAGTGCAAAGTAAGATGAACAAGGCGGTATCTAAAAACAGCGCTCTTTCAAGCGTGCTTAGTGCGGCGGCATTTATCGGCCTTATTTCCGCTTTTGTTGCAAGGGCAATCGCAGGTAAGGGCGACGCTCATATTATAGGCGACGGTGCAGGAATATTGTCAATTACAGCATTGATTTCGTCTGTAATTTTGATGCTTATTATGCAAAAGCTTGCAGGCCTTGAAAAGTTAAAATGGCTTGAAAGCTTTGCAATGCCGTTTGCAATGATTGGCGCTATGGCAATTGTAATGATTATGGCGCAAATTTTGCCTGCCGATGTTGCATTTTTGGAATGGAGAGGATAGTATGAACGGCAAATATATTAATAAAACTCATACATACGGTAAAATTTGGATGTTGGTTACCCTCTGCTTGTTTATTAGTGTTCCGGCACTTATATGTGTTCATCTCGGTGTATCTCCTAAAATCAATATGATTGCAAAGGGACTTTCGACCGTTGCGCTTGTATTTTATCCAACGGCAGTTCTTGAGGTGCTGACTTATTCTCCGCTTTTAGGTACGGGCGGCACTTATCTCGGTTTTGTTACAGGCAATATAACCAATTTGAAATTACCGGTTGCTTTAAGTGCAATGGAAAGTGCCGAAGTTGAGCCTTCAAGCGAGGAAGGTGAGGTTATATCGACAATTTCGATAGCCGTATCTTCCATTGTAACTACTCTTATTATTGCCGTTTGCGTGCTTGCGTTTTTCCCTATTTTGCATAATATAACCGATCCGGATTCCGTTTTTGCTCCTGCATTTCAACAAGTTACTCCTGCACTTTTCGGTTCTCTTTGCGCCTCGTATCTTGCAAAGCATTGGAAAATATCAATTCTTCCCATTGCCGTTTTGTCATTTATTTTGATTTTTAACGGCACGCTTGGTACCGGAGTTTTAATTCCTATCGGCGTAGTTGTATCTGTTTTAGGCGCATTTGTAATGTTTAAAAAAGGAATGGTAAAATAAAAAAAGACGTTAGAGTTTTAACTTCTCTAACGTCTTTTTCTTTTATCTTGCCAAATATATTTGATATATAATTGCAAAAATTTCTCTTGTGGCAAACGGCATATATCCGTTCCAAGGGGTTTTACTCGGATATCTAAGCGGCTTAAAGCCGTTTTGCTTTGCAAACTCACTTGCCCTGCATTCGTGAAAATCATTAGTAATAATTGTGATTTTCTTTGATTTTATTCCGTTTTTTTCAATAATTTCTTTTGAATATTTAAAGTTTTCTCTTGTTGAGGTTGATTTATCTTCAATCAAAAGTCTGCTTTTGTCTATTCCCATTTCGGTAAGGCAATTAAACATACACTTCGCTTCGCTGATGTTTTCGCCGTTTCCCTGCCCACCGCTTAAAACTGCAATTGCATTTGGGTTTTCATTAAGATATTTATAAGCGGCATTAATTCTGCCTTTTAAAAATATTCCGGGTTTATCACCGTTTACAACGCAGCCTAAAACTATCGCAACGTCACTTTTTTCTTCGCTTTTAAAGCTTTTGGACAAGATATTATGAAATGTGGTGCCACCGATAATTATGCATATAAAAAGAACAAAAGATATTATTTTCAGTGCGATTTTGCCGACTTTTTTCTTATTTATACTTTTTATAAGCAAATTGATTTTATTGAAAAATATAATATAAATCAGCAGTAAAAAATCAAAGCCCAAGCCTGCGATTATGCCTAAATTGTATTCGCCTACGGTTATAACAGGCCCTATATAAAGCAAAAATATTATTACAAAAAGAACAGATAACAGTATCCTGATGATTTTGTTTTTCATAAAAATACCCCTTTCTTATGATATCGTATCATATTTGAAAGGGGTATTTGTGAACTTAAAGTAAAATTAGTAGGAAAGGGAGCTGTTACCTATAAATTCACGCTCAAATGCGTCGCTTGGTATCATTTTATCGTCAAGCGGCTCTACCTCATCAAGTGCATTAACAATGTCTTTAATATCACTGAATTTTTGCGAAAGAGCGCTTAAATCATCATAAAGATAATTTCTATACACGCAAGGCTCGTATTCAATAAATGTGTCTATGTTGAAATGCGACCTGTTTTTATACGGCATAATAAATTGGTTTTCGCCTCGTTGAACTTTTGGGAAAAGACGTATAGTTTCTTCATAGGAGCGCCCTCTGTAAAGCTTATCCCTTATCATTCTGCGGCAAAGCCTGATTTTGCACGGGTGCAGCTTATCACCGTTTGAATCTATAACCCTTGTTCTTACGCTTACGTAAATTCTGTTTGTTACATCATCGTTTTCGCCCATAAGAACAGGGTTGAGAGCGTGTATTCCCTCAATTATAACGAATCCGCCGTTTCTTGAAAGCTTTGTGTTGCTCAGAGTTCTTGTATTCGTTAAAAAATCATAATTAGGCAAATAAATTTCGCCGCCGTTTAAAAGCGTATCAATATCTTTGTTTAGATATTCAGCGTCTACTCTGTCGGGCGCTTCAAGGTCAATTTTATTTAGCTTTTTAAGTGCACGCTCCTCATCGGTAAAGTTTTTAAAATATTTATCCATAGATATGTAGCAAACATCGGCACCGTTTTTTCTCAATGCCTTTGCAAGCTTAATTGCCGTTGTTGTTTTGCTGCTTCCTGACGGGCCGGATATTAAAATTATAGGTCTTGTGTCTTGAAGCGGTAAAATTCTTTTTGCACATTCGTCTATTTGGTTTAATATTTTATTTTCGCTCGACAGTAAAAAATCATCTGTGTTTTTTAGTTTTTCGTTTATTTTGCTTGTGTATATTACCATAGTTTCACCGTCAGTCTTGTTTATATTTTTCGATTAAGGCTGTAATTTGGTCAGTCAGCTTGCCCAATTCCTTGTTGGGACATCCCCTCGAAGCTTCAATAACAGACATAAGATTTTGACCTGCAAGGTAAAGCCTGTCATAAACCGTATTATTGCGCTCACTTTTATGCAGCTTTTTGTCATAAAGCTTGCGAGGCCCGATATCAACCTGCCTTACAACGTCGCCAAGCTCAAAGCCATCGCCGGAGTAAGGTGCAAGAGCCGATATTTCAAGCTCGTTTTCAATCGATTTTGCAAATTCGTCGCAAACGGTATCGTGACCGTGATTTACAAAAACAACCTTTGGCTTTTGCGGTATGCTTGCAAGCCAGGAAAGGAGCATATTTTTGTCTGCGTGGCCGCTTATGCCCTGCATTTTTTCAATATTTGCGTTGATTTGCACTTCCTCGCCGAAAAGATTAACCTTATTGGCGCCTTCAATAATCTTTCTGCCAAGTGTTCCTTCGGCTTGATATCCTACGAATAAAACAGTACATTCCTCTCGCCATAAATTATGCTTTAAATGGTGCCTGATTCGTCCTGCTTCGCACATTCCGCTTGCAGATAGGATGATTTTCGGTGTCGGGTCGTCGTTTATCATTCTTGATTCGTCGCTTGTTACGGCAAGCTTAAGATTGTCAAATTTAATAGGATTAATGCCGTTGTTGATAAGTTCAAGCGTGTCGGCGTCAAAATATCTTCTTAAATTTTTATCGTCATAAATTTCTGTTGCCTCAACAGCCAGCGGACTGTCCACCCAAACAGGGAAGTTTGCATGATTTTTAATAAGCCCCTTTTCTTTGATTATTCTTATTAAATAAAGAAGCTCCTGTGTTCTGCCGACTGCAAATGAAGGAATAATAACGTTTCCGCCACGGTCAAGGGTGGATTGAATAATTCCTGTAAGCTGCAAAACATAATCGGGTCTGTCGCCGTGAAGCCTGTTGCCGTAGGTGGACTCGATAATGACGTAATCTGCTTTTTCTACGGGCGGTTTTTGAGGATTTTTTATAAGCGGTCGGTTGATATTTCCTATATCTCCGGAAAAAAGAATAGTTTTTGTAATTCCGTTTTCCGTCACTTTAATTTCTATTGACGCACTGCCCAAAAGATGACCTGCATCAATAAATTTAATTTCTATTCCGTCAAAAATTTGGTAGCTCTCGTCATATTCGCACGGAGTAAAATATTTGAGCGCATTTTGTACGTCTTGCGTGGTATAAAGCGGTTCAATCGGCTCTTTACCGCTTCGCTTGTTTTTTCTGTTCTTCCATTCTGCCTCAAATTCCTGAATGTGCGCCGAGTCCATAAGCATAATTCTACAAAGTCTGTCAGTCGCACTTGTTGTATAAATCGGCGCAGAAAAGCCGTTAGCCGACACATAAGGAATATGACCTGAGTGGTCAATATGAGCATGGGTTAAAAGCATAGCGTCAATGTCATTAGGCGATACGGGAAGTTCAACATTTTCGTAAACGTTTTCGCCCTGCTCCATACCGCAGTCTATCATTATTTTTTTGCCGCAGGCATAAAGAATGGTGCAAGAACCTGTTACCTCGTGTGCTGCGCCTACAAAATACAGTTTCATAAATTTACCCCCTTTTTCTAAAACTGTTTTAAAATTATATTGCTGTCATTTGGCTTAATATCGCTTATCTCAAATGAATTTAATATAAGCGCCGTTGCATTTTTCAGCTTTTTTTCATCATTAGAATAAAGTGTCATAACAGTATCGTTTTTGTTTATGTAATCACCTTTTTGACACTTGAAAAGTATTCCTGCCAGTGGGTCAATATTGTCCGTTTTCACATTTCTGCCTGCGCCTAAGATAACGCAAACATTGCCGATTTTTTGAGCGTCGATTTTTGAAATATAGCCTTGCTTTTCCGCCTTAATTTCAGCTTTATATTTATCAAATCCGAATTTATTTTCATCTTCAATATAGCTTACATCGCCGCCCTGAGATTTAACCATTTGCTTCAGCTTGTCAAGCGCCTTGCCTGAATTAATCATTTCTTTTGCAATGATTTCAGCCTCTTTTAAATCAATTTCTTTGGCAAGACTGATCATATTTGCGGCAAGTGCTATGCAAAGCTCGGTCAAATGCAAAATATTCTCGCCTTTAAGTATTTTTACCGCTTCCGCCACCTCTAAGCTGTTGCCGACTGCATAGCCTAAAGGTGAACTCATATCGGTGATAAGCGCTTTTACATTTCTGTCGCAATGCCTGCCTATGCTTACCATTTCGCTTGCAAGAAGCGTTGCATTTTGAATATCTTTCATAAACGCACCTTCGCCGCATTTGACGTCAAGAACTATATTTTAGCCCCTGCGGCAAGCTTTTTGCTCATAATTGACGATGCAATCAGCGGCATACAGTCAACCGTGGCAGTAACGTCCCTCAAAGCGTATAATTTTTTGTCGCACGGCGCCATATTGCCTGTTTGACCTGCAACGACTAAGCCTATATCCCTTGCCTGTTTTTTGAAATTTTCAGGACTCATAGCGGTGCAAAAACCGGGGATAGCCTCAAGTTTATCAATCGTTCCGCCCGTGAAGCCTAAGCCTCTGCCGCTCATTTTTGCAACAGTACAGCCTGCCGCTGCCGCAATCGGCGCAACAACAAGAGTAGTTTTGTCGCCCACTCCGCCGGAGGAATGTTTGTCAACAGTCGAGTTTTCAAATTCGCTTAAATCAAGCATATCGCCGCTTTTCGCCATTGCAAGTGTAAGTGCGGCAGTTTCCTCATTTGTCATTTTGTTAAAATATATTGCCATTGCAAGAGCCGATGCCTGATAATCGGGGATATCGCCGTTTGTATATTCTTTTACAAAAAAATCGATTTCCTCTTTTGTAAGCGCCAAGCCTTGCTTTTTATGCTCAATAATATCTGCCATTCGCATAATGTAACGCCTTCTTTATTTGTCTAATTTGAATGAATAGGGGAGAAGCTCGCCTAAAGTAAAACTCTTAATTTCTTTCCCGTTTTCTAATATAATCACAAAATCCTTGCCGCAAAATTCGCTCATAACCTGCCTGCAAGCACCGCAGGGAAAGCAAAAGTCATCGCTTGAACCTGAAATTGCGATTTTTTCAAATTCCTTTTCGCCCTCGCTTATTGCTTTGAAAAAAGCTACTCTCTCAGCGCATACAGTTAATGGATATGATGAATTTTCAATATTTGCACCTACATATATTTTGCCGTCTTTGGTTAAAAGCGCCGCACCGACCTTGAATTTTGAATAAGGGGAATAGCTTTTTTGCTTTGCATTTTCTGCAAGATACATTAATTCTCTGTTTTCCATATTCTTACCCTTTTACTTTATTAAATCTATTACATTTTCGCCTTCAAGCTGTTCGTTAATGCCGAAAAGCGAAAGTGCCGTGTTGCAAACAACGCCGAAGCCGTCAACGGTTTTTAAATTTATGTTTTTGAGCGATTTTGAATATATGATAAGCGGCACATATTCCCTTGTGTGGTCCGTTCCTTTATATCCGGGGTCACAGCCGTGGTCTGCCGTAATCATTAAAAAGTCATCATCATTAAGATTGGCGCAAAGCTCAGGCAAACATTCGTCAAATTCGCTTATGGCTCTTGCGTAGCCGTCAATATCTCTTCTGTGGCCGTAAAGCATATCGCAGTCAACAAGATTTGTATAGCAAAGACCGTCGAAATCTCTTTTTGAAATTTCAAGTGTTTTTGCAATGCCTTGCGTATTTCCTGTTGTGAAATAATGCTCGCTCATTCCTCTGTGCGCAAAAATGTCGTAAATCTTGCCCACTGCAATGGTATCCTTGCCGTGCCTTTTCAGTACGTCAAGCAACGTGTCACCCGGTGGTTCGAGTGAAAAATCATGACGTCTCGCAGTTCTGATAAAATTGCCGTTTTCATCCTTGATAAACGGCCGTGCAATAACTCTGCCTACTGCATATTTGCCAACGAGTATTTTTCTTGCGATTTTGCAATAATTATATAATTCCTCATCGCTTACTATATCCTCGCAAGCCGCAATTTGAAATACACTGTCAGCCGAGGTGTAAACAATTAAAGCGCCTGTTTTGATATGCTCGTCGCCGTAATCCTTGATTACCTGAGTGCCGGAATATGGCTTATTTACAATGACTTTTCTGCCGCATTGCTTTTCAAATTCATCAATAACCTCACTCGGAAAGCCGTTTGGAAATGTAGGCAAAGCCTTTTTTGAAACTATACCTGCCATTTCCCAATGACCTGTTGTGGTGTCCTTGCCGATTGAAAGTTCTCTAAGCCTGCCGTATGATGCGTTGTGCTTTTCCAAACTGTCAAGCCCAACTCCGTCAATAGCAAGAAGCCCCATTTTTTTCATATTCGGCGTATTAAAATAAACGGATTTTGATATTGTTTTTATAGTGCTTGCGCCTTCGTCCCCAAAAGCCGTTGCGTCGGGAGCAGCACCTACGCCAAAAGAGTCAAGTACAACTATAAAACCACGCATTGTTATCCTTCTTTCATAATTTTAACAAGTCTGCTTGTGCCGAGCCTGTCAGCACCTAATGAAATAAACTTTTCGCCGTCGCTAAATGATTTTATTCCGCCTGCCGCCTTTATTTTTTTGCCGTTAATATGCTCTTTCATAAGCTTTATATCATCAAAGGTTGCACCTGATGTGGAAAATCCCGTTGATGTTTTGATGAAATCCGCATTCGATTGTGAAACTATTTCGCACATTTTGATTTTTTCGTCGTCGCTTAATAAACAGGTTTCAATAATCACTTTTAAAAGCCTGCCGTCGCACGCTTTTTTAATCTCATTTATTTCATTTAGCAATTCATCATATTTTTTGTCCTTTAAAAAACCGATGTTAATTACCATATCAATTTCGTCTGCGCCGTTTTTAACGGCATCGCTTGCTTCAAAGCATTTGACTTCGGTTGTGTTATATCCGTTTGGAAAGCCTATAACTGTGCATATTTTTATTTTATCGCCGGTATAAGCCTTTGCCGCTTTGACAAATGACGGCGGAATACAAACGCTTGCACAACCGTATTTTATGCCGTCAATGCAAATTTGCTTTATTTCCTCCCACGTTGCGCCTTGCGCCAATAAGGTGTGGTCAACGTATGATAATATTTCATTTTTATTCATCGGTATAACTCCTTTTTTCAAATTTTACGTAAAATTTTCCTAACTTAATTATATCACTTTGCCCTCTCATTTCAATAACTAAAAATAAACATTTCCTTAACTTTTCGACATATAAATAAAATTGACATAAGCATTTTATTACAAAATCAGCGTATTGTTGCAAATAAGCTTAAAATATGTTAAAATTAATAAGTATGTAATTTTATATTTTTAATATAGATTTCATTTGGAGGTAAAAATGGGTATATCTGAAAAAATACAAAGAATTATAAAAAAAATACTCAAATATATTTCTCGTATGTTTTCCAAAACGCCGAAAAGAAAGTTTTATTTCGGTATGTTTTATAAGCACTGCAAGGTTAAGGATAATGTTATTTTGGTTGAGTCGTTTCACGGTTCAAATATTTCTGACTCAACCCTTGCGCTTGTTCGCCAAATTCTTAAATCCTACCCCGGCAAATACAAAATATATTACGGCACGGAAAATAAGAAAAAGCACGCCGAGTTTATAAAAGAAATCGGGCTTGACGTTAAGCTTATTGACGTAACGACATTTAAGTATACAAAAATTCTTGCAAGCGCAAAGTATCTTATCAATAACAGCTCATTTCCGGTTTATTTCGTTAAAAAGCCGGAGCAGGTTTATATTCAAACTTGGCACGGCACTCCGCTTAAAACGCTCGGCAAAAAAATGCGCCTCGGCATTGAGTCAATGTATAATGTTCAGCATAATTTCCTGCAGGCTGACTATATAACTTTCCCCAACGATTTCACCCGTGATGTTATGATGGAGGATTATAACCTTAACGACCTTTATACAGGCAAGGTTGTTATGGCAGGCTATCCGAGAAATGAAATATTCTTTAAAAAAGAAGAGGGAGAGGCACTTAAAGCAGAACTTGGCTTAGCGGGAAAGACCGTTTATGCTTATATGCCGACTTGGAGAGGCACAAGCAACCACGATATCAACACCGCTTCGTATGAAAGCAAGGTTAAGGAAATATTTAAGGTTATTGATAATAAGCTTAGTGATGACCAAGTTTTCTTTGTCAATTTCCATCCGATTTTGAAGGATTCAATTTCGCTTAGCAATTATAAGCATATCAAGCCTTTCCCAAAGGGCGTTGATAACTATAGCTTTTTGAATTGCACAGACGCACTTGTTACAGACTATTCATCTGTATTTTTTGATTATTCAATCACTCAAAAGCCGATTATCCTCTTTATGTATGATTATGATGAATATATGCACGACAGAGGAATGTATTTGGACGTTGCAACGCTTCCTTTCCGTAAGATTTATGATGAAAAAGAGCTTGCAAGGGTGCTTAGTGATGAAAGCTTTATGAGTGATTCGTATACCGATACCGAATATTTCAAAACGTTCTTTAAGTATGATGCACCGGATATAAGCCAAAGGCTTCTTGACCTTTTGTTTACGGGTGAGAGCGACAGCCTTGAAATCAAGGACTATTCCTTTAATAAGGAAAAAAGGTACAAGGTTATTCACCCTGAAATTGTTAAGGAATATGCTCATCTTAATTCAATTTCAAAAATTGCAAAAGACGATACAATTGTTTGCTTTGAAAAGAAATGGTTTAAGGGTGAGGTTGGTCCTGCGCTTTATGATAATTTCAACGATATGTTCAAATATGTTGTTATCACAATGACAACTCCGAGAACGTATATTGAGGATGCACTGTGCCATTTAGGCGTTAAAAAAGTTAAGGATGCTGTTCATAAAAGAGAAATTCAGCGTACATTCCCTAATCTTAACATTGACCCTAAGTTTATTACAGATATCAGCGCATTTGATGAAAATTGCTTTGTTGACGAGCGTGATATTGTTCACCTAAATACAAAAAATGTTGCAAACGGCAACAAAAAAATTGCTGTATCTCTTAATGCCAAGGGGTATGAATTTGAGCAAATAGCAGTTTTAAACAATAAGCGTGTTATTCAAAAAACACTTCCTTTGACTGAGGAAAACAAGCAGACAAAGAGTTTTGAAATTCCGCTTGATATTCTTATTGAAAAACTCGTTGTTTACAATAAGCAAAGATATAATGTCGGTATTATTGCATTTGATAAGAAAAAGGGAAGAAAATGCATAGTTATGCCGTCGATTAAAAAGGCAAAAGACGGTGATATTTCCAAAAGATTTTGCGAACCGCTTTTTGCAACGTATACTCTTCCGAAATCTTATTTTGATACGGACCTTAAAAAGCTTGTTGACGCTAACAGTGAGCGTACAAGAAAAATGCTCAAGCTTTATGATTTAACGCCTACTGCTTATGAACTTGCGACAAGTCCGTTTTATAATGATAAAAGAGAGTTCACCCTTTATTTTGGCAAAAAGGATGATGCACTTGAAGCAATTTATCCGCCGTGTAAGCTTACTTCTCTTAAAACTAATGGCAATCGCCTTGAACTTGTGTTCAATATTCCGAACGACCAAAACGCCAAGTTTGACGGTCTTGTTCTTAAATATAGGAGCGTTATTGAGGATATTCAAATTCCGTTTGATTGTAAGCTCGAAAAGAAAGAGGGCTTTACAAGGGTAAATGCAACTCTCGAATTTAAGGGCGATATGCCGCTTAAGGAAATATTCTGGGATGTAAGGGCCGTAGTTGAAAAATACGGCGCAAAGCAATATGTTAAGCTCGGTTATAACGGCTATGCGATTAAGCAAAAGCTTTATTTTTCAAATGTTCAGTGTGATGTTGACGATAAGCATATAATTTTCCCTTATTTCACCAAAAAAGGCATTATTAATTTCTGCTTTAGGGAAAGAAGCGAATACGATACTGCCGAGGTTAAGCGCAAGGAAGTTTTGGCATATATTCTTTATATTCTCTCAGGTCTTTTCCTAAGCCGTAAAAATATTTGGATTGTTTATGAAAAATTCTGCAAAATGGCGCAGGATAACGGCTATTATTTCTTCAAGTATTGTATGGAAAATCTTGATGAAAAAGAGAAAAAGAATATCTATTATGTAATTGATAAGCGCTCAGACGAATATAAAAATGTTGAAAAATACGGCAAGCACGTAATTGATTTTATGAGTGTTAAGCATATGCTTTACATTATGTCAATGTCAATTTGTATTTCGAGCGACTCAAAATCTCATCTTTACGCTTGGAGAACTAAGCCGAGCCTTGTTAAGCGTGCAATAGGAAAGAAAAAGGAACTCTTCCTCCAGCACGGTGTAACTGCTCTTAAGCAGGTTCATCAGCTTTTCGGTAAAAATGGTACAAGTTCAATGGAATACTTTGTCACAACGGGCAGGGTTGAGCAGGAAATTGCAATTAACGAGCTTGGCTATAATGAAAAGACTGCGCCTATCACGGGATTTGCACGTTGGGATGTTCTTGAGGATAAGCAAAGCGATAAGGAAAAGTTTATTCTTCTTATGCCTACTTGGCGTTCTTGGCTTGAAGAAGTCAGCGATAATCAATTCCTTGTAAGTGATTATTATAAGAAGTATTCATCTCTTCTTCAAAGTCCACGTCTTAACCAAATTCTTAAAGATACAAATACACGCCTTGTTTTCTATATCCATCCTAAATTTGCAGGATATATTGATAATTTCAAGGCTGCTGTCAGCAATAGGGTAACGTATATTCCTTTTGGCAAAATCCCTCTTAATGAGCTTATGATGCGCTGTTCGATGCTTATTACGGACTATTCAAGCGTTTGCTGGGACGTTTATTATATGGACAAGCCTGTGCTTTTCTATCAGTTTGACTATGATATGTATAATCAGGCTCACGGCTCATATATCAATATGGAAAATGACCTTTTCGGCAACCGTTCCACTACTGAGGATGCACTGTTGAACGATGTTGAATATTTCGCAAATAACGGTTTTGTTGAAAATGAAAAGGACCGCCTTGCCGCTCCTAAATACTTTGAATACCGTGATAATAACAATTCAAAGAGAATATATGATTTCTTAAAGAATAACGAATTTTAATTAAATGGGCTGTCTCACAAAAGTGAGACAGCCCATTAATTTATGATATTGATTTTTGTTGTTTTAGCTTATTTATTATTCTTGATTTTGCCTACTCTTAAAGCTCTGAGTGAATTTGCAATCGCAATAAGGCAAACGCCTACGTCGCCGAATACCGCAAGCCACATTGCATTTTCGTTAAATATACCTACCGCACAGCCGATAATGATTAAGAGCTTTACGGCTATTGCAAAAATGATATTTTCATAAACTATACGAATTGTTTTCTTTGCGGCTTTTTTGCCGATTGCAAGCTTTGAAAGCGAGTCGCCCATAATAACCATATCTGCCGCTTCAACTGCTATGTCAGAGCCGGCACCGCCCATAGCTACACCAACGTCAGCCTGCGACAAAACAGGTGCGTCGTTAATTCCGTCGCCTGTGTAAACAACGGTTTTGCCGCTTTTTTGAAGCTCACTTACTATATTTGCTTTTTCGTCAGGCATAAGACGGGAGTAAACCGTGTCAATATCAGCCTTTTTAGCGATGTCTTTGGCAATTACTTCCTTGTCGCCCGTCATCATAATTGTTTCTTTAATTCCGAGTTTTCTAAGGTTTTTAAGTGCGTCCTTGCTGTCCTGCTTAATGATATCGGCAAATACAATATCACCCATAAAGCCTTTTTCACTGCAACAATAAATTGCCGTTCCTATAACGCTTGTTTCCTTAAAATCATCGCAGTGCTCACGCATAAGCTTTTCATTTCCGACAAAGTATTTAACTCCGTCAACTACTGCCGAAACACCGAGCCCTGCATAAGTTTTTGAATCCTTGACCTCACATTCGTCTGCATAGTGACCGAATGCAACATTAATGCTTTTTGCAATAGGGTGGGTGGAATATCTTTCGCAAGCGGCAATGATTTTTAAAAGCTCTCTGTGCTTGTTATCCTTGCAATGGCAATGGTTGTGTTCACAGGTTACAAATTCAAATTTGCCGTTTGTGAGCGTACCTGTTTTGTCAAATACACCTGTGTCCGCTTTTGCAAGTGCTTCAAGATAGTTTCCGCCTTTGACGAGTATTCCCTCACGAGAGCATGCGCCTATTCCCGCAAAAAAGCTTAACGGAATTGAAATAACAAGTGCGCAAGGGCAGGAAACAACGAGTGCCGAAAGACCTCTGTAAAGCCATTCGTGCCATTGACCACCGAAGAAAAGGGGAGGCACAACCATAATAAGCACGGCAATTAAGCATACAATAGGAGTATAAATTCTTGCAAATCGGGTGATGAATTTTTGAGCGTGGCTCTTTTTATCCTGCGATTTTTCAAGCATATCAAGTATTCTTGAAACTGTCGAATCCTTATATTCCTTTTCAGCCTTAACCGTTACCGTGCCGTCAAGGCTTACCGAGCCTGCAAGCACGCTGTCGCCGACTGTTTTGGTAATCGGAATTGTTTCGCCCGTGAGCGATTTCATATCAAATTGCGACGTACCCTCGCTTATTATACCGTCAATATCAAGTTTTTCGCCGGGGCGGATAATCATTAAGTCGCCGACTTTAACCTCGTCCGGCTTAACTGTTTGCTCCTTGCCGTCAACTAAAATATTGACCTCCTCCGTCTTGGCTTCAAGCATATTTTTAATCGATTTTCTACTTTTTTCAAGTGCAAGGCCCTGCAAATATTCGCCTATGGTAAAGAGGAATACTACCATACAGCCTTCACTGTATTCTCCGACAGCAAATGCACCGATTGAAGCAATGGTCATAAGTAGGTTTTCGTTAAAAATATCTTTGTGCATTATACCTTCAACAGCTTCTTTGATTATGTCAAAGCCTACTATTAAGTATGAAAGCATAAAACATACAAGATATGTGAATTTAGGTAAATCAACAATACCTCTTTCGGCAATTTCGTTTAATATGTAACCGGCAATCAGGAAAAATCCTCCGCCGATTAATTTGAATAAAAATTGACCTTTGTCTATATCCTCATGTGAATGTTCACAGCCGCAGCCGTGGTCGTGACAGCATTCGTCATTTGTGTGTTCGTGAATGTGAGCCATATTTGCACCTCTTTTTTTATTTAATAATACATAATATAATTTAATAAGTTGTAATTGTCAACTGTTTATTTTCGTCAACGCTTGCAACGGCAATATTATTGAGCGAAATATCTCTGTTTGCAATCATTTTTTTAAGCTCATTTTTGCCGATAGGGGATTTTTCAATTTCTTTTTCGAGTAATTGCCCGTCTAATATAACATCATAAGAAAGACCTTCTCTTATAGGAGCAAAGTTGAAATCCTTTGGGTTAAGCGGTCTTTTAAGCGGAGTTGGCATAAAGCTGATGTTTCCCGTGGTTTCCATAATTGCACAGTCGATATCTGCAAGCGAAAAATATCCGCTCGCTCTTGCGCTTGCAATTAAATCGTCAATGTCAAGCTTTGCTTTTTTCATATTTTTCTTAATTATTTTGCCCTTTTGCATTATGATAATCGCTTCGCCCGAAATAAAGTGCCTTGCCTTAATGCTCTTTTGCGTAATAACCGACAGCAAAACGCCGATAACAGCCCAAACGGCCATTGCCGTTATGCCCTTCCACCATTCAAGTTCAATGTTTGTTGACATTTCTGCTGCAATCGAACCTATGGTAATTCCTATAACATAGTCAAAAAAGCTCATCTCGCTTATCTGCCTGAAACCCATTAATTTAGTTAATAAAAATAATACAACCATTGCAACAAAGGATAATATAATTATTTGAAAAAATTCCATAATATCACCATTTTTATTTTGTGCATTATTTTTGAATTTATATAAAAAAATGCAGGCGGACAATAAATCCGCCTGCAAAAAAATAGCAAAAATTTTATTTAATAATTGTACCGATGGTGTTAGGAGCCATACCTGCGGCATTTGCCTCGTCAGTATCAATGTGCATTGCAAGAGCATAAGAATCCGATACTCTTACTACAACGTCGCCGAATGTAAGATTTCTTTCGTTTGATGTAGGAATGGTAACTGAAACGATTTGACCGTTTGTAAGTCCCATTTTTTCAGCGTCTGCTGTTGTTGCGTGGATATGCCTTTTAGCGGCAATAACACCCTTTGTAATTTCAATTTCACCTGCAGGGCCTACAAGCTTGCAGCTTCCTGAGCCTTCAAGGTCGCCACTCTCTCTTACAGGAGCAGTAACGCCGATTGAACGAGCGTCTGTGAGGGATAACTCAACCTGAGTTTCCTTTCTGCAAGGACCGAGGATTGAAACAGCAGGAAATTCGCTCTTAGCACCTACAACTCTTACTCTTTCGTTGCTTGCGAACTGACCCGGCTGAGAAAGTTCCTTTTTAACGGTAAGCTCATATCCCTTGCCGAAAAGTGTTTCCAAATCTTCCTTTGAAAGGTGAACGTGTCTTGCTGAAATTTCAACTAAAACTTTGTTTTCCATATGTAAATCTCCTTAAATCATACACGCACATAAAGTGCATTTTAATCTCTTATATTTTATACCTATTTTGATTGTATTTCAACCATAAATTTGATATAATAGCGTTGGTGATGAAAAATGACATTAGACGAACTTGAAATTAAATGTAAAAATTGCACAAAATGCGACTTGTGCGAGGGCAGAACAAACCTTGTTTTCGGCGTTGGCAAAAAAGATGCGGATATTATGCTTATAGGTGAGGGACCCGGCGAAAACGAGGATTTGCAGGGTCAACCTTTTGTCGGAAGAAGCGGTCAGCTTCTTGATAAATTTCTTGCAAGCGTTGACCTTTCAAGAGATAAAAACGTTTATATCGCAAATATGGTTAAATGCCGTCCGCCAAAAAACCGTGACCCTAAGCCTGAAGAGCAGGATATGTGCATTAATTGGCTAAGGGAGCAGTTTAAGATTATTAAGCCTAAAATTATTGTTTGCGTAGGTCGAATTTCGGCTCAAAAGCTTATTGATAAGAACTTCAAGGTTACTCAGCAACACGGCGAATTTATTGATAAAAACGGTACTCTTTTTATGGGAACGTATCACCCTGCCGCTATTTTGAGAAATCCTAATAATAAGGAAGCGGCATTCGGCGATTGGCTTGCATTAAGAGATAAAATTAATGAATTAGGTATTGAAATATAATATAAAAAGATGGTTACGTAAAATACGTAGCCATCTCAGACTGTCGATAAAGTGGCTAAACCGTGCCGTGCTATAAAACGAAATTCCGTTCGGGGACCCCGACAAATTGAAAATTTGGTGGGGAAAAGGAGAAAGGAATGAAGTGTTTATTATGAATTTCAAAGAAATTCATTCAAACAC
>ERZ894244.35-NODE-35-length-124507-cov-14.783796_pt1 | contig 124507 bp, 97 predicted proteins | sample MGYA00380299_ERZ894244 | MGnify/ENA primary metagenome ERZ894244 (study PRJEB32331, sample SAMN06328444) | human gut metagenome | biome: human gut microbiome; feature: stool | host: Homo sapiens | collected 2014-06-26 ... | reverse complement strand
TCGTCCCGCTGGTCATCGCGTTCCTGTGCCTGCAGAAGTACTGGCAGTCCGGCCTTGCCGCAGGCGCCGTCAAGGAATGATCGCAACGGTCGCATGCTGAAATTTCGGTAAAGCGCATACCGATTTTTCGGCAATCGTCCGAAAAGAACAAAAAATAAGACCTCGGGGGTGTCATCGTGGACATCCCCGGGACCATCTCAAATATCTTAATAAATATATATACTAGATTTTATAAAAAGATTTTACGAAAGCTTTCGAAGGGAAGCTGTCGAGCTGGCATCCTCAGCGTTATAGCGGATGCCATACGCACACAAAGGAGTAATCCATGCATCGCACGTTCAAATGGCCGGAACTGCTGACCGATAACGGCAAAGGCATCGCATACGGCGGTGATTACAATCCGGACCAGTGGTCGGAAAGCGTGTGGGACGACGACGTCCGTCTGATGAAGCAGGCCGGTGTCAACACCGTGGCCGTGGCAATTTTCAGCTGGGATCGCATTCAGCCGGAAGAAAACCGTTGGGATTTCGGCTGGCTCGACCGTATCATCGACAAGCTCGGCAAAGCCGGTATTGCGGTTGACCTGGCATCCGCAACCGCAACCGCACCGCTGTGGCTGTACGAAAAGCACCCGGAAGTGCTTCCGCAAGACAAGTTCGGTCACCCCGTCAATGCTGGATCCCGCCAATCCTGGAGCCCAACAAGCCCGGTATTCAAGGAATATGCGCTCACCCTGTGCCGCAAGCTGGCCGAACGCTACGGCACCAACCCGTACGTCACCGCATGGCATATGGGCAACGAATACGGCTGGAACAACCGTTATGACTACTCCGACAACGCGCTCAACGCATTCCGCTTGTGGTGCGAACGTAAATACGGCACCATCGAAAACCTCAACAAGGCATGGGGCACTACCTTCTGGGGTCAGGAAATGAATGGATTCCACGAAGTGCTCATCCCGCGCTTCATGGGTGCCGATTCCATGGTGAACCCCGGTCAAAAGCTTGATTTCGAACGTTTCGGCAACGACATGCTGCTCGACTTCTACAAGGCCGAACGTGACGCGATCGCCGAAATCTGCCCCGACAAGCCGTTCACCACAAACTTCATGGTTTCCACCGACCAGTGCTGCATGGATTATGCTGACTGGGCCAACGAAGTGAATTTCGTGTCGAACGACCACTACTTCCACGAGGGCGAATCGCATATCGACGAACTGTTCTGCTCCGACGCTTTGATGGATTCCCTCGCGCTCGGCAAGCCATGGTATGTGATGGAACACTCCACTTCGGCCGTACAGTGGAAGCCGCTCAACGCACGCAAGCGCAAGGGCGAAACCGTACGAGACTCCATCGCGCACGTGGCCATGGGCGCCGACGCCATCAATTTCTTCCAGTGGCGTGCCTCTGCATTCGGCGCCGAATCCTTCCACTCCGCGCTTGTGCCCCATGCGGGCGAAAACACCAAACTGTTCCGTCAGGTGTGCGAACTGGGTGCAGCGCTGAAAACCCTCGGTGACGCTGGCGTGCAAGGCACCGAACTGGAACTCTCCGACACGGCGATCCTGTTCAGCGCGGAATCCGAATGGGCCACGCGCTCCGAAACCTTGCCAAGCATGAAACTCAACCATTGGCATGACGTACGCGACTGGTACCGCGCGTTCCTCAACGCGGGTACCCGCGCCGACATTGTGCCTCTGAAATACGATTGGAGCTCGTACAAGACCGTCATATTGCCGACTGTGATCATGCTCAGTGCCGAAGACACGCAGCGTTTGGCCGATTTCGCAGCCGCAGGTGGCCGTGTGGTCATCGGCTATGCAACCGGACTGATCGACGAGAACTTCCACACTTGGCTCGGCGGATACCCGGGAGCCGGCGATGGCCTACTGCGTGAAATGCTGGGCATTCGCGGCGAAGAATTCAACATTCTCGGTACCGAAGCCGAAGGTGATCCCGCTGAGATTCGTTTGAGTTCCGGAGCGGTTACCCGCCTGTGGCAAAACGACGTGAACGTCGACGGTGAACATACGCAAGTGCTGGCCACCTATGAAGGTGAGGAAGCCGACGAATGGGAGCTCGACGGCACTGCCGCAATCACCCGCAATCCGTACGGTTCCGGCGAAACGTACTTCGTTGGATGCGACCTTAACGTGGCTGATCTCACGCAATTCGTGAGCGCCAATATCGTGGAAGATTCCGCAAATCCAGCCAATCCAGACGTGCTGCACACCGTGCGCAAGTCCGCAGACGCAACCTTCGATTTCTACCTTCCGCGAGGCAAGAAGGAAATCGCATTGCAGGGCATCGACGGCGAACCGGTCTACCTGTTCCAAACGGAAGCAGGGGAGCAGGCGGGCAGCTATACCGTGCATCGCAACGGCGTGCTCGTCGTAAAGCGCGCGTAATTCCGCGTGATTGATTGCGTGACCTCACGTAATCTCACCAATCTCACCAACCTCACATAACCCAGGCCCGCCATACTGAAACTTCAGGTGGCGGGCTTACTATAACTGATAAACTTTCACCGGCATATCGAATGATCCTGGAGATGAACATGGGCGAGTCAAAGCTGGGGCCGAAAGCGGATAGGAAGCGTGTCACCCTGCGAGACGTGGCCGAAGAGGCGGGCGTTTCGCTCAAAACCGCATCCAACGTAATCAACCATTCCGGGCGCATGACCGACTCCACGCGAGAAAAAGTGCAGGAAGTCATCGACCGCCTCGGATACCGCGTGAACGTAGCCGCACGAAATCTCAACCGCGGCAAAACCGGCTTCATCACACTCGCTGTGCCAACCCTAACAGCCCCTTACCTGTCGGAGCTCGCTAATCGCGTGATCGATGCGGCCCGCGGCTACGGCTATTCCGTATACGTCACCACGTATGCCGAAGGATCCGCCCAAGGCGCGCAATCATTACTGCGGAACTTCAACACCACCATCTCCGACGGCATGATCTTATCGATCTCCGAAGTCGAAAACCTTGAGGCGGCGGACTTGGACGTGGACTATCCGCTCGTATGTGTAGGCGCGCGATCCACGCACGGCAAAGCCGACCACGTTACCCCCGACGATATTCAGGAAGCCCGCCTTGCCGCCGAATACCTGTTCGCTCATGGAGCAACTCGACTCGCGGTGGTGGGCTCTCGAACCGAACCGGAACACATTGATTCCGTACGAGACGCCATTGAAGGCAACGCGCAACTGCGACTCCGCGGCGTGCTCGAAGCATGCGCCGCGCGAGGTATCGAATTCGATTCGCGATTGGTGATGAACACGGGCCAGGATTGGACGATCGGCTCCGGCGCTCGAATTACGCAACAGCTCATCGATTCCGGAATTCCTTTCGACGGGATTGTGGCATTCAACGACCAGCTTGCGTTGGGAGCGCTGTTCACCTTGGCTGCGAACGGCATTTCCGTGCCCGACCAGATGCAGGTGATCGGCTTCGACAACATTGAAGAAGCCGCCTATTTCCAGCCTCCGCTGACCACCATGGATTCCTGCCTTGACTGGATTGCGCCGACTGCGGTCAGCCGTATTCTCGACCGGATCGACGGCACGCGCACGCTTGAACCGAGCTGCATCACCGTGCAGTCGCGCGTGATCGCCCGCGCCACCACTCGCGTGTAGCTGACCTGACGCCTGCACAGTCAATTCCGGACTTGCGCAGACGCAGAACAGGACTTGTTCAGACAGGAATTAGCTTCAATTTGCCGGCAATTCCTGCGCGGGGCAGCTGTGCAGCACGGAAAGCATCGCTCGCTTTTCCTGCGTGGTGACGGTCAGCCCGTACTTGTCTTTCACGCCAATCTGCCGAGCCACGTAATCGCAACGGTATTCGCTGTTCGTCGGTAGCCAGTATGCGGCCGAAGCGGAACCCTTCTGCTGATTCGCCGGCCCATCCACGGCCAGCAGATTGTACATGTCATTGCCGAATTGGTACAGCTTCGCATGATCCCACGTGTTCGCGCCCGACTGCCATGCATTCTCCAACGCGACTACATGGTCGATCTGCACCGCCGAAGACGTTTTCACTCCGCGCACGAACTGAATGGTCTGACCGGTATACGGGTCATCAAGCGTACCCGACGCAACTTGGCAGCTGCGGCTGTTCTTATATTGCACGTCCGTCAAATCGCGGGCGAGCACATCTTCGCGCACGTCGCAACCATTGCCGTCGTCGTCGGTTTCTCGGAATCCGAACGCGTCGCGATCATATCCGGCTTTGCTGGGATTATCGTCAACCGTAAGTTTTTCCAACGTTTCAGCGGCAGTGCCGGTTGCCGTGTATTCGCCGGTAATCTCACCTACGGTCGGATTGACTTTCGGCAGAAGCATGCCGATAGTGACGCCGATTACCGCAACGACGACCAGCAGAATGAGAATGCGTTCCAGCGGACCGTCAGCATTAATCCAACTTTTTTTGAACCGTTTGCCAGCCCGCTGAATATCACGCACATCTTGCTCAATATTCCGATAATTATAAGAATTACGATTATTCTTTCGTGCCATAAGTATTGAAATAATACATGCAACACACTGAAATTGCGGAATTGGGAATATCAGGCGTAGGTGAACGTCATCGGATCATGACCTGCGCGCGTCGGACCATCAAGCGCGTCAATCGCGGCATGCTCTTCAGGAGCAAGCGCGAAACCGAACAGATCAAGATTCTGCTTCTGTCGTTCCGCATGCGTCGACTTGGGGATGATGATTGTTCCATTTTCGATATGCCAGCGCAGAATCACCTGTGCCGGGGTAACCCCGTGCGCAGCTGCGATACGTTCGATCGTACCATTTCCAGCGTTCAAATCAGCGCCGCGGGCCATCGGCGAATACGCTTCCACTGCAATGCCGTGCGCCTTGCAGTATTCCACAACCTCGCGCTGCTGCCAGGTCGGGTGCAGTTCGATCTGGTTGACGGCCGGATATTCACCGGTTTCCTCATACAAGCGGTCAAGATGTTCGGGCATGAAATTGCACACGCCCAGTGTGCGCACGCGGTTTTCCGCACGAAACTCAGTGAATGCCTTCCACGTCTCACCGGAACGCCAGTTGAACGGCGTCGGCCAGTGCAGCATGTACATGTCGACATAGTCGAGCTGCAGCAGACCCAGCTGCCGGTCGAACGCCTTGCGCGCGCTGTCATACCCCTGTTCCGAATCACGCAGCTTCGTGGTCACCCACAGATTCTTGCGATGCTCGCCTTGCGTGAAGCCCGCATTGCGCAGCGCACGACCCACGCCAGCCTCATTGTTGTATCCCGCGGCACCGTCGATGTGCCGATAGCCGGCTTCCAGCGCGCTCTCAACTACGGGAGTAACGCCCTCATCGTCGATGCGCAGCACGCCCAAACCGATCTGCGGAATCAGATTGCCGTCGGAAAGCGTAACCATCGGAGTGTGGAAAGTAGCCATGGAAACAACCCCTTGAATCGAATATGCGATGTTCTCCACACCAGTTTAGCGGGAGGCGTAACGGCCGTAACAATTCCATGCAGGTAAGCGCTATAACATTGCGCGGATATGGAGGACAATATGGATTCAAAGAATGCAATAACTACTCCGCAACCACAATCTCACCAGCATTACGGGCATGCACTCGCCGGCATGCTTGGTCCCGCTTTTGTGGCGGCCGTGGCATACGTGGACCCAGGCAACGTGGCTGCGAATATCACATCCGGCGCGCGGTACGGCTATTTGTTGGTATGGGTGCTGGTGCTCGCCAATTGCATGAGCGTGCTTATTCAATATCAATCCGCGAAACTTGGCATTGTCACAGGAAATAGTCTTCCGGAAATCTTAGGGGAACGACTTGGCGACGGCGGCCGATTCATGTTTTTCATGCAAGCGGAAGTTATTGCCATCGCAACTGATCTTGCAGAAATAATTGGTGGCGCAATCGCGCTGAAACTACTATTTGGACTACCACTTTTTGTCGGCGGATGCATAATCGGGATTATTTCGACAGTACTATTAATTTTTCAAAAAAGTGCGACGCATCATATTTTCGAAAGAATGATAATCGGATTACTGCTAGTAATCACGTTTGGTTTCATTGCAGGACTTTTTATTGATCCACCAAATCCAGTGCAAGTTTTACAAGGTCTTGTTCCGCATTTTCAAGGAACGGAAACGGTTTTGATGGCGACTTCCATGCTGGGTGCCACGGTGATGCCGCATGCGATTTACCTGCATTCCACGCTGGTGAACGATCATTATGCGCCAGGACAGCCAAAACCGAGTGTGAAAACTCTGTTGCACGGCAGTAAAATAGACGTGTTTTGGGCATTATTGCTTGCGGGATCGGTGAATCTTGCCCTATTGATTCTTGCAGCAAATTCACTGCATGGCATGACCGGTACGGATACGATCGAAGGTGCGCAACAAGCCATCGAACAGGTGCTTGGGCCGGTGATAGGCACGATTTTCTCGGTCGGACTGCTGGCTTCCAGCCTGAGCTCCACATCGGTTGGCACGTATGCCGGTGCCGAAATCATGCATGGACTGTTGCGGATCAAAGCGCCGATGTGGGCGTGCCGTGTGGTGACGCTTGTGCCGGCATTGGTTGTACTGTGGTTTGCGAAGAATCCGACGGAGGCACTGATCATAGGGCAGGTGGTACTGTCGATCGGTATTCCGTTCGCGATCATTCCGCTGATGAAATACACTCACGATAGCTCATTAATGGGCGATTATGTGGATGGTCCGGTGAAATTCGCGATCAATATGGTAGTTGTTTTGCTGATTGTTGCGCTTAATGTGATTCTCGTCTTCCTCACACTTTCCGGCCGCTCCTAGGTGCAGATTGCGGATGCCGGCTAGGAGCGGTCGTAATTGTAGACGTTGAATGTTCCTTTGTTGAATCGCTTGGTTTCGTACAGCGCTAGGTCGGCCTGTTTGACGCATTGGCCGAAATCCACGCCGCCTCTGGTATCTTCGCCGTTTTCTCCATCTGTGTTTCTGCTGGTATCCCTGTTTCCGCTGATGCGGATGGCGGCAACGCGGCACACGCCTACGCTGCAATGCACGTCTTGCCCGCGCTGTTCCGAGGCGCGTGTCAACTGTTGGAAGAACATGCCCAGCGTGGTTTCGAGCACCTGTTCGCTGGCGGTATTTCGGATAAGTACTATGAATTCGTCGCCGCCGTATCGGCAGATGATGTCATCTTGCCAGTAGATGTGCCGAAGCTGGGATGCGACCTCGCGGATCCAGAAATCGCCGACTGTGTGTCCGTATGTGTCGTTGATGGTTTTGAAATCGTCGATGTCGACGAACATCAGCATCGCTTCGTCGTGCGAATCCATGCGGTCGAAGTATTTGCGCATGCGTTTATATCCCGCTTCTTTGTTCAGCAAACCGGTCATGCCGTCATGTTCGGCTTCGTACCTTGCTTTTTCGTAGGCGGCCTGTTGCGAGTAGAATCGCAGGTTCAGTTCCACGGTGTCCATGATGAACATAATCTGTGTGGAAATCACGATCGCCAAACATTGCAATGAAAAACCGTATGCCAGTGCTTGGTAGATGGTCGCCAATACTGGTAGTACGGAGAACGACATCACGGAAAGGAAAGTAATGCGATCAAGATTCTTGCGATATGAGATCAGCATGAAGAGGCATAATGCGATTCCCGAGACCGCAATTGCTTGCGAAAGAAGATAGAAATTACCGCGATGGTAAAGATTGTGGTCATCGAAATAGTAGAAAAGACCAGTGAATTGTGTAATGATAAGTAAGAGAATTCCAATTACGGATAATGCGTAGACGGTATGCAATGCGGCTGGTTTGCGATGCTGATTTTTGCTCACTGTCAACCAAACATAGGTTGCGAAGAAACTCATGAAAATATAGTTGATGCAGAATACTGAGAAATTGCTTATGCGAACCATATAGTATGCGGTTTCGTCTGCATTTGCGTGAAAATACCAGCTGAGCGCGTCGGATCCAAGAAGAAGCATGCAGGCGATCTGCATGAGTATTTTGATGCGAGTTCGTCTGGTTTTTTGTGGTGTTGCAATGAAAATTCAGCCTGCGAAAATCAGGCATATGAAAACACCCTACAACTCCATGCAGATGTGGAACATGGCCCTGACTGTCATCATCCCTCTCTCTCCCCCCGACGCTGCCTGCGCCGAAAACCTGCCTATCTCTTTCGTGTGTCATGATACCTCTAAATAGGGAGCGTTACCCAGAAATGACAAAAACAGGAATCCGCAGGTGAATATCCATGCCTCTGTCATACGGGCTATCATATAGTTTGTGCGTTTGAATGTGGAGAAGGTGATTGATGTCAGTGAAGCGGAGCATGTCCCGAGCGCTTGCTCGAGAGGAATCGTATCAGAACGGTCATTTAACGCGCACGGCGTTTATTTCCATTGCGGTTCTTACATTTATTACGTTCGTCGGTAATTTCACGCAATTGCAGTTGAGCGCCGCGTTGCCGACGATCGTCAGTGATTTTGGTATTTCCGTTACGACCGGTCAGTGGCTGACGTCGATTTTCCAGCTGGTCATGGGCGTGATGGTGCCGCTTACGGCATACCTTACGAGACGTTTTTCGACGCGCGAAATCGTGCTTGTTTCCATGGTTGTGTTCACGATCGGTTCACTGTTCGCTTGGCTTGGTCCAACTTTTTTGATGGTGCTGATCGGGCGTTTGCTTGAGGCGGTTGGCACGGGTGTGATGTGGCCGGTGTTGCAGATCACGGTGTTTTCGATTTATCCGCTGTCTCGCCGTGGTTTCGCAATGGGTACGGTTGGTGTGGCGATGAGCGTGGCTCCGGCGATCGGCCCGACGCTTGGCGGTGTACAGACGGACTTGAACGGTTGGCGTTCAATTTTCCTCACGTTGACCATTATCGGCGTAATTTCGCTGTTTCTTGCCTATTTTGGATTGCATAATTTCGGTGAGAATGATAAAACCGCGAAGGCTGACTTTTTTTCCGTTGGACTGTCTATTTTCGGTTTCGGCGGGCTAATGTTCGGCTTTACGAATATTGAATCGTATTCGTTTGTAAAGCCTATGGTTTGGCTACCAATGGTGATTGGTGTTGTGGGAATTATTTGGTTTGTGCTCCGCCAGATTCATGGCGCGCGCAGGCAGATTGAAAATCCTGAAGCGCAGCCGCCACTGTTGAATTTGAGCGTGTTGAAGAATCGTAGTTTTACTGTTGGCACGATTACGGCCGCGCTCTCGTTCTTCGCGTTCAGTTCGATTATGGTGATCATGCCCCTGTACATTCAGGATTGCCGTGGCTATTCTGCTGCGATTAGTGGACTGGTGATGCTTCCGGGTGCTTTGGGCCAGTGCATTTCGCAGTTTTTCGGTGGTAAGGTACTTGACCGTTTCGGTGCACGCCCGGTGGCGTTGATAGGCACGATTACCTTGTGTTTCGGCACGGTCATGATGAGTTTGATCTCCATGACCTCGTGGATTTGGTGGGTGTCGATTTGGCAGTTTGTGCGCCAGATCGGCATGGGTTTCGTGTTGATGCCGATCACCACATGGTCACTGAATTGTTTGGAACCGGAAGAGGTGAGCGCCGGATCCGCGGTGACGAATACGGTTCGTCAGATTGCGGGCGCGATTGGCGCTCCGGTGTTGGTGATTTTGATGGAGACGTTCACGTCTCTTCGTTGGACTGCGCTCGGTGGCAAAAAAGCCGTGTATGCGGCTGCCAACGTGTTCGGCATTCAGTGGGCGCTTCGTATCAGCGCGGCAATCTGCTTCGTGATGGTGCTGATGGTGTTCTTCGGAGTGCGCGGCCAGGGTGCCGGTTCCACGCATGAAACCGTGCAACGCGCCCTCAACCGTAGGCGTGCCGCCTGACCGTGCATGCTGTGACGGCTACTCCTCTTCGTTGGGCTTGTACTCCACTACGCTGAGGGCCATCACGCCTGCGCTGGTGTGCACGAACACATTGGCGCTCCCGCCTACGGCTTCTAAGCCTTCCACTAGGTGTGAGATCGGCTCGGAATCAAGCACCGGCAGCACTTGCGCTACACCGTTTGCGTCGGTGACGGTGAGCGTATCGTCCAAATATCCGGAGGCGAGCGTCTCGTCGATGGCGCTTTCGAATTCGGTCAGCTTGCTGATTTCCTCTTCGGCGGCCTTGTTTGCGGCCACTTCCACAGCTTGCGCCACTTCTTCTCGCATTGCCTCTTCGCTCATGACTACCTCTTTTATTAAGCGCCGTTTTGTAACTTATAGACTATCGGATGAACGTATCAGAACGATTCCAAATGCCGGAAAGTGTCCATATAATGGCACTCTCGTGAAGGCGTCATCCTAAATGCGCGCTTTACTGCTTACGGCGTTGCTGTGGTTCGTATTCGCCGTCATCGTGTTCGCGATGCTTCTGCGCATGCTGCCGAACAGTCTCGATGGTAAACGTTACGTGCCTCTGATCGTCGCGATCATGCCTTCCATTCACCCGTTTTCTTCACGACCAAGCAAACAGGGATTATGGAACAAAAGTTTGGATTCCATAGCTCAATTACAGCATTACGATAATGATCTGAATAATGTTCACGTGGAAAATGGCACGATTGAAATTTCCGGATTGGAAGCGTCTCAGCGGCCGCTCCAGATCGCGGACGATACGATCAACAAGGCCACGCGGGAAGTGAAAACCGTGAAAGCCGTGAAACCCCGTATGTCGCGCAGATCGTGGACGCCCTGAAAACCGCGGAAACGTATTGCGAAAAACTTGATAGCATGGTGCATTCCTTGAATTCCATCGTGCAGGTGCTTCCAAGCATGTTGGGTACGGAAAGCCATGCGAATGATGCTCCGCGCAATTATTTGATTCTTGCGCAAACGAATGCGGAGGCTCGCCCGTTCGGTGGTCTTACGGGATCGCTCGGCCTGGCCACGGTGCAGGGCGGTCACGTGAGCTTGCAGCCGTTCGTTTCCGATTCGGAAATTCAGAATGCCGACGAGCCGGTTGTGGATTTGACTGCCGAGGAACGTTTGCTGTTTACCGACAAGCTTGGCAAGGATATTCGCGACGTGAATTTCACGCCTGATTTTCCGCGTACCGGCGAGATTATGAGCGCCATGTGGAATCGCCAGTATGGCGTTGCGGTTGATGGTGTGATCGCCATTGATCCGCTGTTCCTGCAGAACATGCTGGCGGTGACCGGTGGCGTTGCCATGCCTGACGGTTCGACGTTGGATGGTGCGAATACTGCCCGAACGTTGCTGCATGACGTGTATGCGCGCATGGCTCCGCAGGAGACGGACGAGTATTTCGCGGTTGCTGCGCAGTCTGCGTTCGACCATATCATGCGGAATGCGGGCAATTTCAAATCGTATGTCAAGGCGCTTTCCACGTCTGTTGAGCAGGGACATGTGGTGGTGTGGAGCGCGCATGAGGATGAGCAGAATCTGATTGCCGATTCCGCTATTTCCGGCAAATTGATTACGGAAGGTGCAAAACCGCAGGTCGGCGTGTATATTTCCGACGAAACCGAGTCGAAAATGGACTGGTATTTGCATCGCGAAGTGACCACTGAATTCCAGAAGGTCGCGCGAAACGGCGCGAACCAGTATACGGTGCATATCAAGTTGCAGAACACCATGACGGCGGAAGAAGCGGCTAATATGTGACTGGTGGCGGAAATATCGTTCCGAAGGGCCAGATCAAGACGGCATTGTTCATTTACGCGCCTGCGAACGGTCGTTTGGTGGATTGGGAATTTCAGAATGCCGACGATTACAAGGGTGTGACTTTGCATAATGGCCTGACCGTGGGCGTGGGCGATGTGACCTTGCAGCCCGGCGAATCCTATGAGATCACCGTGCACGTGCAGTCCGCCCCGGATACGGATGAGCCGCTCACCTTTCGTCAGACCCCGTTGATTGAAGGCCGCTAGACAGTTCCGTAGTTCCGTAGGCAGCTTAAGCAGCCAAACAGGCGGCCGTAAAACGGCCAAATCGTCAAGCAAGCGGCTCTAACAAGCCATCTTGCAACAGGGGAGTATGGAGAATATGTGGGTATATGCGCATGCAATCTCACGTTTACGGAACGGACGTCAACTTTTCATCCGTTCTTGCTGCGCGTTTCGCGGTATCTCGTCAAAAGCAAGTGTTTCCAATAGTGATTTAACCGCAAAAGCGAGTTGGAGGTACGGGGCTTATAGTATGCTTCCTTCGCAGAGAGAATACCCCCCTGTTTTCGAGGGTGGGGTGGGGATGGTGGGAGGAGAAGTCATGCAAGGTGGTTTCCGCAGCTCTGAGCAGGGTCCGGATCAAGTAGTGAGAACCCAGGAAATCCATATCGTCTCTTCTGACTCTCGTCATCAGGATCAGAAGCAGGAGCGGCATCAGTCACAAAACAACAGCCCTCAGTTTGAGCCGATGACGTTTTCGAACACGCCATTTTCCGTTGGTGAAGATGGAAGACGCAAGGGCAGGCGGAGTCAGGTTGTGCCCGCATGGCGTTATTTTTTTGTCGCTTGCCTGGTGATGGTCGATCTTGCGGTCATGCTGATTTCGCTGTCCATCAGTCTTTGGGTCAATGATGCCGCATATAATGCCATCAATGGGGCTATGCCGTTCTGGCTGTTCCTCGTCTGCTTCAGTTTCATCTGGGTGTTGAGTCTCACTTTTGCTGGAACGTATCATCGCCATGTGATGGCGGAAGGCTACGAGCTGTATGCGAAAATCATCAATGCGTCGCTGCTCACCATCATCACTTACTGCTCGCTTGCTTTTATTTTCAATCTTTCCTTGCCGCGAACCGCGCTTATCGTCGCTCCGATCATTGCATTCTTCCTAGAAGTCATCGCCCGTTGGCAGATGCGTCAGTGGCAGCATCGCAGCCGTCAGAAGGGTGCCTGTAAGTATAAGACCGTGGTGATCGGCTCTTCCGACGGTATCAATCGTGCGTTGCGTACCATGCGGGACTACTCCAATTGGGGGTATTCGCCGATTGCCGTGTGTCCGATCGAAGTTGACGGTAATGAGAAAGACGCTTATGTGGTCACGTCGTTCGAGCCTGATCCTTCCATTGAAGGTGCCGACAAACTGAAGGTGATCCCGTTCAATGCCGCTTTCCCGCGTACGTGCGAAAGCTTGGGTGCGCAGGAAGTGTACGTTGCCGACGTGCTTTCCCGTGATTCCGAAATGCTGCATGGCATTTCGCTTGCGGTCGAATCCCTTGGCATGGAGCTTGCGTTGGCCGTGTCTCTGGCAGATGTGAGCGGTCATCGCCTGTACTTGCGTAATACCGCCGAACAGCCTGTATTGTTGGCCAGTTTGCCGCAGTATACGAATACGACGTACGTGATTAAACGCCTGCTGGATATCGTTGGTTCGGCTTTCGCGCTGCTGATTTTCTCGCCGCTGATGTCGGGTACGGCGCTCGCCATCAAGCTTGATGACGGTGGTCCGATTTTCTTCTCGCAGAAGCGTATCGGTTTGCATGGCAAGCCGTTTACCATGTATAAATTCCGTTCCATGGTTACCAATGCGGAAGAATTGAAGAAGAAACTTGCCGAAGAAAATGGACAGACCGATCGTTTCATCTTCAAAATGAAGGATGATCCGAGAATTACGAAGGTTGGTCGTTTTATTCGTAAGACTTCGTTGGATGAATTCCCACAGTTCTTCAACGTTTTGAAGGGCGACATGTCTTTGGTTGGTCCTCGCCCGGCTTTGCCGGAAGAGGTTGCCCGCTATGGTTCCCTTTATTCCGCGCGACTGCTGGTTAAGCCTGGTATTACCGGTCCTTGGCAGGTTTCCGGCCGTTCGGATCTTTCGCAGGAGCAGAGCGAATATCTGGACGTTTCCTATATCGAAAATTGGTCCATTGCAGGCGATCTTGCGATTCTCGCAAAAACCGTGCTCGTGGTCTTCCGTGGCACCGGATCTTACTAAATTCAGCGGTACTTTTCGCACGAATCGTCGTGCAAATCAGAGCGCTTACTCCCGGAGCGCTCTTTTTGTATTTCCTGACTTGTGCAGACGGAGGATGTGTTTTTGTGTGGTGGAGTTTGTTTGGTTGCGACCGCGCTGTTTTTAGCCATGGCTTCGCTTGTTTGGATTCAGCCTCACTTGTTTCTTGATGGGAAACAATTATTTGTCACACGTATTTTTTTGCAGTTTATATGATGGATTTATTTTTATGGGTAATATTGTAATACTCATGTGAAACAGATTCAACTTATGTAATCAGGTCCACTATAACTAAAGATTGTCTTTTGATATATCTCATATAAGATTTGGATTTTCAAAATAGGTAATTTGCTTTCCTTCGCGTATTATGAGATAATTAATGCAACGTGGCGCCATGATTTCTGTAACGTCATCCCTCACAGCTGAGGGTGGTCCCACGCACTTCGGTGCGGATTGAAATATGCAATAGAACCTATAAAAGGAAATAATCATGCGTAGTCATGAGAAGCGGGTGAACATGTGCCCGCGAACGCAAGGTAAGTATTTGGTTTCGGTGGTGCTGACCGCTGTTTTCGCGATCGCGTCGCTGTTTGGAACGCTGCTGTTCTCTACAGATACGGTTGCCGATGCCGCCGAATCTCAGGCGGTCGCGCAAGTGGGCAACACAACCTACGCGAGCGTACAGGAGGCGATTGGGCGAACAACGTTGAAGAATACGACGGTCACATTGCTAGCCGACGTGACGGAAAGCGTTATGATTACGCCACCGAAAGGCGTACGAAACGTAACGTTTCACCTGAACGGGCATACGCTGCAAGCCGCTGAATCCGGTGGAGCTGCTGGGTTTGCTGCGATCACTGTGCCTGCGAACATGCAGCTCACCATTGTCGGCCCGGGAACGGTTGCTGGCGGAACACAGCCTGCAGTCGATTGCCGTGGCACATTGCGCGTGGAAAGTGGCACGTTCACTTCAGACGCGACGCTGATGCGCTTTGCCGAAACGGATGAGACTTCCGCGCAAGGCAGTTTTTCGGGCGGAACGTTCACCGCGCCGACGCTATTCAACCTGCTGGATGACGCTAAAAATCTTGGCTATGTGACTGTTCGCGGTGGCGAATACCGGGGTATGATCCCAGCTGGACTGAACACGCTCGCCTTGTTGAGTGGCTCGTTCTCCGACTTGTCGAATCTTGCGCCGTACTTGGCTGACTCGCTTGGGCTGATTCCAGGCGGCACTAGCGGTGATGGTACGGGTGACGGAATGTTCCATGTCGGCGATCTGGCGATCTCCAGTAAGCAGACTTTGGTGGAATTGGATCCGGCGAGCGGCCTTCAGCAGCTGAGTGCTGACGACCTACTGACCTTGACGGGAACGCAACTGAACGGCATCGCTGACTACCGTCTTGTGGTGGATAGTGACCAATTGCAGGCGTTGAACGATCAGATCGATCGCGCAATGCAGGCGGTTGGGAAGAGGAAAGCCTTCGAAGCCGTGAGCCAGAACATCACCATCAGCGCCGTGCGCAATGGTGCGGATGGTGTTATAGATGCAAACTCGAGTAGGGGAGCGGGCATACAGTTGCGCACCTCCGACCATGATGGCATAAGCGCCCAAGTGACGGTAACCATCAAAGCCGTCGCCGAGCCAGATGAACCAGAAGAACCTGGCAAACCCGGCGATTCAGAAAAGCCGGAGAAGCCGGAAATGCCTCGCTCCGGATCCGCAGTGCAGGCGCTCGCCATCATCTCGCTGCTACTGGTGATCGCTTCCGCAATTTGCGTATACGCAACGGCCCATCTGCGGTCGTCGCATCTGCACAACTAGTATTTTCCGCCCTTTTCTTGAGCTGTATAGACGCAAAACGCTAGTAATGCAGACGTGAAACCGCACTCCGATCATCGGATCCGAATTTCTTCAATCCGATAATCGGAGTGTTGCTCTGCGATCTGGCTTCTCGAAGTGCTGAGATACACCGTTAACCCTTCTCCTTTGGAGGAAGAAGGCTCTTATGCCTCTTATGCCTATGGCAAGGCTGGAATAAAGAACAGGATGTGGTGCTGTCGCGCGCGGGGCCGGTCCGTTTGTTGACGTCTTCACTGATTCGCTAGGTTCTTCTCTTGGGCTGCAAGAGAAGAACCTTTGGCGGAGGCTGTGAAGGCGTTTCCGTTGGGTGTATACGTTTTTCCGTACTTATGACTGCTGAGGAACCGGAAAACAGCCCCTAATTATGTGACCGGTGGCATGGATGGCACCGAGCCCGGTGACATCAGAACCGTGCTGTTCCTGTATGCTCCGGCGAATGGCCGCTTGATGGATTGGAAGTTTCAGAATTCCGATTTCACCATGCGAGGGACGTGTGGTGGAAGGAGCTGCCAGCAATGGTACGGAAAATACAGGCGAAACTGGTCCTGCGTTTGCATGGCCAGGGGTTATCGGGACGCGCGATCGCAAGGTCCCAAGGCATGTCGCGCCGGAGCGTGGCCGACGTGCTGGACGCAGCGAAGGCCGCCGGCATCGGCTGGGATGACGTCGCTAACAGGCCGGACGACGAGGTATACGCGCTGCTGTTCCCCGGGCGCGGGGAACGTGAGAGCGTGTATGAGCAACCCGACTGGGGCAAGGTCCACCGGGAGTTGGCCCGTGTCGGCGTGACGTTGAGGATTCTGCACGGCGAGTATGTGGACGAATGCCGGCAGTCGGGTAGGCCCCATATGGGTTATGACAGGTTCTGCAAGCTGTACGCCGCGTACGTGGCGAGACTCGGCGTGACAAGCAGGGTGGAACATAAGGCCGGCCGCACCATCGAGGTCGACTGGGCCGGCAAGACCATGCGCATCGTCGATCCGGTCACCGGTGATTCGTCGACCGTGTACCTGTTCGTGGCGGTATTGCCGTTCAGTCGGTACGCGTTCGTGGAACCCACCCTGGATATGGGGCAGAATTCGTGGCTGCGGGCCCATGTGGCGATGTACGAATGGTTCGGCGGATCCACGCCGCGCCTGGTGTGCGACAACCTGAAGACCGGCGTGATCAAGCATCCACGTGAGGGCGAGATCGTGTTGAACGACGCGTACCGGGGCATGGCCGAGCACTATTCGGCCGCTGTACTGCCCGGACGGGTGAGGAAGCCGAAGGACAAGCCGTCCGCGGAGAACACCGTGTGGCACGTCACGATGGCGCTGGTCGTCGCGATGCGCGACCACGAGTTCGGATCGCTTGACGAACTGCGGGCCGCGATACGCGCCTGGCTGGCGGAATACAATTCCCGTGCGTTCCAGAAGCGCGACGGGTCCCGGTCGTCGGTGTTCGAATCGGAGGAGAAACCGCTGCTGATCACGTTGCCGCTGATGCCTTACGAGGTGGCGGACTGGGTATACGGCCGCAGGGTGCAGGCCAACAGCCACGTCGCGTATGCGCGCAACTGGTATTCCGTCCCGTACGCGTACATCGGTTCCACGGTGGACCTGCGGATCGGCGCGAGCATGCTCGAGGTCTGGCATGGGGAACACGCGGTTGTGCTCGCACCGGCTCCTGCCGGCGACGGCATCCAACCAGTGGTCCACGAACGAGTCCGACCTGCCCGGCAAAGCCGCGTGGAGACCATGGGACAGGAAACGTTGCGAGCAATGGGCCCAGCGAATAGGCCCCGGCTGCGCCGCCGTGATCGGCAGGCTGTTCGCCACGGAACGCCTCGACGAGCATCCTGCGGCTGTCGAAACGCTATTCCGCCCAACGTTTGGAGAACGCGTGTTCGCTGTCGCTGCGGTCGATCGCTTCACCGCGGTATTCGCACATCAGACCGATCCTCGAATCCGGCCAGGACGCCACGGGCGGGATCCCCGACGGCGCCGTTGACGACGTCGGATGGGTGCGCGGCGGCGATTACTACGCGGACATGGGAAGGTGGACGCGCGATGATCATCGACACCGAGACCAAACGCAAATTGCGTGAGATGAACGCATCCGATCTGCTTGACGCGTTCGAACGGCTCGACGAGCGAACGACGGCGCCCATGAGCCACACGGAGGTCGTCAGGCTTGCGGTCGACAACGCCCACTCCGGTCACATGGACGCCAAGATCCAACGCCTCGTCAAACGCGCGGGTCTGCGCTACCCCCCAGGCGGACCTGAGAACCATCGACCTGGGGGAGGAACGCAGGCTCGACCGGAGCGTGATCGCCGGTCTCGACGCCGGGAACTATCTGGAACAACGGTTGAACGTCGTGTTCCAGGGAGCCACGGGATCGGGCAAATCCCACCTGCTATGCGCGTTGGTGAAATCCGCGTGCCGGGCACGGTACCGCGCAGTCTACGTCCGAATGCCAGACCTGGCCGAGCAGGTGACGGTCGCGTCGAACAAGCCAGGAGGAGTGCCCAAGCTCGTGCGCAAATACGCCACCTACAACCTGCTCGCGATCGACGAATGGCTCGTCGACAAGCCCGACGAACTATTCAAACGATTCCTCCTGGAGCTCATGGAGCTCCGGTACGACACCGTCAGCACGGCGTTCGCCACGCAGCTGGCGACCAAGGAATGGCACCGACAGCTCGGCGGCGACACCATCGCCGACACGATTCTCGACCGCATCGTGCACAACGCGATCTGGATTAATACAGGCGAGTACAACATGAGGCAACGCCACGGGCAAGCCATGCTCGACAACTAGCCCCGAAGGCCGACGGCTTCTAACCAATCCGCCACCGGCCTTCTCCCGCCATAATGCTGGTCCCCAAGCACAATAACCAGTGGCCTCAAAAGCTACAAATATTCAGTAGGTGGAGCGGGGAACGCCCAGTATCCCGCATCGCGCTGATATCGGGTAGCGTGCGGCGTTGGCCCGTATCACGTCTACTTTCGTGCGAATACCGGCGCCGCTTGTTCTGAAACGTCCACCTCCATCTCCAACTGTCGGTCGCGTCTCCCCGGCCCGACCGGCTCGTTCTGCTCGGGCGTGCGGTTGTCCGCGGCCCGGGTGAAGCCGCTGTTGCGGATGTCTTGGACCCAGCGCCGCAGGGTCGATCGCGCTATGTCGTACTCGGCCCTGATCTCCCGGGAGGGCTTGCCGTTCTCGTAAAGCTGCACGATCTGCCGTTTGAACGCCTCGTCGTAGTGGCGGGGATGCTTCGGGCCGGCCATCGTCGGCCTCCAATCCCATGTCAATCGTCCCTCATCGGACTGTCTAATACATCGTAGCCAATCCATCGGTGCGCTCCTCCTCGAGCCGGTCCGCGTACCACGACAGCAGCGCGACCTTGCTGGGATAGCCGAGTTCGCGGATCACGTCAGCGGCGCAGCGTTCGTATTTGATGTACAGGTCCACGGCCCTGTCGCGCTGCTCCTTGCTGTACTTCGCCATAAGGGGGTTCTCCTCCCGGTCGGGGAGTCCAAGAAAACGTCACCGCCTCGCTTCTATAGTGACGTTTTCGCTATTTTGTATATATAGAAGCGTCATATGGCTTGGTTTATGGTCACGTTTTGCGAGGATGGCGATTATGGAATACAAGAGCATACGGCAGACGCTGGCGATGTCATCATCCACGCTCAAACCACAGGATGCGGCCGAAAAGGAGTATGAAAACAGGCTGAACGGCTATTCGACATATCGGTCGGGGATCGTATTCGATGGTCATGAGATGTTCGCCGTGGCGTTCAGGGAACTACTTAACGCCATGGATTCCGTGCGTGGCATGGAAGTGCGGGTCGAAGTGCTATGGAACACGTTGCCGCTAATCGCCCGCAGAGCGTATCTGATGGAGCTTATCGGCGCGGAAATGCAGAACACGAACACGATAGAAAACGTGCATACCACGCGCGAGGAGATTGCGGACGCGTTGGATGCCGCGATGATCGATGGTCCGCATAAGCGGTTGAGTGAACTCGCCAAACTGTTTCTCGGCCTTTCCGGCGAAGGAGCCACACGCCTTGACCTGCCTCAGACGCTGAACGATATACGCAACATCTACGATCAAGTGATGGATGGTGAATTAAAGGATATCTGCAAGCCTGATGGCATGCTGTTCAGAGCCAAAACAGTTTCGGTCTACGACGGTGCCGGCAGGCTGATCCATAAAGGCGCATGGCCGGAATCGGAGATCCAGGTGCAGTTGACCAAATGGCTGGCATTGCTTTCCAATGAGAATCCCGCCATTGTTGCGGGCCACGATGTGCTATTACGAGTTCGAATGCATACACCCGTTCTACGATGGCAACGGCAGAACGGGACGGTTCCTGCTCGCCCTGCAATTTAGCAAATGCCTGTCTGTACCGACGGCGGTCAGCCTAATCTCGGCCATCGCCGAAGCGAAGGGGCAGTATTACAAGGCTTTTAATGAAGTACAGCATCCGTTGAACTGTTCCGATGTTTCCTTGTTCTGCTACCGGATGATCCGTTTCGTCGCGACCGCGCAGGAAAGCATCATTTCCGTGTTGAGCGAGAAGAAAGCCATGCTTGATGCCGCGAAAGACAATCTCGAACGGTACGCCGATGCGCATGACGTTCCCGAACTGCAGCGGGACATGCTGTTCTTCCTGCTTCAGAAGGAGCTGTTCGACGATACTTCGAATTCCATATCACGGCGATTGATGCGCGAGTGGCTTGGTGTGGGGGAGCGGAAGGTGAGTACCTCTCTCGATGCATTGATGGATCTGGGATTGCTGGAAGCGCATGGAAAACGACCGATCCGGTATTCGTTGAGCGATGCTGCACGTGACGAGTTCTTGCGATGATTCCGGTTCACTGGCCATTTGGACTTGCGTCCACATGTCATCATCCAAACCGGCGTTCGCATAGGGGACGTCCGTACGGCAGCAAGAGCGGCAGGGAAGACGGCGGCACGTAAAGGCACTGTGAACCTCGCGGACTGTTCACAACGAATCCATATCACGTTGCGTATGGTGAACGGGAACGTAATGTAAGGCAAGCATGTGGCAAACCGGCAAAGGCGAAAGCAACAACGAACGCGGCAACGGCAACGAAAACGAAGCCGAACGCGAGATTGAGAATCTGGGCGCGCGACTCGACGCCGCCAGCACAGCCCGCAATCGCAACAGCCTCGACCAAGTCCAACGCAACATGTCCCGTCGCAGCACCATCCTGCACATCCTGACCATCGCACTCTGGATGGCCACCGCCGTCATCCTGCTGGCCATGCTGCTGCGCATGCTCCCCAACAGCCTCGACGGCAAACGCTACGTGCCGATCATTGTCGCACTGATGCCATGGCTGGGATTCCTGTCCGCGGTTATCGCGGTTGTCGCACTCGTCATCCGACAGATTGGAGGACGTGCAGCGCTCGCCGCCATCGGCGTGGTGTGCGTGGTTGTGCAAGTCGGCTGGCATTTGGGGATATATCGAACCACAACAGACGATTTCCAGAAACGCCCGCCAGTCCGTCGCGCAGACGACGGCCAATGGCATGCCCGACACGTCCGACAAGTACGCCCGCATCATGATCCTCAACGCCAAACAGGATGCGGCCGACGCAGTCAAAATCGTCGAGACCGTGAAAACCGAGCATGTCGAAGTACTTGCCCTGCAGGAGGTGTCGTGGAGTCTGCTCGACCGGCTCGCCAGCGCCGGAATCGCCGACTATCTGCCGTATTCTGTGGCCGCGCAGCAAACGTGGCATGACAACGGCGGCGTGAACGTGCTGTACAGCGCGGCGCCGATGGAAGACGTCAAGCAGAACCTGATTCCCGTGGAGTCGAGCAGCGTTCCGGCGGCGACCATCGAATTCGCCGGTACGAAGGTGCGGTTCGGCTCGGTTCATCCCTTCTCGTCACGCCCCGGCAACCAAGGCCTGTGGAACCGTAGCATCGATTCACTCGCCCAGTTGCAGCATTACGACAGCCTTTACGTGCTGATGGGCGATTTCAACTCCACATGGGATCATGCCAGCCTCCGGTACCTTCTGGGTGGCCGTTTCCTAGACTCCGGCGAACAGGCCGGCGAAGGGCTGCATATGACGTACCCGGCCATGTTGCCGGTGTCCGAGATCGACCATATCGTGCACGACAAAAGCGTGGTCGTGGGCGACCTTGAAACGAGGTGCATCCCCGGCTCCGACCATCGCGCGCTCCTCGCCACCCTCGAAGTTTCCTGAGTTGAGGAGATGCTAAGGACATGCGAGATGGTGCTTCAGGATATGCATTGTTTTATACAGCTTGCATTAGTGGGTAATGGCTTCTTGCCGAAGCATAACAACTTTAACGAGAAACAAAAGGTGTGAGGGGATTGTAATCATAACCCCTTGTCAGGGTTGTCGGTAAGATATTTTATGAAGGGCTGAGCGTTTTCTTGGCAAGTGGGATGATATGCCTGCTTTAGTGTGAGAATGGAGAGGGTATATGTCTATTGCGGACGTATTGCGAGCATTTAAAAAACACTGGGTGACGGAAATTATTCTGTTTTGCGTCGCTATCGGTGTGACGGCGGGAATCACTTCCGCTATGCCGACTATGTACACTGCACAGTCTGAGGTGCTTGTTCAAGCATCTCCAGTTTCCGATGATCTTGCTTCTGCCCAGCAGGCAATGTCAGCAAGCGCGCAGGTTGCCGTAGCTTCGATGTGCCCTGATATAGTCAAATCCGATGCCGTATTGAAGCCAGTAATCGATAACCTGGGACTGCATGCTACGGTTTCTGATTTGCGAAGCAAAATTGATGCGGTAACTTCTGACGCTTCAACGGTCATTCAGTTGACGGCAACATATTCGGACTCTGAAGACTCTGCTAAAATCGTTGACGAATTAACTTCCCAGCTTGAAAAGCAACTACAGAAGATTTATACGTCTTTACGGGTTTCTCTCTCGGTAGTTCAGAAGCCGGTTGTTCCATCGGCTCCTTCTTCCCCTAACGTTATTGCCAATTACGGTATTGGCATTGCAGCTGGTATCGTATTGGCGCTTATTGGAGCTGTTATTCGTGAAATGTCTGATAAAGGCATCAATGAGGCTGCTGATGTCCAAGCGATTACAAGTACTCCGATTCTTGCGGCGGTTCCAAAGTCTCACACCGTTGCTGATGGAACTCCAGCTGTTATAGTGAAACCTCGCGGACGTGCGGCTGAGGAAATTAGACGTTTGGGCACCAATCTCTCGTTTGTGACTCCCAGCGATTTGAACCAGCCGAATGTCATCATCGTCACGTCGTCCAATCCACGCGAGGGCAAGACGACCATTTCCGTTAATTTGGCTGTGGCATTGGCTGAAAAGGGCAAGAGCGTACTACTTATTGATGCTGATGTGCGGCATCCATCAGTGGCTAAAACAATTGGTATGAACAGTGGCGTAGGCTTGGTTTCATTGCTGGCTGGGGAGATTTCCGCAAAAGAGGCCATTCAGCCGTATTGGAAACCGTATCTGCATGTTCTTCCGTCTGAGAACCAGAAAGAATCGTCTGGCATTATTCTTGGTTCCGATGCGATGCGGACGTTGATTAATCAGGCCGCCGAGCGTTATGACTATGTGATTGTCGATACTGCGCCTATGACTGTGGCAAACGATGCTGCCGTATTCGCCAAGCATGGTGGTGTTTTGGTCATGGTTGTTGGCCAGGGTGTCGCTCAGAAAAAGGCGGTTCATGAAACGTTCAAGGAATTTAACATGTCTCACACATCAGTGAGGGGAATTGTCTTGAACATGGCTTCTTCGGATAATGCCAAGCGTTCTGGTTATTATTACTACGAAGATGCCTCTGACCAGAAAAACCACAACTCTTCCGGCAAATCCCATTCGCGTAAAAAGCACAATCGATAAAGGATCGACGAGCGGGGAATATGATGGCGGTGGTGAAGCTGTGGTACCGGTTTACGGGAATATTTCTGAAGGCCCTATACAGGGTCATTTACGGTAAATCCATTCGGTGGGGCAAGGCGTTGCACTTCCGTAGGGGACTGCAGCTGACCGCCGAGTTGGGTGGCACCATCACCATCGGTGACAACGTCTTCTTCAACAACGACTGTGCCGTGCACGCCATTGAGGAGATTCGCATTGGCGATGGCACCATCTTTGGCGAGAACGTACGCATTTACGACCATAATCATCGTTTCGCCGACGCTGATGAGTCCATCAAAGGGCAGGGATACTCCACGGCGCCGATCGTTATCGGAAAACATTGCTGGATTGGCAGCAACGTGACCATCATCAAAGGCGCTTCCATCGGGGATAATTGTGTGATTGGCGCGGGTTGCGTGATTGATTCATCCATTCCTTCCAATACGGTGGTTCGTCTTAAGCAGGAATTCATCAAGGAGGAGGTTCGTCATGGCTAAGGATGCTCCTATGCGCGTACTGGTGCTTGATACGGTCATGGACCGAGGTGGCGCCGAAACCATGATGATGAATTACCTTCGTCACTTCGACCGTGAGAAAATCACCTACGATTTTCTGGTCAACCGCGATTACCGTGCGGCCTATGAGGATGAGATCGAGGCGCTGGGCGGGCACATTTACCGCATGTGCCCGATGTATCCCCAGTACTTCGGACGGTATAAGCGCGAATTCCAAGCCTTCCTCCAGCAGCATCCGGAATACCGGATTATCCATTCGAATCTTGAGGAGCGCAGCTACTTTCCTCTGCGGATAGCCGCTGAACAGGGCGTTCCCGTTCGCATCGCGCACGCGCACAACCGTCCGGTCGGCTTCGACCTGAAATCCATATTCCGCGAGTACTTCCGCATGAGATTGCCGAAATACGTCACACACATGTTCGCATGCGGCACTGAGGCGGGGGATTGGCTGTTCGGCGAGAAGAACCGGAGCAAGGTGATTCAGCAGCGGAACGCCATCGACACCTCCGCCTACCGCTATGATCCGTCCCTTGCCACGAAAGTGCGCGCTGAATTCGGCGTCACTGACCCAGACACCTTTGTGCTTGGTCATGTGGGACGGTTCTTCCCGCAGAAGAACCATACATTCCTGATTGATATCTTCGCCGAAGTCCACAAGCAGTGTCCGAACAGCGTCCTGTGGCTCGTAGGCGGCGGCGAGCTGAACGACGAATTGAAAAACCAGATTAAGGCCAAGGTGGACGATCTCGGCCTGCATGACGCAGTGAAGTTCCTCGGTGTACGTTCCGACGTGAACCGTGTGTTGCAAGGCATGGATTCCTTCATTCTACCGAGCCTGTATGAGGGGTTGCCAGTCACCATGATTGAGGCGCAGGCATCCGGTCTGCCCTGCACCATTTCCGACCGCGTACCCAAGCAATGCGACGTGACGGGGAATGTGCGGGTCATTGGCCTGAATGAGTCTCCAGCGGAATGGGCCAAGCGAGTCCTGAACCAACATGCCGCGTACGCTGGCACGGATCGTGCCTCCGGCGCGGACACTGTGACTAATGCCGGATTTGACATCAAAGCCAATGCGGAATGGTTGCAGAAATTTTATGTGGACGGACTGCAAAAAGCATCTTGTTAGTGAAGAGAGTTTCTAAATGGACAATGAGATTCTTGAAGAGGAACGAGTCGGTTGGTGGGAGAATCGCAATAAAAATTCAGCACTGATTCTGACTTTTGTGGTCATGATATTGGCAAAGCTTATTTCCATGGTTTTGCCGAATAAGTATTTTTACGACAATAAGCGTATCTTGGGTATGGCCAACGGCGATCGGAGTGTTGACGCTTGGGGCGGCACTTATGAGACCGCGGCGAACTTGTTCCGTTCCATTAATTTTCTCCACTTCAATAGCATGCTTCAGTGGAGTTGGCTGTTAGGGCTTATCATGACAGTCGTCATCTTCTTCATGCTTCTGCGCTTACCTGAACCTGATACGGTACAGACTATTTTCTGGTTGACATGCGTGGGTCTTTTGAACATTTATGTCTTTAATATTGGAAAAGACGTAATACAGTTCATGTTCTTTTTTGCGGTATATCTGATTCTTCTTATTCCAATCAATAATTCAATTAAGATTGTTTTATCGGCTGGCGTCTTATGCTTTGAAAGCTTGGTATTTAGGTCGTATTATATCTTAATTGCCGCTTTTGTGGTATCCGTATATTGCATTCTTATGTTTTTCCGTAGTCGCACCAAACTTTCTTATATCGGAAAAATCGCGGGGATGGTTATTTCGATGTATCTCCTTGTGTGCGCTGCTATGATTGCCGCCCAAGTGGTCATGCCCTCTGCTTATCACGATGTGATGAATGTCAGGAGCGAATCTCTTGATGGTCGTGACACCACTGCTGCAGGTGCTGGCGCCACTATCATCAATAACTGGATTGGTGATAATGAAACCACCAGTCTGCCGATGTTCCTCATTAACTACTTCTTTAATGCTTTTCGTATGATGCTGCCCATCGAACTTTTGTTCAAGGGTGTCCAATATCTGCCTTTTTTGATATTTCAGATTGCGGTTACTATCTATGTTGTGCATCTTTTTGGCAATGTGAGTGAGCTAGACGATGAGCAAAGCCTTCTAGGATTGTCGATTTATCTAGGCTATTTTCTTGCATCGGCTATATTCGAACCTGACTTCGGGTCATGGACAAGGCATGAAGCTGCTACTTTCCCGATTTTGCATATGCTGGTCATGTCATCAAATCAACGTGTTGCCGCGTGGAAAAGTTCGCAGATGGTGGGGAAGCATAAGCGGAATCGCGTAGAGGTGGTTTGATTCAGATGCACGTCGGTTTTTTCTCCGGTGACATCACCCGTTCAGGAGGTACGGAGAATGTGTCCATCATGCTCGCCAACGCACTCTCGACGAGCACTGACTACACAATCTCCTTCATCAGCCTCTTCGAGGAGCATGACAGTCCGTTCTTTCCGATTGACTCAAACATCCAGCGATTCAGTCTATATCCGACGGTGACACACGGTATCCAACATTATTTCGATACCTGCAAACGATTGCGGAACATCGTTGTGAAACAGCATGTTGATGTACTGATTGACATCGACGGCATTCTGGACATGTATTCCCTTCCGCTCAAAAGGAAAACCGGCGTGAAGGTGGTATCTTGGGAGCATTTCAATTACTTGCAGAATCCGGATGTGCCTTACCGTAAGCTGACTCGTCGGTGGGCCGCTCGCCGCGCGGACGCCATCGTCACCCTGACTGAAACCGACAGGAAACTATACGAGACCAATCTCACGTTGAGATGTCCGGTTATTGCCATTCCGAACCCCATGCAGGCGCCTGCCGACCCTGTTCCATATGACGCGGATTCCAAGCTGATTCTGAGCTCTGGCCGACTGACGTATCAGAAAGGCTTTGACCTGTTGGTCGATGTCGCTGCCAAAGTGCTACCGGATCATCCGGACTGGCAGTGGAAGATTCTTGGAGAAGGTGAGGACAGGCCGTCGATCGAGCAGAAGATTCACGATGCTCATCTGGACGGCCGGTTGACACTCGAAGGTCGAGTCGAGGACGTGGACGCGTATTACAGGCAGTCTGCCATATTCGTCATGACCTCACGTTTCGAGGGATTGCCAATGGTGCTGCTGGAAGCCAAAGCGCATCGTCTGCCATTGGTGAGCTTCGACTGCCCGACAGGCCCCGCCGAAATCATCGAGGACGGTGTCAACGGAACCCTTGTGCCGTTGGGAGACATTGATGCCATGGCAAGGGCAGTCAATGAACTGATTGATGATCGCGCCAAGCGCGTCAAATATTCAAGCATGAGCGGCAGCAATGCCCAACGATATGGAATCAACACGATTATTCAATCCTGGATTCAACTATTACATGAGGTGACCCAATGAAAACCGCACTGATTACCTACCATGCGGCCCACAACAACGGCTCGTTCCTGCAGGCATTCGCCACGCAGAAAGCCATCGAACAGCTTGGCCACGAATGCGATGTCATTGATTTCTCCACGCCGCGTCAGCAGTACCTCTACGACGTATACAAGAAAGTGTCTGGTCCGAAGGACATCGCCAAAAACCTGTACGCGTTCTTCCACCACAAGCTGATCCAGCAACGGCACGACGATTTCGTGGCATTACAGCACCAGGCACTGCGGCTCACGCCGCAATTCTACGAAACCGTCGAACAGCTGGAGGTACTGAACGGACGGTACGACGCGTTCGTATCCGGTAGCGACCAGATTTGGAACACGGACGCATGGGACTATTCCGACGCCTACCTGCTGAGTTTCGTGCATCAAGGACGCAAGATCTCCTACGCATCCAGCATGGGCGGTCATATACTCGACAAGAAAGATGACAAGGCGCTCGCCGAACATTATGCCAAACTGCTGGCGGATTACCATGCGATTAGCGTGCGCGAGTTGACCGCGCAGGAATACCTGCAACCATTGGTGAAGCAGCACGTGGAACAGGTGCTCGATCCGACTCTGCTGCTTGACTCCGGGGTCTATGATTCCATCACGGCCGAGCCTCTTGTCCATGAGCCGTACATCTTCTACTACGCTATTGATTCCATCGAGCTGAACGATTCCGCGGCCAAGGCGGTCCAAACATTCGCGCAGAGCAAGGGTCTGCCGGTATATGTGATGTTCACCGGCAACAAATCCTACGGATTGAAGAAGTACGGGTTCCATCTGCTTGAAGTGGCCGCGCCGAACCACTATCTGAGCCTGATCAAAAACGCCGACTACGTGCTTTCGGCGTCCTTCCATGGCACGGCCTTCTCCATCAAATTCGAGAAGCAGTTCTACGTGGTGCGTGGCAAACATAACGGCAAAGTCAACATGGATGACCGCATGAGCTCCTTGCTGGCACTGTGCGGATTGGACAGCCGTCAGCTCATCGAGGGGGAGACCTGGGACGATTCGACCATTGACTATCAGGTGGTCGACGAGAAATTGGGTAGAGAAGTCGAACGGTCCAAGCAGTATCTGCGGCATGCATTGCAGGATTAGGAGATACGGAAGATGAAAGAGACGTTGAAGAAGATCGTTCCCGAATCGATGATTGCGTGGATTCGCGGCGTGCAGGCTTCCGTGAAACTTCGTCGTGAAACCATTCGTCAGATGAAGCGTTTCGAACGGAACTACGCCAAGCGTGGCTCCATGCGGAAGGAACATCTGGAAACCCGTATCATATTCTTCACCCATCAGATCGAAAAGGGACTGAGTCATCAGGATTTCCGTTTCGGCTTCGGCAAGGGCGTACTTGCGGAATTCGCTCCGCTGTTGGTGGCGTTGCGCAAGGTTGACGCGCAATACAAGAACAACGGGATCTTCCAATCGGCTACGTGCGCGCTACATGAGTATCGCGCACGCCATGAGCGGGCCGGATACGATCTCGACTACATGCGTCGCCTTTTCCCGGATGATCTATGGGAGGAAATCGGCCAGGCTCAGGGGCATGCCGGAGGCGTGCTGACCATCAAAGCCGCCGATAAGGCGCATAATGCCGAACTCACTTTCGAGCAGCTGTCCGAAGCACGCCATTCCGTACGCGAATTCAGCGACGAGCCGGTCAGTGCCGAAGACATCAAGCAGGCAGTGACCATCGCCATGCGTACACCATCGGTATGCAACCGACAGCCCACTCGCGTCCATATCATCACCAATGCCGACATGATCGCCAAATTGATGCCATTGCAGGGTGGATTCCGTGGATACAAAATGCCGCCCGCGCTCATCCTGCTCACCGCCGACAACCAAGCGTTCATGAACCAAGACGAACGCAACGAGGGCTATACGGATGGCGGACTGTTCGGCATGTCGCTGCTGCTTGCGCTTGAAGAGCAGCAACTGGCCGCATGCCCGTTGAACACCATGCTGCCGATGAAACGCGACGAAGCCACCCGTAAACTGCTGAACCTGCCAGACAGCGAATTCCTGGTGATGTATATTGCGGTCGGACGTTTCCTTCCGGAAGCCAAAACCTGCATGTCCAAGCGTTTTGATGCCGAAAGCATTGTGACGGTGCACGCATGAGCGAACCGTTGATCAGCGTCATCATTCCGGTATACGGAGTGGAACAATATCTGGACCATTGCGTGGAAAGCGTGACGGCACAGACGTACTGCAATCTGGAGATCATCCTCGTCGACGATGGAAGCAAGGATCACTGCCCCGTAATGTGCGATGCGTGGGCCGGCAAGGACCCGCGCATCCATGTGGTCCATAAGATAAACGGTGGTCTTTCCTCCGCCCGCAACGCCGGATTGGACGTAGCGACCGGCGAATACATTGCCTTCGTCGATAGTGACGATTGGATCGAGCCGACGATGCTGGAAACCATGCTGGGATGGATGCGGAAGCATGCCACTGCCGGCGTGGTGATGTGCGGTACTGAGAAGGATTACGAAGATGGTCGCAAGGAGCATATCGACGGGCATCTGCCGGAGCGAGAGTTCAGCTCGGACGAGGCGCTCCATGATTTCCTCCACCATCGTAACCGCATGGCCAGTGCCGTGTGGAACAAACTGTTCAAGGCGGATTTCTTCACCGGAACCAGCCATATCCGTTTCCCTGAGGGGCTGAACAACGAGGATTATTACGTGCTGGCGCAGGTCTACCGCACAATGCGGGGCATCCTGTTCAATCCAGAAGCGCTGTACCATTACTGTATCCGGCCTGACTCCATCACCACGGCAGGATTGAACGCCCATAGCTTCGACCGGGCGAAAATCGCGGATAAATGCCGTGAGTATCTTCTGGAATCCGGCTACCAGGATCAGGCATCCTTGGACTATTTCGTGATGCAGGGCCGATACGACATCGTCTATGATTTAGCACGAATGAACTTAGATTCCGCAGTGCTGAATACTTGGCGCAAGGAATTGGTTGCAAAAGCCAAGCCTGTATATCGTGACGCTTCGGTAGGCTTTGCGGATAAGATGAAAATTTACATGCTGGCGTGGTTTCCGAAATTGTATGTGCGAATGACCCGACACTAGACAGTGAGAGGTGTGATGATATGACGGAACCAATCCGTATTCTTCAATGGGGTATGCTTGGTGGTTTTGGCGGTGTCGAAGCATTCATTATGAATGTCTACCGTAACATGGATCGAAGCAAGGTTCAGTTCGATTTTCTGGAATCCCACGATGAAGGCAAACTGGCCTATGAGGATGAGATCCTTGCCATGGGCGGGCATATCTACCGAGTAATGTACTCGCAACGCGAAGCATTGATCAAATCCCATTCGGAACTGCTTCGTTTTCTTCGGGAGCATCCTGAGTTTGCAGGCATCCATGTGAACGCCAACTATCCGTATGCCTATCCGCTCAAAGTAGCGAAGGAAGCGGGCGTGCCTTTGCGTATTCTGCATTCACACAATTCCGGTTCAGGGGCACAGTTCGGTCCGCAACCAAGTGGCATTAAGACGCTGATTAAGGCATACCGTGATCATGTCGTGCAAAAGCAGATTAATACGACGCCCACCCACTATTTCGCATGCTCCCAGCAGGCCGCCGACTATATGTTTCCAGGCAAGTCGTACACTTGGGTGAAGAATGGTATCGATACCAGAAAATTCGCATTCCGTGCTGACATCCGTCAGCGGATGCGTGCTGAGTTGGGCATCGGCGAGGACACCAAGCTCATAGGCTTCTGCGGGCGTTTCCGCAAGCAGAAGAATCCCTTGTTCCTATTGGAGATTTTTGCCGAGTACTCGCGTATGGAAGCGGATACCAAGCTTATGTTGGTCGGTATTGGTGAACTTGAGCAGCAAATGCGTAAGAAGGTGGAAGAACTGGGCATTGCGGACAAGATCATGTTCCTTGGAGCCCGTACCGATATGCCCGATTTGTATCAGGCCATGGATCTGTTCCTGCTGCCGTCGCTATTCGAGGGATTCGGCATCGTCTATGCCGAGGCACAATGCGCCGGTTTGCCTTGTTTGGCATCTAAGGATGCAGTTCCACCTGTTGCCAAGATAACCGATTTGCTGGAATTTGTTTCTCTGCAAAAATCGGCACGGCAGTGGGCTGAGGAATGCCAGCGTTTGCTGGCTGATAGAAAGAAGCGTCAGGATTATTCAACGGTTGTAAGGGACAATGGCTTTGATATCCGTGACGTCGCATCGGAATTGCAACGATTCTATCTGGAACATGCGGAATAGGGAGGGGAGTCATGAGAAAATGCGCGTTTATTCTTCCGTATTACGGGAAATTCGGCAGCTATTTCCAACTATTCCTGAACTCATGTGCCACCAATGCGGACTATGACTGGCTGATATTCACCGACGATCGTACGGAATACAAATACCCGGTGAACGTACATGTGCACTACGAATCATTTAAAGACATGCAGGAACGGGTCCAGCATAAGTTCGATTTACCGGTTGTGCTGAATGCCCCGTATAAGTTATGCGACTTGAAGCCGATGTATGGCTACCTGTTCTCCGAGTATCTACAGGATTACGAGCATTGGGGATACTGTGATTGCGACATGGTGTTCGGGCGATTGAATCGGTTCATTACTAACACCATGCTCGAAAACTACGACAAGCTCTTCGTGCTCGGGCATTGCTCGATACTCAAGAACAACAACGAGAACAACACGCGCTTCATGCTTCCCTTGAACGGTCGTGAGCTTTATAAGGAAGTGCTGCAATCCGAACGTATTTTCACCTTTGATGAAAGCTATTTGCCGACTAACGTGAACATGATTTACAAGGAGCATGGATTCTCCGTGTTCACGGAAGACTATTCAGCCAATCCGCGGGCGCGTGCATCGGTGTTCCAAATCACCCGGTTCAATGATGACCTCACGACGTACTGTACGGAGAAAGCCGCGAAGGCGGTGTACGTATGGCGTGATGGTGCTCTGACGAGATATACTCGAAACTTTGGTAACTTCGTTGCATCGGAGCTTATGTACATGCATTTCCAACGCCGTGATATGGCCGTTCGTCTTCCGGACCAGACGGAATCTGCTAGGGTGTTCAAGATTCTTCCTGGGGCATTCGAGCCTCTTGAAGTGGATAGGGTGACCGAAGATAATTTTGCCCATATCCAGTGGAAAAGGCCGGGAGACATTGCGCGTCACCGTTGGCACATCTTCAAGGGCGATGTGATGTTTTGGCGCAAAAGGGTGCTATCCAAATTATCTGGTAGTCGGTGAGGAGCAGGAGCATGAGTAGTCCGGCAATCAGCGTTATCGTGCCGGTGTATCAAACGGCACAGTTTCTGGATGAATGCCTGAGCAGTATCGCCCGTTCAACTTTGAGCGATATAGAAGTGCTTATAATCGATGACGGTTCGGATGACGGTAGTGCGGCGATATGTGATCGTAAGGCTGCTGAGGATTTGCGTTTTCAGTGCTTTCATCGTGAACATGCTGGAATTTCGAATTCAAGGAATTTTGGATTGGAACATGCTAGCGGGCAATATATCGCATGGGTTGACAGCGATGATTCCATTTCTGAGGATTACCTTGAAAGACTTTACCGAGCGGCAAAAACCTATGACACCGATTGGGTGGTGGCCACTGACGAGGACATGCAGTCGAGTGTTCTAAAAGATACTGAGGTTATGAAACAACTGTTAGAGGGACAATTAGGCGTTCTTTGGAACTCGCTGATTAAAAGGGACTGTTTCCACGGCAAGAGATTCGTCGATGTACCTGCTAATGAGGACGTAATCATGCTTGTTCAAATTGCCTACAACCATCCGAAGGTGGTGAAAGTTAAGAATACTGGCTACCACTATCGAGCTCGCGAATCGTCGGCGGTCCATCAACTGCAGGCGAAATCTTTGATAGGGCGCTTGGAAGCCCTCGAAATGAGGAATGAAAACGTGCGGCTCAATATGCCGGAGTACTACAGGTTTACCCATTATTCCAGCGTCGTGGAGGCGACCAAGATAAACAGGCTTATACGACACAAGAGTTTTGAAGGCGACGATCAAGTAAGGAGGGCTGTGAAGCATACGTTGAGGAAACACTTGCTCGCCGTCCCTCTGCTTTCCTTATCTGGTTCTCAATATCGTGAAGTGCTGGCTGGGTATAAGGTTTTGCTAGTTGGTTGATTACGAAGTCAGGGTTGATTGGCTATGGAATGCGCAGTGGTAGGGATATCCCCCTACCACATACGTGCATATGTTGAGGTGCATTTATATTGAAGGAACAAAAAAGATTATTGGTCAATCTCATTGCGACGGCCATAGCGTTCACGGTGCAATTCGGCGTCAACTTCATTCTGACGCCGTACATCGTGAATTCGTTGGGCAGTGAAGCGTACAGCTATATTCCGATTGCTAACAATTTCGTCGGATACGCGAACATAGTCTCCATGGCCGTGTACTCGATGACATCGAGGTTTGTTTCCGTGGAATATAACAGGGGAAAACCGGATCGGGCGGAGGTCTTCTTCAATTCGGCTTTGGTGTCGAATCTGGTTGTCTCGCTGGCATTGCTCATTCCGTCGGTTCTGGTGACGCTGAACATTAAGCATATCATCAACGTTCCTGATAATCTTCTGCCTGATGTCCAGCTGACCTTCGGTTTCGCGTTCGCTAATATGCTGCTCACTTTGGCGACTTCGGCGTTCGGAAGTGTTTACTATGTCACCAACAGGCTGGACATTAATGCTAAGCGTAACATAGAAGGCAATGTCCTGCGTGCGGTGGCGCTAATTGCACTGTTCTCCTTACTGCCTGCGAAGATTTATTTTCTCAACGCAACTGTGCTGTTGGTCGGTGTATACCTTGTTTCAGCGAATTTCTATTACACGCACAAGCTGATGCCGGACATCCATCCGGACCTCCATAAAAGTACTTGGAGCGCCATTAAGGAGATGCTTTCATCCGGAATCTGGAATTCCTTCAATCAGGCCAGTAATATCATGCTGACCACGCTTGATCTTTTCTTGGCCAATCTGTTTGCCGGCAGTGTAGCTACGGGACAGTATTCGGTATCGAAAACTGTGCCTAATTTCATCCTCTCCGTCATAGCAATGCTTGTCGGCGTATTCGTCCCACAACTGACGATTTACTATGCGAAACGGCAAAAAGAGAAGCTGACCAATGCTCTTTCGTATTCCATCCGAAGCATGGGATTCCTGTGCTCCTTTCCGATTGGCTTCCTGCTGGTATTCGGAAAGGACTTCTTCCACCTATGGGTTCCGTCTCAGGATGCCGATGTGCTGCACTGGCTTTCCGTGCTCACCCTTATTCCTCTAGCCATCAGCTGCTGCACTGAAGTGGTGTACAACATCTTCACGGTAACGAACAAACTGCGCACTCCCGCGGTGGTGCTGTTCATTCTGGGAATCATCAACACCGTTGCTGCCATCGTGCTTATGAAAACGACTTCCATGGGCATTTGGGCGGTGCCCGTGGTGGCTTTGGTCATCTCCATCATCCGGAATCTTGTGTTCACGCCCGTATACGCATCCCGATGCCTGCATATGCCTGTTTCCTCGGTATATGCTCCCATCGTACGAGGGATGGTCTGCACTGTGGCGATGACATTGGTGTGCCTGTGTTACCGCACTATAGTGCATGGAACCGGAACATGGTTCACGTTCCTTGTCGCAGCCGTCATATGCAGTTGCATTGCTGGTGCCGCTAACATCATGGTGATTTTCAACAAGGTTGAGCGCAAGCGCTTCGTCGGCTTGATCGTCTCAAGGCTTCACATGTAATGCATATACTCTCATATATGAGCTAGGGTTCGCGCCATGCGGTTTAGCGAAGACTATTTATGTATGACTGACGATTAGATGAATTTGATGATAAAGAGCTGCGTGACTATTCCCAAGAAAATGTTCGCATTCCCCAAATGATATGCGAACAGAAAGCAGGACAAAGTTTGCCATGAAAGTTTCCAAACGCGTAGCGTGGGTAGACTACGCCAAAGGATTGGCTATCATCGGAGTGTTCGTGTTACATAGCAATGCTCCGGAGTATGTTATCCATGTAGTGGACATGTTTTGTATGCCGGCGTTCTTCCTGCTTTCAGGATTTGTGTTTTCTATTCGCAAGTACGGCTCGTTCCGTCCATTTCTCTGGAACAAGTTGCGGACGCTGGTCTTTCCCGGATTGTTCTTTGTGATTGTGCCGTTTGCGGTTGAACGTCTTGTCGGAACCATTTTGGGTGATGCGTGGTCTTTGAACGCTTACGTCAAATGGCTGGCCGGATACATCATCAATATGCGTGGTCATGAGGGATATGGGAATGTTCCATGGTTTTTGGCTTGCCTGTTCCTGGTGGAAATCGGCGGGTATGTGCTGTTGAGGCTGTCGGAGCGCCTCTGGGACTCCGAATGGGTTTTCATGGTGTTTGGTGCCATAAGCATTTTTATCGGCTATGCATACAGCAAGTTTATCCATATCGTCCTGCCTTGGGGAGGGGATGTGGCTCTGTCGATGTTTGGCTTCTTTATCTTTGGCTATGTGTTGCGCGGATATCGGGATCAGATGGAGCGTGTTCTGCGTCTTGTCACTATCATTCCTGCGGCAGTGCTGTTGATTGTTATGGCTTCGCTGAATACACGGCAGCCTGTCAACGTATATATGAACCAGTACGGGAATCTCGTGTATTACCTTGTCGGGGCGTTCTGCGGTCTGTGGTTGTTGCTATCGATTTGCATAGGGCTTTCGCGACTGCCGAAGGACTGGATCCTGTTGCGGATAATCAGCTATTGGGGCCGGAACACGTTGGTGTTCTATTGTGTGAATGCTTCCATTTACGTCGGTCTAATTCCTTTGATACTTGGTCGATTCGGCATCGAAACCGAGGGAGGATCCATCGGTAACCAGTTGCTATGTATGGTGGGAGCGATTGTTATTAATTTGGTGATTTGTTCTGTGGTGGCTGAAATCATGAATCGCTGGCTGCCTGGTGTATTGGGAAGAGGCGATAGCAACCTTGGACGGAAGATTGGCCATGGTGGTTGCAGAATCGTCGGAACGACCAAAGGTTCCTGAAGCAAAGTAATCAAGTGAATGGGGGTAGACGGATGCTAAAATCTCGTCCGGATAGCAAGAAGAAGAGGTAAGACCCGTACGGGCATATCAGCGGGAAACGGATAGGTGGATACTATGGTTACGGGTTCTGAGCCATTAGTCAGCATTGTCGTTCCTGTGTACAAGGCTGAGCATTTTCTTGGCGCTTGCGTCGAATCAATTTTGAATCAGAGCCATCACAACTTTCAATTGATTCTGACGGACGACGGTTCCCCCGATGATTGCCCTCGTTTATGTGACGAATGGGCGGGAAGAGATACTCGCGTCACTGTGTTGCATATTCCCAACAGCGGAGCGTCCGGTGCCCGCAATGCAGGCATGACTCAGGCCACGGGCGACTATCTGATGTTCGTGGACAGCGACGATGTATTGCGCCCCGAAGCGGTGGAGAAGTCGGTGTCTGTGGCGTCGCGTACCGGATGCGAGTTGGTGATTTTCGGCAAACGATACATCGACGAGCAGGGAAATGATTTGCATGTCGCAGTCATCGATCAGGACATGCTTTGCGACAAGTCCGGCGCGGATTATTACGATCGGCTTGCAAGCTTGCTGCGGGACGACTACCTCAGCTCGCCTTGGGGCAAGCTGATTGCCAGAAGGCTTGTGGACGGCCTCGCGTTTGACACTGACATGGTGTATGAGGAGGATTTGGCGTTCAACATCCAGATGCTGCGCCGCAAGCCCAGCGTGTACGCTATGCATGATTCGCTGTATTGCTACCGGCATATGGATTCGGGCATGGCCACCGTGTATTCGGAGCGCAAGGTGCATAATGTCGTCGCCGCGAATCGACTCAAGGATTCACTGTTCGCTGGCAAGCTTGGCAAGAAGGGGCTGGATGATTTGTCCACCCACATAACCCAAGACATCGGTTGGATCGTTCCGCAGGTGACTGATGCGTTCGATGTACCGATAGACAAGCGTGTGCATGACATCATGACCATGGTCGGTGACGAAACGTGCCGTTGGTATGTGGCGCGTGGCGCGCGTGGCGCGTTGCTGTCCAAGACGATGAAGGTGCTGATGATGCTGAACAACCGTTGGCTATGGCGTAAATACACTGAAATGCATGATAAGAGAGGCTGATGATGGGTACGAACGACAATCCGTTGGTGAGTGTGATTGTTCCCGCGTACAACGCGCAGAAGTATCTTCGCCAGTGTGTGGAGAGCATTATCAGTCAGACCTACACGCATGTCGAGGCGGTTGTGGTAGACGATGGTTCCACGGATCAGACTTCGAGCATATGCGATGCCCTCGCTGTGTCAGATGCCCGCATTCGTGTCATCCATCAGCGCAATCAAGGTGTCGCATGCGCCCGTAATGCCGGTCTGGATGCGGCCAATGGCGAATATGTGACCTTCGCGGATAGTGACGATTGGCTGGAGCTGGATGCTATCGAGTGTCTGTTGTCTGAAGCCCGCAGCCAAGGTGACGACATGGTGATTGGCGGCTATACGCGCCATGTGATGAGGGATGGCGGCACGGAAATGTGCGACGATGTCGTGCCCGAGCCGTTCGAATCTTCCGGAACCGGCGAATCGAGCCGGTGCTTGGACACAGGGAATTTGCATGACGCCCAATGCGCCCGTCAAATCTGCGATTTGGATATCGCAGGTTATTTGTACCAATGCTGGGGCAAATTGTTCCGCAGATCGTGGATCGAGGGGCTACGTTTCGAACCTGGATGCTCATATGGCGAGGATACGGTGTTTGTGCTAGAGGCGTTGAAGCGTGGCGGCACAGTCGGCGTGCTATCTAAAGCCCTATACAACTACCGTGAGGACGACGGCGGCTTGGTCCGTGGCTTCCGCACGGGCAAAGCTGACGATTTCGAGTTCAGCCACGGTCGGCATGTGGAGTTTTATAAGGACTTGTCCATCACGCAAGACCAGCGCAAAGCCATCGACATGCGTCTTGCCAATGATGTGCTTTGGGCCATCAGCGCGGTTCGTCAGGCGCCGAGTGGCGTTGGGATTGACAATCGTGTGGCGTTCATCGAACGAATCGTGCATTCGCCGTGGCGTAGACATTATCTCAATGCGTTGAAGTCGGGTCATACCGATCGACTGACGAAATTGCTGTTTTTGCTGAACGTCAAGGCGTTGTGGCGTTGGTATGCGAAAGCAGATAGATAAGCGTATGGTAAATAAAGCAGCCCTTGGTTGCGTAATTGTCCCCACATGTATTCCGAACGTGAACTGGACGCGTGTCTGGACAGTCTATCGAGCCAGACCTATGGCAATTTGGACGTTGTGGTGATCGATGATGGGTGTTCGCCGATGGCAGTGGTGCAATCGGCGAAAAATGCACCCGTGACGAGGTGCTCGCCCTGATTAACGATTCTTTGTCACAGGTGCAACCATGAACGTATCAAGCAATCATTCGGTTGGATGCGCTCATGGTATGATACAGATAAAGTCGAGGAATGGCCGTGCCTGTATCTCCAAGAAAATATCACCGCCTAGCGTGTTTCGATTTGTGTTTGCGAGATACAGTTAGCACAATTGCAACCGCTATAAGAGCTATAACGATGAGTAAAATAAGTGCAATCTGTTTATAATTTAAAAAAATATTCTTTGAAACACTAGCAGCAGCATTTTCAGTATTAGCTGTCTTCCCTGCGTGCTTTCTACCTGAATCAATTTGTGCTACAAGAGATTCGACTTTTTGTGCAACGATTTCATGCCCTTTTGCATTAGGATGAATTTGATCAGTTTGCCACGTATTACTCGAGTCTTTCAACCAATCAATACAGTCATCAGCCACATATACACCATTGATGCTTTGAGCTGTTTTGATCAGTTCTTTTGAAATTGGAAGCATTAGTGGAAGAAGACTCAAATTCTTAGGAGATGGTGCAGCAATCTCAGGTATATAGATAAGCTGCACCTCAGGAAGATCTGCATGTATTTTTGTAAGCAAATCTTCCATTTGAGTCTTGACATCTTGCACGGAGGTTCCACTTTGAATATCGTTGACGAAACCAACGACAAACACTCTATGAACGTATTGTACGTTATCCCCTAACGCATCACGAGCTTTTTCATATTGATCAGCATATGTTCTGCCATCATGCACCCATTTTGTGTCCCCCCAGCCGGAACCTCCAACTGCATAATTAACTTCTTGCGCATTATCTTTCTCTGAAAATAATTTGCTCCAACGCTGGGTATCAGACACGCCGATGGCAGAAGTGGTGGAATCACCTAAGAACAAATCGATTTTATTGGCTTCTCCTGTTTCAGCGTATGCTGTTATGGGTAACAGAGAGAGAACAAATGCAGTGATTATGGCGATAATAGATTTAATAACTCTCATTTATTCATCCTTTTTGAAGATTTACTACCTCTTCCCCCAAGCAACAGTTTTAATGGGCTAAAAGGAAGCGAATTCAATATTTTACAAATAAGCAAACAGAACAAACAAAGAACTAGTGGCAGTATACAATATTCAATTATAACGAGAATTGGAATTTGAGGAATAATCATAGAAGCTATCTTTCTGAAGAATCGCAAAAAATATTCATGGAAACAGAATATCCCAAAAGACCAGGGGGCGATTTTTAATAAATATTTATCATGTTTTTTATCAATAAGACAATACCCTATCTGTAAATATAACATATTGCCCACAATCACCAGTGGGAAAACAAGTATGTAATATATATATTTAAATGTAATCGAAAAACATAAAACAAGTGCAACATAGCCTACAAGAATTAGGCTGATGTTTATATCGTTGACTTTTTCCAATGAAATGTTAAACTTAATAACGTAATACCCGAGAGCAAAGCTGAATAGAGTTAATCCATAAGTTCCGATTTGCATTAATACTATTGATATTGCTATTAAAATAATTCCCGAAATATAGGGGTTGGAATCTACGGCTTTCTTTATTAAGCTGGCGAAAATATTAACTAAAAATAAATCACGAATAAACCAGAATGGATAAACAAAAGGAGTTCCATGGACAAAACCTGTATATGCGTCAAACCAATCTAAAGGCGTCCACTGAATAACGGGTTTGCCCCAGAGAATAACTTGACTATCGAAATGGAAGAGCACAAGAAGTGGGGTATAAAGCTGCATTACAAATACAACTAGTATCCAAAATGATATAAAAGCTATATAGGGGAGAAGCAACGATAAGCATTTTTTTCGGAAATTACTTTTAAATGTAAATTCCTTTTTATATGTCAATATTGACGATAAAAAGAAGAATAAAGCTATGCCGGAAGTTCCGATAGGGCCTCGCATGAGAGATGAGAAAGCAGTGATTATTGGAGAGTCAATTGGTTTTAAAATTGGTATAGCATGTACATATATGGCTCCGATAATCATGATGAGTCTAACCACATTAATCATTTGTGATGTACGTAGAGAAATATGATAAACTTCTTTTCTCATTCGTCTTCCCAACCGGTAGTGTCCGAAAAAATTGTGCACTTTGAATCATGTCAGTCCATGGTGCGATGACCAGTTCTCTTCCCCCCGAGTCTGTCATCAAACCGGGACATGTCCAGGTGGCGGCGGGTGTCCGTTCTCGCGGTGATGTAGCGGATGCTCGCAGACCGTGCAGGTCGACGGAAGCGTGTCGGAATTCCGAGTCATCCCTAGTGGCATACACCATGCTGATGTATGGTGCGCCATGATTGCTGTGATGGATAAGCTTGTCGTTCCGCGCGGAATCAGCTCAGACGGTGGTTTGATTTACCTTATGTATTCCCTAATGTCGTCTTTGATCCACCGTCGACGGAGCATACGTGACTGTCTTCGAATCAGATAGCTGGACTTCAATGTAGATTTTATCCAGCAATATCGCGCGATGATGAGAGGTTGATTGGCGTTCAGCTCAAATAGCTTCCCATCACGCTGTCAAGCATTTGTTGTGATGTGAATTTATCGAGATACGTGCCGCGGATAACATCGTAGGAGAACTTACCGTCGTGGGAACGTTCGGAGATGATACGCTCTACTTGACGAGCGCCGTCTTCTACGTCGCCGACTTTGAACAGGTAACCATTTACACCGGGCTGTACTACTTCATTGTTGCCAGTCACATCCGTGGCTACGATGGGCACGCCCGCGCGCAATACTTCGACCAGTGAATACGGCAGGCCCTCATACAGTGAGGTCAGCAGATACACGTCAAATGCTGAGACGATGCGCTCCGCGTCATCACGGTAGCCTAGAAGATGCACATTGCCGGCGAGACCATTGTCTGCGATGAAATGGGCTACATCATCATGCAGATCGCCATCTCCCACACAAACGAAATGTGCGAGGGGATTATGTTCGACTACTGTCTTCGCGATTCGCACAAACGTCATCGGATCCTTCTGCTGTGCCAATCGTACGGTCGAACCGATGAAGATGGCATCCTGTGGCAAATCAGACAACCCCAGTGCTTGCAGGGCTTCTTGGCGCGAAGGCAATGCCATATCCAGAATACCGTTGTATACGACTTTAAGCTTTTCCGGTCTATCGATTTTATGCTGGAGTGCGATGTCACGCTCTCCAGCGGAAACGTTGAACGTCTGCGTGGTAAAAAGATGACTGAACACCCGTTCGATTAGCGTAAACAGTTGTTTCTTCGATTCAGAAAACTCCCAAGCCTGAAATGAGTAGGCGTGAGGCGTATAGAACACTTTTGGTACGTGGAGACCAATCGTTGCGGCTCGTCCGATGATGCCCGCTTTCGAACTGTGGCAATGCAGAATATCCGGTTTGATTTCTTTGATGAGCTTGCGTACGCGCAGCCATGACTTGAGGTCATTGCCGACGGAAATATTACGGGTCAGTTCAGGGATGGGAATAAGCGTCGCATGCTTCTGCATCTCAGGAATGGCTTTGCGATAATAGTCGTCGATTCGGTCGGTTCCATAAGCGACCGTCACTTCGAATTTATTGCGGTCGATGCCGTTGGCAATATCTATGATGTTGCGTCCACAGCCGCCCATGGCTTCGTGAACTATGAGTACCCTCTTTTTCCTGTTGGTCGTAGTCACGCTGCTTGCTGCTCCCCGATAATCATTGACAATTACGAAATCGCCCGTAATCTCTCTCATGGTTAGTATACCCTCTTTTTAAGTATGGTTATCGGAGTGTGAGAATGGCCCCTTTGTGACATGTCATCCGTATAATGTGTGAGAGGTATCGGAAAGTACTGGGAGGGAATGCAGGATATGGCGGGCAACGAATTCAAAGAATGGCCGGAAGTGTGTGCTCCGAATGGAACTCGTAGTGCGCATGCCCCGGTAATTTATGATTTTCCTTTGACTGCAGAGGGTCAACTCGCCGGTGAAGAAGCCTCTAGAGGTCATTTAATCAGCAATGCCGGGGGATATGATGTGTCGAAGACAAAAACTCATGGTTTTGTATACCGACATCGTCGCGAGTTGATAAGCGTCCTTGCGATTGCGGTGGTGGCCGCTGCTGTTGCTGGGATTACAATGGGACTTCGTCAGCATGTCGACAGCCAAGAGGTATTGAGTTCTTGCCAGCAGTCTGTTGACATCTATCAGTCAAGCGTCGAGCGTTTGAGGAAGACCGTTGAGGGTGCAGCTGATGATCTGCAGATTACAGAGGCTCAGGTGCAGGATTCCAAAACTGTGACTGATTTGCGTACTGCAGTTGATAAGGGAAATGAAAAGACCAAGATTGATGCGAGCTGTGACGCCTCGGCGTCGGTTGAGGACAACCAGGCTGCAGATCGGAAGCTTACTGAAGCCACACGTGATTTGGGGAACAAGGTTGAGGCTATCCTAAGTGCTGAAATTGCGGTGGAGCATTCCAAGAATGCCCGTGACGTTGCTGTTGCCAAGGCTGATTTGAGCAACAAAATCAACGATGGGCAGAATGTGTTGAGTACCGTGCGTTCCAATGATTTGACAGCTCGGCAGAATTTGTCTGCTGCGTTGAACGAAGCCCAGCAGGTAGTGTCCGCATCCAATTCTTCGGACTCGAGCGTGTATACCAATCAGATGAACAAATTGCAGGACGCCATCAATGGATTTACTGCGACTGCGATTTCGCGGTAGAAACATATTAAGCAAACAATGAGGGGGAAGCATGGCCAACCATGCGGATAATACTCAGGTAAAGAGTCAGACAAGGGGGAGTACGGGAAAGAAGGTCGCCATTGTGGTGGCGGCCATACTCGGCGTCATCGTCGTTTACTGCGCGTTGTTGGTTGGGAGCGTGTTGCAGGCGAAGAAACACCTCACTCAAGCGGTGTCTATCGTTCAGTCGGCCAATATCGGTTCCGACATGACTTCCGGCTTGACTGCCTTGACTGGCAAAACAGCGCAGCTGCAGCAGGAAACCAAGGCCGCTCGGTCACAGACTGATGGCATTGTGTGGCGGATCGGTACGGTGATTCCCTATTTCGGGGATGATCTGTCGGCCGCGCGCACGGCCGTGACGGCTTTGGATACCGTTTCCAATGACGTGATTCCCACGGTATTCGACTCACTGACCAGCCTGCAGAACAACAGCGCTGCGGGCAATACGCTGGATATCAAGTCGTTGTCATCGGCTGCGAATGCGATCGTGAAGGCGAACGCGGCAGTGCAGACGCAGTCCAAAGCCTTGGAGAACGCGCCTACGCCGCATATTGGCAAAGTTCGTGACGCTTTGTCAACAGGCAAAACCTTGTTCGCCAAACTGGCCGATCAGAGCGACCAAATCAGCAAGGTCGTATCCATGTTCTCCCAACTGACGAACGGAGGAGAAGGAAAGTACCTGATTCTGGTACAGAGCAACGCTGAGGCGCAAGCCGCCGGTGGTGTTCCCGGCTCCGTCGGATCGTTGGAAGTCAAGGACGGCAAGATTGTTGTTGGGGAGTTCCATTCCGATTCGGAATTCCAACTCGTCGGCAATGTTAAAGGCACCAAGCAGATTGAAGACCTGTATGCGATTTCTCAGTTCGGTGTCAACTATGGCGGGGACATTCGCATATCCACCGTGTCCCCAAACTTTCCGATAGCGGCCAAATATGCCGCAGGCGTGTGGAAGCAGCAGTCCTTTGGCGCCAACGACACCATTAAGGGTGTGATGTCTCTCGACCCGTACGCATTGCAGAGCATGCTCGGCGTACTGGGCGGCGTGACGCTCAGCAACGGCGTCCAGCTTGATGGATCCAACACCGCGCATTACCTGTCGAACACCGTCTATCGCGACATCCCGGACCAAAACCAGCAGGATGCGTTCTTCAAGGAATCCGCGCATATGATCATGCAGAAGGTGTTTGGATCGTTCGACGCGAACAACATGCTTTCCCTGATCAAGACTATGTCTGTTTTGGGCCAGCAGCGCCACCTCTACAATGTCAGCTTCGCCGATTCCGGCAAGAGCGGATGGAACGGCGAACTGTCCGATGATCCCAAGCAGCCGGAAACCGGACTGTTCGTCAACGAGATGGGCTGGACGAAGATGGATTGGTACGCTAAACGCAATGCCGTGGTGGTCAAAACGAAGACCAACAAGGATGGCACGGCCACGTGGCATGTGAAATATACCATCGCCAATTCCATGAAGCCGGAAGAGGTGCAGTCCACGCCGGCATACATCACGTCCACGTTCCCCACCTCATTCTTTGAAGACCTTATCTCGCATGGCAATATGTCCGACGAGGAGAAGACCTTCGCCAACACCATGGTTGGGAAAGCCCAACCGGGTGTGCTGTGGCACATCTATGTGATTGAACCGCCAGCCGGTGGAAGCGTTTCCGGCATCAAGGTCAGCAACAACTCCGCCTCCCAAGTGAAGGAAGGTGAACAGTTCAGGTCGATCAAATCCGATGGGCGTGAATACTACACGAACGTCGGCGTGTTCATCGATCCCGGCTGCACCGCGACTGTGGAATACGACGTGACCACCGCAGCCGGAGCCGCCGACCTTGTGTTCGACCAAACGCCTGTGCCCTACGAACCGCAAATCACATACGAAGACGACACCAAGCAGTGATTCAAATTCGCAATCAGTAAAGGCCGCATCTCAAATGAGACGCGGCCTTTATGCTATTCCGGGCTGATTCGGTGGCTGCTACATTCGACGGCCATCGAATGTAGCCCATATAAGACCAGGCTATTCAGCGGTCTGTGTTGACTCTCCGCCGTTACCTGGGTCCGGTGTGGGCGTTGGGGCCGGATCGGGAGTTGGCGTTGGGTTCGGGTCCGGTGTGGGCGTTGGGGCCGGATCGGGAGTTGGTGTCGGGTCCGGATCCGGAGTTGGGGTCGGTGTGGGCTTCGTTTCTCCGCTATTACCGGAACCATTTCCGGAGCTATTGCTTCCGGACTCATGCTTGTTGTTGGAATTGCCATTGCCGCCGGAGCTGCTGCCGGAGTTGTTGCCGGACTCATTCTTGCTGCTGGAATCGCCACTGATGCCAGTGTTGGTAAGCGCATTCTGCTTCAGTGCCGGGGCGTAGATGCTCGGATTGTAATAGACCCGATTGCTCGAGCTGGAATCCGAATCGTCTTCCGCCGTCTCGTACGCCTTGGAATCCGCATTGTGCTTCGCCACGGAATCGGTGACCGCCTTCATGGCGCTCTCCACGTTCTCACGCGCCTTGGAAAGCGCATTGATGCTTGGACCCTCACCATTCAGCACCTGATTGGCTGCGTCGATGGCCTGCTGCAGGGAGGTGCGCGTCTTCTCGTCCGACACATTGTCCTTGCTGCTGTCCATAAGGCTCTTGGCCTGTTCCAGCGTGGTCTTCAATGACTGCTTGGCGGCTTCCACGCTGGAATCGGCCTTAGCATTGCGGCTCTTGGACAGCGCATCGGAGGCCTTGGTCAGCGTGGTGAGGGACTGCTCCATCGCCTTGGCGTTCTTATTGTTTTGTTTGGCTGCTCGTGTCAGATTCTCGGTGGACAACGAAGCCACGCATTGGGTAGTCGGAATGAAATCATACGCGTTCGACAGCGCGTCCTTCAGCGTGCTGGCGGTCTTGCTATCCGCGAGCTGGTCGGACGGCACGCTCACCAGCAGGTTCGCGTTCTGAATTGCGGCGTCGTAGCGCTTCTTCACTTTGGCATATCGGGTCGCTGACTGCTTGCAGGACGAGAAGGCGTCACGTTGGGCGTTGACCGATGTGACATGCCAAGCCACGGTTCCGCCTACGGCCAGCAAAGCGGCCACAGCCACGGCACTGGCGATGATGATGATCTTACGCTTCTTGGACTTCTTCTCCGCAGCGGCCGCTTTGTCTCGAATGGAAGTGTCCTCTACGACGACGGGCATCTCATCCTGATCGCTGCTTTCATCGGATTGGACATCATCGGGCAGGTCGTCCGGAGCGATCAACTTCGTATTGGCGGTTTCAACCTCCTTATTGTCTTTGACGACGATGTCCGCGGGCGCCACCGCGTTGTCAAATGAGAGGTCGGGCAGAGGCCAGTCGCCATGGACCACGTCGCCATGGAAATGGGGAGGATTTCCTAGTTGGACCGTTTCCTTGACGCTTTGGACGGCGGGCGTGGTGTTGTAACTGATTGAGCGCAGAATATTGCGGATTGCGTCATTGGTGGCGCGCGCGGCCGACCTGAACGCTTCGAAGTTTTTACGGTAGGGATCCGGAATCGTGGCCGAGGGGGGCAGCATTGGACGTATCTGCATGGATTGGTCAATTACCGATTGCAGGCGTTCTTGGATGGTGACGCCCGTGATCATGTTGTGCTGCGCGCAGTATGCGCACATATTGGAGAAATCGGTGAGCGTGAACGTGTACGGTAGTGCGGTCGGGGCGATGACGACGATATTGTGCCGTTGCTCCGGTTCGAAGCACAGAATCAAATCGGAATTGTCCGCGATGTCCTGTGTCAGCTGCGTGGAACGGAACTGTGAGGAGTCGATTCCGACGGCATCCATCAGTGCCTTACTGGAAGGATCGATGCTGTGGCCGGCTAAACTATGGGTGCCAGCGCTGCCGACCTCGAGGGAAGTGCCCTGCGTGTATGTGCGGAAAAGGAGTTCCCCCATTGGTGACCGGCAGATATTGCCGGTGCAGATGAACAGGACGCGCATGTTTTTGAATCCTTCAACCATCGAAATGCGAAAATAGGCTAGAAACAGTATATATATGGCTCTTGTGTTGTTTTCGTGGGTGTCGTCTCGTCGTTGAGCCGTTGATTATGAGGGTGTGAGGGGCGTTTCCTGTAGGTTTGTTTTTCGACCAAGAAAAAGAACCACAGAAAACGCCTTATGAAGAACATATTCAAACGTTTGCTCAACGTCAAGGGCATGGTCGTCGAGGACGTGTCCATCGACGATTCCCCGCTGCGCGACGTTCCGGTCCTGGTGGCGCGCGTCAGGTGCAGGAAGGCCGCGTTGCGTTGCTCGCGCTGCGGGCGCAAATGCCCGAAATACGACGACGGGGGCGGCGAAAGGCGTTGGCGGCACCAGGACTTCGACTGCTATCGGGTCGAGATCGTGGGTCCGGCTCCGCGTGTGGAATGCCGTGTGCATGGCGTGGTGGTGTCGCGGGTTCCGTGGGCGGAGCCGGGCAGCCGGTTCACGCGCGACTTCGAGATGGAATGCACGTGGCTGATGACGGTCGCCAACAGGAAGACCGTGAGCGGTTTCCTGCATGTCGCGTGGAGGACCGCGGGCGACATCGCCGGACGGGTCGTCGGCCGGCTGGAATCCGGCATGCCATGCATGTTCGACGGGCTCACGGCGATCGGCGTGGACGAGACCGGCCACAGGAAGGGCCACACGTACGTCACCGTCGTCGTCGACCACGAACGCAAGCGGGTGGTCTGGGCGCACGACGGATACGGCAAACAGGTCCTCGACCTGTTCTTCGAAGAATTGACGCTGGAGCAGCGCGCCTCCATCAGGATCGTCACCGGCGACAGCGCCAGGTGGATCGACTCGTCCGTCGCCGAATACTGCCCGAACGCGGAGCGCGTGCTCGACTCATTCCACATCGTCTCCTGGATGACCGACTGCCTGGACCGGGTCGGGAAACGGTTGTGGAACCAGGCCAGGCGAACGAAGGACAAGACGGCCGCGGAGGCGATGAAGGGCCTGAAATACGCCGTGCTCGGAAACCCCGGCGACTTGACCGAGCGCCAATCCACGGCCCTCGCCACGCTCGCCGGCGTGGATCCCAAGGGCCAGCTCTACCGCTCCTGGCAGCTCAAGGAGCTCCTGCGCACGCTCCTGCACCAGCCCGCCGGCAAGCCGAGGGGGAACTCAAACGATGGATCAACTGGGCCAGCCATTCGCGCATCCCCGAGATCGTCGAACTATGCAGGAAGATCCGCGGGCGCCGGGACGGCATCCTCAGGACCATCCGACTCGGCTACTCCAACGCGCGCCTGGAGGCGTTCAACAACAGGATCAAAGTCACCATACGCATGGCCTACGGCTTCCACCACGTCGACAACCTCATCGCCATGATCAAACTCAGATGCTCCGGCCTACCCATCCGATTGCCGGTCCCCGTCCTCTAACCCACGACAACAGCAGAAGCCTCGTATATATTGCATTGGGCATTCGGGGAGGGGCGCTATCCTCGTAGAGGATTGTAAAGAGGGGACATGAGATATATGGAGCATGGAAACAGCGGTCTGATACGGAACGCGAGCGATGTGTTGCTGGTGATGGCGTTGATCACTTTGCCGGTTGACGGCACGAGGCTTGGCGTCATCATGCCGTACTGGACACCTATCGCCCCCGTGTTCTTCACGCTGTATGTCCTATGCAATCTACGCCTTTTCCTGCGTTCCATGCGCCAGTATCTCGGATTCTTCCTGTTCCTGCCCCTGCTGGTGGCCGTATCATTCTTCGGATGGCTGACCGTCGGATTCCACAGGATGTACGTGTTCCAGACCATGTTCGCGCTGGTCTCAGGCCTTGCATGTCTGGCATCATTGGATATCGCGTTCCGCTTGAAACGACTCGATTGGAACAGGGCGGTGACGATTGTCGTAATCGTGTATTGGATCGCATTCATGGCGGGTGTCCTGCAATGGTTGGACTCCCGATACGGCATCGAACCAGTCACATTCCTGTCCCAACATCTCATGGAACGCAACTACGTGCCGCGCAAGCCCCAATTCCTGTTCGCGGAACCAAGCTACATCGGCATGCACATATTCGGCGTACTATTGCCCCTGTTCTGGCTCACCAGACGCAAGTCATTGGCCCTACTCGTACTCGTGTTCGCCTTCGGCTCGGCATGCATGGGGGTTGGCGTGCGCATCCTAATCGACACGGTGATTGCGCTGCTGCTGTGGGCGGTAATCGAAATCCGGTGGAACCGTGCGCGCAACATCATTGCGGCATTCGTCGGCATCGGAGCGATCAGCATCGGCGGAGCACTGATGTTACTGCGCAACGCGCGCGTGCAAAGCCTGCTGCAGCACGGCCTGATGCAGGGAGATTTCTCCATGCTCGCACGCATTTTCCGCTCGCTGGCGCCAATGCTCGCCGGTCTGCATGCCCCTGCGCACCTTGTATTCGGCTTCGGCATGGGCAACATCAAAAACGCAATGCTGCAAGGATACGACGATGCCCGAAACGTCATCATCGCCCGAGGCGGAGACCCGTCTGGCAATGTCGAGATCAGACTGATAGCGAACACGGACAACAGCACCTACTACTTCACCATGAATGCCTACGTCAGTTTCATCACCGAATTCGGCATAATAATGCTGGCCGCATTCCTGATACTGCTTTTGGCCCACGTGACCTGCAACCATGCCTGGAACAAAACCACAATCTGTTGGCTGATCCTCCTGTGCTACCTCTATATCCAATTCGAAGGCTACGCGTTCTACACCCTATGGCTCTACATCTGGGCAACCGGCTTCCCCAAACTGGCCGCAATCCAACCCCCGAAATCTGCCAGCTCCGCACAGCCATCGAAAACAGAGTAGACTCAGACAGCGGAAACAACCGAACAGTCCGATTCGCGTCCCGCAACCATGCGAACCAGCGCATGCTGAAACAAGGAGTAGACGATTTTGCCAAGAAGCAAGCATACGAAAAAGCGCACCGCCGTGCATGTGGCACTGGCCATCGTAATCCTCTGCCTCGCGCTCGCAGTTTCCGTTGCAGTGGCCGGACTGCTGTTCTACAAGCAGGCTCAGACCGTGAAAAATGAGGAACAACAGGCGGTTTCCGCCCTCTCTGGGCTGAACGAAGATATCCTCAAGAATGCGGACTCTCTGCAAGCCACCGTATCCCAAGCGCAGCAGCATACCGTGGAAGCCAAACGAATTTCGCATAACCCATTGTGGACGGTCGCATCCATAATGCCGTACATGGGCAACGATGTCACTACAGTGCGCGGCATGACCGAAGTAATGGACGACCTGACCGGCAACACGCTTCCCGGTTTCACGAGCATCGCGCAACAGATCAGTACGACGCAGCTGAACAACGCCAACGGACAGCTCAACCTGCAGGCTATCGCTGACATGCAAGACGAATTCGCCAAAGCTAACCAGCAGCTCCAGCAGCAACGAGAAAAATACGGCAACCTGCCCACGCCAAAAATCAAAATCGTGGCATCCGCATACCAACAGGGACGCGACAAACTCGACGATCTCGCGCAAACCGTGGACGGCATGAACAGTGCGATGCAAATGGTCCCCGAATTGCTCGGCCAAAACGGGGCGAGAACATACCTTCTAGCCATCCAAACCCCCTCCGAACAACGCTCCGGAGGCGGACTGGTCGGATCTCTCGGCACATTCCACGCCGATCAAGGAACAGTGACGGTCGGCGAACTCCACCCCGACGGCACGCTGCTCAACGGTAATAACGGCAATGCCGAGGAAAAAGCGGTCTTCAACGGCCCGCTCGCATTCTCCTTCGACCTGCGCGACACATTCGCCGTGCCTGACATAGCACGCAACGCGGAAATGCTGAACGCTACTTGGCAGCGCTCGCCGTACGCCTGCAATATCGATGGTCTACTGGCGGTCGACCCGGTGTTCATCCAGGAGATGGTTGGTATCAGCGGCGACGTGCGGCTTGAGAATGGTACCGTGCTCAACGGTAGCAACACCGCGCAGTATCTGCTGAACACAATCTACAAGAGCGTGCCGGCGGAACAACAGGACGCCTATTTCAATTACGTGGCGCAGACGGTGCTGAACAACGTCTTCAACAGCATGAGCGTGGAGAAACTGCTGAATATGGGGCAGATTATTGGCTCAATGGCCCAGGAACGTCACTTGTACGCATACACGTTCCATGAGGACGAGGCTGATCACTTCCAAGGTGCCGGAACCGCGAAAAGCGCTCCCGGCAGCGCGGACGAACCACAGGTGGGTATATATCTCAACGAACAGAACTCGTCGAAGCTGGGCTGGTACATCGATCGTAAGGCCATGGTGACGGCGACCGGACGAACCAAGGACGGCGCCCGCACCTATCATGTGCGCTACACGCTGACCAATACGCTGACCGAAGCGGAACAGGCAACCTGCAACTGGTATATTCTCGGCGGAGTGCAAAGCGGAGTCGACGGACAAATCGTGGGCGGCTCCGGCATTTCCGTGCAGCGTATGCTTTTCTATGCTCCGGCGGGAGGAACAATCGGAGACATAACTTCGACCGGCGATGTGAAGGATCAGCGCACAACCACGATGGACGGACAGAACGTCACCACCAACGTTGCGTATCTGGAACCCGGGAAAAGTGTGACGTTCGAATTCGACGTGACCACTTCCACGAAGGCGAAGACCGATCTGACCATCGACCAGTCCCCATCCGGAAAAATGACGAACGATGTGGACTATCATTACTGAACCACCGTTATAGGCCATCATTGCTAAGATATCGAAGGGCATGAGGGTAATGATTCGGGGTGGATTCGTAATCTCGCTTGTTTTCCCCTCATGTATTAGAATGTGTACGAATTAGTAGCGAAGCGGAGAGGAATCAACCGTCATGGACGATCGATTGTCCAGGGTCAGAGAACCAGAAAAGCCCTGAAGAAAACGGTCTGGCATTCCCGTCCATACTTGACAGTTCCGTTTCCGGGCAGGAATCCCATTCGGGCAATTCAAATGCTTCGGGCATTTCAGGTGTTTTGGATGCTGCTCCGAATTCCGATTCTACGAGATGCCAATTAGAATCCCGAGCACGGCGAGCCGCATCGTCGGCGGGTCCGCAGACGGATGAGCGCCGAGCGCATCCGCCGTATCAAGCGTCGACGCCGTAACCCTCGCATCCTGGTTGTCGTGCTCATCGTGCTGCTGGCGTTTGCAGCCGTTGCTGGGGGTGTTCGCTTTCTCGGCGTTGAAAGCGAAGAGTGAACTGCAACAGGCCACTGATGGTGCAAAACATCTGCAGTCCGTCATTGCCGATGCCGACCAGTCGAAGATGGAAAAGCGTGTGGGGGAGCTCTCCGCGCATATTGACAAGGCTTATCCGCAAACATCTTCATCGATATGGTCGGTTGCCACGCGTCTGCCGTAGGCGGGTGGTGATATTTCCGCGGTCCGGGACACGGTCGGAGCTTTGGAAGACATCTCTTCGCAGGCCTTGCCTCAGCTGGTGCAGGCTTCGGGAAGCATCAATCTGAACAAGATTCAGGTAAAGGATGGCACTGTCGGCATTCCCGGTTTGGAGAATGCGCAGAAGAATGCTGCCGATGATGTGATTGATGATGCCGTGCGCGAGATGAAATCCGCGCAGCAGCCGAAAATACGGCAAGTGACCGACGCTATCAATGCAGTCAAAGCCAGTTGCGTGAAGCTCAGTAACACGGTTCATGGTATGAGCACACTGGCGCAGTTGCTGCCCAGCATGTTCGGCACGGACAGCCATGCCATTGACGCTCCGCGCAACTACCTGATTCTGGCGCAGGCCAACGCGGAGGCTCGTCCTTCCGGCGGTTTGACCGGTTTGCTTGGCGTAATCACCGTACAGGGCGGCCATCTGAGCTTGCAGCCGTTCGTCTCGGATATGGAGATCCCAAGTCTGGCGAGCCGGTGGTGGAGCTCACCGCCGAGGAGCGGATGCTGTTCACCGACAAGCTGGGCACGGATATCCGCGACGTGAATTTCACTCCCGACTTCCCGCGTACCGGCGAAATCGTACGTGCAATGTGGGCCATACAATATGGCGTCCAGATGGGATGGCGTGATTGCTATTGACCCGCTGTTTCTGCAGAACATGCTTGCCGTTACCGGCGGTGTGACCATGCCCGACGGTTCCGTATTGGACGGTACGAATACCGCGCAGATGTTGTTGAATATTGTGTATGCGAAGATGACGCCGGAGAAAAAGGACAGGCATTTCGCAGATGCCGCGCAAGCTGCGTTCAACCACATCACCCAGAATGCCGATGATCCAAAAGCCTATATTGGTGCGCTTTCCCGGTCCGTGAAGGGGCATCTGCTGCTGCGGAGCGCGCACGAGGGCGAGCAGGACTTGATTGCCGAATCCGAGATTTTGGGTCGTCCCATTACCGAGGGTGCCAAGCCTCAGATCGGCGTGTACATTTCCGACGAGACGCAGCCGAAGATGGACTGGTATCTGCATCGCGAGGTGACCACCAAATTCCAGAAAGTGGTGGCGAATGGGACTAACCAGTATACGGTGCATATCAAGCTGAAGAACCTGATAACCGTCGAGGAACTGGCCACGGCTCCGAACTATGTGACCGGTGGCACGAACGAGACCGAGCCCGGAGACATAAGAACGGCCTTGTTCCTATATGCGCCGGCGAATGGCCGTTTGGTGGATTAGAAGTTCCAGAACCAAATGATTACCAGGGCATGACCGTGCATGATGGTTTGACGCTCGCCGTCGGCAAGGTCACGCTGAAACCGGGGGAGGAGTATGAGATCACCCTGCATGTGCAATCCGCTCCGGACGCTGAGGAAGTCCTCACTGTCCGCAGACTCCGCTTATCGAAGGCTGGTGGGCGTGTCGAGCTGAAAGAAAAATCCCCCTTTATATGGATGTGAGAGTAAGCTAAATTATCGCTCCTAACAAGCGGGGGAGGCAAGGGTTTTAGTTTGGAGAGAAAAATGACCTATAGCGGCAACACTAAGGAGAAGTTGAGCGAGACATCCCGGAAGTATGTGCTCAGCGTCGCCTACTGGCGGTTCTTCGTCAACGCCTTGCTGGTGTTGTGTGATATGACCGCCTTCATCATTGCCTCGGCGATTGTATACGTGGTGCGGAATGCGGGAGACCTGTACTCCACGCGTTTCCACTTCTACCTTGCTTTATGGGTGTATACGCTTGTCGGCTCGCTGATTTGGATATATTGCCTGCACAGTGTGGGCGTGTACCACCGTCATGTGATGGGTGACGGCTACCAGCTCAATGCGTTTTTGGTCAAAGGTGCGATTTTCGCGGGTCTGATGGTTTGCGCGCTGAATTCCATTCTCAACGTGTACGTACCGTTGGTGACCACCGGTTTGGCGCTTCTGTGTGCGTTACTGGTTACCATTGTCGAACGTCTCATCATCCGTCAGTTCGTGCTGTTCAGCCGTGAGAAGGGCGCGTATTCGTACGGCACCGTACTGGTAGGCTCTCCCGAGGGCATTGAACATGCCTTGGAATTCCTGAGCAAGAAAAGCCAGCTAAACTATCATGTCGTTGCGGTGTGCCCGATTGGATTGAACGAGAAGAACGGTCTTGTGTAGGCTGTCGGCGCGCCCGAGGGGTTCAAGCAGCGGATCCATGAGATTAGCGGCAGAAATATCGTGACGTTGCCGTATTGCAAGAATTTCGCCGAACGTGCCGTGGCCGTGGGTGTGCAGACGGTGATGGTCACCGATGTGATGCAGCGTTTTTCCGATAATTTCAACACATTCGTGTTGGATCTGGAATCCATGAATCTGGAGATCGCAGTTGTCACCTCCGCGGTGGATGTGAGTGGCCATGAGACCAATATCCGCGTGCTCCAAGGCACCACGGTGATGACGATCAGCCTGACGCAGTATTCGCCGTGGGCCATGTGCAAGAAGCGCGCGTTCGACATTGTGGTGTCGCTGATTGCGCTGTTGGTTTCCGCGATTGTCAGCGTTCCCGTCGCCATCGCCATCAAGCTCACCGATGGTGGGCCGATTTTTTTATATGCAGACCCGTGTGGGCCGCCGTGGCAAGACGTTCAAGATGATCAAGTTCCGTTCCATGGTGGTGAACGCGGACAAGATGAAGGCGGAATTGGCCGAGGAAAATGGACAGAAGGGCCGTTTCATTTTCAAGATGAAGGACGATCCGCGAGTTACCAAGATGGGCAAGTTCATTCGCAAGTTCTCCATTGATGAGCTTCCGCAGTTCCTGAACGTGCTGAAGGGTGATATGAGCGTGGTGGGACCGCGCCCGCCGCTGCCTGAGGAAGTGGCGCAGTACGACCAGACATATGCCACTCGTATGCTGGTCAAGCCCGGCATCACCGGTCCGTGGCAGGTGTCCGGCCGTTCCAATCTGAGCCGGGAGGAGTCTGAATCCTTGGATGTCAGCTATGTGCAGAACTGGTCCATGTTGGGCGACATCGTGCTACTGTTCCGCACCGTCGGCGCCGTTGTAACTCACAAGGGTGCATATTGATAGGTTCTGATGGAGATGAGACATAGCAAGGGATTCCATCAGGGGAACGGCAGTTTCAGGTGCTGGGTAAGCTCGGAAGTACAAGGGAAGCAATACGTGATATGAGTATGGTCGATACGCAATCGCATAATACGAAAACCGGCGTGAATGGTTCGCAAAAGCCGATTCGCGTGGCTCAGATTGTCGGCAAAATGGTTGGCGGCGGTGTTGAATCTGTAGTGATGAACTACTACCGGTATATCGACCGCAGCAAAGTGCAGTTTGATTTCCTTGTCGATGAGGATTCCACGCGCGTTCCTGAAGAGGAAATCACTACTTTGGGTGGTCGTGTATTCCGCATACCGCCGTACCAGCATCCGATTCGTTACCGTCGTGAGCTGATTCGTCTGATGCACGAACAGCAGTGGCCGATTGTGCACAGCAACATCAACACTCTGAGTGTATTCCCATTGTCGGCAGCGAAGAAAATGGGAGTGCCTGCCCGCATCGCGCATTCTCATTCAACCATGGGCAAAGGCGAGTTTGCGAAGAATGCGATGAAGCTTGTATTGAGGCCGTTCGCAAATGTGTACCCGACAGTAAGGTTTGCGTGCGGACATTATGCGGGTGAATGGTTGTTTGGCAAAAACCATGATTTTACTGTAATTCCGAACGCCATTGAGCTGGATAAATTCCGTTTTGATTCTACAGTTCGTCAAAAGGTACGCGAAGAATTCGGTATTGCCGATGACACATTCCTGATAGGGCATGTTGGCCGCTTTATGCCTCAAAAGAACCAGGTTTTCTTGGTTGACATGCTTGCGGATCTGCTGCCTAGTAGGCCTAATACGATGCTTGCCTTTGTGGGAGAAGGACCTGATAAGGCGGATGTTCAACAGCATGCTGAAGAGCTTGGTGTTGTTGATCATGTGATGTTTCTGGGACAGAGATCTGATGTCAATCGTCTATACCAAGCATTTGACGTGTTCTGCCTGCCTAGTCTATATGAGGGACTTTGCTTAGTTGGCGTTGAGGCGCAGCGCGCTGGTCTCCCATGCCTGTTCTCCGACGCAATTACACGAGAAGTTGATGTAACAGGCACATCTAAATTCATGCCCATAGAATCGCATGAAGAATGGAGCTCTTCTATACTGGCATTGGAACCGGGGATACGAATCGATTCCTCCGATAAAGCGTTCTCCGACTATGATATTTCCGAGAATGCCCGGGAACTGACTTCAATTTACTTGAAACTTTTTGAGAAGAAATGAAAAGCAATATGGACCCGCTAGTTTTAGTTGTCATACCTGTATATAATATTGAGCCTTATCTACATGAATGTGTGACAAGTGTGATAAGGGAGCTGCGGACGTTTTCTTGGAGATGATCACGCCATTCCCTGGTTCTGACGGTATTGTACCGGACTCATCCAACCAATCGACCGTTTGATGCGCTCGTGGTCGTGCCAGCGGATGCAGTCGTCGATCGGGACGAGCACCCCGTCGCGGGTATGCCCCCCCAATGCCCAGGATAGACGGGCTCCGTCCTCATGCGTCCGAGGAACCCCTCCGCGGCGGCGTCGTCCGGGGAACGGCCTTTGGCGCCCGTCGACCGCGCCGGGCCGTAGCGGTCCATGAGCGCCAGCCATCCGGGCCGCCGGCAGTGGCATCCGCGGTCGGAATGCACCAGGGGCCTCGCTCCCTCCGGCAGCGTTTCCATGGCCTTGACGAGCATCCTGTTGGCGAGCTCCGCGTTGGGACCGGGCCCGGCCGTGTACGCGACGATCTTGCCGTCGTAACAGTCGATCGGCGGGGAGAGGTACACCTTCCCATCCCTGGCCTTGATCTCGGTGATGTCCGTGAGCCATTTCTCGTTCGGCATCTCAGCCGTGAAATCGCGGTCGGCGAGGTCGCCGGGAGTCGGCGTGGTCTCGCCCTCGTATGAGCCGTACCCGCGTCGTTCGGGAACATGCGCCGTCGGACCATCCTCGGCCATGATCCTGCGGAGCGCCTTCTCCGAGACGCGGGTTCGGAGCACGGCCCTGACCCTGCGGTACCCGTACCTTCCCCTGGAAGAGGCGAACGCCTCCGCCACCTCCCGCATCAACGCGTTCCCCAGTTCCGGCTCCTCGACCCTGCGGCGCGGGGCCTCGGCGTCGCCGGCGGATCGATCCCGTCGCATCGCTGGCCTGTCGGCCTGGCCGGCGTTCCTGTTCTTGGGTCGCAGCGCGGCCATGCCGCCCTCGCGGTACGCCCTGACCCGGTTGCGGACCGCTCCGATGCCCGCACCGAGCCGTTCGGCGGCCTGCTTCCGCGCATGCCGCCCAGCACCAGTTCGATCGCCTTGGCCCTCGTCTCCATTAGGATGATGGGTTTCGCCATATGGCCGGCATACCCGGGATCCTTTGCCAGCCAGCGTTCTAGGCACTGCCTGGTCGGGTATCCCAGATGCCTCACCACCTGGGCCGTGGTCATCGGCGTGGCGGAGTACAGATCCACCGCGCGCTGTCGTTCCTCGGGACCGGACATATGATAATCCTTTCGCTCAGTCTCCAAGAAAACGTCTGCGCCCTGTTCTCCTGCATGGAAAACTCGTTCTGCAAGGCAATGTCAAATCTGTAGGCAAGCTGCGCTTTTCCCGTTCTGCTTCTCCACCTCGTTCCATAAGGTTTCGCGGTCAGAGAAAGAGGGTGGAGCATGAGATGGCAGCAGGATTTCGGAACAGATTACGCCGCCCTTTTGGCGTAATCGCTGTCCTCGCTGTAATGCTCACTGTGCAGCTTTTCGCCGGAGCGATAGGCGGCAGCAGCCACAGCAGACTGTCCGGCGCTGCGCTTAATCCGGGTCGCATGAAAATGATACAGTGCGATAGTCAATCACCCCCAAACTCATTTTTGTTGTGCTCGTTGATGGCCTCCATGAGCAGACCCTTGACTTCCGTCAAGGCGAATGCTTTTCCGCAAAGGTGTAAAACTCGGTTTCGGTCAAAACCTTTGTCAGCGATGCAACGCTTTCAATAGCTGCGCCACGGGTGATAAGATGATGTGCCCGCTTGCGCAGATCTCCCTTTTCGTAGTATGCGGCACGGTTTTCAAGTTGCTGCTTTTTGTGTTGGAGCTGCAAGAGCTTGCGTTCTTTCCGCTTTCTCCGCTTCCAGTTCGGGGATAGTTTTCTGTTTTGCCATAATGCATGACCTCCTTGATTTTGATGTAGGGATATAAAAAGACCGCCTACTTTTTTGTAGACGGTCTATGTAACTATAGAGGATAGTTTTTTTATTGCGGCATTCCACCGTTTTTAATGATGGAGTTTGCTACTCCCTCTGCTGCGGCTGTCACAAACGCAGAGGAAATGGTCTTAATTGTTTCGATAACAAGGGGGAGTCCTTTTTGCACAATTACATCTTTAACCTTTTTCCATTGGGAGTTATCTCGGATTTTATCAAGAAAATCATTGCCCTCCCATGTTAAAGAACCTACGTCGAAGCTCCATAAACTGTTATCCGCATACCGGGCACCGTAATCAGAAATCAGCCCAGCCTCATTTAATATTTTGCAATGATAGGCGACAGTTTCCATGTCGTAGCCACTAATGTTCAAATTATAAATCGCTGTTGAACGGTATTCTTCTTCAATTTTCAAAAGAATGAGACGAACAAGCTCCATGTCTCGCTTCATGGATGCTCCTTTCATGGATGCTCTTTTTAATCATACTTGCTATCTGCGAATGGTTTGTTAAATCGTTCGTAGATAGCAAGTCCGCAGGGATAGCCGCTTAGCGACGCAAGGGGCGCAGCCCCTTGTACGGAACGGAGTGGCGCAAAACAGCCCGAATATTCGTATGTTTGGGCTGTTTTGCCTTGCAGAGCGCACATGCATGGCTTGCCCCTGTATAGAAGTGCGCCCTTTGTTCCAAAGGGATTTATAGCACCGCCTAATCCTCAAGATACAAGCCTTCATCAATATGACAAATTGCCTTTCGGATATTTGAAGCAATGATTGATGATGCCTTTTCGTATTCTGTACTATATATACCCAGCAAACTGAAAATGCAGGATTTCTTACAGCGTCTGACAAATGCATTATTGAATGCTGCCTTTGTGTTTTGAGAGAAGGACTGGTAATATACATCCTTTCGAAAGCAAGCTTCATATATCTGAACATAGAAATTTCCATGACAGAGGAGGGGCATGAAGTCAATACAAGTAGCGAATGCTTTCATTCTTCGCCATGGCTCTGATATCGACATTACGAATCTTGTGCTGAACAAGCTCGTTTATTTCGCACAAGTCGAGTCTCTGCGCGCAACCGGGAAACCATTGTTCGAAGACAAGATTGAAGCGTGGCCTTACGGTCCGGTTGAGAGGAACGTTTATTTCACTTTCCAAAAATACGGACGCAACAGGATTCTCAAGCCCGAGGGCGAAACCGCAAAGGATGAACAGGCCTTATCCGTCGTAGATGGGACGGCAAAGAAATATGGTTTTCTGACGGCATTCGATCTTGTGGGATTCTCCCATCGAAAGAACTCCGCTTGGAAGAATGTCTACAGGGAAGGAGAAAACGTCGAAATCACCAACGATGCCATTCTCGCATCCGACGACGGTCTGACCTTCCCCAAAAACACTCTTGCATCTAGTTTGGATGAAGTAAATGCAAAATGGCAGAACACCTTCAGGATTCTGCGCAATGCCTGAGCAATACACTGACGAGTGGTGGCATATCCAAGCGTCACCACTCGTTTTTCCATTTGATGATTTCGCAGAAGCAATGACACAAGCAATCGTCCGAGTACACAGGAAGCAACTTGACGACATCGGCGGATTTACCGTGGAAAGAACCAGCGACATCGGTTCCGTAAGCAGCGTTGTTGATTCAACGTTTCTGCCGGTATTCGGTCAATCGCCGAAAGAACGATTCGAAGATTTGTTTCGACAAATGGCGCATTTTACCTTTCACCTAGCCAAAAATCATTATTTCGCTGATGGCAACAAGCGCACCGCAATGGCTATATCCTTGGCCATCCTGAAAATGGAAAGAATTGATTTGGATATCGATGATGATCCAGAGCCAGAACGAAATACCCTATATAAACTCATTTCCAGACTGGTGACAGAAGAAATCACGGAAGAACAATTTGCCGCAATCCTGAGGAGAAGTGGACGTTTAATCGATGAATGATGACGGGCTGCCGCCTGTCCGCTACAGCGCAAGGTCGACCGGCCCATGCGAATGCTCGGCTACCGCACGCCCGCCGAGCCATTCGCCGACGAACCGCCAGGCCTACAAGCCTGACGAAGGCGTTGCGCTTACAAATGAACAACGGGTGGCATCATGCATCACGATGAACGAGTAAGGTTGACGGGGAGGGGGAATCACATGAACCAGGCATGCGTACACAATGACACCATCGACGCGGGCAACCATCATGGCCGGCCGCAATACTGGCCGTTCCTGCAATTTCTGACAACGCAGGAACGCAACGTCGTTTGGTTGCTGCTGGCCATCGCTTTTCTTCCGGTGGACGGCACTACGCTCGGCCTGTACGCGCCGTTCTGGTCGCCAATCAGTCCGGCGCTGTTCGCCGTGTACTGCCTATGCAATTGGCGTCAACTGCGCATCGCAGCCAACCGGTACCTGCCTATGTTCCTGCTGCCGGTCGCCTGCATCATCCTGTCCATCCCCGGGTGGCTGCGCTTCGGCATTCATCTCAACGCCGCGTTCATGAGCATCACCGGATTATTGGGCGTGCTCGCCACTTTGGGGGCGATCGCCATTGCGTTCGGCATCAAACGCATTCCATGGCGTACGCCATTGCGGATTCTCATCGCTTCTTACTGGTTCTCCTTCGGCGTGGGCGTGGTGCAATGGCTATCCATCCATCTGCATATCAAGCCGCTGACCGACTATTTCGCGCACCTCATGTACCGGCAGTACATCAATGAAAGCTCGGTGTGGGGCGGTGGTCGCCCGCAGTTCCTGTTCGCGGAGCCCAGCTATATCGGCATGCATCTGTTCGGCGTATTGCTGCCGCTTATGTGGCTTATGCGTGGGCGCGACCGTATCTATGCCAAGCGGTTGCGCAACCTCATCGTTGTGTATGCGATTGGCGCTGTGCTAATGCAGGCCGGCACCCGGATCGTCCTTGATTCGGTGGTGGCGTTGCTGGTTGCCATTATTGCGCATAATTCGTGGTGCGACAAGAAACAGCGTGTGCGTGGTATTGCGCAGCTGCTGGGTGCGGTTATGCTTGGTCTGATGGGCGTGCTTGCCGATTCCCGACTATCTTCGATTGCGGAAAACGGTGCCGAAGGAGACGGATCGTTCTTCGCGCGAATCTACCAGAGTCTTGACCCGATATGCGGGCTGCTCGCCCATCCGTGGACGGTGCTTACCGGATATGGCTCCGGCAATATCATCAACGCGGTATGGGCCGGCGCGAAGCATGCGGAACGATTGTTGAATAGCCTGGGCATGAATGGAAGTGCTGCGGTGGGATTCGCGACTGGCATGAATGCAGACACCGTATGGACGATGTGTGCGTATACCAGCGTTGTCGCCGAATATGGATTGGTCGGCCTGGTTCTGCTGGTCATCGCTTCCATAGTTTCCGTGACGCGCGTCTTCGATACTGCAGCTGCCGAGCATGGTGTTTGGAGCAAGACTGTTATCTGCTGGCTTGTCCTGATCGTGTACCTGTATATCCAGTGCGAGAACTACGCGTTCGCCGCGCTGCCATTGTTTATCTTCGCGGCAAGCAAGTTGCGCAAGTAACCATATTTGACGGGGTACGGATGTCTTCTTCTAGATAACGTACAGTTAGAGAAGCCGCTATCGCAAGTATTCTTTAACCTGTCCACAAGGCGGTTGGCATTAGCAATCATTTGGGTAGGTAATGTTCGACTGTTCAGTTTTTGAGCCTTGCCGCTCTGGAGCTGCCATAAGCGAAATGAGACGTGTTTCGTTGCTTAGGGTGCAGTGGTCACGGCCTGTTCGGACCGCAGCTCCTCGATACTTATATGCAAGACGGCAGTCGATGGCCGTCTATGTTGGGTGAAGTGATCTGAAGTGATTTACAAGCTGCGGATTTGCGAGCCGAACGGCCATAGCGCTAATTTGGCCATCTTGAACGATTGAATGCCGAACGGAATACCAATGATGGTGACGCAGTTGAGCAGCCCGGCGCACACATAGCCAATCGCCATCCACACACCGGCCAACACAAACCACACGATATTGGCCAGCACCGATCCCACACCGCCGCCATACACCACGGTTTTGCCGAACGGGGTCAGCGTTAAACCTGCCATTTTGAACGCCTGAATGCCTAGCGGAATGCCCATAATGGTGACGCACAGCACCAGGCCGATAATCGCCCAACTGGCGGCGAGCAGCAGCCCGCCCAAAATCAGCCACAAAATATTGCCAAGAAGTCTCACGAGGCCATCCTAACGAACACTGAGGAATCGTCAACATATTCAGGAAATTCGGCTTCAGGCGGCAGTGCTGGCGGCGCATATTACAAGAATTGCAAAGCTGTCTGGGACGTATTGGGGCATGGCATAACTAGGAACGATTTGGGATACCGTTCCAAACTTGAGGCGGATGGCGACGGCTATGCGTGCGAGTATCCGCCAAACTACTGATGTTAGTGGTTTGGATTGAGTCCGTGCTATTGGCTTGGCGTATGCCGTTGACGGTGCGAGCATTGGTGTGTTTGATTCGTATCGGTGCTTTAGAAGATTAAACGTACATGCGTGTGAAGAAAAGTACATCGAACGGCATAAGAAAAGTTGCACGTGGGTCTTTTGCAGGGCGCGCTATTATGGCAGAAACGTAAGGAGTTATTATGTCAGACATCGGAACGGATGCAGAGAGCGCGGTGAATGACGCTGTGAACAGTGCTGCGAACGCGTCGGATGGGCCGTTTGTGAGGTATGTGCGCAAGGCGCGGCCGAATATGCGAGAAGCGTCGATCCTGCAGGGGGAGCATTGGAGGATCGGCATTCTAACGGAATCGCTGATCCGTTTCGAATGGTCAGATTCCGGCGAATTTGAAGACAATCTCACGCAGATGGTGGTCAACCGCGATTTTGGCGCCGATCCGCAATTCACGGTGACACATCGCGACGGACTGCTCATTGTTGACACCCCCGCACTATATGTGACGTACGATGGCAAGCCGTTCAGCAAAGAAGGCTTAAACGTGGTCGTCAAGGGCGTGGCCGACACCCAGTTCAATACGTGGCATTACGGCGACGAGCCGAAGCATAATCTCAAAGGCACCGCGCGCACGCTCGACGAGGCGAATGGCGAAATTCCTCTGGACGATGGTGTGATTTCGCGAGACGGTTGGGCAGTGCTCGACGATTCCGCCGCAAACGTGATCGTGGAAGCACACGAAGTGGACGGCAAGTCGAATCCGCTGGGGGCTTGGGTGAAACCGCGCGCTCACAAGGAAACCGACTTGTACTTCTTCGGCTACGGCCGCCGCTACACCGAAGCTGTGCAAGACTTCTACAAGCTGACCGGACCAACGCCTCTGCTGCCGCGCTTCGCACTCGGCAACTGGTGGAGCCGCTACTACCGCTACACGCAAGACGAATACCTGCAGCTCATGGACCGGTTCAAGCGCGAAGGCATTCCATTCACCACATCCGTGATCGACATGGACTGGCACCGCGTGGACGATGTCGATCCGAAATACGGTTCCGGTTGGACCGGCTATTCGTGGAACAAGCAGCTGTTCCCCGATCACGAGGCGTTCTTACGCGACTTGCACGAGCGCGGCCTGAAAACCACGTTGAACGTGCATCCGCGAGACGGCGTGCGCGCGTTCGAAGACGACTATGCGGCGGTGGCCAAGCGCGTCGGCATCGATCCTGCAACCGAAGAGGCGGTGGAATTCGACCTGACGAATCCGGATTTCGTGAGCGCTTACTTCGACATGCATCATCGCATGGAAGCTGAAGGTGTTGACTTCTGGTGGCTCGACTGGCAGCAGGGCGGCGTGACCCGTCAGCCGGGACTCGACCCGCTGTGGGTGCTCAACCACTTGCACTACCTGGATTCCGGGCGCGGCGCGACTTCTTCCGAACGCAACGCAGGGGAAAACTGCGAATGCGAAAAGTGCACTGAGCCGGGCGCTCGCGATGAACATGAAATGCATATCGAGCAATCCAAACGTAACGTGAGTTGTGCGGAATGCAATAACCGTTGGCCGCTCACCTTCTCGCGGTATGCCGGTCCGGGTTCGCACCGCTACCCAGTTGGCTTCTCGGGAGACACCATTGTTACGTGGGAATCCTTGCAATTCCAGCCGTATTTCACTGCTACCGCGTCGAATATCGGCTACGGATGGTGGAGTCACGATATTGGCGGTCACATGTGTGGGTACCGCAACGAGCATTTGGAAGCCCGCTGGTATCAGCTTGGCACGTTCAGCCCGATCAATCGCCTGCATTCCAGCAATTCGCAGTTCATGGGCAAGGAACCGTGGAATTTCTCTGCGGAAGTGCGCGATTCCATGGTGAGTTCGCTGCGACTGCGCCATATGATGCTGCCGTACCTGTACACCATGAACTATCGTGCCGCGTTCGAGGGCATGCCATTGGTAGAACCGATGTATTGGGCGGAGCCGAATAATCCGCAGGCGTACGAGGTGCCGGACGAATTCCGTTTCGGCACTGAGCTGCTGGTTGCGCCAATCGTTTCTGACAATGACGATTCTGCGCATCTTGGTAGTACGGAAGTATGGCTGCCACAAGGCGAATGGTATGACTTCTTTGACGGTCGCCGTTACGTTTCGGCAGGGAAGTCCGGTCGTCGTTTGGAAGTGTGGCGTGCGATTGACCGTATGCCGGTGTTTGCCAAGGCTGGCGGTATTGTGCCGTTACAGCAGCTTGGCGAGGGCAATAAGGTGAATGATCTGGGCAATCCGGAGTCCCTGCAGGTGCTGGTGTTCCCCGGTGCGAACGGTTCGTTCACACTCAAGGAAGACGACGGTTCTGTGGCTTCTGCTGCTTCCGGCTCTGCATCTGCCGAGTCTTGCGATGGCCAAACTCATGTTGCCGATACGCACATGAGCTTCGACTGGAAGAATGCGGGCAATGCCACGCAGTTCACCATCAGTCCGGTGGAAGGCTGTGCTGAAGCCATTCCGGCACAGCGTAGCTGGGAGATTGTGTTCCGTGGAGTTGCGCAGACAGACACGCAGAACGTTCGTATCGAAATTGACGGTAAAGCTTGCAATACTACAGAAATTACATACGATCAGCAGACGTTGAGTCTGTCGGTCGTTGTGCGCGACGTGCCGTCTACTGCATGTTTGAACGTTACGATTGCAAATGGATTGCAGATTGCCGAGAATCCAGTCGAACAGGACTCACTCGACGTGCTCTTGCACGCGCAAATGCCATACATTTCCAAAGAGCATGCGATGCAGGCGATTCGTGAGCAAGGAGTGCGCTCGCTCGGTGCTCTGCGCACTTTCGATACTGCGCCCCGCTTCAGCAAAGAACTGTTCGTCACGTCCGGCATGCCTGATTCGGTAATCAGCGCCCTAGAAGAAATCCTCCTCCGCAGCTGATTAGGTGAGTATCTCGCTTATATATGGCAGACGAAGTGGCGAAAGAGTGCGAAAACATGCCCTCTGCTGGGCTTTTTCTGGCAGTAATCTGCCATATATATAAGCGAGATGTCTCATGTCAAGACACGAAATCTGCCATATATAGGCCAGATATGTAGCCAATATGCGGGCGGGCATGAGAAAGGGGTTATGGGCGAATCATCAAGGTTCACCCATAACCCCTTTTGGTTGAGAAGCCTCAAGGTCAGCTTTTGTGCTTGCTCTTCTTTCGGCTCCTTTGGCTCTTCTTGCCGCCTTCGGGGGAAGCTGGGGGCTACGGGCTCCGCGGTGCGCTGCACCATGGAAAGCTTCATCGGTGACTCTTTGCTGGAAGTGTGCAGCGACTTTTCCACCACATTGCTCAAGGATTCCGCCACGCTGTTAGCAATGTCGGAATCCTGCTTTGCGACGGGGTTCCATCTTCTTTGATTGCGCTTGTGATGCTGTAACCGTGTAGTGTATGTTCTATTTCAATTGGAGTGTAAAAAGTGCCAAGAAATGGCGGAATTTCAATGAAAATCGTTGCTGGGAAAACATTTTAAAAAAGAAACTGATTACAAAAGTGGTTACGTGAGATGGCCTCATTATGTTTTTCGTATTATGTTGTGTTCTTGAAAATACATATATATTCCCTAAGATTCGATTCGTTTTATTGCCGGCAATGAGGTACAGTATTTCACGTAGTTATTTACAATAAAGAAAGGATTTACATGTCCGTTCTTGATGGTTTCAAAGAAGTTGGCGAAAGAACGGGTGGCAAGTTGACCATGACGGTCATGCTTGAATCTGTTCGTTTTTCCAAGGGTGTTTCCGAAGTGCTCGGCCGTCCGGAATTCGTCAAGCTGCTGGTGAATTACGAGCGCGGCAAGTTCGCAATCCAGGTGTGCGACGAGAACGACGATTTCGCGGTTCAGTTCAACAATCCGAACGCTGATCGTCCGGCTTCCGTGACCACTCGCAATCTTGACCTGCTTGTTGCAACGCAGAAGTTCTTCACTTTCCCGGAAGTGCCTGCAGACAAGATCGCCTACTTCGCCTTGGAAGGCGAATATCACAGCGATGAGCGCGTGATCCTCTTCGACGCCAAGAACGGGGTTCGTAGCGGCACCGTCGGCAAGCGCGGTCCGAAGGCCGGACATGGCGGCCGCAAGCGCAGGAAGATTGACGATGTCAAGGAAGCTACGGTGATCGGCGCCAACAACGCCCTGTGAAACTGATAGTATTTTGATGATATCTCGAATCACAATATAGTTTGAGCCCCGTAATATCTTCGAATATTACGGGGCTCAAACTATATGCGGTGAATTACGTAAATTGAATATTAATCACTAATCAACGTAAACATTTCAATACGAACATTGCCATCTGATTGAAATCAAATCAGATGGCAATGCAGATCAGTAGCAGTGATTGGCGAGCCAGTACGAATAGGCTCCCTGGATGGAACCGTAACGTTGCGCGCAATAGCCCCAGAACCACTTGAGCTGGGTCTGATAATTGGTGGCCCAATCAGCACCCTCGCTCACCATTTTGCTGCCAGGCAATGCCTGGGGCAGGCCATAGGCACCCGAACTTGGATTCGTTGCGGTGACGCTCCAGCCGGACTCGTGGGTGATGATGTATACGGTGGCGGTGAAATCGGCTTCGGTGTAGCCGTTCGACAGCAGATAATCGTGCGCCCACTGCTGCATTTCGCCAGCCGGCACAGTGGTGCCGATTGACGTGGAAGCGTTGGAGGACGATGACGAAGTGGAGCCGGTGCCGACGAGAATGACCTTGTCGACCGGAGCCTTCTTCACATACGAGCTGATCATGTTGGAGGAAACCACGGTGTCGCCGGACTTGGTCACGAGGTTCGTGGTTTCCATCACGCCCTCTTCGCCTTCCGTCTCGACCTTCTCCTGGCCTTCCGGCAGGCTTGAGGTTTCCTTCTTGACGACATTGAAGCCAATGGCGGTGTCGGAAACCTCGACGCTCGCGCCGGCACGCTGAATGGTGATCACGGTTTTCTCATCGACCTTGGTGGTGAGCGAGGGGGAGACCGTGTCTTCCGGTTCGAGCGTGATGTCACCCGCGTCAAGCACGGACTTCACGTCGGTGAAATTGGCACCGGGCACCACGCGCGACTTGCCGTTGATCTTCACGGTAACGTACGAGGTGTCTCCATTAAGCAGCTCGCGGGCATTACCACGGGACGCCTCCGCGGAATCCGTGACGGAGAAAGCTGTGGCCTGATTGGTTGTATTCTGCTTCGCGGACGTGTAAAGATTGCGCGACACAATGCCGCCGGTAGCCAACAGGCCCACCGCCGCAACCGTTGCGGCGATCTTCATCAGCGAGGACTTGCTCGGCATGACGAAGGTAGATGATCGGGCGTGCTTGCTGTGGTTAGCCATTCTGCTCCTATACGCGCGTTCAGATCCTCGACGAATTCACGCATGCTCGGCATGCGGCGCGCTGCCACACGGGGCTTCGCCGGAAAGCGCGCATCTAACGAACGAGTTTACCTCACGCCATGGAAACCGGGCGGGCGTATATGTAACAGACGAGCAGAGCAAGCGTAGGCAATAGGCGTGCAAAACAAAGGTGCCGTTGATGTTTCCCATCGAACGACACCTCTGAAATCGTTGTAATTTTTAGCCTACTCCGCTTGCGCCTCAGCCTCTTCGGCAGCGGCCGCGTTGACGTCCAACGCCTTGGCCTGCGCGATCAGATCGTCCAGATCCGACGCACGCAACGCACCGGCCTGCTGGAACACGATCTGCTGGTTCTTGATCACCATCAACGTCGGCACAGCCTGTACCTTGGCCGCGGAAGCGAGATCCGGATTCTGGTCGATATCGACCTTGGCGAAGTAAATGTCGGAATTCGCTTCGCTCGCCTTTTCAAACGTCGGACCGAATGCGCGGCACGGACCGCACCAGGTCGCCCAAAAATCCACGAATACCAGATCGTTGGATTCCACAATCTGATTGAAATCCTTGGAAGTGACTGCATGCGTTGCCATGATTGCTCCTTGCTGTTCGTGCCATCGACGCGCGTGACGGGCTACGCCTTTCGTGTGCGATTGCTTTGGAGTATATAACCGTGCCCCAACCCTACGTATTCCCGGCATGCGCAAGATCCGCTATCAGAGGAATCGTCTTCCAGCGCATGCTTTTCCAGCCAATTCACACAAGATGCGTGATAATGGGACTATGCCAGTGATGAATGATGAAGTGCCCGACGAGGGCGATTTCGATGCAGGCCGCCGTCGCGGAGAATTCGACGACATCACGCCGGAGGATTTCATCCGTGGAATAGGAAACCCTCCAGGATGGCTTGCTTCCGACGAGATCAACCGTATGCGTGGTGAAATGCCGATCCCATACGTGCTCGTGGTGCCGGTGCGTACCGACGATCTGGGACGCGTCTCACAGGTCGGATCGCTGCTGCGTGTGTCTGACGATGGCAGCATCGAACGAACGCTGATCGCCGGCCGCGTGCTCTACCACGAATCGTTGCGTGAGGCCGTGGCACGCAATATCGCCAAGGATTTGGGAGATATCGCGCTGCCGCAGTTGCCAGTGAGCCTACAGCCGTTCACCGTGGCTGAATTTTTCCCGACGCCCGGACTGTCTGACTATTTCGATTCCCGTCAGCATGCGATCGCATTGTGCTATGTGGTGCCAATTGCAGGCGATTGCAAGCCGCAGGACGAGACGCTCGACGTGGAATGGGTCAATCCGAACAGTGAGATCCTCGACACTTTCGTCAACCAGATGAGCAACGGATATGGCACGATTGTGCGTCAGGCGATCGCTTGGACCGGCAAATAGGCATGCGAATACATGCAACAACAGGGGAGAGCAACGGAGGAGCGCATATGACAATCGAATTGCATAACAATGTGTATTGCGAGGGTGAGGGGATTCCTGTGGTGTTGGTGCACGGGTTCCCCGTGGACCACCGCATGTGGAACGAATGCGCGGATGCGTTGAAAACGACCGCTGCGGAACATGGCATGAAACAGTTCCCGATTTGGGCTCCAGACATGCCCGGCGCGGGAGAAGGGCCGATTCCTTCCGACGAGAACAGTGGAGGCAAAGACACGGACGGCGCTTTCCTCAATGGTTTGGACCGTATGGCCGACGCTTACGTCGACCTGTTGCACGCTGCCGGATACGACAAGGCGATTTGGGTAGGTCTTTCGATGGGCGGCTACCTGATCCTCGACGTTCAGCGTTTGCACCCCGAAGCCGTCGCCGCACTGGCATTATGCGACACGAAGGCCGCAGCTGATTCCGAGAAGATGCGTGCGAAACGCATCGCGATCGCCGAGGAATGCGAATCGACGGGCACGCACGAACCGGTTATGGGATTCGCCGCCGCCACGTCTGAGGATTCAACCATCAAACAGTCGGACGCCTACCGCGAACAGTTCACTGCATGGATCAACGAGCAGCCAGCCGAAGGCATCGCTTGGCGTGAACGCATGGCGGCCGGGCGCCCGGACCTGAACGATGTGCTATCGACGATTACAGCGCCGGTCGCTGTGATCTGCGGCGACAAGGATCCGTCGAGCCCACCGAGCGTGATGGCACCGATCGCCGATGCGATGACGGCTACGAGCACGGATATGACGGTGGTGTTTGATTGCGGTCATTTCAGCGCTTATGAGCATCCGCAGGCGGTCGCCGACGCGCTGCTTGCATTGGTGCGCAGAGTGCAGTAGCCGATATTCCCGCAGCTACCGTCAATAGCGCAATCAGATATACAAAAAATATAAAGAAAATACGATTTATATAGAAAAATATATCTTCCATATATCGTATTCAAGGAAAGAAGCAATCGATGAGCGTGTTCTCGCCACTGGCGCTGACCCAGGCACTGCCGTTCCTGCCACTTGCACAAGGCGACATCGACTATGAGGTTTCAAGACGCGACGAACCCGACCTGTTCGACACGGTGCTGCTGGAACCTGCCACGAAAGTCATTCTCATCAAAGACGGCATGGTGGCGGTGCCACACGGACAAGGTGCCATCGCGGACTACGCCAACGTGCACATGCGTTTGGCACAGCTGCCCGGAGACTACGTGGCGGCGGAACTGCACACGCATCCGACGGCGCTCGCCATATTCCTCGGCTCATATGGCGGCAAGCGTGACGAGCATGTGGTGGCCGTTGACGTGTCTCGTGTGAAGGCTGTAGAACCGGTGGCTGCGAGCAGCGAGCATATGGGCGCGGACGACGCGTTCGGCGAACAGCGCGAGCCGGAAGAGAAAACGTCGAAATCGCTGTTGGAAAACGCGGCGGAACGATTCGACTGGGTTGACCTGCGTGGCTTCGCCCCGCACGCCAGCGCACGCGAAGCAGGCCAGGCCACAACGGCGATCTCGCTGGGCGTATGGCATGCGCGTCAACGCCATTGCCCCACATGCGGCGCCCCGACCGAACCTGCGTTGGGTGGATGGGCGCAGCGGTGCACCAGCGAAGCAGATGGCAAACGGCTGCTGTTCCCCAGAGTGGAACCGGCCGTTATCACGGCGATCGTGGACCATGAGGATCGTCTGCTGCTGCAGCACAACAGTGCATGGCGCAATACCGGTCTGTATTCCGTGTCCGCAGGCTTCGTGGAGGCGGGTGAGAACCTGGAGCACGCATGCCGGCGCGAAGCCAAAGAGGAGGTCGGCATCGACCTCGGCGAACTCAAATATTTGGGATCGCAGCCATGGCCATTCCCAGCCTCGCTCATGATGGCGTTCAAAGGCGTGGCCAATACCACCGACGTGCACGTGGACGGCGATGAGACCCTGCAGGCGCGTTGGATGACCCGAGACGAGTATATGAACGAGCTGGTAGCAGGGCGTATGGAATCCCCCGGAAAGGCCACCATAGCCCGCTACATGATCGAAGAATGGCTCGGCCACGATCTGCCGTAACAAGTTTCGGTCCGGCGCTAAGGGAAATGCACGTGATTAACGTAAAATGAGCTTTCATGAGTGAAGAAAACGAAAACAAGCCGAATCTGGACGTTCCCGAGCATCTCGAATACTCCGACGAGCATGTGTGGGTGGACGCCTCCACCGAACCGGCCATGGTGGGCATCACCGAATATGCGGCCGACCAGCTTGGCGAACTCGTATACATCGATCTGCCGGAAGTCGGCACCGAAGTGCAGGCCGGCGACGAAGTGGCGGAATTGGAATCCTCCAAAGCCGTTACGCCGTTGGTCACTCCAGTGGCTGGCGTAATCCGCTATGTGAACAGCGAAGCGGCCGACGATCCGGGCATCGTTACCGGCGATCCGTATGGCGAAGGCTGGATTTTTAAAATCGAGCTTGAGGATGACGAACCGGGACTGCTTTCCTCCGAAGAATACGCCAACATCGTGGCGGAATAAACGGCTTGGCAAAACGTCTCGAAACATCTAGAAACAGGGAACCGCATGCGAAATCAGGTATGAAATCGTTACCGTTCCCTGAATAATCCCTGATTTTCACGGCTGGGGCACCAAGGAGTTCGGCAATCGCCTTTATAGTGGGGATATGACTGAACCACAGCCGCTGCCCCAGCGTGAACCGGATGCCATATCCGAAGATGACATGCCGACCGTGCCCATTCCCGCACGCAAGGTGGTCACCACCTTCGACGCCGCCTCGAAACATGAGCGCATCGAAGTCAAGCCTCCGCTGACACAGCTGTTCCGCCGTACCATCACCAAAGCGTTCAACGGATGGGTGACGGTCTCGACAAACATGGTACGCAATCTCAACTGGTATCCGCGCGTGGAACCGTATGTCGGCTATGGCACCGAACATTACTCGCGCCTAATCTGCCGAACCGTGTACGGCCCATTCAAACGACAGGCGGGCCGTCTGACCCGAGGCATACGTGCCATGCTCACCATCCCCTCGCCGCATACGAAGGTGCGCATTGCCATCGACGGCATGCCCCTGGAAACCGTGCAGGTGGGGATGTCGGAAGTGTATGACGAAGTGGATGCGCAGCGCAATGTTTCCAGCGAATTCGTCGCATCCGATTCAGCAGGCTATCTCGATCTCGTGGCCGAGCATTCGCTCGAACCGGGCGTGCACGACGTGTCATACAAGGTGCGCAGCCGCAAGCCGGTCAAAGCCAACCTGTTCACCATTCCCAGTGGTACGAAAGTCGGTGTGATCTCCGACGTGGACGACACCGTCATGGTCACGCAGGCGCCAAGCCTGATGAAAGCGGCCTACAATCTGCTGCTGCTCGATCCGAAGAAGAAAATGCCGGTTGCGGGCATGAACCTGCTGTTCAACCGCATTGCGGACATGTTTCCGGACGCCCCGTTCTTTTACCTGTCGACGTCGCCGTGGAACGTGGAAAGCTCGATTAGGCATTTCATCGCCGACCATGGGTTCCCGGAAGGACCGCTGCTGCTGCGTGACCTCGATCCCCGCCCGAAAACGTTCATTCCTACCGGAGTGCAGCACAAACTCGAGTATGCCGAACAATTGATGGCTGATTTTCCTGATATGAAGTTCATTCTGATCGGCGATGATGGGCAGAAGGATCCGACCACGTACGCCACGATCGCGCGTCGGTATCCGGGTCGTGTGCTTGCGATCGGCATTCGGCAGCTGTCTCCACGTGAGGCCGCCGGTAATCTCGGCACCGTTGCGGGGCGTGCGGCCACGCAGCCGATTCCAGTCACCGACGTTCCTGTATTCACGGGAACGACCGGATCGAATCTGATGAGAACCATGCTGCCGTTCCTGAAACAACAGCTGGGCGTCTGACGTTTTTCTTTCAACTTGCAGCAAGGGGGATGCGCGTTGCGCTGGATTGGGACCGCGATGCCGGTATAATCGCCTGCATGACTGATTTTCGGGGTGAACAGGGCGCAACGGGCGCGCAGGAAAGCGGCAAGAGCCGTCAGGGCCGTCTGGACGAATGCGGGATGCCGATCGCGAAACGCGTGCCAACGGAGCGCGTGTTCCACGGCGACACCTTCATCGACGAGTACGAATGGCTGCGCGACAAGGAATCGCAGGACGTGCAGGATTACGTCGCCGCACAGAACCGGTATTGCGAACAGCGCATGGAAGCGTTGAAAAACCTACGTACCACATTGTTCGACGAGTTCAAATCGCACGTACAGGAAACTGACATGTCCGTGCCGACGCGCATGGACGGCTACTGGTATTTCACACGCACCAAGGAAGGCCAGCAGTATGCGGTGCAATGCCGTGTGCCGATTCGAGGCGCAGACGATTGGGATCCGCCGACCATTGAGATCGGCGTGCCCATGGATGGTGAGCAAGTGGTGTTCGATACGAATGCCGAAGCGCAAGACCACGATTTCTTCCGCGTCGGCGGCATGGATATTTCCAAAGATGGACGTTGGATGCTGTACGGCACTGATACCAGCGGCGACGAACGTTACGATTTCCGTATTCGCAACATCGAAACCGGCGATGAGCTGCCGGAAGTGTTCGAAGGCATCGGCGGCGCCTGCTTCACACCGGACGCGCAATGGGTGTTCTATGTGCTGCTCGACGACGCATGGCGTCCATATGCGGTGATGCGTCACCGCGTTGGCACTCCCATCACCGACGATGTGGAGGTGTATCGCGAACAAGACGAACGATTCTGGGTGGGCATCGGCCTGTCGTTCGACGAACGCAATCTGGTGATCGGCACCGGTTCGAAAACCACCACCGAAGTGCTGCTGCTTTCCACCGACGATCCGGAAGGTGAATTCCGTGCGTTCATTCCGCGCGAGCCGGATGTGGAATACGATGTGAGCTTCAGCCGTTTTGAAGGTGCCGGCGAGCACGGCGAGGACATCCCGCTCGCTGTGGTCTACCATAATGCGTTGAACCCGAATTTCGAAATCGATGTGATCGACATGCGTTCGCATGAGCCTCCATACCGTTTGGGCGAGGGTGTGCGTGTGGCCGTTGGGTCGCCGTACGGATGCGAGCATGGTGACGATGTCGAACCGGGCGCTTCTTCGATGCCGATTGGCACACCGTATTCGAATCCTTGCAATCCCGCCATTTTGCAAGGTGCGCACGGTCTTGGCATCGAGGGAATTTCGATTCACCGGCATTATGTGGCGTTGCAGTACCGTGCGGAAAGCCTGGCGCATATCGCGGTGATGACGAAGGATGCGGCCGCGGAGGATTTTCTTGCAGGGCGACCGTGGCGGTTCACCGAGTTGGTTCCGCACGCGTTGGAAGGCGATTGGGATGTTGACGAGTCGGTGGACGAGATCAACGTGGAGCGTGCCGAAGTGTGGGGCGCGCTCGACCAGTTGGCCGCTGCGCAAGGCGAAGGGTCGGCCGTGCATGGGATTTCCCGCAAGGCGATGACCTCGTCGGATGGCGCGACCGCCGATGCGATGCCGGGGGAGACCCGGCGCTTGTATTCGATCGGTCTGGGAGGTAATCCTTCATATGATGCGCCCCGTATACGCTACTCGTTCGCCAGTTACACGCGTCCCGGTGAGCTGCATGATATCGATCCGGCAACCGGCGAGGATCGCCTGTTGAAGCGTGCCACCGTGCTTGGTGGATTTGAGCCGCGCGAATATATGGAGCGCCGAGTGTGGGTTACCGCCCGCGATGGCGAGCGCATTCCCGTTTCCTTGGTGTGGCGTCGTGACGTGCCTGCTTGTGATTCGGCGATGTTCGTTACTGGTTATGGCGCGTATGAGATCAGTTCGGATCCGGGATTCTCGGTGTCTCGTATCAGTATGCTTGATCGTGGTGTGCTTTATGCGGTGCCGCACATTCGCGGCGGCGGTGAGATGGGTCGTGCCTGGTATGAGCAGGGGCATTTGCTCAATAAGAAGCATTCGTTTGAGGATTTCGTTGATGCCGTGCGTGCATTGCAGCGTGCCGGTTTGGCGTCGCCTGTTCGCACGGTGGCCGATGGCGGTTCCGCCGGTGGCTTGTTGATGGGTGCTGTGGCGAATATGGCTCCTGAATGTTTTGCCGGTATTGAGGCGGATGTGCCTTTTGTGGATGCGTTGACGTCGATTCTTGACCCGTCGTTGCCGTTGACGGTTACGGAGTGGGATGAATGGGGCGATCCGTTGCATAATGCGGACGTGTACAGGTATATGAAGGGATATACGCCGTATGAGAATGCGCCGGCTGATGCGAATGATGCTCGAGTTGCGGTTTTCCCGAAGATTTTCATCACCACGTCGATGAATGACACGCGTGTGCTGTATGTGGAGCCGATGAAATGGTTGGCTCGCCTGCAGCGTGCTGGTGTGGATGCTGTGGCGAAGATTGAGGTCGAGGCCGGTCATGGGGGTACGTCCGGAAGGTACAAGCAGTGGGAGGAGATCTCCTATGAGAATGCCTGGTGCCTTGGCGTGATGGGTATTACCAGCTGATTAGGTTGTGCGATTTGTGAGATTCGTATGATTCATGCTTTTCGTGTGTTTCGTACAGGAAAGCGGCATGGAGTGTCCATTAGTTGAGCGTTATGCGTCCACGTGCTGATTCGTTGACTAGAGTCGCGTGCTATGAGTGATTCTGCAAAGAAGTACACCATCGCCGTCATTCCGGGCGATGGCATTGGCAAGGAAGTGACTCCGTGGGCTCAGAAGGCTCTGGAGAAGGCGGCCGAGGGCGTCGCCGAATTCGATTACGAGAATTTCGATCTTGGTGCTGAGCGTTATCTGCGTGACGGTGCAATTCTTCCGGAAGAGGAAGAGGAGCGCATCAAGAAGACCGACGCGATTCTGCTGGGTGCCGTCGGCGATCCGCGTATCAAGGCCGGCATTTTGGAGCGTGGCCTGCTGCTCAAGCTCCGCTTCGATCTCGACCAGTACGTCAACCTGCGTCCTTCCAAGCTGTACAAGGGCGTGACCTCCCCGCTCGCCAATCCGGGCGACATCGACTTCGTTGTGGTGCGTGAAGGCACCGAAGGCCTGTACTGCGGTGCCGGCGGAGCGGTGCGTCGCGGTACTCCGAACGAGGTGGCCACCGAAGTCTCCATCAACACCGCCTACGGTGTGGAGCGCGTGGTACGTTACGCCTTCCAGCTGGCCATGAAGCGCAGGAAGCATGTGACTCTCGTGCACAAGAAGAACGTGCTCGTCAATGCGGGCGACATGTGGCAGCGCATCGTAGACAAGGTTGCCGAGGAATATCCGGAAGTCTCCCACGATTATCTGCACATCGACGCGACTACCATCTTCATGGTGTCCAATCCGTCTCGCTTCGATGTGATCCTCACCGACAACCTGTTCGGCGACATCATCACCGACGAGGCCGGTGCCGTGGTCGGTGGCGTTGGCTATTCCGCTTCCGGATGCATCAACGCTTCCGACGAATACCCGTCCATGTTCGAGCCGATCCACGGTTCCGCACCGGATATCGCAGGCCAGAACAAGGCCAATCCAACCGCCGCGATCCTTTCCGCAGCCATGCTGCTGCGCCACCTCGGTTTCGACGAAGCCGCAGCCAAGATTGATGCGGCCGTCGAAGCCGACATTGAGGAACTGGGATCCACCACTCGCTCCACCGATGAGGTCGGACGCGACATTCTGGCCCGTATGTGACGGTCATGATCCGGATTATATGATTTTGCCGGATCTGTTTGCCTGTTGAGACGCCCGTCGAATCGAGTTTCACGCTCGATTCGACGGGCGTCACGCATATTCAGGGAGATTTCAGGGATTGCTTTCAGGGTGGATGAAGGAAATAAGGCAAATTATGGGATAATGTTGGAACCATGAGTGACAACAATGCCGGCTACAACGATTCCGACCAAGACAACTATTACGCTTCGAATAATTCGGCCCAAGCTGATTTCGGACAATTCCAGGATGGCCGCAATCAGCCTGTAGCGCAACCGTACAATCCCAACCCGTATGCATCGCAGCAGCCTGCGCAACCTGCACAGCCCTTCTACGGACAGCCGACGTACGGACAGCCGGATTACACACAATCGGCGCAGCCCCCCTATTATCAGCAGCAGGCGCAGCCCCGATACGAGCAGCCCTCATACAATCAGCCACCAATCTACGCGCAGCAGACCTACTATCAGGCGGCCCAACAGCAGCCCGGCTACGGTTACGCGCAGAAGTCGAAGATCGTCGCCGGCTTGCTCGGCCTGTTCCTCGGTGGCCTCGGCGTGCATAACTTCTATCTGGGATACACCGGCAAGGCCGTGGCTCAGCTGTTGCTGACCCTGATCGGATGGATCATCCTTATCGGACCGATCATTTCCGGAATCTGGGCTCTGATCGAATCCGTCCTCATCCTGTGCTCCAGTTACGGGTCTAACTGGCATCGCGATGGGCGCGGCCAAGAGCTCCAAGATTGATGAGCAGAGGCCTGTACAAGCAGCCGGGCGGAAAACTCGTAGGGGTTTCCGTCCGGCTTTCTGATGCCGTTCCAGCATATTCCCGCGAATGCGCAAGTTCCACCCAATCCGTGGAACAATGCCGGATCGACGGCGATTTCTTTCTTGACGGCGATGACAAGGATTCCCGCCGACTATTGCAGGATTTGGAAAATTTGCTGCAAAGCCAGCAAAGCGCGTCCGCACGCGACATTACGCGACGATTGCAAGCGATTACCGCGAACTATCCGAACGTGCGATTGGTGGGTATGACGGAAGAAGGCATCGCCATCGCTTTCCTCCGCGCAGTCACAGGCAGCGAATCGCGCAATGCGGAAGATGCAACGAACAACGGAAATATCGCGCGGTCTACGAAACAATATTCCGGGAAACAACCGGAAATGCATAATGCGCTGACACAAGAGGAATATCTGGAACGCTGGCGGGCCCTGAAACCGACCGTCATCCACGACAAACCGCGAAATCCAAACGAACAAATGGAAACCGACATCGCATGGGCGCGCGAAGTGGCGGCAGACAAACGCGAACCCACGCTGCGGATCTGGGAATGGGCCGCTCCGGCGGTGGTCATCGGCAAATTCCAGTCGATCGAAGACGAAGTCAACATGGCGGTCGCACAGAAGGAAGGATTCACCGTGGTCCGACGTTGTACTGGCGGCGGGGCGATGTTCATCGAACCGGGTAACACCATTACCTACTCGCTATATGCGCCGCTCGATTTCGCCCAAGGCATAAGCATCGAGGAATCATACCGGCTCTGCGATTTCTGGCTGGTGCGCGCGCTTAAGGAACTCGGGCTCGACGTACGATTCGCCGGTCTCAACGACATCGCCACGCAATACGGCAAACTCGGCGGAGCCGCGCAACGTCGCTTCACGCCAGCAGAGGGAGGGCCTGGCGCCATACTGCACCACGTGACCCTCGCCTACGATATCGACGCGGAAAAAATGGGGCGGGTGTTGAACACCTCACGCGAGAAAATGTCGGACAAAGCAGTGAAATCAGCAGTAAAACGAGTCGATCCAATGCGCTCGCAGACGGGCATGAGCCGTGAAGACGTGGTTGAACGGCTGCTCGACGCCGCCAGGCGAGTTACAATGTAGCCCGATGGTCGAAGCCGCCCTGATGTCAAGGGCGATGAGAACGTTACGAAAGCTTGGTGTTCCGTGAGGGCATGTGGAATCGTAGTAAGCTTTCGAAGCCGCGGCAGCGCGCCTGGCAACACGCCTGTCGGCGTGCCCAGAGGATGTGCCTATGAACGGAGGTGCGACAAATGGCTACGCCAAACGAGACCAATAGTGGACCCAGTGGCGAAAGCGCGACGTTGCTGCACACCGCGTTGTTCAAGCAGGTTTCTTCCGAAGAGGCGGAGGAACTGCTGCCGCATCTGCAGCATGCCGAATACAACAAGGGCGACTATATTTTCCGCGAAGGCGACACCGATCATCGCATGTATCTGCTGGAACGCGGGCGAGTCAAACTGATCCGGCAATCGTCCGACAGACGTGTGCAGTTGCTGAGCATTCATGCGTACGGCGAAGTGTTGGGTGAGATTCCGGTGTTCGATCCGCACGGTGGGCCGCGCACCGCGTCCGCCGTGGCCATGACCAATGACACGAAAGTCGTGTGGCTTGAGCATGACGCCCTGTTCGCATGGCTTGACGAGCATCCGCGCGTGGCCGTCGACATGCTTCAGGTGCTCGCGCATCGCATGCGTGACAACAACGAGCGCATTTCGGAACTTGTGTTCATGGACGTACCGGGACGTTTGGCAAAAACGCTGCTGAATCTGGCATCACGTTTCGGTGAGCCGGTCGAGGCGGGGCTGAAGGTGCCGCATAATCTGACGCAGGAAGAAATGGCGCAGCTGGTCGGTTCGTCACGCGAGACGGTGAACAAGGCGCTGATGGATTTCGCCAACCGCGGATGGATTGCGCGTGAGGGCCGTTCCATCATCATCTACCAGCCGGGTATGCTTATTCGGCGATCGAGACGATAATTTTCGACTATTTTCCAGCGTTTTTCAAGTTTTACGGTTGTTTGTGAGAAACCCGTGACACCTGCTGGCGAGCGGTTGATTAGTAGACCCACCACTTTAGAATGGGCACCATGCCCGAAAAGAAGACTTTGACCGTTCAACGTGTGCTCGCACTCGTGATTGCCTACATCACGCTGAGTGTGGGTGGCGGCGTGGCCGCCAGTTTGTTCCTCCTACCGGCGGTTTTCGGCGCGAACAGCGTCGCCAAGGCGGTTATTCCGTCGCTGTCGGTCGAAGGTATTGATTTTGATGTGACCAGCCTGCCGCAGAAGTCGACCATGTACGCTTCCGATGGCACCACGAAAATCACTGAATTCTGGGATCAGAATCGTGAAGTCGTGCCGTTGAAGAAGATTTCCAAATACATGCAGCAGGCCGTGGTCTCGCGTGAAGACAGACGATTCTTCACTCACGGCGGCGTTGATGTACAGGGTGTGTTCCGTGCGTTCGTCCAAACATACATGAAGGGCGACCATCAGGGCGGTTCCTCCCTTACCCAGCAGTATGTCAAAAACGTGCTGATCCTGCAGGCGCAGCAGGATAACGATCCGATTGCGCAATACCATGCGTCGGAAGATACCATCGCACGAAAATTGAGGGAAATGCTGATTTCCATGCAAATGGAGAAGCAGTATTCCAAGCCTGAAATTTTGCAGGGATATCTCAATATCGCACAGTTCGGCGGCAATAGCCTCTATGGCGTGCAGGCGGCTGCGAAGCGGTATTTCAACACCACCGCAGACCAACTGAACATCGTGCAGTCCGCCACCATCGCGGCAATCACCAAGAATCCGAACGCGTACGATCCTTCCGTCGAATCGAACCAGCCGGAATCCGAGAAACAACGCAATATCGTGCTGCAGCTAATGAACGAGCAGGGCTATATTTCGGATGCGGAATATCAGGAGGCGGTCAATACTCCACTCGCGGATACACTTGATGTCCAGCCTATTTCCACCGGTTGCATGGCCGCGGATTATGATGCGGGCTATTTCTGCGATTATGTGGTGCATAAGATTTTGAATTCCAAGGAATTCGGCAAGACCAGCGAGGATAGGGAAAGACTGCTGAAAGAGGGCGGTCTGAAGATCGTCACCACGTTGGATATCGATGCCAACACCTTGTTGAACGAAACCGCGCGCAACACCATTCCACCGGAAGATTCCTCCGGCATGGAAATCGTGATGGCGTCCGTCAAACCGGGCACCGGAGAAGTGTTGGGCTTCGGTCTGAATCGAACGTATGATGCCACCGAAGCGGCGCAGAACGACCAGACCAGGGATTCCATGAACTATGCCGTGGACCGAGAAGACGGCGGTGGCATGGGCTTCTCCATCGGCTCGTCGTGGAAGCCTATCAATCTGGTGGCATGGATGGAAGCGGGGCATTCCGTCAACGAGAACCTGCAGACGTCCACGAGGTATTCGACCTCGTTGTTCGCATGCGATCGTTATACCGGCGGCACTGATTCGTGGAACGTCACCAACGCAATAACCAATGGAACGGTGAACCCGGAAACGCCGGCATTGGCTTTGGCAAGGTCTCATAACACCACGCAGGCTTCCATGGGATCCATCATCGGCTTGTGCAAGATTGCCGATACCGCAACTGAACTTGGCTATCATGATGCGAATACCGGTGAGACGCTCGACAAGACCTCATCATTCGTGCCTGCCATGATGGTCGGCAACGTCAACGTGTCCCCGCTGACGATGGCAAGCATCTTCGCTGTATATGCGTCCAATGGCGTGCAGTGTAATCCGATCGCGCTGAAGCAGGTGACTGATGTGGACGGCAATGATATTAAGGTGCCTTCTGCGAACTGCCATCAGGCGGTTGATCCGGAAATCATTCAAACGCTTGCTTGGGCCATGAATCAAGGCGTTGTTCGTCCTGACGGCGCAGGCGGTGTGGCACAACTGGCCAATGGGCGTAAGACCTTCGCCAAGACCGGTACCCACGAGGATCAGCTAGTTACGACAGGTGGTTTCATTCCGAACCAGATCGCTACATTCGTGCTCGTCGGTGACGTGCAGAACCCGGTTGGACACCCGATTGCGAATATCGCTATCAACGGCCAATACCACAGCTATTGGGATGGTTCTACCATCGCGGCCCCGGCATGGCGTGACTTTATGAATGCTTATGCTGAACGCAAACAGCTGCCGATTGACAATGATTATGGGCAGCCTGCGGCCAAGTATTCCGCAACATCCAGCACGGTCACCAAGATCGGCGGTGGAAGGCAGAATGCCACGCAGCAGCAAAGCACAATCATTCAGCAGCAGAACCAGTCGCTTCAGCAGCAAAGCCAGCAGAACGACCAGCAGGATGATTAGGATCAGCAGCAGACTGAAGATGAGTGACGCTTCCGCAATTCAGTGAATGGAAGTGAACAATCAATGAACGCCCGCCATGTTCGGCGGGCGTTCTGCGTAGAATGCAGATAGTGCCGGTTCTATGGCACGAGATTCCCAGAGAAGCACAAGGGAAATACAAGAAGAAGGTTCAGCTGATCGGCATGAAGCCAGTAGACGCGACCGGAGGGGAGCTACTACGATGAGCGAAAACGAAAAGAAAGCGAAGCGGTCGAAGAAGGTCAAAACCAATGGCACGGTTGGCCTGTTCGATCCTATGACCTTGCGTGGCGTGACCGTGCGCAACCGCATCTGGCTGCCGCCGATGGACACGTATTCCGCGTTGGCTCAGGATGGCCTGCCCACGCCATTCCACTACCAGCATTATGTGTCGCGTGCCATGGGCGGTTTCGGCATGATTATCGTGGAAGCCACCGCAGTGGCGCCGGAGGGCCGTATTTCGCCGTGCGATTTGGGATTGTGGGCCGACGAGCAGATGGATGCATGGCGTTGGATCGTTGCCGATACGAAGGCCGCCGGCGCCACCATGGCAGTGCAGCTCAACCATGCCGGACGTAAGGCCTCCACCGGCTGCTTCTCCATTGGTTTCGAGCATGAGAGCGTGCCGGAGGAGCAGGGCGGTTGGAAGACCGTGGGGCCAAGCGCCAACGCGTTTGGTTCGCTGACTAAGCCTCGCGCGTTGACCGTTGACGAGATCCATGCCATTGTCGACCAGTTCCGCGATGCCGCTTGGCGTGCTTATGATATCGGCTTTGACGCGGTGGAAATTCATGCGGCCCACGGCTATCTGCTGTCTCAGTTCCTCGATCCACTGATCAACGAGCGTGAGGATGAGTATGGCGGATCATTCAAAAACCGCATCCGCATGCTGGTCGAGGTCGTGGACGCCGTGCGTTCCGTCGTGCCCGACACCATGCCGGTGCTGGTGCGCGTTTCCGCAACCGACTGGGCCGCCGGCGGTTGGGATCTCGACCAGACCGTCGACCTTGCCAAAGTGTTGAAGGAGCATGGCGTCGATCTGGTGGATGTTTCCACCGGAGGCATGATTCCGGGTGTGGCCATTCCGGTCAAGCCCGGCTATCAGGTTCCGTTCTCGGAGCAGGTGCGTTCGCGAGCTGGAATCCCAACCACGGCGGTCGGTCTGATCACCAAGCCGAAGCGGGCCAAGAAGATCCTCAAATCCGGCGCCGCCGATGCCATCGAAATCGGACGTGCGGCATTGCGTGATCCGAACTGGCCGTTGCGTGCCGCAGCCAAGCTTGATATTCCAACCGAAAATGCGCCCTATCAGCCGCAATACGTGCGAGGCGCGTATTAATGGGCCGATAGATTGGATTATCGTCAGATAAATATCAGATAAAAATAGGCAGTATCGGCAATCGCAATAAAATAATGCGCCCCGTACCAAGGTATTGGTTGCGGGGCGCATTATTTTGCTGCTTTCGTTTATCGGGAATCCGGCTGAAATCAGGTGTCGATGCCGACGGCCTGGCTGACGTGGTCGAAACCGTCGCGCTTGAGCAGTTCGGCGAGACCGCGCTTCAACACGGTGATCTGCTGCGGGCCTCGGTACATCAGCGAGCTGATGAACATCACCAACGACGAGCCGGAACGGATCTTTTCATAGGCCTGCTGCGGAGTGAACACGCCGCCGATGCCTGCGATCGTGAAACGGTCGCCGTACTCGCGGTACACCTGCTTGATGCGTTCGTTGCTGGCCGCATAGCAAGGCGAGCCCGACAATCCGCCTTCCCAATCACGCGGGATGCTCATGCCGGTACGATCCTTCTGCAGGTTCGCGATCGACAGGCCCTGCACGTTGTGCCCGGCAAGCACGTCAAGCAGTTCCTTGAACTCTTCCCAGCTCTTGTTCAACGGCAGTTTCACCAGTGTGGGCTGTGGGCGTTCGATCTTGTCGAGTTCGGTGAATAGTTTGTCGAGCGCCTCCGGGCTTTCGTTGAACGGTTCGCCGGCCATGGTGTTCGGGCAGGAGATGTTCACTTCGACCATGGCGGTGCGGCCGGTGGCGCGACGCATCGAAATGCAGTAATCTTCGATGCCTTCTTCCAAATCGCCGGTTTTGTTGTCGTTCGTGCGTGCGATGGACACGGAAATCTGCATGTCGTGAGCTTTTGTCCAAGCCTGCTCCGCACGAGGAACCACGATTTTCGATCCCTCATTGGCAAGACCGACGTGCACCATCATCGAATCGTATTCAGGCAGACGATGGAACCATGGCCTCGGATTGCCGGGGCAGGGGCGAGACGTGGTGGAGCCGACTGTTTCGAAGCCGAAACCGGCATTGTCGAGCAAGACCGGCATCTCGCAGTTCTTGTCAAGACCGGCGGAAAGACCGAACGGATTGACGAAGTCGATGCCCATCACATTGGTTTCCAGCACCGGGTCGGAATAGTTGAGCATTTCACGGCACGCCCACATCAGTGGAGGGATGTTCTTGGTGATCTTGCAGAACTGGATCATCTGGTCATGCGCCACGTCGGGCGTTTGATTGAAGATGAAATACGGCTTGATGATGTGTTTGTAGCCGAAGGTGAAGAGATCGGTGGTGGCTTTGTTCACCGCATCGTGCCAAAAAATCTCAGAAACGTACGTCATGGTTCACCATTCTCGCACCGTTTGCCGCAAGAAGGCAACATGGTGATTGGTTGCGTTGACGGAACGTCGACGTTCGTTTTTGTGCGATTCGGAAGATTATGGGATATTCAAGTACATTTTTTGCAAGTAAAACACGCGAAGCGATCATCTCAGTTTTTATTTTGAGTGAACATGTGCGATAATGTTCGAATGATATCGTCACAACGTCAACATTTGATTTTGAGCAGGTTGCGTACCCGCGGTGCGGTGCGTATCACCGCATTGTCCAAGGAATTGGGCGTTTCCGCCATGACTATCCGCCGCGATATCGCCGATCTGGCCGACAAGGGTCTGCTGAAACGAGTGCACGGCGGTGCCGTCACTACCAGCACGCTGCTGAGCGAGCCGCTGTTCTCTGTAAAGTCGCAGATGGACATCGGCCTCAAAGACGCCATCGCGCAGGAAGCCATCAAATATGTGGCGCCCGGCGACGTGATCGCCGTCGGCGGCGGCACCACGGCATACGTATTCGCGCAACATCTGCTTGAATCGCAGCAGTCATCGGGCATCACCATTCTCACCAACTCCATTCCGGTGGCGGAACTGGTGCAGGCGCTGGAATCGAAAGACGTGGAAGTCATCGTGACCGGCGGCGTGACCACCCGATCCAACTCGCTCGTAGGGCCGATCGCTGACAAGGTGGTGGCTTCCCTGCGCGTCAACACGGTCTTCCTGGGCACGCATTCCGTGTCCATTCCGCGCGGCTTCCTCATGCCGAACTCGCTTGAGGCCGCGACCGATATGGCAATGATGGACATTGCCGATCGAACTATAATTTTGACTGATCACACAAAGTGGAGCTGCACATCATTGTCGCTTTTCGCACGCTTCGACCAAGTGGACACGGTCATTACCGATGATGGACTAGACCCCGATTCGGTTGGGAAAACAAGGGATTTGGTTAAAGAGCTCGTGCTGGCGCACCAGACCGAGCCTATTCAGGAAGGTGAATAACCATAATGAGTGAATTCGCAAACTACACTCCGGGAGAGTACGCGAAGGAACACATTCGCATCACGCCGACCACGCTCGCCGATGGCCGTGCGTTCTTCTACCTCGACGATGATCCGGAATATGTTTCCGGCGCGAAGACGCGCGAACTGAACGATCCTCGTCAGCTGGCATACCGCTTCTCCAACCAGCTCAACGCAGCCGGTGAGGAGGTGCCGTACGCCGCTCCGGAAATGCGTCGCGATCCACTGACCGGCGACTGGATTCCGATGGCGACCGCACGCATGAACCGCCCGATCACCGCAGGACCGGGTGCCACCGCCAAGGGCAACCCGCTGGCCGCACGCAAGCCGGGCGACCCGTACCAGGACGGCGAAGTACCGGACACCGACTACAACGTGGTCGTGTTCGAAAACCGCTTCCCATCGATGGTTCGCGTGCCGGGCCGTTCCGAAGCCGTGGAATACGTCAATGGCAACCCGCTGTGGGAGAAGAAGCTCGCCGCAGGTCGCTGCGAAGTGATCTGCTTCGACCCGGACGAAGACGGCCTGCCGGCGGACCTGCCGGTCTCCCGCCTGCGTACCGTCGTGGAAGCATGGGCGTTCCGCACCGCCGAAATCTCCAAGATGGAAGGCATCGAACAGATCTTCCCGTTCGAAAACCACGGACAGGAAATCGGCGTCTCCCTGGCGCACCCTCACGGACAGGTCTACTGCTACCCGTTCATCGCGCCGAAGATGGAAGCCGAACTCAAGCAGACCGAAGCCTACCATGAGAAGACCGGCGGCAACCTGCTTAAGGATCTCATGAACTCCGAAATCGAAGCCGGGGAGCGCATCGTCATGCGCAACCACAGCTGGGTGGCCTACGTGCCAGCCGCAGCCCGCTGGCCTCTCGAGGTGCATGTGGCTCCGGTACGCGACGTGCTCACCCTCGACGAGCTCAACGACCAGGAACGTTGGGATTTGGCCGTCATGTACTCCACCCTGCTCAAGCGCGGCAACGCGTTCTTCGACAAGGGCGACGGCAAGGGCATGGACCTGCCATACATCGCAGCATGGCACCAGGCTCCGATCCACGACGCACGCCGTGAAAACTACCGCCTGAATCTGCAGTTCTTCTCGTTCCGCCGCGCAGCCAACAAAATCAAGTATCTGGCCGGATCCGAATCCGGCATGGCCGCATGGGTTTCCGACACCACGCCGGAACTCATCGCCAAGCGCTTCCACGAGCTCGGACCAATCGATATCGAAGGCTGAAAGCCAATAAAACCCAAAGGACAAAACACCAATGACTGCTGTTGAATTCATTGAGCCGCTCTCGCACGACGAGGGTGTGAAGAACGCGACCGACCTGTTCCGAGCCACCTACGGTGAGGAACCGGCTGGCGTATGGGCCGCACCGGGCCGTGTGAACCTGATCGGCGAACATACCGACTACAACGCGGGCCTGTGCCTGCCGATCGCACTGCCGCACCGCACGTTCATCGCGCTCAAGCCGCGTGAAGACACCAAGGTGCGCGTGGTCTCCGACGTTGATTCCGAAAACGTTACCGAAGCTGACCTCGATGGTCTGCAGGCCGGTGGTGTGGAAGGCTGGGCCGCCTACCCGGTAGGCGTTGCCTGGGCATTGCGCGAAGCCGGCTTCGATGCGGTGCAGGGCTTCGACGCGGCATTCTCCTCCTGCGTTCCGCTCGGATCCGGTCTGAGCTCCTCCGCAGCCATGACCTGCTCCACCGCCTTGGCGCTGGATGACGTGTACGGTTTGGGTTATGGCGCATCCGATGCCGGTCGTGTGACACTGATCAACGCCGCCATCAAATCGGAAAACGACATGGCGGGTGCGTCCACCGGTGGTCTCGATCAGAACGCATCCATGCGCTGCACTTTCGGCCATGCGTTGCGTCTTGATTGCCGTCCAGAGCTGAGCCCGCTGGAGAATGTCTCCCAGCAGGAATTCGATCTCGACAAGTACGGTCTGGAACTGCTGGTTCTTGACACTCAGGCTCCGCACCAGCTCAACGACGGCCAGTATGCCCAGCGTCGCGCCACTTGCGAGAAGGCCGCCGAAATCCTCGGCGTGGCCAACCTGCGTGTGGTCGCCGACGAAATCGCTAAATCCGAGGATCCGTTCCAGGCACTCAAGGAAACGCTCGACAAGCTGGAAGACGACACGATGAAGAAGCGCGTGCGCCACGTCATCACCGAAATCGCCCGTGTCAACTCCTTCGTGCGTGCCTTCGCCAACGGCAAGATCGACGAGGCAGGCCGACTGTTCAACGCGTCTCATGATTCGCTCGCTGCGGATTATGAAGTGACTGTGCCCGAGTTGGATATTGCCGTGGATGTGGCTCGTGTCAACGGCGCGTACGGCGCACGTATGACCGGCGGCGGCTTTGGCGGCTCCATCATCGCGTTGGTGGACAAGGGCCAGGGTCACGAAATCGCGCAGAAGATTGCTGACCGCTTCGAAAAGGAAGGTTTCAACGCGCCTCGCGCCTTGCCGGCGTTCGCTGCGGCTTCCGCGAGCCGCGAGGCCTGATCGCAGTTTCCGCGACGAATCGTAGTGTATATATGAGGCATGTATGAATATATACTTACGATTGCACCGCGGAAGACCGCGAGTGGGACCGTAAGCAACGGCCATCTCAATATGTAACGGAATTACGGAAAAGGCACGTGTTTTGGCACGTGCCTTTCCTATACTTGAGGGCACGTCCGGCAATTCGCCGAGACGGCAACTGGATATTCGCACCTAACATTTAGGGAGTTCCATGAACAAGGCAATCATCACCGTCGTCGGCCAGGATACTGTCGGCATCATCGCACGCGTCTGCACATACCTTTCCGAACATCAGGCCAACGTGCTTGACATTTCCCAGACTATCATCGACGGTTTCTTCAACATGATGATGATCGTGGATTATTCCAACGCCGACAAGGAATTCGGCGAGATCGTGGACGATCTTGACAAGCTCGGCGAGGAGATTGGCGTGCGCATCCGCTGCCAGCGCGAGGAGATCTTTACCAAGATGCACCGCGTCTGATCCGCGGCATACGTGAGTCACGCAAGTAATCGAAGCCACGAATCGTACTAATCGTAAGGAAAAACCATGCTGAATATCATGGAGGTCCACGAGACCAACCAGATGATCGAGCAGGAGAAGCTCGATGTGCGCACCATCACCATGGGCATCAGCCTGTTGGACTGCGCGGCCGACAGCGTCGACGAAGTCTGCGACAACATCTACAACAAGATCACCACGTATGCCAAGGATCTCGTATCCACTGGCCAGGCCATCGAACGCGACTACGGCATTCCGATCGTCAATAAGCGCATCACCGTCACCCCGATTTCCCTGGTCGGCGCAAGCTCGTGCAAAACGTCGGACGATTTCGTGAAAATTGCGCATGCGCTTGACCGTGCGGCGAAGAAGGTCGGCGTCGACCTGATCGGCGGCTACTCCGCGCTCGTATCCAAGTCCATGACCCCTGCCGAAGAGTTGCTCATCCGCTCCCTGCCGAAGGCGCTGAGCGAAACCGACATTGTCTGCTCGTCTGTCAATGTGGGCTCCACCAAAACCGGCATTGACATGAACTCCGTCGAGCTGCTCGGCCACATCATCAAAGACATCGCACACGCTACCGCAGATAACGACTCCTACGGATGTGTGAAATTCGTGGCATTCTGCAATGCCCCCGACGACAACCCGTTCATGGCAGGCGGCTTCCATGGCGTGACCGAAGGCGACGCGGTCATCAACGTCGGCGTTTCCGGCCCCGGCGTGGTTTCCCGCGCGCTGGACGAGGCCAAGGGCAAGGATTTCGAGTTCCTGTGCGAAACCATCAAGCGCACCGCGTTCAAGATCACGCGCGTCGGCCAGCTGGTGGCACAGGAGGCATCCCGTCGCCTCGGCATTCCATTCGGCATCATCGACCTTTCCCTCGCGCCAACCCCGGCCGTAGGCGACTCCGTCGGCGAAGTGCTTGAAAAGATCGGCCTCGAACAGGTTGGCGCACCGGGCACCACCGCGGCGCTCGCCATGCTCAACGACCAGGTGAAGAAGGGCGGCATCATGGCGTCCTCCTACGTCGGCGGACTTTCCGGCGCGTTCATCCCTGTCTCCGAAGATAAGAACATGATTGACGCGGCAACCAATGGCTGCCTGAAGATCGAAAAGCTTGAGGTCATGACCTGCGTGTGCTCCGTCGGCCTCGACATGATCGCCATTCCGGGAGACACCACCGCATCCACCATTTCCGGCATCATCGCCGATGAGGCCGCCATCGGCATGGTCAACCAGAAGACCACCGCCGTGCGCGTGATTCCGGTGGAAGGCAAAGGCGTAGGGGAGATGGCCAACTTCGGCGGACTGATGGGCTATGCGCCGATCATTCCGGTGAACCAGACCAGCTGCGAAGCTTTCGTGACCCGTGGCGGCCGCATCCCCGCCCCAATCCACAGCTTCAAAAACTAGCCCCTCCCTTCCCTCTTCCCGATGCATGCTTGTCGCGTGCGATTCATTCTTGCGATCTGTGCTTGCGTTGGGTGCATAAGCTGCTGTAATGGGGAGGTCGCAGAAGAGCGGGATATTCTATTCGCGACACACTCAAGGCCGTTCGGCCAAGCTTACGGTCTCGAACAGAATATCCCGCTCTTCTGCTCGCTTTCGTACATTTCGTTGTGTCTTGCATAAAAGAAAAGAAACTTACTTAAGTTGAACTCAGCGTAGCGGGAGAGGCGACGGGGTCTGTTTCAGACCGTAAAGACTTGGCCTGAGCGGCCTGGAGCGTGTCGGGAATAGACCCCGCCGCCTCTCCCGCGGAACTTGCTATACAAAAGCAAGTAAATTATTGAAAAACCTAGAAGTTGGCAGGCAGGGGAGGGATTACTGGCCGCCGGCGAAGCCTAGTTGGCGCCAGGCTTCGTAGATGGCGATGGATGCGCAGTTGGTGAGGTTCAGGGAACGCAGGCTCGGGCGCATTGGCAATCGCACCTGTTCGGCCACGTGCGGACCGGCCATAATATCCATCGGATCGGGAATGTTGCCCGGCTCCGGGCCGAATAGCAGAATGTCGGTCGGCTTGTATTCGATGTCGGTATACAGTTTGGTGGCGTGTGCAGTGAACGCGATGATGCGTGAATTCGGCATGGATTCCACTAGGTTTTCAAAATTCGGGTGTAATACCACGTGCGCCATATCGTGATAATCCAATCCGGCGCGGCGCAGCTTCGTATCGCGCAGATTGAATCCAAGCGGCTCCACCAAATGCAGGATCGTTCCCGTCACAGCGCACAGGCGGATCGCGGAACCCGTATTGCCTGGAATGCGAGGGGAGTAATAGCACAGGTGCGGGGTGGAAGTTTCGGCTTTTGCCGCGTCTTCGGCCGACAGCATTGCGTCGATTACAGAAATCGGATTGCCGTGCGCGTCGGTCACGAGTTCGTCCGGACCGTAATTCGACTTGCGATAGCCGTATTCGAACATTTTCTCGACTTTGGCTTCCGCTGCATTTGCGCCTTGCGCGCCATTGGTATGCTCTTCGTTCGTCATGAATGCAAGAATAGGTACGATGAACGACACGAACGGGAATAATGCAGAAATCGAAAATGTCGAAGCTGTGGCGGTCGCGCTTGCCGAATGGTGGCATGCTTCGGCGCGTGACCTTCCGTGGCGATTCGGCCGTGCCACGCCATGGGGTGTACTTGTTTCCGAGGTGATGAGCCAGCAGACGCAGATGAGCCGTGTGGTGCCGTATTGGAACGATTGGATGGAGCGTTGGCCTGATGCGGCTGCGCTTGCAGGTGCTGCGAAATCTGATGTGATCACTGCCTGGGGCAGGCTTGGGTACCCTCGGCGTGCGTTGCGATTGCAGGAATGCGCTCGTGTAGTCGCTTCCGACTATGGCAATGAGCTACCGCAAACATACGATGAGCTGTTGGCTCTGCCGGGTATCGGCGATTACACGGCCAGCGCGGTGATGAGTTTCGCGTTCGGAGAGCGCATCGCGGTGGTAGATACGAATATTCGCAGGGTGCTTTCGAGGGTTTTTCTTGGTGTGGAGTCGCTTGGTGGTGTTGCGAGCCCTGCTGAGCGTGCGTTGGCGAAGCAAGTGTTGCCGCAGGATAGTGCGTCGAAATGCAGACGGTTCGACCGTTCTTCGGTGGTGTGGAATCAGTCGGTTATGGAGTTGGGTGCGATTGTGTGTACGGCGAAATCGCCGTTGTGTGAGGCGTGTCCGGTTTCTTCGCGGTGTGTGTTTTTGCGTGATGGACGACCGGGATTGGGGGAACGTCGTACAAGGCCGCGTCAGCGTTTCCAAGGTACGGATCGTCAGGTGCGTGGGCTGGTGATGAATGCGTTGCGTAATCTGCCGGAAGGTGAGATTGCCGTCGACCGTAAGTCGCTTGAACGATTGTGGAATGATCATATCCAACTTGACCGTTGCATCGCGTCGTTGGATGAGGATGGTCTTATTGAGATCCTGCCGAATGCGGATGTGCGTCTTCCGGTATGAAAAGGCGGGTGCTGATGTTCTTTGGATGCGCACACGCTAGACTGTGGAATCATGGCACAGAAGACGTCCTCGAAATCCGGCAAGAAACGTTCGAAAGAGCAGCAGGCGATATTTCGTCGTCGTCGCATTGTCGTCGGTATTGCGGTGGTGGCGCTGGTCTCTTTTCTGGTGTTTTGCCTGTATTCCCTGTCTAGGGGGATTGTCGCGGTGAATCGGGAGATTCATCATGCGGATGCGTATGCGATTTCCCGTAAGGAAGTGCCGTCCCCGACGAAGAAGAAAAGCGGGGTGCCGGATTGCAGCGCGACGAATGTTGCGCTTTCGTTGACTCCTGCGGCGTCGAGTCTCGGCGTGGGCGGTTCGATGGATTTTACGACGGATATCAAATATGACGGTTCCAGCAAGGTAGGCTGTTTGGTTGATATATCTGCTTCCAACGTTGTGTTGACGATCAAATCGGGCGATGATGTGATTTGGAAGTCTAATGTGTGCCCTGTGGATGCGGATTATCGTCTGTTGGCGAAGGGCGACAAGGTCAAGCAGACGATCACTTGGCCGGGAACGCGTACCGGCAGTGAGTGTGTGGAGGAATCCACCCTACCGAAGGTGGATCGGGGCGTGTATTCGGCGCAGCTTTCGATTGAGGGACATCCCAAGGCCAAGTCCGATCCGGTCGGCATAACCGTCGAATAAAAATCTACAGGATATGTTATTCTTATGACTTTGCGTACATGCGTGTCATATAGCGGGCACGCTGACAAGGAAGAAGCGCCCGCGTACTAGGCATATGGTGGCCAATGGGAGCGCTTCCGGGGAAACATATCGAAACGATTTAGCGAGCGATAAGGAACGTCCATTGGCTGAGGCTACGACGAACACCACCACCATCATCGCACGCGCCGACCAGCACGATATTGATCTGCACAAGGCGTCGGACCGTGTGAACTTCGGCTCCATCCGCGAGCCCATTGATGTACCCTACCTGTTGGGTGTACAGACTGACAGCTTTGACTGGCTCATCGGCAACGAGCGCTGGCAGAAGCGTGTCGAGAAGGATCTGGAGAACGGCACCAACACCGTGTCCCACACTTCTGGTCTTGACGAGGTCTTCCAGGAGATCTCTCCGATCGAGAACTTCGCTCAGACCATGAGCCTGACCTTCTCCGATCCGTATTTCGAGGAACCGCGCCACACCGTGCAGGAGTGCAAGGAGAAGGATTACACCTACTCTGCTCCGCTGTACGTGAACGCTGAGTTCGAGAACGGCGACACCGGTGAAATCAAATCCCAGACTGTGTTCATGGGCGATTTCCCGCTGCAGACCCCGCACGGCACCTTCATCATCGGCGGTACCGAGCGAGTGATCGTGTCGCAGCTGGTGCGTTCTCCGGGCGTGTACTTCGACCGTAGCCAGGATCGTACTTCCGACAAGGAAGTCTTCGGCGCTAAGATTATTCCGAGCCGTGGCGCATGGCTCGAGTTTGAGATCGACAAGCGTGATGTGCTCGGCGTGCGTGTGGATCGTAAGCGCAAGCAGTCCGCCATCGTGTTCCTCATGGCCATCGGCATGACCAAAGATGAGATCGCCGACGCCTTCAAGGATTACCCGCTGGTCATGGACGCGCTCGCCAAGGAGACCGTGCAGACCCAGGACGAGGCTCTGACCGATCTGTACCGCAAGATCCGCCCGGCCGACACTCCGACGCCGGAAGCTGGCCGCAATCTGCTGGATTCCTTCTACTTCAACACCAAGCGTTACGATCTGGCCCGCGTCGGCCGTTACAAGATCAATCGCAAGCTTGGCTTGGAGAAGGATATCAACGATCGCAGCCTGTCTCGCGAAGACATCATCTCCACCATCAAGTATCTGGTCACGCTGCATGCCGGTGACACAAAGTTCCCGGGCAAGCGTGATGGCCAGGATGTGGATCTGCGCGTGGACGTCGACGATATCGACCACTTCGGCAACCGTCGTATCCGTCAGGTCGGCGAGCTGATCCAGAACCAGCTGCGCACTGGTCTGAGCCGTATGGAGCGCGTGGTCCGCGAGCGTATGACCACTCAGGATCCGGAGGCCATCACCCCGCAGTCCCTGATCAACATCCGCCCGGTGAACGCTACCATCAAGGAGTTCTTCGGAACCTCCCAGCTGTCGCAGTTCATGGATCAGAACAACCCGCTGGCAGGTGTGACCAACAAGCGTCGTCTGTCCGCTCTGGGCCCTGGCGGTCTGTCCCGCGACCGTGCATCCATGGAAGTGCGAGACGTGCATCCGTCCCATTTCGGCCGTATGTGCCCGATCGAGTCTCCTGAAGGCCCGAACATCGGTCTTATCGGCTCTCTGGCAACCTTCGGTCGCATCAACCCGTTCGGCTTCATCGAGACCCCGTACCGTAAGGTCGTCAACGGCCATGTGACCGACGAGGTCGAATACATGACCGCAGACCGCGATGCTGAGCACGTTATCGCACAGGCCAATCAGGAGCTCGACGATAATGGCAACTTCGTCAAGAAGCAGGCCCTTGCCCGAGTCGGCGAGGAAGAAGCGGTCGATGTGCCGGTCAGCTCCGTTGACTACATGGACGTTTCCCCGCGCCAGATGGTTTCCGTCGGCGCATCCCTGATCCCGTTCCTGGAGCATGATGAGGGCCACCGAGCGCTGATGGGTACCAACATGCAGCGTCAGGCCGTGCCGCTGATCGAATCCGAGCGCCCGCTGGTGGGCACCGGTGCCGAATGGCGTGCAGCCGTTGATTCCGGCGATGTCATTCTGGCTGAGAAGCCAGGCGTGGTGACCTACGTTTCCGCCGACATTATCCGTGTGATGAACGACGATGGCACCACCAGCTCCTACAAGCTGGCCAAGTTCCGCCGTTCCAACCAGACCACCTGCTACAACCAGGTGCCGCTGATCCACGACGGCGAACGTGTGGAAGCCGGTACCGTGCTGGCCGACGGCCCGGCAACCCAGAAGGGTGAAATGGCTTTGGGTAAGAACCTGCTCATCGCCTTCATGCCGTGGAACGGCTACAACTACGAGGATGCTGTGATCATCTCCCAGCGTCTCGTGCAGGACGACACCCTAAGCTCCATTCACATCGAGGAATACGAGATCGACGCCCGCGAAACCAAGCTGGGTGCCGAGGAGATCACCCGTGATCTGCCGAACGTCGGCGAAGACGCGGTGGCCAACCTCGATGAGCGTGGCATTATCCGCATCGGCGCCGAAGTCGAAGCCGGCGACATTCTGGTGGGTAAGGTCACTCCGAAGGGCGAAACCGAGCTGACTCCGGAAGAGCGCCTGCTGCGCGCCATCTTCGGTGAGAAGAGCCGCGAAGTGCGTGACACCTCGCTGCGTGTGCCTCACGGCGAGACCGGTACGGTGATTGACGTCAAGGAGATCACCCGCGAAGACGCCGAAGAAGACGGCGACGAGCTGCCGAACGGCGTGAACCAGATGATCCGCGTCTACATTGCGCAGCATCGTAAGATCACCCAGGGCGACAAGCTCTCCGGCCGACATGGCAACAAGGGTGTTATTTCCCGCATTCTGCCGGAAGAGGATATGCCGTTCCTCGCGGATGGTACTCCGGTCGACATCATGCTGAACCCGCTGGGTGTGCCTTCTCGAATGAACCTTGGACAGGTGCTGGAACTGCATTTGGGCTGGATTGCGCATGCCGGCTGGGACATCTCCCTCGACCCGGATATTGAAGCCGCTTGGAAGAAGAACATTCCGCAGGGCGCCGAAAAGGGCGAGCCGGGCACTCCGGTGGCAACCCCGGTGTTCGACGGCGTTCGTCCGGAAACCATCAAGGGCCTGCTTTCCTGCACCTTGCCGGATCGCGACGGCAACAAGCTGGTCGGAGACGACGGCAAGGCTGTGCTGTTCGACGGTCGTACCGGCGAACCGTACCCGAAGCCGATCTCCGTTGGCTACATGTACATGCTGAAGCTGCACCACCTGGTCGACGACAAGATTCACGCACGTTCCACCGGCCCGTACTCCATGATCACCCAGCAGCCGTTGGGCGGCAAGGCCCAGTTCGGTGGCCAGCGTTTCGGAGAGATGGAAGTGTGGGCCCTCGAGGCCTACGGTGCCGCCTACACGCTGCACGAGATGATGACCACCAAGTCCGATGACGTCGACGGCCGCGTGCGTGTCTACGGTGCCATTGTGAAGGGTGACAACCTGCCGCCGGCAGGCATTCCGGAATCCTTCAAGGTGCTGCTTAAGGAAATGCAGTCCCTGTCCCTGAACGTCGAAGTGCTCAACGCGGAAGGCGTGGCCATCGACATGAAGGACGAGGATGACGATCCGTCTGCTTCCTCCGACGATCTTGGCTTCAACATTGGCGCGCGTCCCGACGCGGTCGCCAAGGCTGACCAGGTTGTGGAAGAACCTGAATTCCAGTGATCCCATGGCTGGTCGCGTCGTATGAAAACGTGGCGCGACCAGTCTGACGAAACGTGATTAAGCATTAAGAATCGATAGACAGGACAATAGAGTGCTGGACGTCAACGCATTTGACAAACTGAGGATTGGCCTGGCCACCGCCGATGACATCCGTAATTGGAGCCATGGCGAGGTCAAGAAGCCTGAAACCATTAACTACCGTACCCTGAAGCCAGAGAAAGACGGTCTGTTCGGCGAACAGATCTTCGGACCTACCCGTGACTGGGAGTGCGCCTGCGGCAAGTACAAGCGCGTGCGCTTCAAGGGCATCGTCTGCGAACGCTGTGGTGTGGAAGTCACCAAGAGCCGTGTGCGCCGTGAGCGCATGGGCCATATCGAGCTTGCCGCTCCGGTGACCCACATCTGGTTCTTCAAGGGTGTTCCGTCCCGTTTGGGCTACCTGCTGGACATCGCTCCGAAGGATCTGGAAAAGGTCATCTACTTTGCCGCCTACATGGTCACCAGCGTCGATGAGGAACAGCGTCACGAGGATCTTCCGGGTCTGCAGGACGAGTTCGACAACGACATCGCCAACCTGGAGAAGCGTCGCAACGCGGAAATCGAAGAGCGTGCCAAGAAGGTCGAATCCGATCTGGCCGAACTTGAGGCCGAAGGCGAAGCCAGGGGCTCTGCACGCGCCAAGCTGCGCAACAGCGCCGAGCGTGAAATGGCCGCGATCCGCATCCGTTTCGACGAGCAGATTCAGCGTCTGAGCGCCGTGTTCGACCGCTTCAAGAACCTGAAGCCGGGCGACATGGAAGGCGACGTCGACCTGTGGCGTGAAATGGAAGACCGCTACGGCGACTACTTCGAAGGCTGCATGGGCGCCGAAGCCATCAAGAAGCGCCTGCAGGACTTCGATCTCGAGGCCGCTTCCAAGCAGCTGCGTGAGGAAATCGACACCGGCACCGGCCAGCGCAAGGCCCGCGCCCTGAAGCGTCTGAAGGTCGTCAACGCCTTCCTGACCACCGGCAACAAGCCGGAAGCCATGGTGCTCGACGTGATTCCGGTCATTCCGCCGGATCTGCGCCCGATGGTGCAGCTCGACGGTGGCCGTTTCGCCACCTCCGATCTCAACGACCTCTACCGTCGTGTGATCAACCGTAACAATCGTCTGAAGCGACTGATCGAGCTCGGCGCTCCTGAAATCATGCTCAACAACGAAAAGCGCATGCTTCAGGAAGCCGTCGACTCCCTGTTCGACAACGGTCGTCGTGGCCGTCCGGTCACCGGCGCTTCGAACCGCCCGCTGAAGTCCCTGAGCGACATGCTCAAGGGCAAGCAGGGTCGTTTCCGCCAGAACCTGCTGGGTAAGCGTGTGGACTACTCCGGCCGTTCCGTGATCGTGGTCGGTCCGTCCCTGCGTATGCACCAGTGCGGTCTGCCGAAGCCGATGGCCCTCGAACTGTTCAAGCCGTTCGTCATCAAGCGTCTTGTGGACCTCAACTACGCGCAGAACATGAAGAGCGCCAAGCGTCTTGTGGACCGTGGCGATTCCGAAGTGTGGGGCGTGCTCGAAGAGGTCATCGCCGAGCATCCGGTGCTTCTGAACCGTGCACCTACGCTGCACCGTCTGGGCATTCAGGCGTTCGAGCCGATCCTGGTGGAAGGCAAGGCCATCCACCTGCCGCCGCTTGCCTGCGCTGCATTCAACGCCGACTTCGACGGCGACCAGATGGCAGTCCACCTGCCGCTGTCCGCCGAAGCCCAGGCCGAGGCCCGTTCCCTGATGATGGCTTCTGACAACATTCTGAAGCCGGCAGACGGCCACACCGTGACCATGCCGAGCCAGGACATGATTCTCGGTCTGTACTACCTGACCACTGTCATCGACGGCGCCAAGGGCCAGGGCCGTGTGTTCTCCTCGCTTGAAGAGGCCGAAATGGCGCTCGACAAGCACGAGATCGACATGCAGGCCAAGGTGCTTATCCGCCTTCCGGAAGACTTCGTGCTTCCGAAGGGTTGGGAACCGAGCGAAGTCGAAGTCGTCGATCCTGAACCGGGCAGCCCGGCGGTGGTGAAGGAAGAGCGTTTCCACGATGGTTCCGTGCTTTTCGCAACCTCCTACGGCCGCATCCTGTTCAACAGCACGCTGCCGGTCGACTACCCGTTCGTGAACGATCAGGCTCCGAAGAAGCGCCTGAGCAAGATCGTCGACGACATCGCAACCCGTTACTCCACCGCACAGGTGGCTGCAACGCTGGACGCTCTGAAGGATATGGGCTTCACCCGCGCACCGTGGTCCGGTGTGTCCTTCGCGTTCTCCGACGTTATCCAGCCGTCCGAGCGCGACGAGTTCATCGAGAAGTACGAAGCCGAAGCTGAAAAGGTCAACGAGAATTACGAAATCGGTATGCTCACCGAAGAGGAGCGCCGCCAAGAACTCATCGACCTGTGGACTAAGTGCACCAGCGAGGTTTCCGAGGCTGTCGAGGAACACTTCGACTCCAAGAACAACCTGGCTATCATCGTGCAGTCCGGTGCACGAGGAAACATGATGCAGATCAACCAGATCGCAGGCATGCGAGGCCTCGTGGCCAACCCGAAGGGCGAGATCATTCCTCGACCTGTGAAGTCCAACTACCGCGACGGCCTGTCCGTGCTGGAATACTTCATCTCCCAGCACGGCGCGCGTAAGGGCCTGGCCGATACCGCACTGCGTACCGCAGAGTCTGGTTACCTGACCCGTCGTCTGGTGGACGTCTCCCAGGACGTGATTGTGCGCGAAGAGGATTGCGGCACCAAGCGCGGCCTGACGATGAAGGTCGGCGAGCGTGACGCTGAGGGCAACCTGCATCTTGTCAAGGCTGCCGACGGTGGTCCGTATTCCCGTCTGCTCGCAGCTGACGTGATTGATCCGGCCGACGGCGAAACCGTGCTGTACAAGGCTGGCGACGCACTGTCCATGGACGTGCTCAACGATCTCGTCGCTCACGATGTGGAAGAAGTCAAGGCCCGTTCCGTGCTCACCTGCGACTCCAAGCGCGGTGTGTGCGCCAAGTGCTATGGCTGGTCTCTGGCCACCAACAAGCTGGTGGACGTCGGTGAGGCCGTTGGCATCGTAGCGGCACAGTCCATCGGCGAGCCTGGTACACAGCTGACGCTGCGTTCCTTCCACTCCGGCGGCGTCGCTTCCGCATCCGATATCACCCAGGGTCTCCCTCGTGTTACCGAGCTTTTCGAAGCTCGTACCCCGAAGGGCGAGGCTCCGATCGCGGAGTTCGCAGGCGTGGTCAAGGTGGAAGACACCGAGCGCGGCCGTCAGGTCATGCTGAAGCCGGACGACGAATCCGTCGAGCCGATTGTCTACCCGGTGACCCGTCGCGCCCCGATGCTGGTCAAGGACGGCGAGCATGTCGAAGCTGGCACCCAGCTGATCGAAGGCTCCGTCGATCCTAAGAAGATCCTGCGCATCCTCGGCCCGCGCGCCGCCCAAGTGAACATTGTGGAGGAAGTGCACACCGTGTACCGCTCCCAGGGCGTGGATATTCACGACAAGCACATCGAGGTCATCGTGCACCAGATGCTGCGTCGTATCACCGTGATCGACTCCGGCGACACCGACCTGCTTCCGGGTGAACTGGTGGATCAGGCCCGCTTCAAGGCCTCCAACATGAAGGCCGTGAAGGAAGGCGGCAAGCCTGCCGCCGGCCGTCCGGAGCTGATGGGCATCACCAAGGCTTCGCTGGCAACCGATTCCTGGCTGTCCGCAGCCTCCTTCCAGGAGACCACCCGCGTGCTTACCGAAGCCGCCCTGAGCCAGAAGGTCGACGACCTGAAGGGCCTCAAGGAGAACGTCATCATCGGTAAGCTCATTCCGGCCGGTACCGGTCTTGCCCGTTACCGTAACGCCGTGGTCGAGCCCGACAAGGCCATTCGCGACACCATCTACCCGAACTTCGGTTTGGGTGGCGACGAGTCCGATGCTGCCTTCGGCGACGCGGATCTGTCCGAAGTCGACTTCTCCAACATCGATTTCGGCGATCTGAAGCTAGGCGACGACTTCAATCCGGATGACTTCCTGGACGACAATGGCGGCCAGATGGATTTGGGCGACAACCTGTGATCCGAAAGGCGATGATGGAACGACGTAACGTCTGAAATCATCCGATAGACATAAAAATGGGGATTGGCTTCAAACAGCTGATCCCCATTTTTAATACGAAAAAACACTATTGTTGCGATCATTATGCCAACAGTCGGCATATTACGAAACTGCCTGTATTGCAGAGCGAATTCACTATCGCAAATCAAACGTCAAATTACAATGAGGGTATGAGCTTTCTTCCATATCCGCCGCCGCCTGAACCAGGCTGGTACGACGATGACGCCACCGCAATGCCTTCCTTCGCCGATTCTGCAATGCCGGGAACGGTGCAATCTCAGCCGATGGAGCAGGTTTCCATGTTGCTGGAACCAATCAATGACGAGTCGGTCAACGACGAACCGGCCAACGATGATGATATCGATTGGGATGGCACAGTGCTGTCTTCGGCCTTCACCATGAAGCAGCCGAAGCTAGAATACACGCTTTACAATGAGCAGACCGGTCAGGAAGTGATTATCGACATGGGCGTGCTGCTGGGACGCAAGTCGTCCGTTGAAGTGCCGGAAGGTGCTAAATACGTGAAATTGGAGGATCCGACGCGCACGATTTCACGCCATCATGCGGCGATCAGCTTCGATCAGGATGGCACGTTGTGGATTGAGGATTACGAATCGCTTAATGGCACGTACATTATTCAAGGCAATGAGGAGACCAAGGTCGAGCACAAGCCGATAAAGTTTGAGGCACCTTGCACGATTCGTATCGGAGATCAGTTCTTTACTCTCGAACAGCGCTGATTGAGATGTTGTGTTGCGTATCGCCAAGTATGCCGTCAAACCGCAAGGTTTGGAATATATTGAAATGACGGTGCGACAATGAACGATGCCGAGAGTCGAAGAGAGCTGTACACGTGAGGATGCGCGTACACCCCTCTTCGACTATTGCGATTCGCTGCCTACCGACTGGCGCTTGCTGACTGGCTATTTGCTACTTGCGCAGGCGGATGGCCGCGTTGACGGCGGAATCATTGAGACTGGCAAGCCAGTCAAGCAGATCCGGGTAGATATTCGGATTGCGTGCGAGGAAGGGGCGCAGCTCCGGAGCCTCGCTCGCGATTTGAGCCATCAGCATCTTGTCTTGCGTGGTCATGGCCAATTCCGCTGGATTGGTGTACGGGTCGAGATATTCCGTTGAAACGTCGTTCGCCGTATTCGATGCCGGCACTTCCATGAACGATTCAGGCTGGTATTGGTCGGTTGCCGGCGACTGGTATTGCGTCTGATACTGCACTTCCGACGATTGCTGCGGCTGCTGATACTGCGCTTGCGTTTGGAATTGCTGTGCCGGTTCCGGAGCGGTTTCGGTATTCCTCTGCATAACGCCTTCCTGCGGAACCGGCCACCCCATCGCGACCAGCTGCTGGCGTGCGCGCTCATCGCCGAATTGGGCGACCCAACGTTTCAGACCCGGGTACGCACGTGGATTGGCAACCACATTCGCGCCGAATTCCGGATTTTCGTAAGCGATTTTCGCTAGAAACACGGGATCTGCGTTCGGATCCTGCACGGCTGCAGCCGCGGTATCGAAATCGACCATCATGATCTCCTTATCTCGTGTTCTGTAAATATTGTATTGAATGCGCTGATAACAAAGTGGTCAATCTGATTATCAACGATTGCCATTGCGGGAACATGCGTGTTATTGAATGGTTCGCAACGTCTGCAATGTGCCTTCCTGCAAATCGCCGATATCTTCATAATCTCCGATTTTGCTGACGTTCCAATCGATGTCAACCGTAGTATTTGTTGCCATATCGGCTGCGTTATTCGCTGAATCGTCGCGCAGGTCAAGCACGATCGCCGTGACATTGTCATTGCCGTCGGCATCGAGCGCGGACTGCACTAGCATTTCCGCGGCGACTTGCGGATTGTCGTACGCTGCCACCGTGTTTGCCTCGAAAATGGAAAACGTCGTCAAGTGAAAGTTTGGCGCGCCATCTGCGTAATGTCGGCAATGACTTGAGTATGTACTTGCGTTCCTGCGCAATATCATGCCAATACTGCTGCACATGCTCCTCGTTGATGGTATTACCGGAGAAGGCAGCGTAATCGGCTTGTGTGCCCAAGGCAAGCAACGTTTCACAGGAAATATCCATCTGGCTTGCGATGGAGACCGCTTGTTCGCTGCGCGTGCCTTGAATGTCGAGTCCGCTTTGCCGAGCGAGCGCCGCCACGGATTGCCATCCTGCCGCCACTCGCTGTTGTGCGCTGCCGTGTTTTCTTGACCGTGCCAGTGCGATCGCTTTGATGGCGAGCAGGAGGCCGCATACGATGAGCAGCGTCCACAGGGGGCTTCCGTAGACGGCTACTTTTCTTGCGATTCTGCCGAAATGCTGCCAGAAGAGGTTGATTGACGTTTCATCAGCCATGCTTCCGCCGATTGAGGATTTGCCTTTGGCTTGGGTGTCGTCGCGTAGCGGGTCGGTGAGGGGTACTGGGGGTTGACGCACCAGGGCTTGCGGGTTCGGTGGGGTGAGGTTCTGGTTTTCGTCGGGGACTTTGGTTTCCTTTGGCGTCGGGTAGAACGCCACCCAGCCGTAGCCGTCCAGTTTGATTTCCACCCATGCGGTCACGTCGTTGCCGGTGAATTCGATGACGGTGTTTTTCCCTTGTTTTTCGGTGCGGTTTTTGCTGATTTCGCCTTCATCGTCTTTTGGTATGAATCCAAGCACCACTCGGCTTGGAAGTCCCAGGCTGCGTGCCATGAGTGCCATTGCGGAGGCGTATTGTTCGCTGTCTCCGACCATGGCCGTTCCGGCGAGCAGCTGGTCGATACGGTAGTTGCCGTGGCCGGCGGTAGACGGGTAATCGCCGCTCAAGCCGTGCGAGAACCAGCCTGATTCCTTGAGTTTTTCGGCGATGGCCTGGGCTGCTTCGCCTCCTTTGGATTGGCCGCCGGCTATGGCTGTGGCGAGTTTGTCCACACAGTCGGGCACGTCTTCGGCTTTAGGCTGGCTGATGGAGGCTGCGTTAGCTTTGGTGATTTGCTTGTCGGTGGGAACTGCTGGCATGATGCCGGTTTCCGTGTAGGTGAGGCCTTCGGAGGTGCGTGAGGGGTAGATGGCCGACATGGTGTCGCTGTTGTAATAGAACGAGTCGACGTTTTCACTGTTGTCGAAGGTCACGCTGGATGCGGCTCCGGCAATGGGTAGCCAGTAGTCACTCAGGCTTTTGTTCACGGTGAATGTTGCGGTGAATTTCTTGCCTTCGGCGTTGTTGGTGATGGAGGTGCCGACGCGATGGTAATTGGAGGAGTCCGACGACATGGTGGAATCGGACAGGTTCCATACGTTGCCGTCGAAACGGTCCATGACCGCTAGTCGCACGCTCGATCCTGCGGGCAGGTTTTCGACGGTGAGGAGCACGTCGCCCTTGCTGTTTTTGATGTACGAACGCATGCCGCTCAACGGGCTTGTGTAATCGTACGGGCTGAGCGGCGGATCGTAATGGTCGCGCAGAATGGTGCGGTCCTGACCGACGGCAAGGCATCCTCCAATCGCCAATGCGATGCAAACAACCACGATTGTCACGGAACTGATCCAACGTCCCAATTCCAGTAATTTCCAACGTGCGCTGATCCAAATCACGAGCACAAGCGCCATCGCGGTGCCGACGAATATACGGTAATAGCCGGAAGATGAGCCAAGCAATGCACAGATCGCAAGATTGGCGATGACGGGAATGATGGCGATCATGGTGAATCGGCCATCTTCCGTCACTGCGAAAATGCCGGTGAGCAGCGCGGACCACAGGCAGATGGTCCATACGGCAAGCAGGCAGCCGTCCGCGGTACCGGTTGGAGGCTCGACCGACAGAATGAATTTGAAGGAGCCAAGCATCTGCACCCAACCTTGCGTAAGCGTGCGCAGGGTTGGAATGAAGTGTGCGATGGTGGTGTCGTTGAGGAACAGAACCGGGCCGACAGCCAGTTGCGCGACGGCCATGAACAGCATTTGCCACCAGAGGCGGAGCATGGGAACCGTGCCTGCGAGCGCCACGAGGGATCCGATGATGGTGGCTGGAATGGCGGCGAGGGCCCAGGATGCGACTGATCCGTAGACGTCGATGAGGTTGCTGGCTGCGGCGAGGGTGAGTAGGGCTGCTACGAGAAGGCTTGCGTATTGTGAGGCGCGTGGTCGGCGTAGATAGGGGAGGGCTTGCGATTTGCTGTCTCGTGACATCCAGATGACGGAGTGTGTGGAGTCGGCCCATGAACCTGTTCCGGTGCTTGTTCCCGTGAAGGTGCCGGTGAGTGATCCGGTGCCGGTCTCGTCGGTATTGGCGTTGTGTTTGCTGAATCCTGTGGTGCTCATGCCAGTACCCCCATGATTATTGGGAGGTCGTCTAGGCTTCCTACGGTCGCCAGGGTGAAGTCGGAGTATCGTTTGATGGCACGTGGTTGCCCGATGGTGGTTTGCAGTACCACGCAGGTTGCGGATCGGGGGAGTGCGAGCGCCATGTGTTTGATCTCGTCGATGCTTTTGAGTCTGCCGACGGTGATGTAGTAGAACGATGAGTCGGGGGTGTGGGCGAGGGTGGTTTGCGCGAGGTTCGGATCGTCGTTGATGTCGGGGGTGATGGCGCTGCAGCCGTCGAGGAATTCCGCGGAGTTGCGTGGCACGGCGTGTTCGTTTCCTGCATGTGCGGTTACCGGGCGGTTTTGGAGCAGGCATTGCACGCCGATGGATGCGTGGACGGATACCGCCAGTTCGAATTCGTCGGAGCTGAGGTAGTCGTCTGGGTTCACGCTGATGGTCAATGCGGTGTCGGTGCGTCGGGTCGCTTCGTATTGGCGGATCATCAGCGTTCCTGTTTTTGCGGAGCTGAGCCAGTGCACGTTGCGCACGTCGTCGCCCGGCTCGTATTCGCGCAGTCCGTAGAAGTCGAGGTCGTCGTCGACGATTTCGCCGCTGGGCTGACCTTCGAGGTCTCGCGGAATTCCGGCGTTGAGTGTGTTCAGCATGACGGTTTGAGGGTGGATGAACACGTCGATTTGGTCGACGAGTTTCTTTTCGTGCCGTACAAGTCCGAATGGGTCGCCTTTGCGTATGGAAAGCGGTCCGATCGGCAGCACCGCGCGGGAGACGGCGGTGAATTCCACGGTTGTTTGGCGTGATTGGCCGGCGGCAAGTATGGGGATGGAGAATCGTTCGTGGTTGTCGCCGATAGGCAGGTCGCCTCGCGTGGATGTGGTTGGCGTGCGTCCTGGATTGTCGATGCGTATGTCGACTTTTACGGTGTCTGACACGGTGACTCGTCTGCTGGACACGTCTATGGTGGCGGTGAATGACGTGTTGCCGAGCGACAGCAGGATGGCGGCGACCATCATGCAGGCGAACACGATCGCCATGGCCAACAGTTCATGCCATCCGAGAATCGTGAACGTTATGAGTGAGGCGATGGTGAGTCCGGTCGCGACCCATCCGAGCGGTGACATATATGAGGTGACCAGTCGTTTGATGCGATGCTTGATGCGCCGCAGGGATCGTTGCATGGTTCTCCTGCGTTGCATGGTTTTGGATTGTCGCATACTTGACCTTTCGGGGGTTTACGAACGTTTCGTGCGATTGCGTGCTTCTGTCTTGCTGCGCGTGCAGTGCAGCTGCGTTGGGTATGCGCTTCAGACGGTAACGCCTACGGTCGGTGCGGGTACGTTTTCGAGGATCTGTTCGATCATCAGTTTGGGGGTGGATCCGGCGAACGTGGCCTCCGCGGTGAGCGTGATGCGGTGCGCGAGCACAGCGACAGCCAGCTGCTTCACATCGTCAGGCACCACATATCCGCGATTGTTGGACGCCGCCCACACGCGGGCGCATCGGGTCAGCGCGAGTGCGCCTCGCATGGACGATCCGACCTGGATGCGTTCGTTGTGGCGCGTCGCTTCCACCAAGCGCACGATGTATTCGAGGATCGCGTCGTCAAGATGTACGGTTTCGCTGATGGCACGCATGCGCAGCACGTCGTTGCCGGTGAGCACCGCATGCACAGTGGATGCACGGTCGGTGACGTTGACCTGTTTGAGAATGCTCACGCTCACGTCGTGGCTCGGATAGCCGATGGTTGTTTTGATGAGGAAACGATCCATCTGCGCTTCTGGCAGTTTGTAGGTGCCGAGCTGTTCTATGGGGTTCTGGGTGGCGATGACCATGAAAGGCTGCGGTACCGCGTGGGTTTCGCCATCGACGGTGACTTTCTGCTCTTCCATGACTTCGAGCAGTGCGGACTGTGTTTTCGGTGAGGCTCGGTTGATTTCGTCGGCAAGCACGACGGAAGCGAAAATCGGGCCTTCACGGTATTCGAATTCGCTGTTCTTCTGGTCGTAGTAGGTTACGCCGACCACGTCGGAAGGCAGCAGATCCGGAGTGAACTGGATGCGCTTGAACGGCATGTCGATGGAGTTGGCGAGGCCTCGGGCCAGCTGTGTCTTGCCTGTTCCGGGGTTGTCTTCAAGCAGAATGTGGCCGCCAACGATCATGGCGGTGGCACATTGGCGGATCGGCTGCTCCTTGCCGACCACAACCTGGGAGACGCTGTCGACCAGTTTGGTGAACTGGTTGTGGAATTCGGTGATGTCGGCTTGTGGAGCGGACATCATGAACGAGGTTGCGGCTGGCTGCGCGGACTTGGCTTGCGATGCCGCTGCCGGAATTGGCTGCGATTGCGGTAACGGTTGTTGCATCTGCACAGGCTGTGCCGGTTGCGCCTTCAAGGGTCGCGTTGTTGGAACCGTAGGCATTGCAGGCCTGTAGGGCATTGCATTGTATGCGCTGAGCATGGTGCCTTCATCGTCGGCATCGAACGTGTTGGTGGCGTAATGGTTCGCATTATGCGCGCTGAGTACCGTGCCTTCATCGTCGCTGCTTTGCTCTTGCGGATGCGTTGGCAGGCTTGGAGCTTGGAATGCGGGGCGCGCCTGCGGATTGCCGGGCTGTTGCGGCTTATTCGTATAGTGCCGGATAGAACCCAGCTGGGTGGCGTCGTCGTTGTCGTTGCTCATGGGTGCTCCTTGTTTGCTTCTGTTGGTCGTATTGATGATTGGCTGTCGATATTGGATTGTTCGTCGAGATTGTCGTACCGGCTAGCGATTGGCGTAATAGGCCAAGCCTCTCACCCACGGCTTGCTTTTTCCATCGATGGTGGAAAGAGCTACGGATGAAGCCGTAGGGGTGTTACTTTGCTTTGATTCCGACTGGTCTGGATTGGGGTCAGTCTCAGGATCGGTGGTCGGCTCGCTATAGCGGTCGGAGTCTTTGATCGTTGATCCGTCTATCTCGTTGTTGAGTGCCGGGTCTGGGCCGGTGACTTTGAACTTCCATGTGTAGTCGACCCCCGTTGGCAGCTTTTCGGCGTTCAACTGACTGGTACCTTGGGTCCAAGGGATTTCGTATGTTTTGCCACCTCCGGTGAATACGAAGGAGTAGCTGCCAATTTGATTCCACGTTTTCACCGATCCGCCGGCGACCTTGATGAGATTCGTGGCATTGGCATCCCAGGCAAGGGCCGGCATGGTAGTGATTTCCGCCTTGGTTTTGTTGCCTACGGTATTGCTGTTGGCAGTTTCAGGGGTGCTGATATGTGACGTATCAATGAAGTATTGCTGGACATTTACCGTATCGCAGGTACTCCAATTACCGGAAAGCGGCCACTCTGCTCTGTTCTCGTGAACATCATCATTGTAATAATCCTTGGCCTTTACAACAAAGCCCGTGACGCGTCCTTTTTTGGACCAGGTTGCCACACATATATTGTTGTTGAGTTCCAGCTTCACATTGGTTGGGGGATCGACTGCCGTGAAGGGCGAAACGGACGTTTCGCTGCTCAATGAGCCGCTGTGTTCCGTGACCACGGTAATCGTCGGCTTAATCTCTTTGTAATACCACTCGTTCTTGATGTCGAATTCGACGGAATAGTTCGTGGCATTGGTCTCCACGGATTTGTCTTCGTTTCTGATACTTACCGTAATCGACTGGTATTTCGAGTTGCGGGCGTCATTGATTCGCCCGCTCACCACAATCTTGTCGCTATTCTGCACTGCTGAGATGGTCGGTTTGTCGGGCGTGCCCCAAGGTGAAACGGCATTGGATGTGGCGGATGGTTGACTCCAGTTCATCTTGTTATGCGCCTTGACCGTGGCTGTATAGGATGCGCCATTGGTAATCGCATTGTCGTTGAAGTTGAACGTGAAGCTTGTACCTTCAACCTTTTGCGTCGGATTCGCCATATTGGACCCATTTAATGTCACCTCATAGCCGTCGACGGCAGAGAAATTGCCTTCCGGAGCCTTCCATGTGACAACAACGGTGTTCTTGCCGGCTTCGGCCTTCACATCGGTCGGTGCGTCCGGAAGCTTGTCAGGCGTGCCTTCCACACTGTTCGACTCCTTCGACCAGCCGATCTCATTCTTGGCTTGCACCTTGAACGAGTACGTCTTGCCGTTCTTCAAACCGGTAATCTGGCAGGAGGTCACGGAACCGCACGATTTCTCGCCGGAACCGTTGCCGCTCCACGTCACCTTGTATTCGCTGATCGGGCTGCCGTTCGAAGAGCCGGCCGCCCAACTCAGATTTACCGCGCCATCCTGCGGGTCTCCCGCGATGGGGGAGAGCAGAGGCGCATCCGGCTTGTCCATTACCGAAATGCTGATGGTGCCTGTCACCTCACGTTCCTTCGTATTGGTGGCATCACGCACGTTGACGATCACCTTGTTGGTGCTCGCGCCGATGTCGGAAGCTGCGCTGATCGATACCACACCGTTGGCCGGACAGTCCACGGTCAGCTTCGACGCGCCGTCGGATGTGCATCCGGTCACGGTCAACGTGGAATCGGGGAACGGATTGTACGCGTCGGCAAGCAGGTTCACTTCCTCGCTGCTTCCTGCCTTGACCTTCAGGGTTTTCGCGCTGATGCGCGCCAAAGGCCTGTTGGATGCCGTCACACGAACCGTGACGCCTGCGCTCACCGTGCCCTTCGAATATTGGATCGAAATGGGCACGCTCACCGTAGTTCCCGGCGACGTGGTCTTGTCGGCGGACACGGTCAGCTTGCCGTTCGAACTCACCTTGGCGCTCACCTGGTCGGAATCAGCACCACCCGAATACGTGTACCGCTTTTCATCGTCGTACAGGTCGGACGCCGAATGAGTCAACGCGGTCAGATCAATGGTGGTGGCGCTTTCGCCGGCGACCACGTCGATGGTGGACGAAGAGAATGTCGGCGCGGGCACGTCGCGCCCGATTACGGTGATCGGCAACGTCAGCACCGCCGAATTGATGATTTTCACCTTGTCGTTCTTGTCGCGCTTGCCATCCACCGCGGTGAAGGTAATGGACGCGGGGCCGGAGTAATCCTTCGGCGCGGTGAACTTCAACATCTGGTCGTTCACATACAGGTCGCCGTCCGCAGCCTTCGTGGCGCTCACCGAATCGGCGCCGTCCACATACGCGGTCTTGCCTGCGCCCACACGCACGTAATCGGCGATATTGATGGTGATCGTCTCGCGTGCGTTCACCTTCAAAGCCGGCGCTTTCGGTCGAAGGATCGGCGGAAACACGCCGTATGCGGGCACTTGGATGAACGCCGTGGATGTGATGTCATACGTCGTGTTGGTCACGGTGTATGGCACGGCTCGCGCCTCGTCCGTCAATTCCACGGTAATGGTCGTGGACTTGTCTCCGCTCTTGACATGCGCATGGTCGGTGGCCGAATCATCAACGGCCACGTGCAGTTCGTCGGCGCTGCCGGAAGGGTTCGCGATCCATTGCGAAACGTCCACGTCGACCGATTTCTTGTCGATCGTCGCCGAAGAAGGCACACGATAGTCGTATGCGGTCGGCGGTTCGATGGTGGCGTTGCCATCGACGTTCACCGTCAATGTTGCGGTGTCAGACAATCCGGCTTTGTCTTTGACCGTATACACCATGTAATAGGTGCCCACCTGCTGCGGTGTGGTGAAGGCGAGCACATTATCCGCTACGGTCACATTGCTGATGTCTTGCGATTCGATGTCTTCGCTGACGGTCAGGTCGGTGCTGTCTCCGGAAATGTCGTTTTGCGCCACGGGTATGGTTGCCGCGGTGTTGGGACGCAATGTGATTTCGTCGTCGCGTGCGTACACGCCCGAGTCGGTGCCGGATTTGAACACGCCCACGCGGATCTGCGCTTGGGATCGTTGGCCGGTCCAGTCTTCGACGGCGTATGAGAAGGTGTCGGTTCCTGCGGAGTCGGCATATGCTTCGTATACCAGGTAGGTGGCTCCGACTTCGCTGATGCGTCCGAGCGTCGGAGCCTTGTTGCCAAGACCAAGCAGCTGCACGTCGTCGCCATCGGAGTCGATGCCGGTCAAGGTGATCGGGATCTGGACTTTCTGCCCTGCCGCAACCTGTGCCTCAACGTCGGATGGTGTTGGCGCCGCCTTGTTTTCGGCGTCTTTTTGATGCACGTTGATGGTGATTGTGGCGGATGCCGCGTTGCCGAGATTGTCTTTGACTGTGTACGTTACGGGGAAGGATCCGGTTTGGTCGGATGCTTGGTATCGTACGGTGTTGCCTGATACGAATACGAGTCCTTTGAACGTGTTCTTGTCGTATTGCAGGTCGTTTTGCAGGCTTACCGTGGTGCCGTCGGCGTAGGTAACGTGGTCGAGCACGTTGATGGAGACGATGCCGTCGGTGCGTACCTGCGTGGTGATGTTGTCGGCTTTCGGCACGGAGTTGGAGGTGGTCAATGCCGGCGGCTGTAGTACGATCACGCCGGTCGACGTGCCTGCCGCGTTGGCTACGCCGTATTTGATTTGCACGGGTTCGGTCGGTACCTGCCGTGCGGTGATGTAGATGCGCTTGTTGCTCACGACGCCGGTTTTGATGCCGCTTGCCGCGTCGGCGGTCACGTTGGTCACGGACAATACGCCGCCCATCGGGTCGACGTCGTTGGCCAGGGGTTCCACGATCGCGGTGTTGTCGGCGCCGAGCAGCGCCACGTCGTTGGCGGCGATGGGCTTGGCGGAGTCTCCGGCCACGGTCTGCACTTCGATGCGAGCCAGGCCGGTCGCGGGAATGGATCCTTGCGTGATGGTGTAGGGCACATAGTAGGTGCCGGGGTTGGGTGCGCTGAAGGTGAACGACATGTCGGCGGCGTTCATGGTGGTGGATGCGCCGGATGGGGTTTCCACGGCGGTCAGCTGCGCGGGCTCGGCCGAGGTGCTGTGCACGTATTGTTTGAGTGAAACGGTGGTGCGCGTGTCTGGCGTGGTCTGCTTGACTACCGGATCGATTACCGCGGCCAACGTGTTGGCCGGTTTCACTGAGAAATACACCATGCCGGTGCCGGTCTGCTGGCCGTCGGAAACGGTTACTTCGATGCCGGCGCGTCCGGAAGGCATGGATCCCGCGTTGAATACGAGCTGCCCGTCGGCTCGCGTGGAGACGGTCACCTGGTCGGTGTTCTGCGGGGTTGCGGATACGAGCGTGAGCGGATCGCCGTCGGGGTCGGAGAAGCTGCCCAATGCGTTAGTGGTGTAGGTGGCTCCTTGCTCCACGTCGATTTCCGGTGGCGTATCGGTTTGCTGGGGCGCGTTGTCGTCGCCTCCGACCAAGGTGAGGTTCACTTTGGCGTTGGATGTCTGCCCGCGTCCGTCGGAAATCTCATAGCTGAACGATGCCGATCCTTCGGCTGCCGCGGATGCGTCGAGCTGCAGATATCGTCCGTCGTATACGGGCGAGACGCTGATGTTGGCTCCGTCCGGGGCACTTACCGAAGTGATGCGCAGCACGGAACAGTCGGTCTGCTCGTCGTTGCGAAGCACGTCGAGGATCTGCTGCGATCCTGTTCTCGCGCCGAACGAATCGTCTTCCGCTTTGATCTGCCCGGATTGCGACGAGCAGGTTTTGCTGAAATTATGCTGGTTGTTGGCACTGTCGGTGTTCTGTTCCTGTTGCTTCGACTGTTTGGTTTCCACCTTGTTCCATTGGATTTTGATGACTTTGGTGGATTCCTGCGGATTCCAGACGTTGCCGTTGACCACGTCATTGAGTATGACCAGACGATGGTTGGTGCGAAATATCAGTTCCGAAGTGGCGTTGATGTTGGTCAGGGTGTCGAATGCCATGTCCGAACCGTCGGCGGAGCATACTTTGGCGTAATTGTTGGCTTTCTGCGCCCACGCGGTGAATACGCATCCGCCTGTGGATACCGGATGGGCGGGCTCGCCCTTGCCGGAATTTGGTGTTTCAGAGGCTTTCTTGGTGCTGAGGTTCACCGTTGCGAGCCCGCGTGGTGTCGCCACGGCCACCCATCCGTTTTGTTTGCCGTCCGTGGAAGGGGCCTGCAAGGTCATGCTGCCCTGCAGATTGATGGCTGCGCTTCCCTGCGGCCAATACACGGTGCCTTTCGCCGCCACGACCGGGGTTTCGCCGATGACGGTGAACGATTCGGCATGCGGTGCGCCTCCTATCGTGCCAACTTGCTCGCACGCGCCTTGCGACTTGTCGATGCTCATCACCGCGCCATCGGAAGCACGATATCCGTATACGGTTCCGTTATGCGTCACCGTGATTTTTCCACCGGATCCCAGTTTCATTTTCGGCTTGTCGGTGGTTGGATTGACGGATTTCACATCGGAAGCGGATCCCACCCACACATTGCCGGTTTTGACGTTGATGAACGCTGCGGTATCGCCTCCGACAATGGTTTCGATATCCGTTTTGATGGCGGTGTTGCCGGTCTCGCTGATTGTGGAAGCTGCGATGTTGCTGGCTTTCGTACCTTCGGAAATCACGGTGCTGCCATTATGTTGGGCCACGTCGAAACGGGAGGCTGTGGACGAGACTCCAGCGTCCACATCCTTGTTTTTCGCATTGAATCGTGCGGCCTTGCGGTCCTTCAGCGAAGTGATCCACACGGTGCCGTCGTCAAGTTGTACATGCTGTTGTGTCACCGAACTGACGATGAACGCGCCTGCGATGATGCCCAGCAGCAGAAACAGCATGACGATCGGTGTGATCCACCGTCTGCTTCTCGACGGCAACACCAGTTTGCGCATCATCGGTCCGAAGCGCAATTGTCGTTCGTGCGATTGTGCCGACTGATTGGCTGCGTTCTTGCGTTTGCCCATTTTCGGTTCTTCCTTGAGCGTTTCGATGGTCGTTGTGTTCGTTCCGGACATCGCCTGCGATTGAATAATGCCGTTGGCCAACCCTGTTATGAAGCGCTGTGATGCTTATGGTTTGGCTGCGCACGCGATCGCAGGATTCTGTGACATCTGACGGTCGGCTCGGATGAGGCTCACCTGAATGCAGGTCTGCGAGCCGTCGGCGGGTTCGATGCTGATATGCGTGTCGGTGGTGGTGGTTCCCTGGGTATTCGGATTAACACCAGCATCGCCGACCATCGACCATGCGTATGAATCCCCGTTCTGCGGGTCGGGATTCGCCCAAGTGAACTGCACACTGCCGCCATCGGCGGAATATGACCCGGTCAGATTCTCGACATTGGGCACACTGCCGGTGGTGATGGCCGAATCAGGCGAATCGTTCTCCTGATCATACGTTTCCGGATTCTTGATCTGCACGCTGCTGTTGTCTGAGACGGAATCCATATTCGGCATGATCACATACGCGAACGCCAGCTCGACGGCTGCAATCGCGGCGACCACCGAAACAACGATCGTAAGAGGCTTGGCCCAAATGCTGCGCTGCTTTGGGGCAGTTGGCGAAACCTGAATGTTCGCCTGCGACTGTGCATACAGGTTCTGTGGAAACGGCGGTTCCCCCTCAACCGTGGTCGGCGTGGCATGGCCATACAATTCCTGCTGTGCACGCTGCATGTCGCGCGCGAAATCATATGCGGAATAATATCGGTCCTCCGGCGTTTCATTCAACGCCTTGCGCAGGATCCGCTCCACTTGTGGAGGAACATCCGGACTGTTGAGCTTGGGCAGCGGATTGGTGAGAATGATGTTCCTCAGTAGAGTGCCGCGTTCTTTGCCTCGGGTTGCGCCAAGAGCTTCGGAATAGCCGTATTCGTACGGCGACTGGCCTGTCAGCATGGCGAACAGCGTCGCCCCCAGAGAATAAATGTCGGAGGATTCGTTGCCTCCGCCGTTCTTCGCAAGCACTTCCGGCGGAGCCCACGCGATGGTGTAGCCGATGCCGGGACGTCCGTAAATCGTTCTCGCGATGCCGAAATCGGAAAGCATGGGCATGCCGTGCGTGTTGATGAGAATATTGCTGGGCTTGATGTCGCGGTGGATGATGCCTTCGCGATGCGCAGTGGAAAGGGCGCTTGCTAGATTGATGCCGACGGTGAGCATCTGGTCTGCGTTGAGACGGTTGGATTCCAGGAAGGTCTTGTAATTGCCTCCCGGAGCGTATTCGAACACGGTGTAGCCGTTGCCTGTGGCGGTGACGCCGCTTTCGTACACCGAAAGAATGTAAGGGTGTGATGAGATTTTGCCCATGAAGTTCGCTTCGGAACGGAATCTTGCCGCCGCGCGCGGGTCGAGCATTTCCTTGCTGACTTTGATGGCCACCTGACGGCTGGGGGAAAGCTGCTGATACAAGTACACGTTCGCTTCGGAGCCGGACCCCAACTTCTGGGCGAATGTGTACCCAGGGATTTGAGGGGGAATGCTATCCATGGCTTCCATATGCTCTCTTTCCTCGTAATGCGTATGCTTTTCACTGCCTTCTCTGAAGGCCATGCTATCCGAAGACCAACCCGGAAACCTACCAGTAAGGGGTCGAATATCCGTATGCGAAGACGGGCATCCGAGGTGTTCCCATATCCCGCCCTTTCGCGGCCACCGAGCCTTCCAGCATGAGTTTCCTCCATTGCCGGATTTGTCAGGTAAGGGAGGGCGAGACTAGTAGTGTTGGGAGGCATGATGGATTTGGAAGATCTTGCTCACGTCACGTTGGTTGCGGGAGCGCCGCGCAGTGGAAAAACCGAGTTTGCGTTGGACATGCTGATCGCCGCGATGAAGCGGTATGGTGATGCGAATGCCGTGATGACGGTGTCCGGCAGACAGATCGCCGACATGTTGGGCGATCGCGCGATCCGTGAATTGTCGGCGGTTTCGCAGGCTCGACCGGTCACCACATTGTCGGCCGTCGCATTCCGCCTGCTGACGGCCGCAAGATCCGCACAGGGCAAACCGTTGCCGAAACTGTTGAACGGCGCCGAACAGGATGTGATCATCCGCAAGGTGCTTGCATCGCATGTGGAACATAGGCAGCATGGCGACGAGTGCGCCACCTGCGATCTGCTGCGTGTCTATTTCGCTGTTTCCGAATGGTCCGGACTGGTGGCCGACGATTCCACCGACGCATTCGCCAACCAATTGCGAGACATGCTTGCGCGCATGAACGAGATCGGTGCGAAACCGGAGCTTGAAAACATGCTCATCGCCCGCGCGGCCAGCAGGAATGGCGAGCTTGACGCGCGTCGCGAACGCCTGCGCACCCAATGGCGTCTCGCCTTCGCGCTGCGGGAGGAATACAATGCGGCGATTCGTGCAGCCTATTCCGGCGAATACCGTCTTGATGCGTCGCAACTGATGATCGACGCCACCGAGGCCGTGTCTGACATACGGGATGCCGATATTCCAAACATGCTGATCGTCGACGATTTCCAGGATGCGACGTTGGCTGGCTTCGCCCTGCTTGAGGCCTTGCATAATCGCGGGACGCGCCTGCTGTTGGTGGGCAATCCCGACGAAGCCGTGCAGACGTTCCGCGGATCGTATCCGGAATATCTGTTCAACGAGGCGCAGTCGCGCATGGGAGCGCGATTGGAGCGCATCGAAAACCTGTATACCGCATGCGAAAATGATGGCGCGCAAACCATTCGAAACGCGTCGAACAGGCAAAACGTGCATGACGACTATCGCACGCTTGTCGCGACCCGCGTAAGCCTGTCGATCGCAAGCACGGAACCGACTGACGTGCCCCTGCCGGAGCGCCCAGGCAAAATGCGGAACATACCGGGGGCGATGCCTATCGAAGCATTGCCGTCCGGCAATACGGATGCTTGCGTCACGCCTGCCGACGGCAGTGTGGAAACGGCCCTGTACCGTTCCTCGTCCGAAGAGCTCGATGACGTGGTGTGGAAAATCAAAACCGAGCATTTGCAACGTTCCCGCGAATGGAACGACATGGCTGTGATCACGCATGACAATGCCACCGTACGCGCGTTCGGCGAACGGCTGCGTGCTGACGGCGTTCCCGTGCGCTATTCAAGCGTGACACGGCCGTTGAAGGACGAACCGTTCGTGCAAGGCCTGTTCGCGCTGATTGAATTGGCGGAATTGAAAAGGCGGACAATCGCGGCTTCGGGTATGGACCCGCAGGCGGCCGGATCCTATATTCGTTCACGTGTGGCGTCGATCATGGCATCCCCGCTGATTACGGTCGGCGGCGACAGGCAGCATGAAGGGCGCCCGGCCCGTCTCGCGTCCGTGGAATCCGCGATGCATGCGTTGGCTTCGCTCGCTGAGATTGTGGGCGATGATGAGATTCGCGCGCAGGATTCTGCGAACATGGCGAAGACGGACGTCGAACAGCAGTCGTCGCTGCTGCGTTTGATGGCGGATTGGCATGAATACATGGCGAAATGCCATGCGATTTCCGACGAAGGTCAACATGATGGTGGGCATGATGGAGACCAGGATGATCCCGTGTTCGATATGGACGCTTTATACGTGCTTCTTTTGGAAGGAAACACCGATCGTGTGATCGACACGATCGCCTCCGTGACGGGCTCGGATCCACAGGTCAAGGCTTTCGTATCATTGTGGAAAGTGCTTGACAAAACGTGCGAGGCAGAACACAAGCTGGTTTTGCGTGAACCGCAATACGTGTTGGATTGCGCATGGCGTGCCTGCGGAAAAGCGGAAATCTGGCAGCGCGTAGCCTTGGAGCATTCGGCGGCCGGCCGTGCCGCGAACGACCGACTTGATGCGGCGATGCGCTTGTTCAACTACGCTTCCGGCGGCGAATCAAGCGGCGAGTTCGCCGCACGCACCATTGAAGCGTTCATGGAACAGGTGCGCTCGCTGACTATCGAGGCGGATTCGTTGGCTCACACCGCGCCCATCGACCAGGCAGTGACGCTGACCACGCCCGCAGGTGCGGCGGGAAGGCATTGGAACTTGGTGTTTCTGCCATCCTTGCAGCAAGGGCAATGGCCGAATCTTACGCCACGCAACACATTGTTCGGCGGTGAGGAACTCGCCGATGTGATGTTGCATGGCGAACTGTCCGATACCGTCACCACTTCGGCGGGCAAGCGGGATGCGCAATTGGCTGCCGTGCTCGCATCCGAGCAGAAAAGCTTCCTGGTGGCGTTGACCCGTGCCGATGAGTGCGCGGTGATGAGCGCCGTGCTGAACGACGACCACGTGCCATCTGATTTTCTGTACGGATATGTGCCGGAATGGTTTGACCGCGATAGAGACGCCGATATGGAACGGCGTGAATATGCGGCGATCGGCAGTCAGGGCGATTATGCGGGACTTGAATCCGATCCCCGTGGTTTGATCGCGGCCGCGCGAAGCGTGCTTGCGATGGAACCGTCGAACAGCCCGAAAGCCCGTGACGCCGCTGAAACATTGGCATTGCTGGCCTCTCGAGGCATTAGGGCGGCTGATCCCGATTGTTGGCCGTTCGTGGAGGAGCCTGTTTCACTCGCTGAACGGGAAACGATTCAAGATGGCAAGACACGGCAATCCGACGTGGTGACCCTGTCTCCGTCCGCGGTGGACAATCTGTGGGCGTGCCCGGTGTGCTGGATGCTTGACAACCGTTTCTCCGGCCCGCGCATGGGCAGCGTCGCCACGAATTTCGGCTCGCTGATCCACACGGTGGCGCAGAAGGCCACCGAAGCCGGACTTGACATGCCGGAACAGCACACCGCCATCAGCGATATGGACAACATCGACGCGATCACCGAGCAAATGTATGCCGAATATGAGCGTCTACGCGGCGATCTGAACGGCATCACCGATCCCGCGCAACGATATCAGGCATTGAAAAAAGATGAACAGGCGAAGGATGCGTTGCGTAACATCGCCACGTATTTCGTTCAATCGAATCATGGTGATTATCCAATTAAAAACAATGATGCGTTCAGCGTTGGAAAACTCACGAAAGCAGAACCTGAACTGAAATTCACCGCAAAATTCGATTTCGACGATATTCTCGCAGCCTACAATGCGATGGACGGCATTCATGCGATTTCACGAAACGAATTGATCGCCATTATGGGAACGTTGGTCGGAGGATGGCCTCAAACAGGCATGAGCGAACATCTCACCGTGCGCTTGACCGGCAGAATCGACCGTGTGGAACGTCGTGATATGGCGGACGGCACGCAGCAAGTGCGTCTGATCGACTACAAAACCGGTGCAAGTCCGAACGGCGAAGGCCTGTTCAATGATCTGCAGCTCGTCTGCTACCAGCTGGGACTCGTGTTCCCCGAAGGAAGCGGTCTGCATGGGGCACAGGCGGTGGCTGCTGCGCCGAACATCACGCAAAGCGCGCTGTTCCACGTAACGAAGCATGCATTCCCGGCACCATATGGCAACACCGCCGCCGAATCGCATATGCAGCAGGCGTTGTTCGCGAACGGAAGCCTAAATACGGGCGCATTCGTGCCGCGCTACTACATCAAAAAACTTGACAAGGATTTCCAAGACGGACTCGACGAGATGCTTCCACCGATGGAAGTGAGCGACGAGCATTGGAGTGAATTCGTCGGCTTGCGAAACACCATGGCGGTATGGTCTCTCACCATGATCGCCAGGGTCTTCTACGCGGCCGCAGCCAGCAGGGCAAACGAAATCACGGCAAGGCCAACATCGGAACATATGAAATATTGCAGGAACACTGCGGTCTGCCCGGCCTGCGCGGGCGAACAGAACACCGTATTCGAAAGGAGAACGGCATGAGCGGAACCATGAAATTCACCGACAGTCCGGAGCAGGCCGCCGTTATCCAAGCGCCCTCCTATGAGGATGTGGTGGTGGTCGCCGGTGCCGGATCGGGCAAAACCTACACAATGACCAGGCGAATCATCACACTGATCGAACAAGGCGTGAGCCCCGAAAAAATCCTCGGACTGACTTTCACGCGCAAAGCGGCTTCGGAACTGCTGTCGCGCGTGTCCGCGGCCGTGAGCCGCAACCAGCGTGAACGTGGGCTGAAATCGGCGAATATGACGTTCCTCAAACCGGAAGTCTCCACGTACGACGCTTTCTTCCAATCCATTGTGCGTCAATACGGACTGCTTGTCGGCTTCGACCAAAACACGCAGCCATTGAGCGAGGCCGGAGCCATGCAGCTCATCCACACCGTGCTCGACAAGCATATGATCGATCTCATGGCATTCGACGGCGATCTGAAATCGTTCAACACCATAGCGGGCAACGTATTCGCCCTGTCTAACGCCATTTCCGGAGCTATGATCGGCAGCGGCTGCACCAGCTTCGACGAGGCGGTGCAACGTGTGCGCGACTGGGATGAAGCGTTCATCAGACAGGTTGATAAGGCGCTTGACGGCGAAACCGTGCCAACTGAGCAGCCGAAATCCCCAAAACCGCCGAAACGGCTGAAAAAGGATTCCGATGCGGATTACGAAAAGAAACTGGAGAAATATCGCGAACTCGGGCACAGCATGTGCGTATACAACAGTACGCAACTCGCATCCGTCGCCAAGCAGCGCAATCTGCTGCTTGACCTCGTGCTTGATTATCATGCCGAAAAACGCGCCTGCAATATGGCGGAATTCAGCGATTTCACCATCGCGGCATTCCAACTGGTCTCCCGATTCCCATCCATCGGTGCAACGTACCGCAAACGCTACTCGCATGTGCTTCTCGACGAATACCAAGACACCTCCACCACGCAGGCCGCACTGCTGAGTGCGCTGTTCCACGCTGACGATACGCATCGCAGCGCGGTCAACGCGGTCGGCGACCCCTTCCAATCGATCTACGCATGGCGAGGCGCAAGCCCGGGCGCATTCCGCATGCTGCAACACGATTTCGGCATGGATGCCACCAGAAAACCGTTCGCATTGACGGTGACACGGCGCAATTCGCGCATGGTGCTCGAAGCGGCGAACAATCTCACCAAACCGTTGCGACTGCCAGCCAGACGCCTCAGCAGCTCGCTGATGCGCGAAGTCGACGTGCCTGCGCTCTCCAACATCGAAGAAGCCCCCGAAGGCACGATTGGCGTGCTCGGATTCGCCACATTCGGCCAAGAAGTCGACGCGGTCGTGCGCTTCGCCAAACATGCGATCGCCCTGCATACGCCCTCTGCGCGTGACCTCGACCATGGCGCGAAAGACAATCGCCCGCATGTGGCGGTGCTGTTCCGATCCAAAGGAACCATGTCGAAATACGCGGAAGCGCTCGAGCAGGCCGGGCTGACCACGCTGGTCGTGGGGCAGGCGGCCCTGCTGGAACGTCCGGAAGTGCAGGACGTGTTCGCCCTGCTGCACGCGGTCAGCGACCATACCGACAGTGCGGCGCTTATGCGACTGCTGGCGACGCCACGATTCGCCGTTGAAGCCGACGATCTGCAGGCGCTTGCGGACACGGCGGAGAGGGTGAATACGGTGTACCGGTATCGTGCGCTCGTATCGGCGGGAATTGTTCCGGCGCAGACCGCAAAAGCTGGGAATTCCGGTGATCCTATAAATTCCGGTGATTCCAGGAAAACCAGTAATTCCGAAAATAGCGAAACGATTTCCGATTCTGGTTTGTCGAATGCTGAAATCCGATCCATTGTGCGCGAGTATCGCGACCAAGTGCCGAATGCTGTTTTTCTGGTGGATCTCATGCTGCGAGACGATTTTGAACAACTCATCGATGGCAGGTTGAGCCGCAGGGGAGTGCAGGCGGTGCTTCGTGCCGCGGATACGCTCCGCCAAGTGCAGCGCGTGCTCGGCCACCCGCTGCCGGAAGTGGTGCGCGAAGCTATTACGGCGTTGAATCTTGACATCGACATGCTGTTGGCTCGGCATATGCGTGCCAATCATGCCGAGGGCATGCTTGACGCCTCCCACGTGGCGCTCGCCAAGTCGCCGATCGACGCTGTGATGAAACTCGTCGACACGTACATGCAGGAGATCGCATCGCAAGGCTTGCCGAGCCTGCGTGCGTTCATCTCATGGGTGGATTCGCTGCGCGACGCTTCCGAAGAGAACGCGGTGGCCCCCGATGTGCCCGTCGACGTGGTGTTGATGACCGTGCACCAGTCGAAGGGGCTTGAATGGGATGCCGTGGCCGTGGTCGGCATGACCGATGGTGGATTTCCCAGTAACAAGGGCGACAACCTGAGCGTTGTCGTTGACGAAACGCATCTCAATGGTTTCCAAGATGGCGTATGGACGCCGCCTGAATACCATGAAAACGCCAAAACATGGCTGACGAATCCTGCCGCGGTGCCTGTTCCTGTGCGCGTGGATGCGGATATTCTGCCGCGATTCCCCCATGACGCGCTCGTCGGCTGGAATCCATTGGAGGCCTTGGAAGCGTTGGAAGATGCGGAAATCATCGATGATGAAGTGTTCGGCACTCTGCGCACCATGAATGTTGACGATATGGAAGGCGTCGATCCGGACGGACTGTATTTGACGCAGAGCGAGGAATATGGCCGCCGCTTGCATGCCGACGAGCGTCGTCTCGCATACGTGGCGTTGACCCGCGCCCGCCATGAGGCGCTGCTCACCTATAGCGAAACGAATGTGGAAAGCCGTGATCCGCGTGCCGTGGGTGAGCGTAAACAAGTGGCCAAACCGTCGAATTTCTGGCAGGAAGTGTATGACTCCATGCTCAATATCGTTTCCAGAGTGAATGAACCGAGCAATCTGGGCGATAACGTGGAAGTTGAGGATGGTGCGGATGCCGTTTTTTCTGGAGATGGTATTTCCGGGAATAATGCTTCCGAAAATGGCATTTCCAGCTTGCATTCGATTGGCGCGCCATTGCCAAGCGGATATTTCGTGGGCGAGCATGCCTGCGATTTCGAGGATGCGGTGGTCGGTGACGCCTGGAACGCACCGCTTGAGCCTCTGGAAGGCGAGCGATTCCTGCCATGGCCGTGCGCTTTGACTGAAGAGACTTGCGAAATGTTGCGTTCGTCCGCCAATCAGGTGCGTGATGCGA
>ERZ894244.34-NODE-34-length-128416-cov-14.740100_pt1 | contig 128416 bp, 114 predicted proteins | sample MGYA00380299_ERZ894244 | MGnify/ENA primary metagenome ERZ894244 (study PRJEB32331, sample SAMN06328444) | human gut metagenome | biome: human gut microbiome; feature: stool | host: Homo sapiens | collected 2014-06-26 ... | reverse complement strand
TTTTTCTTTCTGCCTATATCAAGGTGTGCATAAGTGTTAGCAGTAGTTTGTATGTCTGCGTGTCCGAGCCATTCCTGTATATCTTTTAATGTGTAACCTTGTGCGTTTAATAAGCTTGCACAACTATGTCGCAAATCGTGAAAGCGTATTTTCTTTAAGTTGTATTTTTTGAGCGTTTTAGCAAATTTACTTGTTATGTAGTCGGGATTATACGGTTGCCCATTATCCCATTTAAAAACATAATCGTTTTGTATATATTCCCTGCCGAAAAGTGACTTGTTTTCCTTTTCTTGATTTTTTAACAATACAAGCAGATTAACAATATCATCACTCAAAGGAAATGTGCGATAACTCGCTTCTGTTTTAGTTTTGTCTTTTGCGACAATAGTATTTGCTCTTGTAACCGTGCTCTTAACTGTAAGTGTTTTAGCTTCAATATCAATACTTTTCCACTTAATACCTAAAACCTCGCTCCTGCGAAGTCCAAAGGTCACAGTAAATAAATACAGCGGATATAATTGCTCATTTTTTACTGCCTTTAAAAACTCGTTAATTTCTTCAAGATTATAAAACTCATAATCATAACGAACTTTTTTAGGTAATGTAATATTGGTACACGGGCTTTTATCAAGCAAACCATTAACACAAGCTAAATTCAAAGCCTGATATATTACATTTTTATGATTACGCAGAGTTTTAGGCGATAAACCGCCCTTACCGTCTAATCTTCCCTTTTTAGCCTTATAATTAAAATAATTTTGTAAAACTTGTCTGTCAATATCAACAAGCTTGATTTTATTCGATTTAAAATAAGGTATAACGTGATTTTCAGCATCATTTTTATAATGCTGATATGTAACAGTATCTACTTTCAATTCTGCTTCTTTGAGCCATTCAACGATATAATCGGCAAATAAAATTGTACTAATAAATTTTTCGTTTTTTGAAGCATTAAGATTTTTTTCAAAATCACAAAGAACATTTCTTAAAAACTTACTAGCTTCTTTTTTACTACCGTCTTTTCCGATATTTGTATTTATCCATTTTTGTTTTCTTTTACCATTTTCGGTAAAATTAATCACTGCAAAATACTTACCGTGTTTAAATTGTAGGCTTCCTGTCATAATAAACTCCTTTCAAACGGACAGATATATTAGCCGATACAGTAATTAAGCTGAATATATATAATTAATCAAATAGGATTTTGGTATAAGATACTTTTTTCCTATCTTTTTACTTTTAAGTTTGTTTGATGAAAGCAAAGAATAAACGGCATTTTTGCCAATTCCTAAAGCTTTCATCACATCACAAGGCTTTAAAACCTCAGGGAATTCATCAAACATAAAATATCACTCCTTTCTTAAATTTCAATAATATCATCATACTTGCAAACTTCCTTTTTCATTTCGATTACTTCATCAATTCGTCTACGGAACGCTTGCCAAGTTTCATTTTCAAATTTTTGTGTTTCAATATATTGTTTTTCTAGTGGTATATTAGTAATTATATAAACTATATCGTATTGAGCAATTTTATCTTGATACCTGCAAGGCAATTCAACAGGGTAAATATCAAGATAAGAAAGCATATCTTTTATATCAATACTGCTTCTAAATTCTTCAAATACAATAACCTTTTGACCTTTATAACCGTCAAATGGATTTTTATAATTTGTGACTCTATAAACATTTTTAAAGCCGTATTTATTCATTACATAACTTGTTTTTCCACAACCTGCTTTGCCCCAAATATAAAAAACTTGAATAAATCGTAGTTTTTCTTCGAATTTTTTTGAATTTATAATCTCTCTAGCTTTATTAATTTTATCAATCCTAGTATAAGCTTTTGGGAATATTTCCAAAATTTCAAAATTTGACTTACCCTCTTTAACAAGCTGATAAATTTCTTCATCAATTGAAGAATTGCTGGCACGGTCAGGTGGCAATATTCCGTATTCTTCAAATGTATCTGCTAAATTTGTTTCAGCCTTGTTTTGATACTTTTCACCGATTTTACGAATATAATCATAATTTTCTTGATTAGAGCCAAGCACCTTTTCAATATGTGCACCATAAAAACGACTTTTAACAGTATCAAACATAACGGCATTTCTACAAATAAAAAATATATGCGTGTGATACGTGCCTTGTTCTCCTATTTCGTCACACATACAGTAATAGACAAGACCTTTAAAATCATCAAAAACAGCCTTGATTTTATCGTGGGTATAACCATTGTCAATCGGATTATTAATTGTTAATTGATATTTGCGTGAAGCTGACTTTCGAGCCATTACATAACCCTCCTTTCTTAAAAAATTCAAAAACACCGTACACATCAAATGCAAGAGGTAATACTAAGCTCTTGCATTTTTAGTAAAAGCAACGTTTTGTAGTGACTACATAATACATCACACTACGAGCATTTGTCAATGAACAAATTGTAGACTCGACGTTTTGTATTGATTTTTTGTTTAAAACAATGTATAATCCTAATTAGCGAAACAATCAAAACAGCAGTACGTCTGAATTGAAACAGAATTATTACTATATCATTTCAGCGAATTTTAAAACACAAGACTTCCGACGTACCCCGCCGTAAAACTCGCTTCGCACGGCTCGCTCATACAGTACGGCACCCCTAGACGCTAGGGGCAAGCCAATTAGAGCAGCAAAATTGTTACAACAGCATATTTTTTCATTTTTACGTATAGGAGAGAGGCACATAATGGGAAAAGAACTAAACTTGAAAGAATTTAACGCTTACAACAACACTTTTGATATATCCGAAAGAAAAGAACTAATTGCCGAAGCACTTGTAGAAGCTAGGGAAATGTATGGCTTAAAGCAAGCTGAAGTTGCCAAATATTTGGGCATTAAAGCAGGAACATACAGCACATACGAAAACGGAACTAGAGAAGCACCCGCAGAAATTATAGTAAGATTATCAATTCTATATGATATACCGACAGACGTATTGTTAGAGCGTGACAGATTTAGCAAAGAAACATATTTAGCCGGAAAGCAATTTGATATATTTAACGAGCAATTAGATGAGATTAAGAAAATTGCAACAGACAAAGACAATCAACTAAACCCTGAATTTAAAGACTTTTTAAATCAACTAACAAGTGCTTTTGACAAAGTGGGAAACGCATTAGAGGATTTCAACGATAAAGCAAAAAAGGAATAAATAATAAAGCACCATTTGTTTTGCTTGCTCAGCGCAAGCGAAAAACAAAATGGTGCATTTTTATTATTAACTGTATCGGCTAATTGTCTAACCATTGTCTAACACTTTTATAATTTTAATTTTATATTTTGTAATTGTTAATTTGTGTAATACACTCTAAAACGTTGATTTTACGCAGATTACAAGGAATTATATAATATCGATTAACATTAGTTAAAAAATATAATCATCTTCTCATAACCCGAAGGTCGTAAGTTCGAGTCTTACTCCCGCAACCATTGATATAGAGCCAAATCTTAATTGATTTGGCTCTTATTTTTTGCTACTGTCTAACGGATTGTCTAACACTTTTCAAATTTTTATTTTTCAATAACACTTGAAAGGCAATTTGTAATATTTTTCTTTCTGCCTATATCAAGGTGTGCATAAGTGTTAGCAGTAGTTTGTATGTATAATCTCCTATATTTCATAAAATTTCACGCGCTCAGTTAATTATAAAGCTTATTTATATAACTAATTAAACATATTTGACTGTTAAAAATGATTATGATATACTAATATTGTTATAATATATAATTAGATATTGATTGGAGAATATAACATGAAAAAAGCCATAAAATTTATAGCGTTTATCTGCATTTTTACATTTGTGTTTGTCGGATGCACTCAACAAAGTACAAACCAAACAACCAAATCAACTACTCAAGAAAGTACAACCATTCCAACATCAATTGAAATGACACAACAAGAAATCATAAAAATGTCAAATTATATGAACGACGGCAAATTTGAATTATCTGGTTCTTGGATATATGGAATGTCATTTAATGACAAAGGAAATGGTGTTTTATCAAAAACAAAAATTGACGAACTAAGTGAAATGCAAATCATCAGTTCGTATCATGCTACATATATCAATATTAATAATGGTTGGATATATTTTTTAGCATCTAATTATGATACTGATAAAGAAACTATTTGTAAAACAAGATTATCTGGAAAAGATAAGAAAACATTAGTAAAAACAAATTCTAATAATGAAAATATAGATTGTATGTTCATCTATAATGATAAAATATATTATAGTATTAATAACGAAAGCAAAAAAACATAACCGGAGCATTATATCGCTGTGATTTAGATGGCAAAAACAAAACAAAAATACTAAACAAAGCAGTCTTTTACCCTTATATAATTCAAGATAAGCTTTACTATCAAGATGATAATGACTATTGCAAAATTCACGTTTGTGATTTAGATGGCAAAAATGACACAGTCTTTATCAATGAATGGGTTTATCAATATATTTGTACTGGCGATAATTTTTACTATATAACCTACGAAAATAAAAATCTTTCTGACAAAGAAATAAGAAAAAACTCAGACAATGATAAAGATTATAAAAGAATAATAAAAAAATGTGATATATATGGAAAAAATAATAAAACAATTATTGATTTTACTAATTGTTATTTATTCTCTATGAATAAGAATACACTCATATATATAGACAGAAATGACACATTCAGGGCTTATACTTACAATCTAAAAACAAACAGTGTTGACTTATTATCCCAAAACGATTACATATCTGATATTATATTTTTAAACGAATCAAAGGTTTGCTATTTAGATAACGCTAAAGATTATGATTATGTAGAAAATATAATGATATGTAATATTGATGGAACAAATGAACAAATATTAGTAGATTAATGTATATTTTTTATTAGAACTCTTATAATAGATATAAATTTTAACATTATGAAAGGAAAATCACAGTATGAACGACAATATAAATCAATCACAAAGCATAGCTGTTTCTTTAGAACGCTTTTTAATTAATACAGGTTATGCATCTATAGGAGATGCAGATGAAATCCGAAATAACCCATTTAACTTTTTTGACAAAGTACTTTCAATTTATGAAAAGCAATCCGAAGAAAAAAATCAACTTGCAGCAGATTTTTGGAAAAAATATTCTTGTTACAAAGACAAAAGGTTAGATGATATAGGAGAAGAAATTTCAAACCAAATGTTAAATGATTTCAAAAGCTTGTTCAGAAATGATTGAACGGTCACATTTTTGGACAGGTGGTCACATTGTATCAAATAAGCTGTACAAAGACATTGATATAGAGCCAAATCTCAATTGATTTGGCTCTTATTTTTTGCTACTGTCTAACGGATTGTCTAACACTTTTCAAATTTTTATTTTTCAATAACACTTGAAAGGCAATTGAAATATTTTGATTTATGATTAAAATACAATTTAAAACAAACTTTATGGTTTAAATTTTTTAAGGGATAGATTTCGCTAAGAAATCTATCCCTTAAAATGTAGCTTTTATCAATTAGGTGTATAGAGATTTGCATAAGGACGTGATGTTGCCGCAACGAGCTTTTTAAAAGGCTTTTGCATAATTTCATTATAATCCTTGTTAAAATACTTGCAATATTTTTTAATATATTCGTCAAGTTCTTTTTTATCATCATCATCAAGAGCCTGAACCTTAATATTCTGAGAAATATTTTCTTTAGGAAATGTTCCACGGACAAAGATTTTGCCGCCGTGCATACCGGATGCGCAATGAGTACCGAAAAGCTTTTCTCCCCTTTTCATATCAAGGCCCAACAATACGATAGTGCCGCCCGCCATATATTCGCCGAGAAACGAGCCGGCATTTTTACCGATAACAAGAACAGGGCGCATTTGCCTAAATTCTTTCATATGAATACCGCCACGGCAAGCAACGTTATCACGAATATAAATTTGGCCGTCACGCATACCGTAGCCCATAGCGTCACCGGAGTGACCGTGGACAACAATTTCGCCGCCGCCCATTGTATTGCCGACTGCGTCCTGACAATTTCCGAAAACAACAACCCTGCCGCCGTTTAAATAGCAAGCCATATCGTTGCCCGGAGTGCCGTAAACCTCAATTGTTTTACCCTCATCAAGAGCACAACCGATATAACGCTGACCGTTGACATCTTTTACAGTAACCTTATTTTGCTTTTCAAGTTGCTTTTCAATTTCCTTATTTACTGCTTCATATCGAGTAAGTCCTGCTTCGATAATCATAACAAAATGCCTCCTCTCAGCTTTTGAATTCTTGTATCCTTATCAAACAAAAATATTGACGGTGTTTCCATAATATCGCCTTCAAGAGTAGAAAGGTCAACCTTATTTGAAATAAGATTTGTATAAATACCTGCATTTTCGCTTGAATTGATAAGAACAAAGCCTACAAGCCTGTCACCCTCAAATACAAGCCTTTTATATACATCGCCGTCAGATTTAATTTTATCAAAATATTGCTCACCTTGAGCATTGATAAGACCGCAGGTGCAAATACGAAGGCCGAAAAAGTCAATAGCGTTTACAGAATAAGTACCGTCTACCGTATTGCTTTCACTTGCCATTTGATAGCCGGCAACTCTGCCCTGCTGCACTGCGTTAGGCCAAAGAGCAATAATTTTTTTTGAGCCGTCAAGCATATCAACAGATACGGTACAGTCACCTGCCGCATAGATATCCTTATCGCTCGTTTGCATAGTGTGAATATCGGTAATAATGCCCCTGTTCACCTCAAGCCCTGCGCTTTCGGCAAGTTCGCACTGAGGTCTTACGCCGACTGCGAGAACAAGCAAATCGCATTTTAATGTTTTGCCGTCTTTAAGAGTTACACCTGTAATATACTTACCCTTTGATTGAGCCTTAACAACAGTATTTTCCAAATGAAATTTAATGCCGTTATTTTCCAAATGCTTTTTAACTTGACGTGCAGAAGTTTTATCAAGAATTGACGGTAAAACTCTCGGTGCAAGTTCAACAACATCTACGCTTTTGCATATTTTAACAAGACCTTCGGCAGCTTTCATACCGATAAGACCTGCACCGATTACAACAGCTTTTGTGTTTTCATTTGCAAGAGACTTAAGTTCCTTTGCAGAAGCTAAATCAAGAAATGTAACCGCATTTTCCTTGCCCTCAACATTTTCCATAGGAGGCACGAACGGCTTTGAGCCTGTTGCGAGGCAAAGTTTATCATAAGGATATGATTTTTTGCCGACCTTAACAGTTTTATTTTTTCTGTCAATAGAGGTTACCTTAGCATTTGTAATAACATTTATATTATTTGTTTTATAAAAAGACGGCTTACGAAGAGCCATATCGTTTTCCTTAACCTTTCCCTTAAGAAAATAGCTGATAGAAGGGCGTGAATACGGGAAATAAGCCTCCTCTGTAAGCATTGTGATATTACCCTTGGCATCGGCTTTTCTGACAGCCTCAGCAGTAGCAAGACCTGCGGCGCAAGCGCCTACAATAACATAATTCATTATTTAGCACCTCCTACCTCAAGCCAGAGCAAAGCATTATTAGGGCAGTTTTTAACACAAGCCGGTTCTTCGCCCTGACAAAGGTCACACTTATATGCAATATTACCCTGCTTAATACAACCGATTGGGCAAACTGCAAGGCAAGTCATACAGCCTATGCACTTATCCTCGTTAACAGATACAATGCCTGTTTTTTTATCCTTAGTCATTGCGCCTGTAATGCAAGCCTTAACACATGCTGGGTCATCACAATGGCGGCAATTGACTGCAACGGAAGCGACCTTATCGCCGAAAACAGAAATTCTGCTTACAGGTTCAGGATTTTCCGATTTATATGCTTTAACTACGTCTTTAGATTTTGAATGAGCTGTTTTGCAATAAACCTCGCAAAGGCGGCAGTTTATGCAAAGTTCTTCTCGTGCGAAAACTTTTTTCATATCTATGCCCTCCTTATTCGCCGGCATGCTTAATACCGAGTATTTCAAGTTCTTTATCACTAAGACCGATACCACGAAGCATAAGTCTGTTACCACGAAGCGAGTCGATAGAGTTGATACCCATACCGCCCATAATTTCTTTAATTTCGTGATTCCAAGCGTTTATTAAATTGATTACTCGTTTATGTGCGATTTCAGGATTAAGACGACGTGTAAGGTCAGGACGCTGAGTAGCAATACCCCAATTACACTTACCGGTATTACATGTTTGGCACATATGGCAGCCCATTGCAATAAGGGGAGCAGAAGCAACATAGCAAGCATCTGCACCGAGAGCAATTGCTTTAACAATATCGGATGAACAACGGAAAGAACCTGCGGCAACAAGAGAAACAGTTGAACGAATACCCTCGTCACGAAGCCTTTGATCCGCTGCTGCAAGTGCAAGTTCAATAGGAATACCTACATTATCTCTTATTCTTGTAGGTGCGGCACCCGTACCGCCTCTAAAACCGTCAATTACAACAATATCCGCACCTGCTCTTGCAACACCGGATGCAATTGCGGCAACATTATGTACTGCGGCAATTTTAACGGAAACAGGCTTTTTATTATGAGTTGCCTGCTTAAGCGACCAAATAAGCTGGCGCAAGTCCTCAATAGAATAAATATCGTGGTGAGGAGCAGGAGAAATAGCATCAGATCCCTCAGGAATCATACGTGCATTTGACACCTCTACATTAACTTTTTCACCGGGGAGGTGACCACCGATACCCGGCTTAGCACCTTGACCGATTTTGATTTCAATAAATTTAGAATTATTAAGATAATCCTTATGAACGCCAAAACGACCGGAAGCGACCTGAACAACTGCATAATCGCCAAAAGAACGCAAATCAGGATGAAGTCCGCCTTCACCTGTATTAAAAAGTGTTCCAAGCTCAACAGCCGCCATTGCAAGCGATTTTTGAGCATTAAGAGAGATTGAGCCAAAACTCATAGCAGAAAACATTATAGGTGTTTCAAGCATAACCTGAGGCGGCATTTTAGTAATTGATTTACCCTTTCTTTCAACCTCAAGCTTATTAGGCTTACGGCCTAAAATAGTACGAATTTCCATAGGCTCACGAAGCGGGTCGATAGACGGGTTGGTTACTTGTGATGCATTAAGCAAGATTTTATCCCAATAAATAGGATAAGGCTTAGGGTTACCCATTGCCGAAAGAAGAACAGAGCCTGTATCTGCCTGACGGCAAATTTCTTGCTGATAGGTAGGAGTCCAGTTTGCATTATCACGATAATCGCAAACATATTTTTCTATGCGAAGCGCACCTGTAGGACAAAGGTCAACACACCTGTGACACGCAACGCAATTTTTTGAATTAACCAATACGGTTTTGCCGTCCTCATCAAAATAGTGACATTCGTTTGAGCACTGACGAACACAACAGCCGCAGTTAATACATAATTCTTTATCACGAATGACAGTAAATTTACGTGGAATATAATTAATCATCAGTCCTCAACCTCCTCATCATCAATTTCAAGCGGAATAAATACAGGCTCGGCACCTGAAACAGACCATACCTTTTCAGGGTCAGGGCAAATAATTCTGATAGCCGATTCCTCAGAAGCAAAATATGCCCTATTGCCCTTTGTTGCCGCAGTAAGCGAACGAAGCTTAAGCCTATCATTAATAGCAAGAAGCCCTTTATTAGAACCGAGAATTACGGAAAAAGGACCGTTTACGAGAGCACCGTTATAAATTGAACGAAGATTTGTGAAATATTCCTTTCTGTCATCGTCCATTTTATCTATCTCCTCCCATTCAGGCGCTGTAAGAACATCAGCGGCAACCTCGATAGGAAGATTATGGTGGCGCAAAAGGTGGTCAAAAAGATAAGTGATAACTTCGGTATCTGTCTGCATTGTGCAAATATAGCCAAACTGCTCAATATATCTACGGTTAGTGTCATAAGAAGAAATTTCGCCGTTATGAACGATTGACCAGTCAAGAATATTAAACGGATGAGCACCGCCCCACCAGCCGGGGGTGTTGGTTGGAAATCTGCCGTGAGCAGTCCAAATATACGCCTCATATTGGTCAAGCATATAAAACTCGCCGACATCTTCAGGATATCCTACCGCTTTAAAACAGCCCATATTTTTACCACTTGAAAAAATATATGCGCCGTCAATAGCGTTGTTAACCTTGGTTACGCACTGAGCAACATATTCAAGTTCATCCTGACGTGCATCCTTCATACGAACACGGTTAGCCTTGCCGAAATATCTCCAAATATCAGGTCCTTTTTCAATACTCGGTACCTGACGGGTAGGTATTCTTTCAGCAACATCAATATTGAAATGCCTAAAAAGAAAATCCTCACATTGTTTTTTTGCTTCGTTAGAATCATAGAAAACGTGAATTGCGTATTCGTCTTTGTGTTCAGGGTAAATGCCGTAAGCCGCAAAGCCGCCGCCGAGGCCGTTAGACCTGTCATGCATAAGAGCGATAGATTTAATAATTTCCGAACCGTTGATACGATTGCCTTTTCTGTCGATTATTGCAGCAATGGCACAGCCTGACGGAATCCTGATTTCTCCCTCTTTCAACATAATATCCTCTCCTTAAGTTAAATAGAAATGATAATATAAAATTTATGAACATTATGTTCATTAAATATCACCGTTAAATTAATTTTACAATAAATAATGTACTGTAGTCAATTATACAAATTACAAAATTAAAGCAATTTTTCGCTTTATTTATGTATAATATCACAGTATTTGTTAACATTGTTGTATACTTATGCGTATTCTAATGAATACCATATTATATTTATGCAATAGGAAAAGCAGGACTGCAATTGCAATCCTGCTTTTCCTTAGGTAGAAAATAACAAATACAAATATTTGTGAAAGATTAAATTAAACAAGTATTAAACATCATCTTCGCCCTGCAAAGCGTCATATCCACGCTCGCCTGTACGAACCTTTACGGCATCCTCCACATCATATATAAAGATTTTACCGTCACCGATATTACCTGTATAAAGAACATCTCTTGCAGTTTCAATAACCTTTTCAACAGGCACTGCCGAAACAACCATTTCAAGCTTCATTTTTGGATTGAGATTCATTTCTTCAATTTCAATACCACGATATTTTCTGATATGGCCCTTTTGAGTACCGCAGCCCATTACATTTGTTACGGTCATTCCGGTGACGCCTATCGAATTCATAGCAGTTTTGATATCTTCAAACTTGGCAGGATTAAATATCATAACTACCTTTGAAAGCTCAGGTGATTTTTTAGTTGTATAAGTTTCAACCTCAACTGCCTTTTCAACAGGTGCAAGAGGCGAAGCCGGAACACTTGCCTTAGGGGCAGAAGCTTTAATTGATGACGATGTAGCAAATGCCATAGCCGGCATAAAGTCTGCATAAGCTGACGGAAGATTATGTTCAGTAGCGTCAAGACCCTTGATTTCTTCATCCTCAGATACACGCAGTCCGTTAGTTTTCTTAATAATAAGGAATACGATTGTCATTGTAACAATTGTCCAAGCTGCAACACAAACAAGACCTAAAAGTTGCTTGCCGAGAAGTGAAAAACCGCCACCGTAGAAAAGGCCTTTAAACGAATCGTTGCCCGGAACAGAAGTTGTTGCGAAAAGACCTACTGCAATTGTGCCCCACATACCGTTTACACAGTGAACTGCTACGGCGCCTACAGGGTCGTCGACCTTAAGTTTAATATCAATAAATTCAACAGCAACAACTACGAGGATACCGGAAACCGCACCGATAAGGCAAGAACCAAGAGCATCAACAACATCACATCCTGCTGTTACTGCAACAAGACCTGCAAGTGAAGCATTAAGCGACATTGAAACGTCCGGCTTACCGTTTTTAATCCAAGTGAAAATCATAGTTACACAAGTTGCAATAGCAGGTGCACATGTTGTTGTTAAAAAGATAGAAGCAAGCTGAGGTCCGCTCTTTGCTGCTGCACCGTTGAAACCGTACCATCCAAACCAAAGGATAAATACACCGAGTGCGCCGAGAGTAAGTGAGTGACCGGGAATTGCCTTTGCTACCTTTTTACCTGTTTTTTTATCCTCAACATATTTACCGATACGGGGACCGACCATAATTGCGCCGATAAATGCAGTTATACCGCCAACCGTATGAATAGCGCAAGAACCTGCGAAATCATGGAAGCCAAGATTAGCAAGCCAACCGTTTGGATTCCAAATCCAACCTGCCTCGATTGGATAAACAACAGCAGAAATTACTGCCGAATAAATACAATAGCTTGAAAACTTTGTACGCTCTGCCATTGAACCGGAAACAATAGTTGCCGCTGTAGCACAGAACACAAGGTTAAACACAAAGTTTGACCAATCAAAGTTTTGATAATTTGTGAAAACGCCCAAGGTCGGCATACCGCAAAAGCCGCCTAAGACCTCTTCACCCATCATAAGACCAAAACCGAACAATATAAACATCGGAGTACCGATGCAAAAATCCATAAGATTTTTCATTATAATATTACCCGCATTTTTTGCACGTGTAAATCCCGTTTCAACCATAGCAAAACCGCATTGCATGAAGAAAACGAGAGCCGCACCAATCAAAAACCAGATGCCGAACATTTCGCTGTCGACCTTTTCAAGAATAGATGTTATATCCATTTATTCTTCCTCCTCAAATTATATAGTTTGTAATGACAAAAAGAAATAAAAAAACAGGGTGCGGCAAATGCAATTGCATTGTCGCACCCCATTGTGCTGAAAAAAATAAGCCAAACCGACACCGAAATGATATCGGCTTGGCTAAATGGCATAAATGCCATAAGAGAGGGTTAAGTAAAAATTAATAGTTAACCATATATCTGTCGATTTCCCACTGTGAAACCTTAGTTCTGTATTCGTCCCATTCAGCCTTCTTGCCTTCTGTGTATGCGTTGAATACGTGCTCGCCTACTGTTTGTTTAACAAATGGGTCAGCCTCTGAAGCCTTAACAGCCTCTTCAAGTGAGCCTGGAAGACAATCAATACCTTTTTCTTCAAGTTCTTCATTTGAAAGGTCAAATACATTATAATCTACTGCCGGAGCAGGAACAATTTTGTTTTTAATTCCGTCAAGACCGGCTGCAAGGCAAAGTGCCATTTCAAGATAAGGATTGCAGGTTGGGTCAGGACAACGAAGTTCAACACGAGTACCCATACCTCTTGCGGCAGGAATACGAACAAGACAAGAACGGTTAGATGCTGACCAAACGATATAAGTAGGAGCTTCATAGCCCGGTACAAGTCTCTTATATGAATTTACAGTCGGGTTTGAATAAGCGGCAATACCTTTAACGTGCTTAAGAAGTCCGCCGATAAAGTAATGAGCAACATCGCTGAGACCGTCTTCGCTTTCAGAATCATAGAAAGCATTAATTGTTTTGCCCTCAGCATTTTTAGTCATAAGTGACATATTAGTATGCATACCTGAACCGTTAATACCGTAAATCGGCTTTGGCATAAATGTTGCGTGAAGGCCATGCTTTGTAGCATAAGTTTTAACAACATGCTTAAATGTCATTACACGGTCAGCACTTGTCATAACCTCATCAAACTTGAAATCGATTTCGTGCTGTCCCTGAGCAACCTCATGGTGAGATGCTTCAATTGTATATCCCATTTCCTCAAGAGCAAGGCAGATATCACGACGGCAGTTTTCGCCATGGTCGATTGGGTTAAGGTCAAAGTAACCGCCCTCATCACCTGTTGTAGTTGTCGGGTTACCGTCCTCATCAAGCTTAAAGAGGAAAAACTCACATTCAGGACCTACGTTAAAGCTGTAGCCCATTTCAGCAGCCTCATTCATAACCTTCTGAAGAACGTTTCTTGGGTCGCCGAGGAACGGAGTCTCATTATCTGCACAATAAACAGAGCAAATAAGACGAGCTGTCTGAGCGTTCTGGTGCTTTCTCCAAGGGAAAATTGTCCATGTATCATAATCAGGATGAAGATACATATCACTTTCGTTGATTCTTACGAAGCCGTCAATTGACGAGCCATCAAACATACACTCATTATCAAGTGCTTTTTCAAGCTGTGAGCTTGTGATAGCAACGTTTTTCATAATGCCGAAAACGTCTGTAAACTGAAGTCTGATAAATTCTACGCCGTTTTCCTGTGCGCTTTTAAGGATTTCTTCCTTTGTGTACTTACTCATAGTAAATACTCCTCTCTTAAGAATTTGTTTTAATAAAATAAAGCAAAAAAACAGGCGCTCCGAATTCACTCGGAACGCCTTTGTTCTTACTACAATTTCATTATAGTCAGCAAATTTACGTTTGTCAACGATTTTATACAATTTTGTCAATTTACAACATGAGCAATAATTCATATTAAAAGTTTTTATACAAAATGACAAAAAATAGACTATTTCGATAAATCGAGGTATTTTTCATCCACAACCTTTTTAACAAGCTTATTATAATATTCGGGTGTGCCGCCCTTTTGAGAATGCGAGGAGGCAAGCTCTTCATTATAATCACTCAGCTTATAGACGTCAAATGTAAATTTGCCGCTGTCGGTTCTGCTGTAATGAGTTACAATCGGTACAAGTTTGCCCTCAATTGTAATTTCGCCATTTTTCTTTTCAATATCAACACTTGCCATACCGCCGCAAAGTTGGTCAATTTCAATTTGATGAGAAATGAAATTACCGAGAGAATAATAGACAAGCATTTTATGCCCCTTGTCATTAGTAACCTCTTTAACCGGCTGAATAACGTGAGGGTGACAACCAATAACAAGGTCAACTCCGAGAGAACTGAAAAGCTCGGTATATTCCTTTTGATAATCAGATATACCAAAACTGTTTTCCGTTCCCCAATGAGGGAACACGATTAAAACGTCGGCGTTTTCCCTTGCCTCTTTTATATCCTTAGTAACCTTGTCCTTATTCATCAAATTAACAAGCCACGGCTTATCGCTTGGCAAGTCAATGCCGTTTGTGCCATAGGTATAATTAAGAAGCGCAAATGTTATATTGTTTTTTACATAATATTTAACAGTGTTATAACTCTGCTCGTCCTCGTTAATACCAAGATAAACAATATCCTTTTGCTTTTTGAAATAATCAATTTCATTCATAACGCCCTGAGAGCCTTTATCCATAATATGATTATTTGCGCAATTGAAAATATCAAAGCCTGCCTTAATAGCAGCGTCGCCAATCTCTTGCGGAGAATTAAAAACAGGATAACCCGTATATTCAAATTCAGAGCCGCCCAAAACTGTTTCCTGGTCAATTACAGACATATCATATTTTTGAATAACGGGAGCAATATTTTTATAAAGGCAAGTATAGTCGTAGCTTCCGTCCTCCTGCTTACCTGCATCAATCAATGTGTTGTGAATAAGATTATCACCAACTGCGCAAAGAGTAACCTTGCCGTCGGTATTAGCGCTTGTAGGCTCAGTTGTTTCATCATTAACGACTGAAATTGAAGTTTCGGCAGTAGGCTTTTTTATATCCTCGGTTTTAGTTAAATGACCGCTTACGGCAAGAAAGATTAACACGAATACTGCCACTGCAATAGGAATAAATATTAAAGGAGTGAATTTTTTGTTTTTAGACATAACGTCACCTCATATATTAATTAACTGAAATATTATAACATATATAAGCATTTAACACAACTAAATTTTAAGGCGGACAGATATGGCGAATATTTTTACATACACCTTTTTTATTATCGGACTTTTTTTAATAATCAAGGGCGGAGATATTTTTGTAGACAGTGCTACACAAGCGGCAAAAATGCTTAAAATACCTAATTTTATAATTGGCGCAACAATCGTTTCAATTGCTACAACTCTGCCTGAAATAATAGTAAGCATTCAGGCAACCGTAACCAAAAACGTCGATATGGCAGTCGGCAATGCAATAGGATCGGTCACGGCAAACACTGCACTGATATTAGGACTTTTCATAACCTTTATGCCCTTTGAAATAAAAAGGCGTGACATTTTTTTTAAAGGTATTTCAATGATTTTAGCAATTGTATCTTTAATAATAGGCTGCGTTATCACAAAAAAACAAACATTACAATTTAAAGGCGAAAGCAAAGAATATTATTTTTTGTCCGCATTAGGTGTTACGCTTTTAATATCAGTATTTGCAGTATTTATTTTTGAAAACATAAAAAGCATAAAAAAAGAAGTAAAAAACGATGAAAACGATAAAACATTTACAGTAAAAGAAAAAGTGCTTTGTACTGTTTTATTTGTTTTCGGCGCAATAGGAATAGTTATAGGCGCAAGACTTCTTGTATCGCAAGGAACTCAAATAGCAAAAAACTTACACATTTCACAAAGGGTGATAAGCGTAATTGCAGTTGCAATAGGCACTTCCCTGCCGGAACTTGTAACGGCGCTGTCGGCGCTCAAAAAGAAATCCGGAACACTTTCGGCAGGCAACATACTCGGTGCAAACATTATTGATTTAACATTAATTCTTCCGCTTTGCTCATTAATTTCAATAGCAAGAGGGAGCGGTGAACTTGCCGTTTCTGCCTCAAGCGTAAGTATGGATATGAAAATATGCCTTATAGTTATTTGCATTGCGGTTTTGCCGACGATAATAACGCAAAAATTCCAAAGATGGCAAGGAATACTGCTCCTTTTAACCTATGGTGGGTATATTTATTTTGTAGTTAAATAAAAAACAGAGGCAGTTTTTCAACCGCCTCTGCAAAACTATTGATTTTTATTTAACTGTTACCTTTACAGTCTTATAAACACCGTTTTGAGCGTATACATAAATTGTGCATTTGCCCTTCTTCTTAGCCTTAATCTTGCCTTTTGAATTTACTGTGGCAATCTTAGTGTTTGAAGATTCATAGCAAATAGCTCTGTGTCTCTTAATTTTCTTATCCTTCTTAATTTCAGAAGCTTTAATCTTAAAGGTCTTGCCCTTTTTGATTTTTACCTTACTCTTATTAAGCTTAACTGCCTTTGCTACACCGTATTTACCGCCAAGAGTTGTTGCGTGAATCTTTTTAGAAGCAGCGAGTGTAACCTTAACACCGTTTACATATTTAAATGCTACGATATTATATTTATAATATGTGCCTTTCTTAAGCTTTTTATGAGTGTAGGATGTAGTCTTACCTGAAACCACCTTAAGAACCTTATATTTGCTCTTGGCACCGCACTTAGCACCGTAAACAATATAGCCGTCTGCATTTTTAACCTTATTCCATTTAACGGTAACACTGTTCTTTTTAAGTTTAGTGGTTTGCGCTCTTAAAAGTCCGAAGTTCGAGCCTTTATAATCGCCGTCGCCTTTAGGAGGTTTAGCAGTCATTTTGCTTTCGGTCAAAGAAGCCGTATCACTTGAAACATTATTAGTGATAAAAATGTAATTAATTTCCTGAGCTGTTTTAGCATCTACTCCGTATTCTTTAGCAATTTTGTCTTCACTCGGAGTAAGAGCCGGCAATACAGGTGTGTAATCGCTTACATAATTAGCGCCGCAACGTGTACAAGTATATACTGTATAGCCTTGTGACGTTGTTGTAGCGGCAACTACAGTTGCAGCATAGCTATGACCGAGAGGCGAAGTTTGAGAATCAACATAAGTGCTGTCGCCTCTTACACAAGTATGCGTTGTATATCCGCCTGCCGTACAGGTTGGAGGAGTAACAACATTATTATAACTATGGCCGATAGCATCGACATAATTTCCTACATAAGTGTCATTACATCTTGTGCAAACATAAGTTGTGTATCCACCTGAAACACAAGTAGCAGGAGTAACAGTTTGCGCATAATCGTGACCGAGTTTTGAACCTGGAGCTGGGATTGTATTAGTTTCGTTACATTTGTCACACTGAGCTGTCATCGTGCCGTCTTGAGTACAGGTTGCGTTGCCGTCAAGAACATAATTTGTAAATGAATGGCCGGATGCGTTAATGTAATTATCATTATATGTATTACCGCAACGTGAACAGGTATATTTTGTATATCCCTTTTCAGTACAAGTCGGAGCGACAACCTTTACAGTGTAATTATGATTTGATGAATCAATCGGCTTTACATTTCTCTTTTCGGTATTGCCGCACTTTGAACAAGTATAAACGTCGTAGCCTTGCTCTGTGCAAGTTGGAGCAACGGTCTTTGTAAACTGATATGTATGGCCACCTGCGATAGCCGGAACTTCGTTTCTATGCTCCGTTTTACCGCAACGCTCACAAGTATAAACGTCATAGCCGCCTGTAGTGCAAGTAGGTGCTACAGTGTTTGTTTTTATAAATTTGTGATTAGATGGATTGATTGGCTGAATATTTTCCTTTTTAGTTGATTTACATTTCTTGCATGTATAAAGGTCATAACCTTTCTCGTTGCAAGTAGGGGCAACGGTTTTAGTAAACTGCCAATCGTGACTTCCGGAAATTGCAGGAACAATATTTCTTTTTTCAGTCACATCACATCTTGAACACTTATATAAATCATAGCCTTCTTCGGAACATGTAGGTGAAACTGTTTTTACCAACTGCATATCATGATTGAGTTTCTTTTTATTATTAACGTTATCAGTATAAGACTGACCGCAAACCGAGCACTTCTTTACAAGGATTTCATCAGTTGTGCAAGTTGCGTCTTTAGATTTTTCTTCATCCTTTACGAATGTGCAATATGCCCAATCAATATAACCGCAATCAGACAATGCACATTTGCGTGTATGTGCATATTTGCCATCTTGATATACAGGAGTATAATTTGCAGGATAATCATGCTGTGTTTTAACAGGAATTACTGCTTTTTCAACATAGCTTACATCAGCTGTAGCTGTAGCTGAAATTGCAGGCTGCCATTTATAAGAAGCAGTATAATGACCTTCAGGATCTGTATTTATAAACTTATCACTATCAAGTTTTGGCTGAATAATGGTTTCGCCGGCCTTGTAGTAGTGGTCAGCAACAAGAGTACCGTTTACATCTGTAAACGAAATACGGTATTGCTTACTGTTTTCAAGATTTTTCTTTGCAACATTATAATTATCAACAAGTTTTTTAATTTCCGTTGTGCACTTACCTACACGAACAGCAATATCCTCAACATCAGTTGCGGATTTACCGTCATTTTGGTCAAAATAAGTGTTAGGGTCAAAATCATATAATGCCGTAACAGCATCATAGTATGCATTAACCGCTTCAGGAGTATAATCTGTTTGAACTAAAGTTTTTAAATATTCTGCCGCTTCATTTGCAGCATCAGCAACAGGCTCATAGTTTACTACATAAATTGTAGAGCTTGACTGCCAAGAGTTGTTATCCTGAGATGTATTAAACTTCTCCGGATCACTGTATGAATTAGTTGTCCAATAGAGTTTTTTTGCTAAGTAGCCGTTTGAATCAAATGTTATGCCACTGTCAACGTGAAGAAAACTTGCGGCATCATTTTCCCATGATAATCCGAAATTATAGCATTTACCTGCGCCTTCGCCTTTGAAAATAAACGAAGTTAATACTTCAGCAGCAAATCCAAAAATTGAGCCGTCAGAATATCTGGTCAATGTAAAATTCTCATTTTTCGAACCGGTAACACCACGCCATTCATCAGCATAAAAATCCGTACTGTGAGCAGGAGATGTAGCGGCGTTTAAACGTTCAAAATCATAAGGTGCCGCATAAAAAATTGTTCTGCCGGAGTCAAATGCCAAAGGATTGCTTTTTTGTGTATTTTGAGCAAGTGCCATAATAGGCATATAAACGTCTGTTTTACCGTCCCAGAGCAATACTGCCGACGGATAAAACATTTTTAAATTAAGTCTGTTTGCGCCCTCGTCAAGATTAGTTGTTGTTCCCACATAAGCGCTCGGCCAATAAAGTACATTTGATGACGGAGCAAAAGACTGCTTATAAGTTGTTCCTTCAGTTGTAGTTACTTCACTGCTGTTGAGCCAAGAAACCTCACTCATACCCTTCTTGGCGGTAAAGGTTGTTGATGGGGCTGTTTTGTATTTAGCCTCAGTTTCCGCAATGTTTGAGCTTTTTGCCTCAGCGGCCGAAGCGGTAACGGCTGTGAATGGGGTTACAGTCATCACCATAATCAAAGCCATAAGGCATGCGAATAGCTTTTTGAATGTTACTTTCACTTTTTAGTTCCTCCTATTTATGATAATTATTCAAACAGTACTCTAATATGAATATAACACAAGATACAACATTTTGCAATAGTTTATACATAATAAGTTCACAAACTTGGAACATTTTTAGACATTTATTATACAAATGCTAATGTTTATATAAACATTAAAGTACGTAATGTTAAATAAAATATATAAAAAGGTGTTGCTGATGCAACACCTTTCATAATTATTATTAAATTAATTATTGAATAATTAAACAGGGTGAACCTTTGATTCAAAATCCTCATGCTTACCATCAAGGTTGTATTTTTTATCTCTTCTCTTTTGGAAGAATTTAATAGCAACCTGACCGAACTGAGCATACGAAAGGATATCCTCCTCCTGCTCATAATACTCTTTAATTTCATCCTTGAAATCGTCAATCTTATCGTGAATAAGATCCGCAGGACGGCAAGTGATAATTTCATCATCGCCTACAATCTTCTTTTGGAAATCAGGGTCAATATCGCAAGGAGTCTTACCGTACTTACCTGCAACCAAATCCTTAAATTCCTTAGTAACCATCTTGTATCTCTCGCCCATAATAACGTTGAATACAGCCTGAGTACCAACGATTTGAGAGGTAGGAGTAACAAGTGGAGGATAACCTGAATCCTTTCTTACTCTCGGAACCTCAGCAAGCACCTCGTCAAGCTTGTCTGCCTTGCCTGCTTGCTTAAGCTGAGAAACAAGGTTAGAAAGCATACCGCCCGGCACCTGATAAAGAAGAGTATTAGCGTCAACGCCAAGCATTTTCGGGTCAAGAAGACCTGAAGCAAGATATTTTTCACGAAGAGGCGTAAAGAAATCTCTGATTTCAGAAAGAGCCTTGATATCAAGACCTGTATCGTATTCAGTACCCTTAAGTGCAGCTACCATAGACTCTGTAGCCGGGTGAGAAGTACCCATAGCAAGCGGGCTCATGGCAGTATCAATTACATCAACACCTGCCTCAATACCTTTAAGGTGTACCATAGAAGCAAGGCCTGAAGTATAGTGAGAGTGAAGCTGAACAGGAATATCGACTGTACTCTTAAGTGCCTTAACAAGGTCATAAGTTCCGTAAGGAGTTAAAAGACCTGCCATATCCTTAATACAAATTGAATCAGCACCTGCATTTTCAAGCTGCTTTGCATAATTGCAATAGTAGTCAATATCAAAAACAGGACCGGTTGTATAAGAAATAGCCGCCTGAACGTGACCGCCGTATTTCTTAGCGGCATCAATAGCTGTTTGAAGATTACGAACGTCGTTAAGAGCGTCGAAAATTCTCAAAATATCGATACCGTTATCAATACTCTTTTTAACAAAATAATCTACAAGCTCATCAGAATAATGGCGATAGCCGAGCATATTCTGACCTCTGAAAAGCATTTGGAGGTTTGTATTAGGACATTTTTTACGAATAAGACGAAGCCTGTCCCACGGGTCCTCATCAAGGAATCTAAGGCAACTGTCAAATGTTGCACCGCCCCAACATTCAAGTGAATGATAGCCGATTTTATCCATTTTTTCGAGAATGCCCTCAAATTCGTCAGTTCTCATACGTGTTGCAATCAAAGACTGATGAGCATCACGGAGAACTGTTTCAGTAATTCCGATTTTAGCCATTTACGACACCTCTTAGTTTAATGTAATGATAACCTGGCCTGCTTCAACGCTGTCACCCTTAGCAACATTAACAGAAGCAACAGTGCCGTCCTGAGGAGCAACGATTTCGTTTTCCATCTTCATAGCTTCAAGAATGCAAAGAACAGAGCCGCTTGAAACAGAATCGCCTACTGAAACCTTAACATCAAGGATTGTGCCCGGCATAGGAGCTTCAACCTTAACTGAACCTGCTGTGCCCTGAGCTGCAGGAGCAGGAGCAGCAGCCGGTGCAGGAGCAGGTGCTGCGGCAGGAGCAGGAGCGGCAGCCGGTGCAGCTACAGGAGCAGCGGCAACAGGAGCGCCGGCACCCTCTTCAACAGTTACATTATAAGGTGTACCGTTTACAGTAATTGTATAGTTTTTCATATTATTATCCTCCATTATTTAACAGAATGTTTTCTCGGTAAAGTATTTTCTCTTTTTCCTGCAAGAATATCAAGTGCGGCAATAACCTTTGCACGAGTATCGGCAGGAGCAAAAATATCATCAACTGCACCACAAGCAGCGGCAGTAAACGGAGAAGCAACCTTTTCTGTATATTCCTTCTTAAGTTCCTCCTTGCTTTCGCCGTTTGCAAGTCTTTCATTAAACAAGAACTGAACAGCAGATTCAGTCGGAAGCGGTGATGCAACGCTCTTATCCCAAGCAAATGTAAAGTCTGCATTAGCACCCTTACCTGCAAGAGCGATATAAGCAATACCTACTGCGTTTCCGGTGATAACGGAAATCTTAGGTGTTGTAGCGGTAGCATAAGCGCTTGTAAGCTTGGTAAACGCTGTAAGGCACTGATTTTCCTTGCCTGCCTTATTAACTGCGCCGTTTGCATTAACCAATGTAACAACAGGGATTGAATAAGCATCGCAAAGCTTAACCATAGCCTCAGCCTTATATGAGCAGCAAGGGCAAATAGGCTCGCCCTCAAATGCAACAAAACCTACTGTTGTTCCCATAACGGTTGCAAGAACGGTTTTGCATTTGTTTTCTGAATATCCGCCCTTAAGTTCAACAACTGAATTTGCATCTGCAATACTGTTAATAACAGTCATTGCATCATCGCCGTCATTAGCAAAAGTGCTCGGTGCTGCAAACTCAAAAAGAGGAGCAGGAGAAATATTGTTAGACGGAAGAAGAGATGCAATATTCTTAGCAGCATCAACTGCCTCTTCAAAAGTATCACAAAGAACATCGACTGTTCCTGCTTCATAGCTTTCCTCGGCTGTAACCTCGCTCGGAGCAGTTACATAAAAATCAGCATCCTTAACTGCTATAACTACATCAGCCATATTAGCAATAAGAGCAGATGTACCGAGGCAAGAGCCTGCGATAATAGAAATTTGAGGGCATACGCCGCTCATTGATGTTGATGCTTTAACAAGCTCGCCATAGGCATTCATAACCTCAAATCCCTCGGTAAGCTTAACACCGTTTGAATCATACACACCGATAACCGGACAACCGGTTTTTAATGCAAGTTCGTAAATCTTTTTAATTTTAGCACACTGTGCAACACTTACAGCACCGCCGTCAACAGTAATATCCTGTGAAAACGCATATACTGCGCACTCGTTTACTGTTCCGAAGCCGGCAACAACCTCAACCGAACCGTCAGCCGATTTAGCGTAAGCATCAATCTCGGTAAATGAGCCGTCATCAAAAAGTGCTTCAAGTCTTTTAAGTGCTTTTGAGTCGTTCACTGTTTTTTCCTCCTTGAAAATGTGACAGAGCATATATGAAAATTTAAAATGTTCCAAATTTGCCTATTATAGATTTTAACACTTTGTCAAATTAATATCAATAATAAATTATAAATTTTATTATATTTCGCTGATTTTATCAAAATTTTTTTAAATATAGCGGTGTCATTTGAGCATAAAGGAAAAAATCAAGACCCGGACCGTTAAGTCCGAGCCTCGATTTAATGATATAAGGGAAATATTATATCTGTGTTTATTACTCGCTAAAAAGCGGAGTTGAAAGATATCTGTCACCTGTATCAGGCAAAAGAGCAACAATTGTCTTACCTTTATTTTCAGGTCTTTTAGCAAGCTCCTTAGCTGCCCAAAGAGCCGCACCGCTTGAAATACCTACAAGTACACCCTCCTGCTTAGGAAATGCCTTACCTGTTGCGAATGCATCCTCATTTTCAACCGTGATAATTTCGTCATAAATCTTTGTGTTAAGAGTATCAGGAACAAAGCCTGCGCCGATACCTTGAATTTTATGAGGACCTGCCGTGCCCTTTGAAAGAACAGGAGAAGTAGCAGGCTCAACTGCAACAATCTTAACATCCGGATTTTTGCTCTTAAGGTATTCACCTACACCTGAAAGAGTACCGCCGGTGCCGACACCTGCAATAAAGATATCAACCTTACCTTCGGTATCATTCCAAATTTCAGGGCCTGTTGTTGCCTTATGAGTAGCTGGGTTTACAGGGTTTGTAAACTGACCTGCGATAAAGCTGTTAGGAATTTCCTCGGCAAGCTCATTTGCCTTAGCAATAGCACCCTTCATACCCTTTGCACCGTCTGTAAGAACAAGTTCTGCGCCGTATGCTTTCATAAGATTGCGTCTTTCAACGCTCATGGTTTCAGGCATTGTGATAATAAGTCTGTAACCCTTTGCTGCTGCAACAGATGCAAGACCGATACCCGTGTTACCGCTTGTAGGCTCAATAATTACCGAGTCAGGCTTAAGTTTGCCTGTCTTTTCTGCATCTTCGATAATTGCCTTAGCAATTCTGTCCTTAACAGAGCCTGCCGGATTAAAGTATTCAAGCTTAACAAGAACTGTTGCTTCAAGATTGTTGTCTTTTTCAAAATGTGTAACCTCAAGAAGAGGTGTATTGCCTACAAGGTCGAGTGCTGATTTATAGATAGCCATAATAAATAATCTCCTTAATAATTAATCAAATAATTTAAAATTAGTCGATTGCGGCGAAAGCTTCGTCGAGATCGTGAATAATATCGTCAATATGCTCTGTACCGATAGAAAGTCTGATTGTATTAGGCTTAATATCCTGCTCAGCAAGCTCTTCGGGACTAAGCTGGCTGTGTGTTGTGGTTGCAGGGTGAATAACGAGTGATTTAACGTCTGCTACATTTGCAAGGATTGAGAAAATTTTTAAGCTGTCGATAAACTTCTTAGCTTCAGCCTCTCCCCCTTTGATTTCAAATGTAAAGATAGAACCTGCTCCGTTAGGGAAGTATTTATTGTAAAGGTCCTTATATCTTGAATCTACACTTGGGTGATTAACCTTTTCAACCTTTGGGTTATTAACAAGATATTCAATAACCTTCTTTGTGTTCTCAACATGACGCTCAACACGAAGCGAAAGAGTTTCAAGTCCCTGAAGAAGAAGGAATGCGTTAAACGGTGAAATTGTAGCACCTGTATCACGAAGAATGATAGCACGAATATATGTTACAAATGCCGCAGGACCTGCTGCCTCTTGGAATGATACACCGTGATAGCTTGGGTTAGGGTCTGCAATCTGCGGATATTTTCCGCTTGCTTTCCAATCAAAGTTGCCGCTGTCAACGATTACACCGCCGAGTGTTGTGCCGTGACCGCCGATAAATTTAGTTGCACTGTGCACAACGATATCTGCGCCGTATTCAATAGGTCTTAAAAGATAAGGTGTTGCAAAGGTTGAATCTATAACAAGCGGAATATTGTGTGAATGAGCAATATCTGCAAGCTTTTGAATATCAACAAGATTTGAATTAGGATTACCGAGTGTTTCGATAAAGATTGCCTTTGTGTTATCCTGAATAGCATTTTCAAAATTTGAAAGGTCGTCAGGGTCAACAAATGTTGTGTTTACACCAAACTGTGAAAATGTGTGCTCAAGGTAGTTATATGTGCCACCGTAGATTGTCTTAGCCGATACAATGTGGTCGCCTGCCTGAGCAAGAGCCTGAAATGTATAAGCAAGTGCCGCTGCACCGGAAGCTGTTGCAAGAGCAGCTACACCGCCTTCAAGAGCCGCAACTCTCTTTTCAAAAACGTCCTGAGTTGAATTTGTAAGTCTGCCGTAAATGTTACCCGCATCTGCAAGACCGAATCTTGCTTGTGCGTGGTCGCTGTTTTTGAATACATAAGAAGTAGTCTGATAAATCGGAACTGCTCTTGAATCTGTAGCCGGATCCGGCTCTTCCTGTCCTACGTGAAGCTGAAGTGTTTCAAAATGATATTTATAATCTGACATAATGTTATTTCCTTTCGATGTTAAAAATTGGTTTTTATGTTTAGTAGTTAAAATTTAAAGCTATAATATTTTTTTGTGAATAATCACATATAACATCGAAAGCACATTCGTTGATTTTTAATATTTGCGACTGTTAATTTGCTATAGATTTTTGTCATAACAATCTCTCCTTTAACATTCACCTTATTACCTACGTGGTTTGTAGGTTTTTCTGTGATGTCTACACTATACACTACATTACCTATTTTGTCAATAGGTTTTTAGTATTTTTTTGAAAAATTTTTAAATTCTTTTTCAGGCAAACCAAAAAGTATACAAAAAAGCCCGTAAACACAAGGGTTTACGGGCTTTTATCATATTTTGAAACATTAAATTATTTAAGCACAAAGCCTACCTTTTTCATTACCTTGTCAAGTGTGCGCTGAGATACACGTTGAGCAAGTTCTGCACCCTGAGTCCATTTTTCCTTAAGATATGCTTTATCTTTCATAAACTCATTATAGCGCTTTTGCACAGGTTCAAGCTCGGCAACAACAGCTTCGCCTACTGCTGTCTTGAAATCGCCATAGCCCTTTCCTGCAAATTCCGATTCGATAGTATCAAAATCCTTGCCTGTAACAGCAGAATAAATTGACATAAGATTATTGATTCCGTCTTTACCCTCGGCATAACGAACACTCATTTCGCTGTCTGTTACTGCGCTCTTAAACTTCTTCATAATTACATTAGGCTCATCTGTAAGATAAACAGTGCCCTTAGGGTTAGGGTCAGACTTACTCATCTTTCTCGTTGGGTCAGCAAGGCTCATAACCTTAGCAGCAGTCTTAGTAATGTAAGGTTCAGGAATGGTAAACACATTGCCGTAAATTCCGTTAAAGCGTTCTGCAATATCCCTTGTGATTTCAAGATGCTGCTTTTGGTCAACACCGACAGGCACAACATCTGCCTGATAAAGAAGAATATCGGCAGCCATAAGCGACGGATAAGTGAAAAGACCTGCATTAACGTTGTCTGCGTGTTGCTGAGATTTATCCTTAAACTGCGTCATTCTGTTAAGCTCACCGAATTGAGTATAGCAATTAAGAATCCAAGCAAGCTGAGAATGCTGAGGCACGTGCGACTGAATAAAGAGGATACTCTTATCAGGGTCAAGACCCGTAGCCATAAGAAGCGCATAAAGCTGAGTAGTTTGAGTTCTGAGCTTTTGCGGGTCCTGCCTTACTGTAATTGAGTGTAAATCGGCAATGCCGAAAACTGTATCAAAATCATCCTGAAAGTCTTTCCAGCCACGCATAGCGCCGAGATAGTTACCCAAAGTCGGAACAGAGGTCGGCTGAATAAGTGAAAGACTTCTTTTTTTACGTTCTTTTTTAATTTCTTCTGCCATAGTTATTCTCCGATTATCTATATGATTTAGCTACTTCGCCCAAAGCCTTAACTCCATTGATAATTCCGTCATCACTTGGGGTTGAAAAATTAAGGCGAATGAAATGTGATTCTTGCGTATCGTCCATTAAAAACGCATTGCCGGGAACGACAGCAACATTTTTTTCAACTGCTTTTTTAACAAAGTCGAGCATATTGACATCGTCAGGAAGCTTGCACCATACGAAAAGACCGCCCTGCGGCTTAACGTACTCCACAAAATCGCCGAGGTGTTCATCAATACAGTCGCACATAAGATTAAGCTTATTTCTGTAAATATCCTGAATATGCTTAATATGAGCATCAACGTCATACTGCTTAAACCATTCATCAACAATCATTTGATTAAGGCAAGGAGTATGAACATCCGAAGCCTGCTTGCCGACTGTCATTTTAGCGATAACCTTTTGAGGAGCAATACAATATGCTACACGCAAGCCCGGTGAAAGTATTTTTGAAAATGAGCCGGCATAAATAACAATTCCGTCCTCATCCATAGACTTAATTGTAGGAAGTGCTTCGCCGCAAACTCTCAAATCGCCGTATGGATTGTCCTCCAAAATCATAACTTTGTACTGCTTAGCAAGTGCATAAAGTTTTTTTCTCTTTTCAAGTGACATTGTAGCACCCGACGGATTTTGGAAATTAGGAATGGTGTAAATAAATTTAGCGTTAGGCGTTGTTCTAAGTGCTTGCTCGAGAAGCTCAACATTCATTCCGTCAGCCTCGACAGGAACACCTTTAAGCTTACAGCCGTATGAGCGAAAACAATTAAGCGAGCCGATAAACGACGGTTCTTCGCAAATAACGGTATCGCCTTCGTTGCAAAGCACCTTTGTAGTTAAATCCATAACCTGAGTAGCGCCCGATACGATAATAATATCGTCAAAATCTCTGCCGATATTTTCGTGATTACTCATCCACTTTTTGACAGTATCACGAAGTGGCTGATATCCCTCAGACACACCGTATTGAAGTGCATCGATAGGGCGAGAGTCAAGAATTTGAGCAGCAATAGCCCTAACCTCTTCTACAGGAAAAGCATCGGGTGCCGGATTACCTGCTGCAAGAGGAATAATTTTAGGATCGGCCGTTGCCTTAAGTATCTCTCTTATAGCGCTTGGCTGAAGAGAAGATATTTTGTCAGAAAACGTATATTCCATTGTTTTTGCCTTCTTTAATATAAATTCTAAGCTTTGAGCAACATAGAAACAAACTTAGCAAGTATTTCTGCATTGTTAGCCTTAGTATTTTCAACATATTCGCATTTGAATTTGTAAAGCATATCAAAATCATAATTATTTAATTTAATGGCATTTACAAGTTCTTCTGCATTTTCAAATGTAGCACTCGGCATTTCATTTTTGAGGTCAACATTAATTCCACGTTCGCTTGAATATTCATCATAATCAGGAACGAAGAAATAAAGCGGTTTCATAAGAACGCTTGCCTCAAACGCACAAGCCGAATAATCGGTAATAATAACATCGGCAATTTTCATTAAATCATAAGTCGAGAAATCACCGCTGTATGAAAACTCATTCTCAATTTTAATTTTGGAAAAAAGAGGATGAGCGCTTATAATTAAACGATAGCCGTCAATATCACGAAATTCTACCTTAAGCTGCTCGGCAATATAAGCATCTCTTTCTCTGAAAGTAGGAAGATAAAGAACAATCTTATCGTGGCTTAATCCCGGATTTTCGGTAAAAAATCTTGAAGCGGCATTATTATCAGTCAATATATCGTCAACTCTCGGAAGCGAACAAATTTTTATTTTAGAATTATCGCAACCGAAAGCCTCCATATAAAACTTAGCTGTTTTTTTGCTTGGAGAGAGAACATAGTCGTAATTTTTATGCATACACATTGCACGGCTGATTTTCTCGTCCCTGCCCTCTTTAGTGCCGACACTTTGAAGCCCGAATTTTTTAAGTGCCCCTAAAGCGTGCCACATTTGAATAACCTTTAAGCTTTTCTTATGCTTTAAGCAAGAAACTGTAATTGAATAAGTATCAAGGATTGCGACCTTAGAGGTAGCAAGATAATACATATCGCCGATAACAGAAAAGCAATACGATATTTTACCGCCAAGGCTTTCAGGTATCATTTTGAGCCTGAAAACCTGCTCGGTATTAGGACATTGCTTATCAATTTCTTTTTCAAGAAGTCTCATATCAAGACTTTTATCGTTGCTTTGCCTTGAAAGATAAACTATTCTGTCCTTAGTTTTAAAAAGCTTAATCGGCGCATAGATAATGCGAAGAAAAAATTTCAGTATTTCAATTAACAATACTTTCATATATATCACTTCTTTAAATTACTCGTAAAGAGGATATTTAGCGCAAATCTCGGCAACGCCGTTTGTGATATAATCCTTATTATTATCAAAATCAATAACTGCAAGAGTGATATATTCTGCAATCTTGTCCATATCTTCTGTATTAAGACCTCTTGTTGTAGCAGCAGGAGTACCGATACGAACACCTGAGGTAACAAATGGTGAAAGAGGCTCATTAGGAACGGTATTCTTGTTAAGAGTAATATGAACCTCGTCAAGTCTGTTTTCAAGTTCCTTGCCGGTTACATTAGTTCCACGAAGGTCAAGAAGGCAAAGGTGGTTATCTGTACCGCCTGAAACAAGTTTCATACCTCTCTTGATAAGTCCGTTTGCAAGAGCCTTTGCATTTTCAACTACTCTCTTTTGATATTCGTTAAATTCAGGCTTAAGAGCCTCGCCGAAGCAAACTGCCTTACCTGCGATAACGTGCATAAGAGGGCCGCCCTGAGTACCAGGAAATACGGCAGAATTAAGCTTTTTAATAAGGTATTCATTATTGCAAAGAATAAGACCTCCACGTGGACCTCTTAAAGTTTTATGAGTGGTAGTTGTTACAACATCGGCATAAGGAACAGGAGATTGATGAAGACCTGCTGCAACAAGACCTGCAATATGAGCCATATCAACCATGAACATAGCACCGTTTGCATGTGCAATATCAGCCATAGTCTTAAAATCAATTTCTCTCGGATAAGCAGAAGCGCCTGCGACAACAAGCTTAGGCTTAACCTTATTAACCTGCTTAGCAAATTCCTTATAATCAATAAAGCCGTTTTCATCAACACCGTAAGGAACAAAGTTAAAATATTTACCGCTGATGTTGGCAGGTGAGCCGTGAGTAAGATGACCGCCGTTATCAAGGCTCATACCCATAACGGTATCACCCGGCTTAAGAAGAGCGAGATAAACTGCAGTATTAGCCTGAGCGCCCGAATGAGGCTGAACATTAGCATAGTTGCATTTGAAAAGTTCACAAGCTCTTTTAATAGCAATATTTTCAACAATATCAACATACTGACAGCCGCCGTAGTAACGTTTGCCCGGTAATCCCTCGGCATACTTATTTGTAAGCACGCTGCCCATTGCAGCCATAACCTGAGGTGACACAAGGTTTTCGGAAGCAATAAGTTCAATGTTATCACGCTGACGTTTAAGTTCTAAAGCCATTGCGTCTGCAACTTCCTTATCCGTTTCGGCAACTTTGCCAATTGAATCATAATAATCTGAATACATATATAATCCTCCTGAATGATTATGCAAATTTATATAATTATACATATCTATAATATCATATAACAAGTAAATATACAACAACAAATTAAAAAAGTGTAAAAATATTATACTTGATATATATATAATAATGTGGTAATATATTTAAGTTAAAAATTAATGAATTTTACATATAGGAGTTGAGAAAATGAGCGGTCATAACAAATGGAGCACCATTAAGAGAAAAAAAGGTGCAAATGACGCAGCAAGAGCAAAGGTTTTCACAAAAATAGGCAGAGAGCTTGCCGTAGCAGTTAAAAACGGCGGTCCTGACCCTAACAACAACGCTAAGCTTCGTGATGTTATTGCAAAGGCAAAGCAAAACAACGTTCCTAACGATAACATTGACAGAATGTTAAAAAAAGCTGCAGGCGAAAGCGACAGCACTAATTTTGAAGAAATCGTTTACGAGGGTTACGGCCCAAGCGGTATCGCAGTTGTAGTTGAAGCACTTACAGATAACAGAAACAGAACTGCATCTGAAGTAAGGCATTACTTTGACAAAGCAGGCGGAAATATGGGCACACCGGGTTCTGTTACATTTATGTTTGACAGGCAGGGTGTCATTGTTATTGAAAAAGAAGATGTTGATGAGGACCAGCTTATGGAGGACGCACTTGAGGCTGGCGCTTCCGATTTTCTTACAGATGAAGAAGATATTTTCGAGATTAGAACAGAGCCGAATGACGTTGGCGCTATCCGTGATGAGCTTGAGGGCAAAGGCTATCACATCATTTCAAGCGAAGCCGCTTATATTCCTCAAACTTATACAAGGCTTGAATCTGAAGAAGATATGAAAAATATGGCAAGAATGATTGATATGTTTGAGGAAAACGACGACGTTCAAAACATTTGGCATAACTGGGAAAATGAGGACGAATACGAAGGCTGATTTTTGAACTTCGATAAATAATTAAGGAGAACTGTTTAATTCAGTTCTCCTTTTTCTTTTGCATATTTTAATAATATATCTTTTTCATTTTCAAGTTTGCCGTCAATTACCATTTCCAAAACATCAGAGAGAATATTCCCTATCTCCTTACCCTTAAAGCCGAGATTTATCAAATCAAAGCCGTTAATTTTCAAATCCTTAACACTATAAGGCTCGGCATTTGCGATAATTTCATCAACAAGCGCCTCGGTAGTAACAAGATTTTGCAGTTCCTCCCCTGTCATTTTGGGATTTTGACCGAGTTTATCGGCACGTTTAACCTCAATTAAGTCACGTACACCCTGCTCGCCCAAACGGTTGAGCCATTTTTTTATATTTTTCTTTTTTGTTCCTATATGGATATCGTGGATTGGGATAATAAGCATTACCCTATCGTAAAGTTCATTTGAAATTTTAAAGCGTTTTAAAATCGGTGCAGCAAGGTCTGCGCTGATTTTTTGATGCCCCTTGAAGTGGTCAACTCCGTTATCATCCGTAGTTTTTGCAAGGGGTTTGCCGATATCGTGAAGAAGCATAGTAAGCCTAAGCGAAAGCAACCTCGGCGACTGCTCAACTGTTTTTGCAGTATGAGTATAGACGTCAAAAATATGCCAAACGGTATTTTGCCCGCAGGTAAAAATCGGTACAAGTTCGGGAATTATCACGCCCATAATTTCTTTATACTCGGTTAAAACATCAAAAACATTATCACCCAAAAGAAGTTTTGAAAGTTCGGTAAAAATTCTTTCAGCCGATACATTTTTTAAAAGTTCTTTATTTCTAAACAATGCGGTTTTGGTATTTTCCTCAATTTCAAAGCCGAGAGTTGAGGAAAAACGAATGGCACGCATAATGCGGAGCGCATCCTCTTTAAATCTTCTATCAGGATCGCCGACAGCCTTAATTATTTTATTTTCTATATCATCTCTGCCGCCGAAAAGGTCAACGATTTCATCTTTATTAGGGTTATATGCAATTGCGTTTATCGTAAAATCACGGCGTGACAAATCCTCGTCAATATTGCTTACAAAGCTGACATTTTCAGGGTGACGGTTATCGATATACTCACCGTCTGTTCGATAAGTGGTGATTTCAAAATTATCGCCATCAAAAACAGCGGTAACCGTACCGTGCTTAAGCCCCGTTTCAATATATTTGATATTATTTTCAGCAAGTATTTTTTCAAGGTCACCGGGCTTTGCAGAAGTGGTTATATCAATATCGTCGCACTTTCTTTTCATAAAAAAGTCCCTGACGCATCCGCCTACCTGATAAGCCTCGAAGCCTGCATTTTCAATTGTTTCAATCAAGTAATTTGCTTTTTCAAAAATTGTCATATTGCACCCAAACAAAAAAATTATATAAATATTTTAGCACAAACAAAGCAATAATACAATTATGAAAAATTTTTACACTTATTTAATTGTTGCGCTGACGGGCGGAGCGGGATATTGCCTTATTGAAATACTCTACCGTGGCAGAACGCACTACTCAATGTTTTTCGCCGGTGCAATAGTATTATCGTCATTTTATTATATAAATCAAAAATACGAAATGAGTTTTTGGCTCAAATGCTTGGTAGGAATGTTGATTATAACAGGGGTTGAGCTGCTCTTTGGATTGATATTTAATATCATACTAAAGGAGCACGTTTGGGATTATTCAGGTGTTCCGCTCAACTTTTTAGGTCAGGTCTGCGTACCGTTTTCACTTTTATGGTTTGCCCTGTCCGGCGTAGCTTTCAAAGTGATAGATACGGTGCAAGAAAATATTGGGATATGAAAAATTAGGCGACCAATGGTCGCCCCTACGATGTCGAAAAAAATTCCTGTTTAACAAAACATATTAAACAAAAAAACAAGCACAACCGAATGGTTGTGCTTTAAATTAAGATTGATTTGCTATTTCGTTATCACTTTCCCCTGTTAATTCGTAATTGGAATTGCGCTTATATAAAATAAAAGTAACTAATGACAGAGCAAATGAAACTGCAGATATAGCTGCCATAATTTTAACTTTATCTCTGTATTTATTCTTCAAATATAAATATTGATGAGATTTATTATACAAATCGCTGTAATAGGGGTCATCTTTTCTTAAATCGTTTAAATAATCATAGCCGGAATTATCAAAATATTCCATATCCTTATCTTCATAGTATTTGTCCAACTTTGCGTATTCCTTATATTTGTTATTTGCAGAAAAACCGAGTATTGCAAAAACAACTGCGACAACAACTAACAATAGCGAAACGCCCTTACAAACATTTTTATTCATAATTCACCTCATACTTTTTGATAAACACGCAAATAAACTTGATTGTTGTATATAATATACACTAACTCCGAACCATCTTCATCATTTGTCAAAATAAGCTTATTTGAACCAAGTGTATATGTACCTGTCGGACCTGGGAAACTGTAATAGCCAACATTAACAACTTCTTCGTAAGTTCCGTCATCTTTTAAAGTAAGTGATGCATTAAAATCTACAGAATCAATTGACGAATCAAGCGTTTGATTAATGTATCCCGAAGTTTCTGATAATTCAGTGTCAAATTTATACTTTACTGAAAATATATAGTCACCATACACTCTGAAATTTTCTGTTTTTCCGTCCTCATTGTTAAGCGAGATCATATCATCACTCTGCTTATAAGAACCGGAATAAGAATTTTCATCATCTTTATAAGTATAGCTGTTATCAGAAGAAAAAGTATATTCCCCACCTTTTGTATCATTGACACTTATATAAGTACCGCTAACCTGATTACAACCTACAAATGTAAACATTACCACACATAAAAGAAATAATGGTATTATTTTCTTTTTCATATTCTACCTCTTTTTATTAATTTATTTCATTGCACCGCCCATGGCTTGCACTACATCGTTAACTTCATCACTGCTTTTGCCATATGCATCTGCAATATCGTTAATATCTTTATCGTATTTACTGCTTCCATAACTGCTTTTAGTGTTATTATCATTATAATCGTCGCCATAATTTGAACTGTCAGAAGAACAATTAGAGAAAATAATTGAAATTATAATGACAGCAACTGCAATGGATAAAAATTTTTTCATTTTCTCACCTCAAAAATAATATATTTAATTGCACCTGTACAGGTGCAATTAAAGTATATCATACAGTTAAAATGAAGTCAAGGATTTTGTTCTTATATAAGTGCAAGGAGTATGACTTATGAATATCGAGTATGAAAAGAAATTCGGAAACAATATCAGAAGTATCAGAGAAAAGAAAAAAATGACGCAAGACACATTATCTGCTAAGCTACAACTTAGCGGTTGCGATATTACTCGTTCTGCTGTGGCAAAAATAGAGGTCGGGCAAAGGCACGTATATCCCGACGAGATAAAGTTAATCAAAGAAATTTTAAATACTACCTATGATGAATTATTTGATTTTTAGAAAAAAATAAGGCGACAAATGGTCGCCCCCTACGATGTCGAAAAAAATTCCGTGTTTAACAAAACACATTAAACAAAAAACAAGCACAACCGATTGGTTGTGCTTGTTTCATTAAAGGTAAATTGTAAGGTTAAATTACTTGAGTTCAACCTTTGCGCCAGCCTCTTCGAGCTTAGCCTTGAGAGCTTCAGCGTCAGCAGTTGGAACTGCTTCCTTAACAGCCTTAGGAGCGTTATCAACGATTTCCTTAGCTTCCTTAAGGCCAAGACCTGTTGCTTCACGAACAGCCTTGATAACCTGAATCTTGTTTGCGCCTACTTCTGCAAGTACTACGTCAAACTCTGTCTTTTCGTCAGCTGCTGCTGCGCCACCCTCTGCAGGTGCTGCTACTGCTACTGCTGCTGCAGCGCTTACGCCGAATTCTTCTTCTACTGCTGATACGAGCTCTGAAAGCTCAAGAACTGTAAGAGTTTTAAGCTCTTCAACAATTGCTGTAACTTTTTCTGATGCCATTTTATTTTCCTCCGATTAAAGATTAATTTTAATTAAAATAGTTTTGATTTAATTATTCAGCTGTTTCTTCAGCCGGTGCTTCTGCAGGAGCTTCTGCTTCTTCTGCAGGTGCATCTTCCTTAGCTGTTGGCTCACAAGCCTCAACGCCGCCCTTATCAACAATAGCCTGTACTCCACGAGCAAAAGCTGCGATAGGTGCATTGAATACGCTGCAAACTGTAGCAAGGAGAACTTCTCTTGATGGAAGCTTAGCAAGAGCCATAAGCTTATCCATAGAGATTACTTCGCCGTCAAGATAACCGCTCTTAAGTGAGAAGTTGTCGTGTGAATCAGCGAACTTTTGAAGAATACGTGCTGATGCTACATAATCATCAGCCGCTGTTGCGATTGCTGTAGTACCTTCGAGAACATCTTCGAGACCTGCAAGACCTGCATCCTCAACTGCTCTGCCGAGGATTGTATTCTTAACTACTGTGTATTCAACACCTGCTTCACGAAGCTCCTTACGAAGCTTTGTGTCGTCTTCTACGTTGATACCCTTGTAGTCAACTACAACGCCGGCACAAGAATTTTTAATTCTCTCTGAAAGGTCAGCAACCATTTGCTTTTTTCTTTCAAGAACTGCTGTACTTGGCATTTAATTTACCTCCATTAATATTTGCCGTAAAAAATACGGACTTGAAGGCTGTTTAGCTATAACAAAAAAGTGCACTCCGAGAACCTCGGAATGCACGTAAAACATCAAAATAACATAATGCTACTTGAATGTCCATTCCTCGGCAGGCGAAAACTTACGCCGTATCGGCACCTGCTGTCTTTGGCTGAACAGCTATTGTATTTTAACACAAGGATTGCTCCTTGTCAATACCTAAAATTACTCAGCACTTGCAACTGTGCCAACCTTGTTTGGGTTAATCTTAACACCAGGGCCCATTGTTGAAGCAACAGCTACTGACTTAATGTACTGACCCTTTGATGAAGCAGGCTTAGCCTTGATGATAGCGTCAAGAAGAGCATTAAAGTTTTCAAGAAGCTTATCAGTACCGAATGAAGCCTTGCCGATTGGGCAGTGAATAATGTTTGTTTTATCAAGACGGTATTCAATCTTACCAGCCTTAGCCTCCTGAACAGCCTTAGCTACGTCCATAGTAACTGTGCCTGCCTTAGGTGACGGCATAAGACCACGAGGACCGAGAACCTTACCTAAACGGCCAACGAAGCCCATCATATCAGGTGATGCGATAGCAACGTCGAAATCCATCCAGCCGCCCTGAATCTTTTGAACAAGGTCAGCATCGCCAACAACGTCAGCGCCTGCTTCTGTAGCAGCCTTAGCAAGATCGCCCTTAGCGAAAACAGCAACCTTAACATCCTTACCTGTACCGTTAGGAAGAATAACAGCGCCACGAACCTGCTGATCAGCGTGACGTGAGTCAACGCCTAAACGAATATGAACTTCAACAGTTTCGTCAAACTTAGCTGTAGCTGTCTTTACTGTGAGGTCAAGAGCCTCTTTTGAATCATATAAATTTGAACGGTCAATAAGCTTTGCACCGTCTGTATATTTCTTTCCGTGTTTCATAATTAAATTACCTCCAGTGGTTAAATCGGATACTTCCTCCCACAAGGGAATTAGTCTTCTACTACTATACCCATGCTGCGTGCAGTGCCTGCAATCATTGACATTGCTGATTCAAGATTTGCTGCGTTAAGGTCAGGCATCTTTGTTTCAGCGATTTTCTGTACGTCAGCCTTTGAGATGGTTGCTACCTTGTTCTTGTTAGGAACACCGGAAGCCTTATCAATACCGCAAGCTTTCTTAATAAGAACAGCTGCAGGCGGTGTCTTTGTTACAAATGTAAATGAACGGTCTTCATATACTGTGATTACTACAGGGATGATAAGACCTGCGTCATTCTTAGTTCTTTCGTTGAATTCCTTTGTGAATGACATAATGTTTACGCCGTGCTGACCGAGAGCCGGACCAACAGGTGGTGCCGGAGTAGCTTTGCCGGCAGGAATCTGAAGTTTAATTAAACCTACTACCTTCTGTGCCATAATTAATTTCCTCCTAATATTGTGGTAAATGGCGAAGCCTTTGGCTTCTCCCACCATCGCTTAAACGCCACAGTGCAATCAAGCGATGATAATAAGCAGATATACTGCGAATTACTGAATTAAATAATGATTAGTCTTCCTGAACTTTTTCAAGCTGGTCAAGTTCAAATTCAACCTGATTTTCTCTGCCGAACATTGAAACTGTAACCTTAACGCTGTTGTTATCAACGTCAATCTCGTCAACAGTACCTGAGAAGCCCTCAAGAGGACCGTCAACAACATTAACAAGATCTCCTACTTCGTAGTTAACCTTAACGCTGACTCTTTCAAGAGCGTTATTTCTTACCTCTTCGTCTGTAAGCGGCTGAGGCTCACCCTCAGGACCTACAAAGCCCGTGCAACCTCTTGTGTTGCGAACAACATACCAGCTGTCGTCAGTCATAATCATTTTAACGAAGACATAGCCGGGCATCAACTTTCTTTGATACTCTTTTTCTGTGCCGTCGCTTTTAAGTTCTTTTACTGTTTCGGTTGGAATAGCAACCTCAAAAATTAAGTCGTGAAGGTTACGATTTTCAACAACAGTTAAAATGTTGCTTGCAACTTTATTTTCATATCCTGAAAAAGTATGTGCAACATACCATTTTGGTTCTTCCATCAATAAGCCTCCCGAATAATTATTTAAGCATTAAGTACAAAGTAATTATTCAGCAGCTTTTGTTGTTTCGGCTTTGGTAGCCTTATCAAGAGCAGCAGCTGTTGTACTTTTACCCTGCTGAGAAGCCGATGTCGTAGTTGTAGTTTCGGCAAGGTTCTTGATACCCTTCATTCCAAGAGAAAGAAGCGAGTCAACACCGTAAATAGCCAAGCCTGCAATAATAACTACAACAAGAACAATAATGGTGTTTTTAAGGACGTCCTTTGCAGGTGCCCAAACAACCTTTTTGCCCTCTGCCTTAACACTTTTGAAGAATGACGCAATGGATTTAAAAGGATTTTTCTTTGACTTCTTCTTGTCCTTAGACTTAGCGGCTTTTGCTGTCTTTTCAGATTTAGCGTCAGCCTTAGTTGAAGTCTTCTTTTCTTCAGCCATTCGGTCTTCCTCCAATCACTTTGTCTCTCTGTGGAGAGTGTGTTTCTTACAGAATGGACAATACTTGTTCATTTCCAACCTGTCAGGTGTGTTTTTCTTGTTTTTCATTGTGTTGTAATTGCGCTGTTTGCATTCAGTGCAAGCTAAGGTAATCTTAACTCTCATAAAATAGCACCTCCATTAATATTTCGATAAAATAATCTCCCTCGTTCGCCACGCAAAGCGAAGCAGGCAAAAAAATAACGCCTATCGGCATTTCACCTACTACGAGGTAAGCACTACTATATCACAGAAAGTAAACTAAGTCAAGTATTTTCAACAAAAAGTTTGCAATTGGCGAAGTTTTATATTATTATATAACAAAATCAATGATAAGGCAATGAATAATATGACTGAAATAATAATCGGCGCAGGTGCAAGCGGTCTTGCCTGTGCAATAAGATTAAAACAGAATATGCCAAATGATGAGGTTATACTTCTTGAAAGGCTTGATACGCTCGGCAAAAAAATTCTTGCCACGGGAAACGGCAGATGCAACCTTTCAAACGAGCATGCAAAGCATTATAGAGAGGTAATAAATTTCTTTAATAATATAGGACTTAAAACAAAAAGCGACAGCGAGGGCAGAATTTATCCTTATTCAAATCAAGCCGCAACCGTCAGAGATATGCTTAAAAAAGAATGTATCAGGCTGGGAGTGCAAATCATCACCGACTGCACGGTTAAAAGCGTTGACAGCGATTTAATTGTATCAACCGACTGCGGTATGTTTTACGCAGACAGCGTTATTATTGCCGCCGGAGGTATGGCTCAAAGCTCCCTCGGCTCAAACGGCAGCGGATATGAGATATTGAAAAATCTCGGTCACAGGATAACACCGCTGTCCCCTGCTCTTGTTCAACTTGTATCATCAAGTAAATATCCGAGGCAGTTAAAAGGGCAAAGAGTTAAAGGAAATATGAAAATACTTCTTGACGGCGAATGTGTAAAACAAGAATACGGCGAAATTCTTTTCACAGATTACGGCTTATCCGGAATTGTGAGTATGAATTTAAGCGAAGCCGTAAGCAAAAATTTTGAATGCAAAACTCCTAAAAAATGCCATGCGGTAATTGACCTTGCAAATGATTTCAGTGAAGACGAATTACTTGAACACATTAATAAATTCGGCTCACTTGAGGGAATACTCGGTGAAAAAGTTTCATCTCTGCTTGAAAAGCAAGCAAACGGTGACAAGAAAAAGATTTGCAAATATGCTAAAAATTGGCAATTGATTATCACCGGCACAAAAGGATATAATTTTGCACAAATTACGAGCGGCGGAGCAGACTTGACCGAATTTAATAATTTTGAATCTAAGCTTATTGAAAATCTATATGCCTGCGGTGAAATATTGGATCGGCAATTTGAATGCGGCGGATATAATCTCAACTTTGCATTTTACAGCGGCATAAGCGTCGCAGACGAAATAAAGAAAAAGAGGACAAACAATGATAAGAATTAACGAAATTGCATTATCGCTTGACGAAGACGAAAGCCAACTTAAAAAGAAAGCTGCTAAAATCCTTAAAATAAATGAAAAATATATAAAAAAATATACTATTTATAAAAAAAGCATTGACGCAAGAAAAAAGGACGATGTGCATTTCACATATTCGCTTGACGTAAATATCTCGCTTGACGAGGAGCAAATTGCATCAAAATGCAAATCAAACAAGGTGCAAATCGTTAAGCCGTATGTTTACGAATTGCCTGAAAACAAAAGAGTAAGCAAATTCCGTCCTGTTGTTGTAGGTTTCGGTCCGGCAGGTATGTTTGCAGGTCTTATACTTACGCTTTCGGGCTTAAAGCCTATTATTCTTGAGCGTGGCAAGGATGTCGAAGCGAGAAAGGCAGACGTTCAAAAATTTTGGAGTGAAAAAAAACTCAATGAAGAATCGAACGTACAGTTCGGCGAAGGCGGCGCAGGCACATTTTCTGACGGAAAGCTCACAACGGGAATAAAAAGTCCGTTTATCAAGAAAATACTTGAGGAACTTTACGAAGCGGGAGCACCGGAGGAAATTTTATATTCATCAAAACCGCATATCGGAACAGACAGGCTTGAAATTGTAGTTAAAAACATAAGAAAAAAGATTGAAAGTTTAGGCGGCGAAGTAAGGCTTGAATGCAAGCTTACAAGGCTTATCGTTGCAAATAAATTTGTACACGGAGTGACATATGAGCACAAGGGTGAAAGCATTGACCTTGAAACAGATACGGTAATTATGGCAATAGGCCACAGTGCAAGAGATACGGTTGAAATGCTTTATAACCTCGGCGTTGACATTATGCAAAAGCCGTTTTCGGTCGGTGCAAGAATCGAGCATCCGCAAAAACTGATTAACGAGGCTCAATACGGCAGATTTGCTAATCATCCAAAACTCGGTGCGGCTAATTACAAGCTTTCGTGCCACGAACTTCACGAGAGAGGTGCATATACATTTTGTATGTGCCCCGGCGGCACGGTCGTTGCGGCAGCAAGTGAAAAAGAATGTGTAATAGTAAACGGTATGAGTTCGCTTGCACGTGACGGAGAAAACGCAAACTCTGCGCTTCTTGTCGGTATTGAACCAAAGGATTTTCCGAGCGAACACCCGCTTGCAGGCATTTATTATCAAAGAGAGATTGAGCACAAGGCTTATGAACTTGCAGGGGCTAATTACAATGCACCGGCTCAGCTTGTCGGCGATTTCCTAAAAGGAATTGAAAGCAAGCAACTCGGAAATGTTAAGCCTACCTGTCCTACGGGTGTTACGCTGACAAATCTTGACGAATGCTTACCGACTAAGGTATCTGCAACAATGAAAAGCGCTATAGTTGAAATGGATAAAAAGCTAAACGGCTTTAATCTCTATGATGCAGTATTGACGGCGCCTGAAACGAGGTCGTCGAGTTCTGTAAGAATTTTACGTGATGATTTGCTTCAATGCAATATCAGAGGTGTTTATCCGTGCGGCGAGGGCGCAGGCTATGCAGGCGGCATAATTTCTGCGGCGGTTGACGGAGTTAAATGTGCACATGCGGTACTTAATGACGAGCATTAATTTATTTTATACTAAAGGAAATATTCATTATGAGAATGAAAAGAAAGAAAAATCTTGATGAAAGAATAGCATCTTCAAGCGATTATCTTATCACTATGAAAAACGACTCGCTTGATTTTCAAGATGCAATAAAGGAAAATCATCTTCTTGATTTTAATAAAGTATTTAAAAAGGAGCAGCCTGTATATTTGGAAATAGGTTGCGGCAAGGGTCAATTCGGAAACACGTTTGCACATCAAAATCCCGACAAAAACATTCTTTGCGTTGAAAGAAACAGGAACGTGCTGATTATGGCGATTGACAAGGCGAGAGAGCTTGGGCTTGACAACATTATGTTTCTTTGCGGCACGGCGGAATATTTACCGTCTTACATACCAAATAACAGCGTTGAGGAAATTTATCTTAACTTTTCGTGCCCGTTTCCAAAAAAGAGCCACGAGGCGCACAGGCTTACAAATCCACGTTTTCTTGAAATATACAAGCCTATGCTCAAAAACGGCGGTGCAATATGCCAAAAGACAGACAATATGCACTTTTTTGAATATTCAATCGAAAGCTTTTCAAAATGCGGCTTCAAGCTTTCAAATATTTCGCTTGATTTGCATAAGAGCGGTTTTGAGGGAAATATCGAAACGGAATATGAACAGAAGTTTTCATCACAAGGTTTCCCCATTTACAGATTGGAAGCAAGGTTATAACAAAACGCAATATATTATCAAATACCTAACTGAAAATAATTCAGTTAGGTATTTTTTATGCTTGACAAATATGGTCTATTGTTGTAGACTATAGATGAGGTCGATACCTGTAGACCAAAGGAGTGACAATGAAATGAATTTAAAAATGTGTGAAAGTGATTATAAATTTATGAGCATCATTTGGAATAATGAGCCAGTTCGTTCGGGCAGGCTTGTTGAGCTTTGCGCCGAGAAGCTTAATTGGAAAAAATCCACAACGTACACCACGCTCAAAAAAGTATGTGAAAAAGGATATGCAAAAAATCAAAACAGCATTGTTTCATCAACAGTTAAAAAAAGCGAGGTGCAGGAGTTTGAAAGCAGGCACGTTATCGACGAAGCATTTTCAGGCTCACTCCCCAATTTTTTAACTGCGTTTTTTTCAGGCAAAAAAATCAGCAATAAGGAAGCAGAGGAATTAAAAAAACTGATTGACGGTTATAAGGAATAGGTGAAAAGAATATGAGCAACTTATTTTATACTGTTTTAAATATGAGCATTACCTCATCAATAATCATTGCTTTAGTGATTATCATAAGGCTTTTCTTTAAAAATCTGCCTAAAAAATACAGCTATATTCTTTGGAGCGTAGTAGGATTTAGGCTTTGTGTGCCGTACTCATTTAAATCAATTATAAGTCTTTTTAATATCGGAAGTGTAATAAACAGCAATCCGATTAAAACAGATAATAACAAACTAAGCTATGTTGATAAAGCAAGCATAATGCCGCAGAGTATCACGAGCTCATCATCCACTTCAAATACAGGTACAATTACCCTATCAAATACCTTACCTTATATTTGGCTTGGGATTGTATTAATTATTTTAACTGTCAGCATTATTAAATATTTAAAATGCAAATATATGCTTAAAGACAGTGAAAAATTCAGCGATAATATTTATTATTGCGATAAAATAAGCACACCGTTTATATTCGGAATTACAGCACCGAAAATTTATATACCAAAGGGTACAGACATCGCTTATCTTGAATATATAATCGCTCACGAAAAATACCATTTAAAACGAAAAGACTATATTATTAAGGCGTTTGCATACATGCTTTTGTGTATTCACTTTTTCAATCCGCTTTGCTATGTTGCATTTAGGCTTATGAACAAGGATATGGAAATGAGCTGCGACGAAAAGGTTATTGAATCGTTCAAAAGTATAAAAAGAGAATACTCCACCGCCCTGCTCGGTTTTGCAACAAATAATTATAAAGCATCACCGAGTCCGTTATGCTTTATTGAAAATGACGCAAAAAGCAGAATAAAAAACATTCTCAAATTCAAAAAGCCTAAAAAGGCAGTCAGCATTATTTCAATAATACTTTGCCTTACTGTTTTGAGTGCCTGCGTTTCAAACCCTGTCGACGTTAAAAAGCAGACTGATAAAATAAGCATAAACACAAATATATCTTCAACGCAAAGCAGCAATTTCAGTGATGATTATATTTTAGGAAAAGTGATTTTTGCAAGCCCTATACTTTCAAGCATACTGATTGACGGCGGCAACACAACAATCAAATTTGACGGCAAAAAGCTAATTAGAAGCAATGATGCAGAGCAAACAGAATACAGCGACAAGGTTGAAGAGTTGGAATATACCAAAAAGCAATTTTCAGAAAAATATTCCAATAAAGACGATACACTCACACCTGTTATTGACAAAAAATATTTTAAAAACGCAAAGCTTATTAAAGAAGTAAAATACTATAAAGATAAAAGTTTTGTTTCCATAATATACTTTGATAATAAGCCTGCTTTATATGGCTCAGACGGAATCAGAATTTATGAGATTATGCCAAATTCAAATGGCTTTGGCAAGGCAGTATCAAATGAGATTTTGAAGCACATATCGCCAAATTCTGATTATGAAAAATACAAAAGTGAGGCACATTATATTTATCAAAAGGAATACACAGGCGATGACACAATCAGCGTATATTTAAACTTTTATGCCGCAACTTATTCAACAAGGTACGGCTATGTAAAGGATGAAAGTGCTTGGATGAGTGACGCAAAAATTGATTTAAAGCTTAACAATAATTCCGACTACAGCGTTGTTAAATTTACTGTGGCGCAGGACGGAAGTGAATACAATAAGAGCATAAAAGAAATGTTTTCAAATGACGTATACGCCTATTATTTTGGCGACAATGCCAATAACAATGATAGCATATCAAAAGAATTGACAATTCAAGCAATAAAAAGCTTAGTTAAAAGCAATAAAGATATTGACATTAACAAATCAATTGAAACGCTGATTAAAAGAATAGGAAATATCAATTTGATTGATAATGACTATAACGAATACTTCAATCTTCTTATTGACTATGACGAATACACCGTTCGCTACACATTCAATAAATACAAAAACGGAAGGCTTGGCGAGCCGGAGGGCAAAATACTTCAAAGCGCATTTTCAAAAATTGCAGAAGATGAATACGTTAAAGCAAGTGCAAACACAGGCAAGGAATATTTTGACGCTTTTGATAAACACGCAAGGGATTTAAAAAAGCAAAACAAACTTGATTATGATTTTAAATTGCTATATCCTTACACATACTTATATTTAACCGAATATGCAAAATAAACTTTTGAATTACAATACATAAAAAAGAAGAAAGACATTCAAAATTCAGAATGTCTTTCTTCTTTTTATTTAAACACAATTTTAACAGCGTTCTTTTTATTATATTTTTCAAGTTCGTCCTTTAATTGAACAAGTTCATCTTGATTAATTTCCTGCTTATCCTCAGGATAATCCCAATTAGAAAAAGGATTTTTCTTAGTACAAAGCATATTGCCGCCGTCAAGCACCCAAGGAAGTGCAAGGATTTTTCTTTTATTTTTCACATAAAAGAGAACACCTGTACTGCCCTTAGACACGTTTTTAAAATACACAAGCCCTTTAGCCTCTTTCATAATAAGCCTAATCTGCTGGTCAGGCTCAAGATTTATAAACTGCCTGCGATTGATAAGCGGAAAAACAATTATGCCAAGCACAAGGATAACAACAACGAGAATTATTATTTGATTAACTGTCATTTTTGAATACCTATTGTTATGATTTCAAACGGTTTATATTCAAGCGTATCTGCAGCCTCGCCGATAACATTTTCAAGCATATCGAGAAGCTTAACAGACTTAGAAAGTTTAATTTTGCCACGCTTGCCGTCCTGCTCACTCAAACGAATAACCGTCATTGAGCCATCCTCGCTATCCTTCATAGCCTGCAAATAAAGAGGTTCAAAAGTATCGCCGTTATATGATACGTCGGATTTTACAAGTTGCTCGTTAAACTGAAATGCAAGTTTATTAACGCCTGCCTCAACAGCACCGTTTTCGTGAGGATAAATCATATAGCTAAAATTATGATGGCCCATATCCGAGGTTACGTCAGGGCGAATCGTTGCACGAAGAAGCGAAAGCGACATAGTATTTTCATCAAAGCCGATACCGTACTTGCCGTCATTGATAAGTGCAACACCGCCGTCGGTTTCAGAAAGGTCAGCCCATTTGTGGTGACATGTTTCAAACCTTGCCTGCTGCCATGTAGTATTTTTATGAGTGTCACGTTCAATAAAACCTGCCGAGGTGTCGCAAAGTGCCTTGCGTGTAAGAACATTACAAGAAAATTCAGCCTTTGCAAGCTTATGTTTTTCGTTCCAATCTACTATATTTTCAACCTCTATGCCACGGCTTCTTCTAAAGAATCTTATAAGCATAGTCCACGTTGATTTATCGGTTGAAAGAACGGTTTTAAACGTTGCACATTCACCGTCAAGTTCACAAAGAGATAGCTTTTCACTCACATTAATTTCAATCTGCTTATCCTTATAGTTAGGAAGAATATCCCAAGCATCATAATTACCCGGACAGTCTGTATAAATCTTAAGTTTGTTGAAATCGCCGTCAACCCACTGCCTATCCTGCTTTTTATCAACAAGAGAAGCAATAGAGCCGTCGTCATTAAGCACAGCTTTATAAAACGGAGTTTCTATATTATTGGAGTTGCAGTTAAGCCATTCGTCATTAAACTTAGTTGCACGAAGTGACGCTGAGGAAAGCGCAGGAATATTAGGAATAATCCAATTACCTTTAACGCCGTAGCGAGTAGCTGTACCCTTTTTGTTAGGAACAAAGGTCAATGCGTCACGTTTGAAATTAAGAGTGTTGAAATATTTTGAGCCTGTGCCGATAAGTGAATCGACAGTCTTTTCAATCTCGGCATAGTCTTTCATTGCGTCCTCATATACAGGGTGAATATGAGAGCCGGGAAGAATATCGTGAAACTGATTGATAAGAAGCTTTTTATAAGCATCTGTTATAGTTTTTTTATTATCCTCGCCACGTAAAGCAGAAAGAATTTCAGCATCACGCAGTTTATATTCAAGACGTCTGTTAGCACGTTTCATATTTGACTTGGTTGTAAACGTACCCCTGTGCATTTCAAGATAAAGTTCGCCGTCCCAAGTCTGCAAACTATCATTGTTTTTAAGATTTTTTTCAAGAAATTCCTGACCGCCCATATGCTTGCACTTCGGCATAATTGAAAGCTTATCAAACCTGTGCATAAGTTCAATCATTTCTTCTGTGCAGCCCGAACCGCCGTCACCGTAGCCAAACATATTCATAGTTTGACCGCCGCTGTCCTTATCGATATAAGCCTCCCAATTTTCTTGAATTTGAGACGGCATATTCCATGTGATAAAGTGAGTAGGCGGAACGCAAGCCAAAACAGACGTGCCGTCAATACCCTTCCAAATAAAGTTGTTGTGAGGAAAACGGTTAGTGTCATTCCATGTTGACATTTTGTTAGAAACAAAATAATCAACACCGCTCTTTTTAAGAATTTGCGGCAAAATCCAGCTATTGCCGAAAACATCGGGAAGCCAAGCGTTATTAACTGTTTTTCCAAACATTCTCTTATAAGTTTGCTGACCGTAAAGGCATTGACGAACAAGGCTTTCCGCTGTAGGAATATTACAATCAGGTTCAACATACATTGCGCCTACAGGCTCAAACTGACCGTTTTTAACTTTTTCTTTAAGTTCATCAAAAACGTCGGGATAATATTTTTCAAGTGTTTCATAAACATAAGGCTGAGTATGAGTATACTTGAAATCGGGATATTTATCCATAAGCCTAAGCTGAATTAAAACGGTACGAAGATTTTTCTGCACAGCGTGTATTCTGCGCCAATAATATGCTATATCAAGATGAGAATGTGCAATTAAAGCAACATCGCCGTTGCCTTTATAATTATCATTAGCAAAAACAACATCATCAAGATATTTTTGACATTCATCAATGCCGTCAAGTTCTTCACTGTCGAAATCGATAAAATTCATTGCATTGTTAAGTTCTTTATTAAGAAATGCACGGTAATCTTCGTTAAATAAATCGCTCTTTGCAATATCCAAAAGAAGTTCAAAATCCCATACAAGGTCCTGCACTTTATGATTGACAGTGCAAATATATGCGCCCTCAAAAATCTGACGGCAACCACGAACTGAAAGTGATTCGGGATTACGCTCATCATCCGGCTTTGAACGGTTATAACCCATCATTTCAAAATGAAGAGTTTTAGTATCGTCAACGTAAGGAGAAAGAAGCATTCTTTCTCTGTTAGGGTCAACACCGCCGACGTATTTTCCGTTTACCTTAACGCAAATTTCAGCCGCAGTTTTAAGTGAAAACCAAAGCTCTTTGCCTTGAAGTTCCTTAGGAATATCAACGTCTGCCTTAATAAAAGCAGTTCCGTCGGGAGTGAAATACATATCGCCTTTGTTAAGCGGTCTGTAATCATCGCTGTAATATTCAAACTCCATTTCTGAAATTTGACGTGCATCTTTAATCATAAGATTATTTATTTCCCACTTTGAAGAATAAATATATCTTTTAAGCCAGCCAAAGCGCAAATCTGTCCATTCCTCAGGACGCATTGAACGTCTGACTACTTTAATATGTGCCATATTTATCCCTCCCTATATATCCTGAAAATAAGGCTTTTTACGAATTGCATTAACCTTAACACTCTTTTTCAAATCTTTTTTTATCTGTTCTTCAATCCAAGCTGTGCAACGATTTAAGATAAGGCATTTTGAGCACTCGCCCCTGAAAATAAGAGTAAGCTCATCACCGTCAAGACCGACAAATTCAACCCAGCCACCGTCGCCCTGAAGTTTCGGTTGCAAAACAGTTTCAACATAATTTTTAATTTTTTCCATATTAAACTCCAAAATTAAGCATTAATAATATCTTTAATTTTTTCTCTTATAGTATCAAGGCGCTTTGCCGCATTTTCCTTAGAAGGGTCAACAATTGAATAATAAACCTTAATCTTAGGCTCTGTACCCGAAGGACGAACAGCAAGCCATGAGCCGTCATTCCATATATATTTAAGTACATTTTCCTTAGGCAAATCACGAATACCGCCTGAAAAATCAATGACTTCTTTAATGCCGTCAAAAAGAGAAATGCCCTTACTTCTGAATTCAGTCATAAGGCTTTGAATTTTTTCTGCTCCGTCTTTTCCTTTCAATACGAATGAATCAAGGAAATCAAGATAATAGCCGTATTCATTATAAATCTCATTAAGCCCATCGACGAGAGTTTTGCCACGGTTTTTATACCAAGCTGCCATTTGGCAAATAAGCATTGAAGAAACAACGGCATCCTTATCCCTTGCGTGGGTGCCTACGAGATAGCCATAGGATTCCTCATAGCCGATAACAAATTCCTGCTTGCCGGACTCTTCATACTTATTAATCTTATCGCCGATATATTTAAATCCTGTAAGCGTTTCTTCAATTTTAAGTCCAAACTTTCTGCCTATATTAGCGCCAAGTTCGCTTGTAACAATTGTTTTAACAAGTGTTGACTTTTCATTTAAAGTATCCTTTTTCATAGTAAGGACGAAATTAACAAGAAGCGCACCTGTTTGGTTGCCTGTAAAGAGTTTATAATCGTCACCGTCTTTAACGGCAATACCGACTCTGTCGCAATCGGGGTCAGTACCTAAAACAAGGTCGGCACCGATTTCCTTAGCCTTTTCAATGGCAATATTAAGCGCATCCTTTTCCTCAGGGTTAGGAGAACGAACGGTTGAGAAATTGCCGTCGGGAAGTTCCTGTTCCTTAACAACGGTAACGTCCAAACCTTCAAGCATTCTTCTTACAGGAATATTTCCTGTGCCGTGAAGCGGAGTATAAACTATTTTCAAATCGCTCTTTTCTTCATAAAGCGATTGCTTTTTAACCTCATTAAGAAATGCGTTAAGTTCATTTTCGCCGATATAATTAATAAGTTCGCTTTCCTCTAAAAAAGGAATTGATGAATAATCTGTAATATCATTTATAAAGGCGATTGCATTTTTAGCATCCTCGGTGCAAAACTGGCATCCCTTACTGTCATAAACTTTATAACCGTTATACTCCTTAGGGTTATGAGAAGCGGTAATCATAACGCCCGCCGTGCAGCCCAGATAATGAGTTGTGAATGACAAAACGGGAACAGGCACAATCATTTCATAAATGTTAACCTTAATGCCCTGAGAAGCAAACACACCTGCAGCAGTTTTAGCAAAATATTTTGAATTGTTACGAGTATCATAAGCAATAGCTACGCTGATTTCCCCGTCATTTTTGCTTTTAAGGTAACGTGCAAGACCGAGTGTTGCTTTACCAACAGTGTAGCGGTTCATTCTGTTTGAGCCTGCGCCCATAATACCTCTCAAACCGCCTGTACCAAAAGCAAGGTCTTTATAAAATCTATCCTCAATTTCCTTATCGTCTGTAATACTTTTAAGCTCGGATTTTGTATCTTCATCCGCAAACGAAAGCCACTGCAAATATTTATCCTTATAAGTCATAATAATACCTCGAATAAAATTCATTATATTTATATTTTTTTATTTATTACAGATTGCGAAGAAGTAGTCAGAATTGGATTTTTAGTAAAGGGAGCTGTACATGGGTACTGCCCCTTTGCTAAAAATTCAAAGCGCCCAGCGTTTTGACGCCATATCCCTTAGGATATTAAGACAAAATGTTCAAGTGCTGTTGATACGGTTATCAATAGCTTAATAATTGTACTATTGAAAATCAATATCTGATAATTACAAATATCGGGCGCAGTTATGGCTGCTTATTCACAATCTATTTAAAGTACATATAATACTGACATTTAATCATTCCGTTATACAGCTTACGGCGCTTGTCCGCTTTTCTGCCAAACTCACGTTCAAACTCCTCATCCGGAGAAATGATGCCGTAGCTCCAACCGTGCTTTGAAACGAACTTTTCACCCATAATATGATAAATATTCTTAGCCGTTTTGATATCAAGCATTCTCTCCCCATAAGGCGGATTTGTAATAAGTGTGCCCTTTTCGGTGGTCGGGTTAAAATCCTTAATATCTGCCGTTTCAAGCCTCAAGAATTTATCGACTTTAATCCTCTTTGCATTTGCCATAGTAAGCTCAAGTGCGTGAAAATCAATATCCGAGCCGAAAGCAACAAAATCCGTATCGGTTTTAATAATATCGTGGCAACGCTCTCTCTCCTGCATCCAAGCCTTTTCAGGAATAAATCCCCAGCGGTCGCACTCAAAATTACGGTTAATTCCCGGTGCGATATTATGAGCCATCATAGCACCTTCAATCAAGATAGTTCCGCTTCCGCAGCAAGGGTCATACATTGTATGATAATGCCTAAGCCTCGAAAGAGAGCAAAGTGCGGCAGCAAGAGTTTCTCTTATCGGTGCATCATTAGCTTCGGGGCGATATCCTCTTTTATGAAGTCCCCTTCCGGTAGTATCAAGCATAATTGTCGCTTCGTTTTTCATAATAGAAAACTGAATTTGATGAACAGGACCGGTTTCCTCAAACCAAGATATGCCATAATCCTCTTTAAGCGACTCAACGACTGCTTTTTTTATTATCTTTTGGCAATCGGGAACGGAATGAAGAGTTGAATTAATGCTGTAACCCTTAACAGGAAATGTATCACTTGAGCCGATAAATTCCGACCAAGGAAGCGATTTCACCGATTGAAAAAGCTGCTCAAACGTTTCAGCCTTAAACCTATCAAGAACAATAAGAATTCTTTCTGCAAAGCGGCTGTTAATATTAGCTCTTGCAAGCATAGCCTCATCGCCCTCAAAAAAGACACGTCCGTTTTCGGCTGATACGTTTTCAGCCTCCATAAATTTAAGTTCATCTGCAACCAAGCCTTCTAAACCTAAAAGGCAGGGCGCTGTCATTAATAAATGCATAATCTTTTCCTTACTCTATAACAAAAATAAGGGTGTAAAAATACACCCTTAAAATGAATTTTACTTACCTGATGAAATATCGTAAAAAACGATTTCGTCACTTTTAACGTAACCCTTTTCCCTCGCTTTTTTCTCGATATAATCGTCTTTATCCTCATTATCAAGCACAGCCTGAAGTTCCTTGTTTTCCTCCTGCTGCGCATCATATTTGGCGCCTATTTCAGCCTTTTGCTTTTCAAGCCTGCTGATGTCTGCATTTTGATTAACAACGCTGATAGAAAAAAATGCAAAAACGCCGACAAGTAATAGACCGACAAGAATTTTGCCGACGCTGTATTTGCCGATATATAGCTTTTTAGACTTGCTCTTGCTTTCCTTTGCCAAATTCGTCACCTTCATATTTTTTACGGTTAGGTTTTTTAATGATTTCTTTAATATTATAATATAACATCCTCGGCAATTGCAACACTTTTTTAAAATTTTCTAATGATTTTTTTACTTTTTTTAACCGAATTTTAACCTTTTTTGCAATTCTTTTTTCAAGCGGCAAAGAAATCTTGCCAATACTTATAATATAGACTGTAAATCCGACAAAAATAAATGCAAGAAAAATGCCCTTTATTGCACCGTCATTAAAGATTAAAAGATATGAAAATGAAACAAAGGACGTTATGAGCCAAAAAAGCAAATCAAAAAAGAGTGAGCCGCCGAAGGAAAGGCGAAAAAAGCGCATTAAATCATACAAAAAGCCAAGCCCTGTACCGACAAAAAATGCATAAAAAAGTGCCTCAACCACCGAAAAGCCTCTTTAAAAGTGAGGTGGAGGAAAACTTTTCGCTGTAAAGAAGCGAAGTAACCTTTCCGCTGACGCTGACAGTTCCCGCCTCCAAATTAAGCTCCTCAATATGCAAAAGTTCGCCCTTAATCGTAAGCTCACCGCAAGGTGAAATCGCAATAATTTCCTCCTCGTTAAATGAGTCTACGTCACTTATTCCGGTTAAAGTTAAATGCTCCCTGTTTTCAAGAGTGAGCAAATGGTTCATATCAACGTTATTATCCATAAAATCACCTAAATAATTTTATGCAAACGATGATATAAATATAACAAAAGAAAAGCAGTACGCCCCTTATAGCACCTCGTACATTTTGGCAGCGTCCTCTTTAAGAGCGTGCTCATTAATTGCAAGCACCTTATATGAATTTTCTCTTGCGCCGAGAGTGATTTTGATTGTATCGCCCACTTTAACGTCGTACGAAGCACGGGCAACCTTACCGTTTACCTCAACCTTACCTGCATCGCAAGCTTCGTTTGCAACAGTTCTGCGTTTAATTATTCTTGAAACTTTTAAATATTTATCTAATCTCATAATTCACCTTAAAAAAATAGGGTGTCTTTTCAGACACCCCAAAATCAACAAAATTACTTTACAGCATCCTTAAGAGCTGAGCCTGCCTTGAATGCAGGAACCTTTGACTCAGGAATTTCAATTGTTTCCTTTGTACGTGGGTTAAGACCTGTACGAGCTGCACGAGTCTTTACTGAGAAAGTACCGAAACCGATAAGAGAAACCTTATCACCCTCAGCAAGAGCATCCTTAACTGAATCGAAAACAGCGTTTACTGCTGCTTCTGCGTCCTTCTTTGAAAGTTCTGCCTTTGCAGCTACTGCTGCTACAAGTTCTGTCTTGTTCATTTTAATTTCCTCCATTTATTGCCGAATTATCGGCTTTTAATATTTCTTTTGCCTTATCCCACAAGGCATCAAGCTCATCAATAGAAGAACTATTCATATCAATATCATTTTCATCTGCTAATTTTTCAACTATTTTGAATCGTGTTATAAACTTATCCGTAGAAGCCTTTAAAGCTTCTTCACTGTCAACACCGATAAAACGTGAAATATTGACGCAGGAAAAAAGGACATCGCCGAATTCATCTTCAATTTCAGCCAGATTGTTATGCGATAGCGCAATTTTCAACTCGTTAATCTCTTCATTAAGCTTTAAAAAAGCACCGTTTTGATTATCCCAATCAAAGCCAGCCTTTGCAGCTTTGGACTGAACCTTTTGGGCACGCATAAGAGCAGGAAGCTCAATAGGAATACTGTCCATCTTACTTGAAGCGGTTTTAGTACCCTTTATGCTTGCTTTAACACTGTCCCAGCTGTCAAGTGCTTCTTTGGTATTATTTGCAACCTTGTCACCAAACACATGAGGGTGACGAACAATGAGCTTTTTGCAAAGCTCGTCGCAAACGTCGTTAAAATCAAAATTGCCCTTTTCACTTTCCATTTCACAGTGAAGTGCAATTTGGAGGAGCACATCGCCCAATTCTTCCCTTAATCCTGATATGCTGTTTTTGTTAATCGCTTCAATAACCTCATACGTTTCCTCGATAAAATTACTCTTAATCGATTCATGAGTTTGTTCACGATCCCAAGGGCATCCTCCCGGTGCTCGAAGCAATGTGATAAGCGAAATTAAATCATTGATATCATATTTATCCTTAAATTCAAAATTCACTTTAACACACCCCTTGATTAACTTGTCAACTAAGATAATACTATAAAGTTCCCAAATTTGCAAGTATTTAAGCGGATTTTTTATATTATTTAGCTGAAATTATATCACTTATACGCACACATTTAAACAAAACGAGCAAAGAAACAGTCAAAAAAGAACATATTATGCCGCAAATTGTCAAAGTGAGCAGAGAAGAAGTTTGAGTAAAAAACGCTTCTTTAATAAATTTTACGGCAAAATAGACCGTACAAGAGCAAAAAATCGGCTTAAAAAATATATCTTTCACCACAAATGAAGTGCCTGTATTTTTAGAAATAATAATCATATTCCAAATAAGAATTATCAAAAATCCCATAAAATTTGAAATGGCAACGGCTGATATATTAATTGTCATTTTAGGTATAAGAATAATGTTTGTTATCACTCTTATGCCACCTGAAACGGCAAAGGGTAAAATTGTTTTTTTAGAAAGTCCGAGTGACTGAGCACAAAATACACAGCTTGAGGCAAGACAGCACGGCAAGACTGTTACAGCAAGATAAAACAAAATATCACTGCCGAATTTTGCAATATCACCATTTGAATTGCCGTAAAAAAGCGACAATATTTCGCTTGAAAAAAGTGCAAGAACAATTCCTGAAAAGCAAGAAAGAATGCTTGTATACTTTAAAACACTGTTTATTAATAAATTGAATTTCGGCGAATCACTTTCATAAGCCGAGCTGATTGCCGGAACGGCGGTCACACCGAGCGCCATAACCATCCCCGGTATAAGATTTTTAAAATCAAGTGCAGAGGAATAAATCCCAAACACATAAGTAAAAATATCGCCGTCAAAATAATTATACGCTTTTGAAAGCACAGCCTTGTCGCAAAGAGTTAAGGCGTACTGAATTGACGATGTATCAAAAAATTGAGAAACACTTTGAACAGCCGTTGCAAAAAGAAGCGGAAGAGAAAATGCGGCAAGTTCGTTATACATTTGTCGAGTTACCGATTTATCGGGTTTCGGCATTTTATAGTGGCTGCCGACATAAAAACTGACATAAACCCACCCTGCAAAACCTCCGAGGCTGACGCCGAGCATAGAGCAAGCAGATGTTAAGGGATAAATTGCCGAAAGTGCCTGCCTTTCGTTTTCGTAAGCTGTACCCAAAACCGTGCCATACTCATAATAATTTGACATAAAACAGCCCATAGAAAAGCGAGCAAATAAAAGTCCAAACACCGTTTTAAAAACCGCTTCGATAATTTGGCAGGCTGCGGTTGGTTTCATATCAATAAACCCCTCGGCAAAAGAGCGCTTACCGGCGCCAAGGCAGCAGAAAAAAACACTCGGTGCAAGAGCAAAAATTGTATAAATACTCTTTGGTGACGAGGAAATAAGCTCGCTGTATGGCTTTGCACCAACAAGCATTACAAAAAGTCCTGCAAAAGCCGCAAGAAAAAACAGTTTGTTTCCTGCTTTTTTCAATCCGGAAACTCTGAGTTTATCGCCGCTTGCATTATATTTACTGACGAGTTTTGACATAGCGATAGGAAAAGCACCCATAGTAAGTGCATGAATAGGCAAGCAAAGATTATATGCTATTGAAAAATATCCCCTGCCTGTTGCGCCTATATAAGAAGTTAGCGGAATTTTATAAAAGGCAGAAATCATCTTAACTATTACAGTTGATACGAGAAGCAAAAAAGCACTTGAAATATACTTTTCTTTAATACTCTTTTTCAATAAAATCACCCAAAGAAAAAATAAAAGAGCAACCAAAATGATTGCTCTTTAAAATTCCTGTTAAATTTTACTCGTCGCTGTCTTTAATCTCGACATCCTTTGCTTCAACAACCTCAACTGCCTCAGCCTCAGCTTCGGGCTTGGTATTGAAATCGGTTGAAAAAGCCTCCTTGGTTTTTTTAGCCATATTAGCCATAGACTCATTAAATTCTGCCCTTGCCTTTTCAATCTCAACCGTATAAAGTTCAATCTTTTCTTTATTATCGGCAATTGCATTTGCACAGTCTTTAATTTCATCTTCAGAAATTTCATCGCCTATATACTTTGCATAATTAAGCTTGCCGAATTTTTCATAAAGTTTTGCAAGCTTAGCCTTAGCATCAAGAAGTTCAACCTTTTTACGGCTGATTTCAAGCCTTTCGGCACTCTTTTTACTCATATTTTCAGCAACGTCTTTAGTTTTATTAAACATTTCTTCCAGTTTTGGATTGTTGAATGCTTCATCCATTGAACCAAAAAGATCACTTAATTTTATAGCCATTACTACCACCTCGCACTCATTATATTACAATATGTAAATCATTGCAATACCGTTTGCTATATTTAATTATTAGTTTGTATAAAATTTTTCAATTAATTTTTTACGCTCGATAATTTCATCAAATCTGTCAATATATTCATATGGATATTTAAAGTTATATATGCGCTCAATTTTACCGGTGTCCTGATTTTTAAGCCTTGTAACGGCGCCTGCACCGACAGCAAAAACAGAATGAGTTTCGTCCATCATATAAACATTATAAAGGCAATCCATATTATTCTTGCACCAGCCGACGTTTTCCAAATTGCCGACAGATTTAGACTGGCGATACATATAATAAGGATAATAGCCGCTCGACTTAAGGCAGGAATTTGAATATTCCACCATATCAAAGGTCAAAAGTTTATCTGAAATGTCATAAGCATTCTCTCTTGTGACCATATAAGCTGCCGACTTCATTGCAAGAGTATGAACAGTTACGCTTTCTGCACCGAGTGATACGGCAGTGTCGACACTGTTTTTAAATGACAAAAGTGTATCTTTTGGAAGCCCTGCAATAAGGTCCATATTAATATTATTGAAACCGCACTTTCTTGCAAGAGCAAAAGCATCAAGAGTCTGCTTAGATGTGTGACGTCTGCCGATAGAGTCCAAAACTTCATCGTTAAACGATTGCGGATTGATTGAAATTCTGCCGACACCTGCACCCTTTAATGCCATAAGCTTATCCTCAGTTACGGTATCCGGTCTGCCTGCCTCTACTGTATATTCACGAAGAGTTGACAAATCAAAATTCTTCTCTATAACGTCAAACAGCCTTGAAAGCTGCGAGGCTGAAAGAGTTGTAGGTGTTCCTCCGCCGAAATAAACGGTTTCAAGCCTTAAGCCAAGAGCCTTTGCCACCTGACCTGTTTTTTCAAGTTCCTTGCAAAGAAGGTCAACATAAGGCTCAAGAAGCTTATGCGTTTTTTCAATAGAATGGGAAACAAAAGAGCAGTAAGCACATCTCGTTGGGCAAAACGGAATTGAAACATAAAGCGAGAAAGAATTGTGAGACGACAGGGAAATAATTTTATTTTCGTGGTGCATAACTTCAATTGCCAAATCGGTTTTTTGGGGCGTTGCAAGAAAAGTATTGATAAAATAATCTCTTGCCGCTTTTTCGCCCATTTCGTCTGTAAAGCGATGCATAAGTTTTGCGGGACGAACGCCGAAAAGGATACCCCACGGCGGTTTAAAACCTGTAAGCTCGCTCAAAACATTATAAAGCAGAACTGACATCTCAGTTTGAGCGTCCTCATTTTCTTTTAAAATATGTGTTTTAGAAATACTTTTATCAAAAAGACGGGCGCAAACGAAAAATTCATTACCCTGCGCCTTAGTTTCCACCTCAATATTATCCTTTCCATCGTCGTTAATCTTCTCCCAAGGGAAAAAGACGGTGCAAAGATTTTTCATATCATATATAAAATCGTGGTTAATTACTTTTAAAATCATAAATTATGCCCTATTCAAAAACGGATTATTTGCACGTTCAAAATCAAGTGTTGACTGACGGTCGTGACCGGGATAAACGATTAGATTTCCGTCAAGCGAAGCGATTTTTTTAAGGCTTTGCACAATTTCAAGCGGCGAACCACCGGGGAAATCAGTTCTGCCGCAGGAGCAGAAGAACATAGTATCGCCTGTAAATATTTTGCCGTCGCACACATAGCAAAAACCGCCTTTGGTATGCCCCGGAGTTGCAATAGCCTTGATTTCACTTTCACCCAAAGTGATAACGTCGCCGTCAGAAATCAAAATATCAGCCTCTGTATTATTCTGCACACCGCCGCAAAATGCCGCAAGGCTTAACTTTGACGAGGTAAGCATAGGCTCATCCTCTTTTGAAATCACAACCTTAGCGCCTGTTTTTGCTTTAACAGCTTTAACTCCGCCGATATGGTCAAAATGACCGTGAGTAAGCAAAATATATTCAAGGTTTGCTCCTTCAATGAAATTCATCATTTTATCGCTGTCCTCTGTGCAATCAACAAGTGCGCTTTTATTTGTTTTTTCATCTGTAATAAGATAGCAATTATTTTCAATAGGGCCGAATGTAGCCGATTTAACACTTAGCATTATTTTAATTCCTTACTGTCTAAAATTATGGTGACCGGGCCGTCGTTTAATAAGTCGACCTTCATATCAGCACCGAAAATTCCTTTTTTAACGGATTTTACACCTGATTTTTCAAGTTCATCAGCGACGTATTCATAAAGCGAATTTGCCTCATCAGGCGGTGCGGATTTTATAAAACTCGGCCGCCTTCCGTGTGAGCAATCTGCGCAAAGGGTAAACTGAGATACAAGAAGAATTTCGCCAAACACATCAAGAAGTGATAAATTCATTTTGCCGTTTTCATCTTCAAAAATCCTCAAAACAGGGATTTTTTTAATAAGTTTATCAGCATCCTCCTTGGTGTCACCGTCCATAACGCCGAGTAAAATCATAAAACCGTTATCTATTTTGCTTATTAGTTTTCCGTCAACGGTGACAGAAGAATGTTTTACTCTTTGAATTACTGCTTTCATAAATTAAAATGCCGACCTTTCTATATGATAAACACCCTCAATTTTACGAAGGGACTTTTCGATAGAATCAAGATGTTCCTTTGAATTGACCGTAATGGTCATAGTAGTTAAGCAATTGCCCTCGCTGATAGGACGGGCATTGATAGAATGAATTTTAACGTGAGCCGTAGCCATACAAGCGGTTATATCAAGAACTACTCCGTCACGGTCGATAGCATAAACGTCGATTGTTGAACGAGCGTCAACTTTAACATTGTTGTCCCAATGAGCTTTAACCCAACGTTCAGGCTCGGGACAATTTTTCAAATCATCCGGTACGTTTACACAGTCCTTTCTGTGAATTGTAAGCCCTGTTCCACGATTGATAAAGCCGACAATTTCCTCACCGGGGATAGGAGAACAGCAGCGTGCCATTTTAATAAGGCAATTATCTATTCCCTCAACCACAACACCTGAGCTGTCCTTAGAGGTGCGAGGCTTATCAAGAGTATTAGTTGTCGCAACGGCAGGCTTAGGAGGTTCTTCCTTTTGCACTCGCCAATTGCGGTTAAATTCGTCCTTAATACCGGGCATAAGACGAGAAATCTGTATTCCGCCGTAACCGACAGCGGCATAAAAATCGTCTATATTTGTAAAATGTTGCCTTTCCGCAATGCGGGTAACGAATTTAATATATTCCTCACTATCCTCAAAGCGGATAAAGTTTCGCCTAAGCTCACGCTCAACCTCAGCCTTACCCTGAACAATATTTTCGTCACGCTTTTCTTTTTTAAACCAAGAGCGAATTTTACTTCTCGCCTCGCCTGTTGTAACAATCTTAAGCCAATCACGGCTTGGACCTTTGCCCTGCGCATTAGAGGTCAATACCTCAACAATTTCGCCCGTTTTAACCTTATAATCAAGATGAACGATTTTGCCGTTTACCTTAGCGCCGACCATTTTATTACCGACGGCGGAATGAATTGCATAAGCAAAGTCAATAACCGTTGCTCCTTTAGGAAGCGCCTTAACATCGCCACGAGGAGTAAATACATAAACCTCATCGCTTGACAAATCGCCTTTAATTGTAGTAACAAGTTCCTCTGGAGTATCGGTTTCGTCGCCATGCTCAATCATACGGTGAATCCACTCAAGTCGGGAGTCAATACTATCCTTGCCTCCCCTGCCGAGCTTATATTTCCAGTGAGCAGCGATACCGTATTCGGCAGTGCGATGCATATCCCATGTACGAATTTGAATTTCAAACGGAACGCCCTTATCTGAAAGCACGGTAGTGTGAAGTGACTGATACATATTAGGCTTAGGCATTGAAATATAATCCTTAAACCTGCCCGGAAGCGGTTTAAACATATCGTGAACAATGCCGAGCGCATTATAGCAGTCAATCATTGTATCAACAATAATTCTTACTGCATAGATATCAAAAATCTGTTCAAAATCCTTACCCTTGATATAGACCTTACGAAAAATTCCGTGAACTGATTTAACACGTGAGGTAATTTGAACGTGTTTCATAACAGGGGTAATCTTATCGCTTATTTGCTTTGTTATATCGGCAAGAAATTTTTCACCCTGCTCTTTTTTCATAGATAAGTTTTTTTCAATTTCCTTATATGCAATGGGGTCAAGATAATAAATTGCTAAATCCTCAAGTTCTTCCTTAATAGGACGGATACCTAAGCGGTGAGCAATAGGAGCATAAATTTCAAGCGTTTCAAGGCTTTTTTCCCTTTGCTTATAAGGCGGCATATGCTGCAAAGTACGCATATTATGAAGTCTGTCGCAAAGCTTGATGATGATAACACGAACATCCTCATTCATTGCGATAAACATTTTTCTTATATTCTCAGCCTGTACTTCTTCTCTTGTAGAAAGCGGAATTTGACCGAGTTTAGTTACACCGTCAACAAGAAGTGCAACCTCGTCGCCGAACTCCTTCCTGATATAATCAAGGTCATACTGCGTATCCTCAACCACATCGTGCAAAAGTGCACCTACAATACACTCATTGTCCATTCCGAGCTTATAAAGAATTTCAGCAACGGCTACAGGATGCATAATATAAGGCTCACCCGAACGCCTACGCTGATTTTTATGAGCATCACGTGCAAGGTCATAAGCTTTTTTAATCACTTCACTGTCATATTGCGGATTTTTCTTTATATCTTCAAAAAATTTATTAAAGCCGTCGTCATAATCATCCGTATATACACTTTGTTCCTCGTTTACCAATTATAATCTTCCCTTCAAAACCATAAGAGTATCAGTTCTCTCAAGATTTGCTTTAGTTTTTACATCATTTAAAGTAATATTACCCTCACGCTTTATCAGCCCTGCCTCCTCAAACGCATCAAGCGCAAAAGCAAGCTGACCGTATGTAAGGTAATTTGCAAGCTCAAAATATAAATCGTCAAATGTGTATTTATATCCCTTTTGGCTTTTTAAATATTTATAAACAACAGCGCAAATATCCCTATTAGGATAAAGCTCTGTTTTATTTTTCTTTCCGAGTTTAAAAAGGAGGTAGTCATTTTTCTCCCGATAATATTTATCAATATCAATCCCTGATTTTCTGAAATCAACTATTTGAGCTGAAATATAATCTTTATTTTTAAATGTGCTTTTTGAAAGTTTCACGGCGAAATCGAGAGTATCGCCGATTTTATGCGGAAATTCGTCAAGCGTAGTCCTGAATTTAACCATACGTACGCTTTTTCCTTTTTTAGCAGCCTCTATTTTTAAATGCTTGCCGTCGCCGATAGCGGCAACGTTAGTCAATGTAAGATTATAAAGTCCGAAAACAGGCTGTGCGTTATCCGTTCCGTAAGGCTCTAACTCAGCCAAATTATTAATCAAATCAAGCGTCAGATAATAAGGAGAAAGCTTGCAGTCTATTTTGAGCGTCTGAATCGGCATAACGGGATAATTATTTTTTGCAAAATCATTAATTCTTTTCCTGAATGCCGCTATATCCTTAACATTAAGCCCCATACCGGCAGCAAGAGGATGACCGCCGAAATGAGTTAAAATATCCGAGCAGCTTGAAATCGCCTCAAAAATATTAAAACCGTCAATACTTCTTGCCGAGCCTGTTGCGTTTCCCTCGTCATCAATGCCAATAACTATTGCCGGCTTAGAATAAAGTTCCACAAGGTGGGCAGCGCAAATACCGATAACGCCCTTATGATAATTATGCCCTGCAACAACTATAACTCTGTCGGTTTGATAAGCCCTGTCATTAGCCATAATTTCGGCAATATCCTTATCAATCTTTTCCTCAACCTCGTGGCGGTGAGTATTTTCAAGATTAAGCTGTTCAGCTTTATATTCAGCAATTTCATTGTCCTCGCAAGTGAGCAAATCAACAGCAAGATTAGCCGTATCCATTCTGCCTGCCGCATTTATCCTTGGGCAAATTTGAAAAGCCACGTCGGTTGCGGAAAAATGCTCTGCTTTTGAATTTGTACTCTTTTTAAGAGCACAAATGCCGATTTTTGCATCTGTATTAATAAGTTTCAATCCTGCTTTGACTATCGCTCTGTTTTCATTTAAAAGAGGAACCATATCGCCGATTGTACCAATAGTTACATAATCCGCATAATCCTCAAGCAAATCCTCAACATCGCCGTCATACAGGGCGCACGCAAGTTTAAACGCAACGCCTACTCCGGCAAAATCACGAAATTCAATTTCATTATCTTCTCTGTGAGGATTAATAACAGCCTCGGCACGTGGAAGGTTTTCACCTATTTGGTGGTGGTCGGTAACAATAAGCTGCATACCGAGAGAATAAATATATTCTGCTTCTTCAATTGATGAAATACCGTTATCAACTGTTATAATCAAATCTGCACCGTCAGCCTTAATTTTATCAATAGCTTTAAAATTCATTCCGTAGCCGTCTGTAGCTCTGTTAGGGATATAGTAGCTTACAAAGCCGCCGAGAGCGCTTAAAAAAGTATAAAGCAAAGCAGTTGAAGTAACGCCGTCGCAATCATAGTCGCCGTAAATACAAATGCTTTCTCCGTCGTCAAGAGCACGATTTATGCGTTTTACCGCCTTATCCATATCCTTTAACAGATAAGGCGAAGAAAACCTGCACCCGTCGGACAAAAATTCCGAGGCTGCAAGCTCATCATCAATTCCTCTTGAAACCAGCAAGAAAGCAACAAAAGCGTCAATATTCAGTTTTTCACTCAATGCAGATGCCTTAGCCTTGTCTATTTCTGCGTTTACCCATTTTTTATATGACATTATGAATTTTTATCTACCACGTGAAATTTTTTCAAATTGCCTGCCTTTTCGGCACGCTTTCTAAGTTCCTCGTCAACATCGTCGGGAGTTATTCCCTCATTTGCCATCATAACAAGGGTATGGTAAATAAGGTCGCAAATCTCTCCGACTGTTTCGTCCTTTACTCCGTTTTTGGCGGCGATAACCATTTCCGTTGACTCTTCGCCCACTTTTTTCAGTATTTTATCAAGTCCTTTTTCAAAAAGATAGCAGGTATAACTACCCTCCTGCTGTGCTTCTTTTCTTTCAAGGATAGTTTCATAATCGTTTCTGATATAATCCATATTTATTCTCCGTTATTTTCAAGTTTAATTTCGTTAAAAAAGCAAGAGTGATTGCCCGTGTGGCAAGCCGCACCCGTTTGTATAACCTTAACTAAAAGCGTATCATCATCGCAATCACCATAGATTGACACAACTTTTTGAAGATGACCCGAAGTTGCACCCTTATTCCAAAGTTCCTGCCTTGAACGTGACCAAAACCAAGTATATCCGGTTTCAAGCGTTTTTTTCATCGACTCACGGTTCATATAAGCAAGCATAAGCACCTCGTTTGTGCCCTCCTCCTGAACTATTGCAGGGATAAGCTCGCCTTTTTTAAAAAATTTTTCTATATCAATCATTGCACGCCTCCACTGCCTGTTTCAAATCAAGAGTTCCCTCATAAATGCTTTTGCCGCAAATTGCACCGTAAAGATTTTTGCTTTTTAATTTACGAATATCATTTATATTTGTAACTCCGCCCGATGCGGTAATATCGCAGGAAACGGCATTATTAATTTCAACAAGCTGTTCAAGATTAGGACCCGTCAGAGTACCGTCACGTGAAATATCAGTAAAAATTATATTTTTAACACCAACATCTTCCATTCTTTTTGCAAGGTCGGTAAAATAAACGTCACTTTTTTCAACCCAGCCCTCGGTTGCGACATATCCCGATTTTGCATCAATTCCTACTGCGATTTTGCTTTCAAATTCTTTGACTGCTTCTTTTACAAGTTCGGGATTTTTAAGTGCTACAGAGCCTAAAATAATACGTGAAATTCCATTGTTAATGTAAAAATCAATATCATTCATCGTTCTTATTCCGCCGCCGAGTTCAACTTTAAGCCCGGTTTCTTTTGCTACATTAATAAATGTTTGGGCATTGACGGGTTCTTTTTTAAGCGAGCCGTCAAGGTCAACCATATGCACCCATTTACACCCTGCCTTTAAAAAGCCGAATGCAGTTTCAACAGCATCGCCTGCCACCTGATGAGCAGTGGAAAAATCGCCTTTAAAAAGCCTGACGGGTTTGCCGTCGATAATATCAATTGCAGGAAAAATAAGCATATTAAAGAACTCCTTTTGTTGAAAGCACTGCGCCGTTTTCATTTTGCTTTACGGCAACTTTAAGTGCGTGAGCCACAGCTTTGAATATTGCCTCAATCTTATGATGAGAATTAGTACCGTAAGGCACATCAATATGAAGCGTGATACCTGCATTCATTGCAAAGGCTCTGAAAAATTCCTCTGTCATACAGTTTTCATAATCGCCGCATTTTTCCTGCTCAAAGTTTGCGTTAAAAACAAGAAAAGGTCTGTTTGAAATATCAAGCACACAATTAGCCAAAGCCTCATCCATAGGGATTGAAAAGAAGCCATAGCGTTCAATGCCACCCATATCGCCGAGTGCTTCTTTAAAAGCTCTTCCGAGCGCAATGCCCGTATCCTCAACCGTATGGTGAGTATCAACCTGTAAATCACCGTTGACCTTAATTTTTAAGCCGAAACCGCCGTGAACACCGAAAGCAACAAGCATATGGTCAAAAAATCCGATGCCTGTTGACACCTCAACATCTCCGCCGTCAAGGCAAAGGTCAATTTTTATTTGTGTTTCCTTAGTATTTCTTTCAATTTGAGCTTTTCTCATATAAGTACCTCTAAAATATTATTCAAATCTAACCTTAATTGAGTTAGCGTGAGCCGTAAGCCCCTCTGTATCTGCAAGCTTAACTATATCGTCCTTTGCCTTTTCAAGTTCATTTTCAGTATAATAAATAAACGAACTTTTCTTAACAAAGCTGTCAACCGACAAAGGTGAGAAAAATCTTGCCGTGCCGCTTGTAGGAAGAACGTGATTAGGACCTGCAAAGTAGTCACCGAGCGGTTCAGGAGAGTAATTGCCAAGGAATACGCTTCCGGCATTATCAAGCCTGCCGATATATTTAAGCGGTTCTTCAACGCACATTTCAAGATGCTCCGGTGCAAGCTCATTTGCAAAATCAATAGCTTGGTCAAGATTTTCGCAAACAATAATTTCGCCGTAATCGTTAAGCGATTTTTCTATAATTTCCTGTCTTTCAAGGAATTTAATCTGCCTGTCTATTTCTCTCGCAGTTAATCTTGCTACTTCCATTGAAGTTGTAAGTAAAATTGCAGACGCTCTTACGTCGTGCTCTGCCTGACTCATAAGGTCAGCGGCAAGAAATGAAGGCTTAGCGCTTTTATCGGCAACAATAAGAATTTCACTCGGACCTGCAATCATATCGATATCAACAACACCGTAAAGAAGCTTCTTTGCAGTAGCAACAAAAATATTACCTGGGCCTACAATTTTATCAACCTTTGGTATTTTTTCAGTTCCGAAAGCTAAAGCGGCAACAGCCTGAGCACCGCCTACAAGAAATACCTTATCGACACCTGCAACAGCGGCAGCAGCCATAATATCAGGATTTGGATTACCGTCTTTACCCGGAGGGGTAACCATAATAATTTCCTTAACTCCGGCAATTTTGGCAGGGATTGCATTCATCAAAACAGATGACGGATAAGCGGCAGTACCGCCCGGAACGTAAATACCTACTCTGTGAAGTCCACGTATTCTTTGCCCCATAATAACGCCGTTTTCCTTAGTGGTGAGCCAAGACTGCTGAGCCTGGCGCAAATGAAAATCGTAAATATTATTTTTAGCCTTGATTATGGCATTTTTAAAGTCCTCATCAACTTCATCAAGATAAGAATTAAGTTCGTCCTTTTCAATCATGTTTTTTTTAGGTACCATACCGTCAAATCTGACAGTAAATTCCCTTACAGCTTCATCACCCTGCTCTTTAACGGAATTTATAATTATAGTTACGGCTTCAACGATTTTTTCATCGGTTTGGCCCGAACGCTTTTTTAAATTTTTAATCAGCTCATACTCGTTTTTGCCGTTTGCTTTTGTAATATTCATCACTTATACCTCATTTATATCAAACTTTAGATGCAAGTTCTAATTCGTTTAAAAATTCCTCAATCTCTTTTTTACGAAGTTTCATAGAAGCCATATTGACTATAACCCTTGCGGAAATCGGCATAATTGTATCAACAACCTCAAGCCCGTTTTCCTTAAGAGTTGAACCGGTTTCAACTATATCGACAATTCCGTCTGCAAGTCCCAAAAGCGGAGCAAGCTCAACACTGCCCTCAATTTTGATAATATCAACATCCATACCCTTTGACTGAAAATATGACTTTGCAACCTTAGGATATTTACTTGCAACAACCTTTCTGCGATGGCCCGAAAAGAAATCCGTCCCATTAGAGCATGCAAGAGCAAAACGGCACCTGCCGATATTAAGGTCAATAACTTCATAAAACGAATTGCCGTGTTCAACAATAGTATCCTTGCCGACAATGCCGATATCGCAAACGCCGTGTTCAACATAAGTTATAACGTCAGGCGCTTTTGAAAGCACTGCCTCAAAATCTCCGACAGGAAGAATAAGGCGTCTGCCTTTATTTTCAAGTTCGCTTGTATCAAGCCCCATTTTTTTGAAAAGTGAGATTGATGATTTTTCAAGCCTGCCTTTAGTCAGCGCTATGCGAATAGGTCTGTCAACATTAATTTCCTCTCGCATAACGTCGCAAAGCGCATTAACATTAACACCGAAGCCGACAGCCGGAGCGTCAAGCCCAAACTCGCCTATAAGGTTATCATATCTGCCGCCTGAAACGATTGTAAGACCGCTGCCCTCCGCATAACCACGAAAAATAACGCCTGTATAATAATTACTTCTGTTTACAAGACCGAGGTCAATGGTGATATTATCGCCAAGCCCCATATCGCAAAGCTTTTCATAAACATTTCTTAAATAGTCAAGTGCTTCGTTTGATTTTTCATCACTATAAAGCTTCTTTGCTTCGTCTATAACACTTACGTCACCGAAAAGACGTGGTAGCTTTTTAATAACATCTGCCTCACGGCTGTCATCAAATTGAGCAAGCATATCACCCAAAGCGGCATAATTTTTGCCCTCAATAAGCTTGCAGATATCAGCCTTTTGAGTTGAAGTTATATTCATTTTATTAAGAATTGATTTAAAAAATCCCGCATGGCAAAGTTCAAGTTTAAATGAGGAAACATTATTTCTCTTAAGTGCCTCATAAGCCATAGAAATAACTTCAATATCAGCATCAATACTGCCGTCGCCGATAAGCTCAATACCGCTTTGCTCCGTTTCGTCAGTTCTGCCGGCAAGGCTCTTATTGCGAACATAAACATTTTGATTATAATAAAGCCTTACGGGAAAATCCTCTTTAGAAAGGCGGGTTGCAACAAGACGTGCAATCGGCGCTGTATTATCGGGGCGAAGAACAGTTGTTCTGCCTTGAGAATCAGACAGTTTATACATTTCTTCAGCCTCAATACCAAGGTCATTTTCAGCAAAAACATCGTAAAATTCAACAGTCGGAGTCATAACCTTACGGTATTTATGTTCCTTAAACAAAGCTGAAAGGATTGCTTCAACATTTCTTCTATCGTCACATTCCTCAAATAATAAATCTCTCGTTCCCTGAGGAATAAGCTTTGAATATCTTTTCATAACAATAAATCTCCTGTCACTTTAGCGTAGTAGAGTGTTAATATGCCAACATACTACAACGTCAATGTCAAGATAAATTAATAAATATTTATATTTATTACATTAAATAACGGATTAAAAAAGCGAAATTTGGTTAGATTCAGGCATATCGCCGAGCGCACCTGCATTTTTGAGTGCCTCGCAAACGCTCTTGCCGACACCTGCCCTTGCCATTAAATCGTCATAGGACAAGAAGTCGCCACCGCCGTCCTCACGTGCTTTTGCAAGAGATATAGCCGCATTTTCACCTATACCGTCAACCGCACCAAACGGAAGCCTGATTTTTCCATCCTCAATCTTGTAAATTCTTGCATCGGATTTATAAATATCGACAGGTAAAAATTCAATACCTCTTGCAAGCATTTCAATAACGATTTGAAGAACGATATATGTACTCTCGTCTTTTGCGGTTTTATCGTTTCCCTTAAGCTTAATCTCCTCCATTTTCTTTTTAACAGCCGCCTTACCCTGAACTGCCGCAACAGCATCAATAGCACCGCCACGAACCGTAAAGTAAGCGGAATAGAAATGGATTGGCTTATGTATTTTATACCATGCAAGGCGCAAAGCAGCAATAACGTAAGCCGCAGCATGAGCCTTAGGAAACATGTATTTAATCTTATAGCAGGAATCAATATACCACTGTTCAACGCCTACCGCCTTCATTGCCTCCTCATAAGGCGGAAGCTCCTTAGGTGCTTTACCCTTACGGGTATATTCCATAATCTTAAAGCAATCCTTCTTTTTAAGCGGTGATTCCTTGCCCGTTTCTCTTTCATACTTTTCAGCCTTATGGAGAAGATAGGTCATAATATCATCACGGCATCCTATAACCTCGGAAATCGTGCACGTACCGTTTTGAATAAGCTCCTGAGCATTACCGAGCCAAACGTCTGTGCCGTGGGAAAGACCCGAAATCTGCAAAAGGTCGGCAAATGTTTTTGGCTGAGCCTCAAGAAGCATACCGATAACAAACGGCGTACCCATTTCAGGAATTGCAAGAGTACCTGTTTGGCAATCTATATCCTCAGGCGAAACGCCGATAGGCTCGGTAGATGTGATAAGCTGATACAAAAGAGGATCTGACAAATCAACGTCCATAACGGGAATACCCGTTGAATCTTCAAGATATTTATAAAGAGTAGGATTATCGTGCCCAAGCTCGTCAAGCTTCAAAAGTGTATCATGAAGCGAGTTTTTAAAGTCAAAGTGGGTTGTGTATGTACCCTTAGATTCGTCATTTGACGGATACTGAATAGGAGTGAAATCCTCAACGGTGTATTTATCGGGAACAACAACCATACCGCCCGGGTGCTGACCCGTTGTTCGCTTAATGCCCGTACAGCCGACCGTCAATCTGTCAATCTCGGCTCTCGGAGTAACGTTTTGAATACCACGCTCGTCAAGATATTTCATAACGTAGCCATAAGCGGTTTTATCGGCAACCGTTGCCATAGTACCTGCTTTGAACACATATTCCTTACCGAAAAGTTCCTCTGTAAATCTGTGAGAACGGGACTGATACTCGCCGGAGAAGTTAAGGTCAATATCAGGCTCCTTATCGCCGTCAAAGCCAAGGAAGGTTTCAAATGGAATTTCGTGGCCGTCACGCTTCATAGGAGTGCCGCAATTAGGGCAATTCTTGGAAGGGAGGTCAAAACCCGAACCGTATTCGCCGTTTAAGAAAAATTCGCTGTGCTTACATTTTTTGCAATAATAATGGGGTGCAAGCGGATTAACCTCTGATATACCGCCGAAGTGAGCAGCAAGCGACGAGCCGACAGAACCTCTTGAACCGACCAAGTAGCCGTTTCTTTCGCTTTCCTCAACAAGACGCTTTGCGATAACATAAAGTACGCCGAAACCGTGACCTATGATTGAATCAAGTTCACGCTGAAGCCTGTTTGCAACATATTCGGGAACAGGGTCGCCGTACAAATCCTTAGCCATATTCCAGCATTTTTCCGTAAGTTCCTCATTAGCGCCGTCGATATGCGGCTGAAACGTTCCCGGAGGAATAGGCGGAATATTATCCATAATGCTGTCGGCAATTTTTTTAGGATTATCAATAACAAATTCTCTTGCTCTGTCCCCTGCCCAAGCGAAATCATCAAGCATTTCACGTGTGGTTTTAAAATAAAGCGGGGGTTGATTATCCGCATCGTCAAAGCCCTTTGAAGCCATAATGATTGCACGGAATTTTGCGTCATGTTCGCTCAAGAAATGAACGTCACCCGTAGCAACAACAAGCTTACCGAGTTTATCGCCCAGAGCAATAATTTTCTTATTAATATTTATTAAATCTTCTTCGCTGTTTACTTTCCAATAGCGATTTTTCTTTTCCTCACCACGCTTATTAGTAACGTATTCCTGATCGCTCGTTCTGAGCATAAAAGCGTTATTACCGTTTGGCTGAATTTCAAGATAGTCGTAAAAAGATGCGATTTCCTCAAGCTTGTCCTCGTCTACATCATCTAAAATTGCCTGATAAACCTCACCTTGCTCGCATGCAGAGCCGACAATAATACAGTCTCTTTTCTTTCTCAAAAGAGATTTAGGAATAAGCGGACGTTTTTTGAAATATTTAACATTAGATGCAGAAATCATTTCATAAAGATTTTTTCTGCCGTATTTTCTTTCTTCCTTAGGGATAGATTCATCCATAGAAGTATCCTCTTTAACAAGGAAGATAATATGATATCGTTCATATTGATTTGTTTTCATATTAAGGAAGTCGGGATATTTTTCGTCATCAACAAGATATCCTTCCATACCTAAAATAAGTTTAATTTTACTGCCCTTGCCGGAAGCGGCATAAGCCTCAGGAAGTGCCTGAACTACGCCATGGTCAGTTATAGCCACAGCCTCATGCCCCCATTTAATAGCTTGCTTAACAAGAGCTGTCGGAGATGAAATGGCATCCATCTCAGATAGCGAGGTATGCATATGGAGTTCAATTCTTTTTTCAGGCTCATCATCAGTTTTCTCTGCCTTTTTAATGCTCGCAATTGCGTAAGGGCGAAGAACATATTGATTTGAAAATGTATCAAACTGATAGCCGCCGGAAATAACAAGAGTGCCTGCCTCGTTTATTTTTTCAACAAGTGGGTCAATAACACGCTTATCATCAAACATTTTAACTGTAATTGAGGAGGTGTAATCGGATATATCAAAATCGAAAATCTTGCTTGTTCCCCTCTTGGTTTCACGTACTTCTGTTTTAAGCACATCACCCCAAACGGTTATATAGCCGTCCTCGGTTGAAACATCGGCAATATTCTTCGGCTTTTCGTGAATTGCCTTGCCGTATATTTTTTTAAGCGTATCTTTAAAAACAGGAAGTTCGTCCCAAAGCTCGTGGTTGACGTTTTTTTCTTCCTCTTCCTTTTTATGCTGCTCCTCTGCTCGTCTTTCCTCAACAGCCTTTTGCACTGCCTTTTCGATATCAAAAGCCTGAACTTCAAGAAAAATAACAACAAAATCCAAATCGAAAAGTTCATAAATTTTATTTGCAATCGCACGGTCAACCTTTTGCGATTCAAGCACATCCTTGCCGCCTTTTTTGAGGCAAAGGGTAAGCGTTCTGTCCTCAAGTTCCGCCTCACAGCCGTCAAAAAAGCCGTTAGCCGCAGGAGATTCGTGCCTAACATATTCAAGTATTCTTTCAATATTATCAAGCGAGAACTCACTTTTCGGAAAGCGTGGGTTAATATGAACTTTTTTTAGTTCCATTGCCCTTGCAATTTGGTTTTGAGAATTTTCAACAATGCCGTAATCAATAAAGCTTTCCAAATTAAGACCGACTGCAAGCTCCCTGTCCTGACGTGACACGGTAAAGGAAGTAATATCACCGTTTCCTATATATGTAATTGTATCGTCATTAACGTAATTTGAAAAATAGTCTGCAAATCTATTCATTATAATTTATCAATTTCCTTCATTAACTCATCGAGTAAATCTTTTTCATCAACCTTGCGGAGAATTTCGCCTTTTTTAAAGATAAGTCCGCATCCGTCGCCGCCTGCAATTCCGATATCGGCTTCCTTTGCCTCACCGGGTCCATTAACTATACAGCCCATAACGGCAACCTTAATCGGTTTTTTGCAGTCCTTTAATCTCTCCTCAACCTGCTTTGCAAGGCCGACAAGGTCAATCTTCGTTCTGCCGCAAGTCGGGCAGGAAATAAGATAAGGGCTGTCATTTTTAAGACCGATTGCCTTTAAGATATCAAATGCGGCAAACACCTCTTTAACAGGTGCATCGGTAAGGCTTACACGAATTGTATCGCCGATACCGTGAGTAAGAAGCGAGCCTATACCGATAGCGGATTTGATAATTCCCATTCTTTCGGTACCTGCTTCCGTAACACCGAGATGAAGCGGATAATCGCACTTTTGCGCCGCAAGCTCATACGACTTAATCATAGTTTCAACATTAGAAGACTTAATAGAAATCACGATATCGTCAAAATCGAATTTTTCAAGAAGATTAGCGTGATAAAGCGCTGATTCAACCATAGCCTCAGGTGTAGGCGAGCCGTATTTTGCAAGAATATGCTTTTCAAGCGAGCCTGAATTGACGCCGATACGAATAGGAATATTTTTCTGCTTGCAAATATCGGCAACTGCCTTAACACGTGAATCATCACCGATATTGCCGGGATTAATTCTGATTTTATCAATTCCTCTTTCAGCCGCACCGAGTGCAAGCTTATAATCAAAATGGATATCGGCTACCAAAGGAACGTCCACAGCTTTTTTAATAGGTTCAATAAGATTTAATGCGTCCTCATTGGGAATTGCAAAACGGATAACCTGACAGCCTGCTGCTGCAAGTTCCTTAGCCTGCTCCACGGAACCGTCAATATTACTTGCGGGGATATTGAGCATACTTTGAACAAGAATGGGGCTGTCACCACCGATAAAGGTATTGCCAAGCTTTATTTTTTTACTTTTTCTTCTTTCCATAACAGTCACCTGAATTTAAATTTAAAACAATTTTGTTATATCGCTGAAGGTTACAAAGCACATCAATAAAAGAAGTGCCGCAAGACCGACAGCATTGATTAAATACTCCGCCTTTTGCGGAAGCTTTTTCCTCGTTATTCCCTCTGCCAAAAGCACAAACAAGCGCCAGCCGTCAAGCGCAGGAATAGGAAATAAATTGAAAAGACCTACATTTACAGTCAAAAGAGCCATTATTCTGAGCATTGAATACATTGAGGTTTTAACAGCAGTTGAAACAACACTGACCGCACCGACCGGGCCGCTCATATCGGATATGCCGTAGCGACCGACAAGCAAATCGTGCAGGGATAAAAATACCATTCTGGCATAAGAAACAAATTCCTTACCTGTTTGGGAAATAACATTTGCAGGAGTTTTTTTAACACCCCTGAGCCAAAAATCCATAACTGTATAAGTATGGCCCTCATAATCCTCTGTATTAAATTTAACTTTAAGCTTTACATCCTTGCCGTCACGCTCAACAACAAGATTGACATTTTCATTAGAGCATCTTGAAAAGCCTGTAGTTACGTCATTTGTGGTATAAACACGCATACCGTCAATGCTTTTGATTTTATCGCCCACTTGCAATCCGTAAGACTGACTGACTGCATTATCGTCAAACTTAGCGACCTCGGTAGTGCCGACAAGGTTTTGCGAGCAAACAAGAATAAGAACGATTACAAGGCCCAAAACAAGGTTCATCAATGCACCTGCGATAACGACGTAAATTCTTTGCCAAACCTTTTTATTGACAAAAGCATTTTCATCGTCGCTTTCCTTATCCTCACCCTCCATTGAGCAATAGCCGCCAAAAAGGATAAGCCTTAAAGTATATGTTGTTTTTTTACCCTTATGCTGCAAAAGCTTAGGTCCCATTCCGACAGAAAACTCATTAACTTTAATTTTCATAAGCCTTGCCGCCGTAAAATGGCCCCACTCGTGAATTACTATTATAAGTTCAAAAAAGAGAATTGCCACAAGCACCGGGTAAACGCTGTTCCAAATAGAAGTTATATTCACTTAACCGCCTCAATTACATAATCTCTTGCCGCCCTATCTGCTTCAAGGACATCATCAAGAGTAAAGTTTTCTTTTTCAGGGGCATTTTTCATTGCCTCATTATTAAGATATGCAATATCTGTAAATTTAATTTTACCGTTTAAGAAAAGTCTTACGCTTTCTTCGTTTGCGCCGTTTGCAGCGGCAGGATGAAGCCCGCCGAGTTCAATAGCTTCTTTGCAAACATTGATACATTTAAAAGTATCATAATCCGGTTCAAAGAATGTAAGTTTTCCGTAATCCGTAAGCGAAGGCTCTTTAACAGGGCTTGGCTCACGTTCGGGATAAGTCAGCGCATACTGAATAGGGATTCTCATATCCGGAACACCAAGCTGGGCAATCATTGAATTATCCTGATAAACAATTGCGGAATGAACAACACTTTCTCTGTGAACGACAATTTCGATATCCTCATTAGGCATATCGAAAAGCCATTTTGCTTCTATAAATTCCAAGCCTTTATTCATCATAGTAGCGGAATCAATGGTTATTTTTGCACCCATATTCCAATTAGGGTGCTTAAGTGCATCCTTAGCAGTTACATTTTCAAGTTCGTCAAGAGTTTTGCCAAAAAACGGACCTCCCGACGCTGTAAGGATAATTTTTTTAATTGCTTTTTTATTAGGCATACCCTGCATTGACTGGAAAATTGCGGAATGTTCGCTGTCAACAGGGAGAATTTGAACGCCGTTTTCCTTAGCCAAATTAGTAACGAGGTGACCGCCTGCAACAAGCGTTTCCTTATTTGCAAGGGCAAGTGTTTTCTTAGCCTTAATTGCCTCAAGAGTCGGTTGCAAGCCAACCATTCCGACAACGGAATTTAAAACGGTATCAGCTTTATCGTAAGTTGCACATTCGATAAGCCCGTCCATACCGCACACAACTTTAGTATTTGTATCGCTGATTTTACTTTTTAATTCCTTAGCGGCAGCTTCACTCATCATACAAACCATATCCGGCTTGAACTTACGAACCTGCTCTTCCATAATATCAACTCTTGAATTAGCCGTTAAGCATTTAACGTCGTAGCCGTGCATTTCGCACACATCAAGGCTTTGCGTTCCGATAGAACCCGTTGAGCCTAAAAGAGATATTTTTTTCATAAGGTATCACCTTTCAATAAACAATTAAATAAAATCTTAAAATATTTTACTTGCAATAAGAGCAATTGCGTATGTAACAGGGAGAGTGAAAAGAGAAGAGTCCATTCGATCCATTACTCCGCCGTGACCCGGAAAGATTTTTCCGAAATCCTTAACTTCAAAATTACGCTTTAAAACAGAAGCGGAAAGGTCACCCATCATACCCATAAATGAGGTTGGAAGTACCATTGCAAGAAGAAGAGTTGCCATATTTTGAGGGATAACATTAACTGCTAATTTATTATAAAGAGTAAGTGCGACTGCGTTTAATACCATACTGAAAATCAAGCCGCCGAAAGCACCCTCAACAGTTTTTTTAGGGGAAATATTCGGTGCCATTTTATGCTTGCCGAATGCCATACCCATTAGCTGAGCGCCCGTATCTGTAGCAAGGGCACAAATAAGTGCATAAAAAATAAGATAAATACCAAACTGCTCGTCAACATACATATCACGAAGCCTGATAAAAATTGAAAAGCCGAAAGGAACTGCAACGCTTGCAAAAATTGATACGCTCACATCCTCAAACGTTGTGTAAGCGTAATCCTTGAGCATTGCAAGGAAAAATACAAGGCACAAAATGATGATATAAATGATATTAGGAACAGCGTCAATAACCTTGCCCCATATTGAAGCGCTTACCCACGGTTCAAGCACCTTTGCGCTTGCAAAAAGCTGGAAACAGGCTGAAAAGATTATGCCTACAACCCTTATAAAAGTATTTTCAACCTTAGCACATTTCATTATTTCACCGCTTGCAACAGCCGAAAGAAAAGCAACGGCAATAAGCAAAACGGGTGTATTTATTTGCCAAACAACAACTGCAAGAACTGCCAAAAGGCATGCAGCGGTAATAAGTCTTTGTTTCATATATTTTATCTCCTTGTGTTTAGTAGGGCAACAATTTTGCCATACGGTTAATGATTTAATCTCGGCAAAAGCAAGTTATGCCATACAATTTATCCGCCGAATCGACGGTTTCTTCTTTCAAAATCACGAAGTGCTTGGTGAAGGTCATCAATTTTGAAATCAGGCCAAAGCACGTCGCTGTACCAAAATTCACTGTAAGCCGCCTGCCAAAGCATAAAGTTTGAAAGACGCTGTTCACCTGACGGACGAATAATCAAGTCACATTCAGGGGGAGTAAAAATGTTATCGCTTATATCCTTTTCCGTAATATTTGTTTTACCTTCGGCTATAAGCTTATTTACCGCATCGCAAATTTCAAGCCTGCCTCCGTAATTGACTGCAAGATAAATTGTCGTTCCGCAATGCTTGCTTGTATCTTCCTCAGCTTCGTCCATAAGTTCAAGAAGTTCCTTACTCATACCGTCACGTTCGCCGATAAACTTCATTTTCATATCACCTGCGGCGGTGATATCACTTTTAGCCTCAAGAAGATAATCCTTAAAAAGCCTCATAATAGCGTCGACTTCTTCCTTAGGTCTCTTCCAATTCTCCGTTGAAAAAGCATAAAAGGTTGCGCTTTCCAAGCCAAGCCTGCCGCATTCCTTACTGATTGTGCGAAAAACCTCGGCACCTGCCTTATGGCCTGCGCTCCTCGGCAAAGCTCTTTTTTTAGCCCATCTGCCGTTGCCGTCCATAATTATGCCGATATTTTTAGGGAGTATTTCAAATTGAACGTTATTATCGTTATTTTTTTTGCCGAAAAGAGCCATAATTTCCTCCTAAATAAAAAGCAAACAAGGAGCTGCAATCAGGCAGCCCCTACTAAAAAGTCTAAGCTATATTGAAAGGATTTCTTCTTCTTTCTTCTTCGTGATAGAATCAGCCTGCTTTACAAAATCATCAGTGATATCCTGGAGTTTCTTTTCTCCGTCCTTTTGCTCATCCTCTGTGATTTCGTTATCTTTTTTAAGCTTTTTGATATCGTCCATAGCATCACGGCGAACGTTACGAATAGCTACCTTTGCCTCCTCGCCTCTCTTAGAAATATCCTTTTGAAGATTCTTTCTGTGTTCCTCTGTAAGCTGAGGAAATGAAAGTCTGATTACCTTACCGTCATTTTGAGGGTTGATACCGATATCAGCGGTATTGATAGCCTTTTCAATTTCTCTAAGTGTTGATGCGTCCCATGGCTGAACAACAAGAAGCCTTGCCTCAGGTACACTTACGGCTGCCATTTGGTTAATAGGAGTAGGAACTCCGTAATAGTCAACCATAACCTTGTCAAGTACGGCAGGGTTAGCTCTGCCGGCTCTGATTGCGGCAAAATCTCTTTCAAGTGAAGTTAAGCACTTATCCATTTTTTCTTTAGTTTTAGCAAATACAGCTTCCATTGTGAATACCTCTCTATAGTAAATGTTATTGTTTTTTTCGGGTGAACAATGTTCGCCCCTACGGTTTTAAAAAGTCCGATTAAATTTAGTTTTGAACGAGTGTTCCGATTGCCTCGCCAGATACAGCCTTAACGATATTTTCAGGGTCTGTAAGGTCAAATACAAGGATTGACAAATCGTTGTCCTTACAAAGCGAAAATGCAGTTGAATCCATAACTTTGATATCCTTTGCAAGAACCTCTTTAAATGTTACATTATCAAACTTAACTGCGTCGTCAAATTTATTAGGGTCTTTATCATAAACGCCGTCAACATTTGTAGCCTTAAGAAGGACATCGGCATTAATTTCAACCGCACGCAAAGCAGCGGCAGTATCTGTTGAAAAGAACGGTGAACCTGTACCGCAGCCGAAAATAACAATTCTGCCCTTTTGGAAATGACGTATTGCCTTGTTACGGATATAAGGCTCGGCGATTTGGCGCATTTCAATTGCCGTTTGAACTCTGACATCTGCACCGAGTTGTTCAAGTGCGTCGCAAAGTGCAAGTGAGTTCATAGCGGTTGCAAGCATACCGATATGGTCAGCCCTTGTTCTGTCCATATGCTCGCTCGTTCTGCCACGCCAAAAATTGCCGCCGCCGACAACAATGCCGACCTCGACGCCCATATCGGCAATCTTCTTAACAGATTTGCAAATAGTAACTACAGTATCATTATCAATACCGGTTTTCTTTTCGCCTGCAAGTACTTCGCCGCTGAGTTTAAGTAAAATTCTTTTATAAGCAATGCTCATTTTTATACCTCCGATTAAAAGAGTCGTTTTTCTTCTTTTATATAATAATATAAAATTAACGTAAAGTAAATATTAATATTAAAATATATTATTAAAAAATAGTTACAAACGCAAAAAAATGCAAAAAAATACCGACAAAGTATAAACTCTATCGGTAAAATCTGTTTGAATTATCAGTTTTTCGTCTTTGATTTTGACGTCTTAACCGCCTTATTAAGAGCTGCATAGTCCTTGGCATTAATCACACCGTCATTTGTAAGGTCATAAAGATAGCCTGTTGCAACGTCTGCGGTTTTACTGTTTACAAACCTGATAAATGCAGCATTAACAACCAACGGCGCAACCTTATTTTCATTGCCGCAAACCGAACAAGTATAAACAAGCCTGTCAGAAGCTGCATCATATTTCGTGTAAGAATAAGTATGCTTACCCGTCGCCTCAACGGTACGTATTCTCTTTTCATTACAGTAAGTGCAGGTATCCTGATACCTTGCAGAAACGGTACAACTGCCTTGAATAAGTGTTTGTGTTGTATACTCGCCCTCTATCCATTCTGTATGAACAAAGCCCTGAGATTTAACATTTTTGCAACGTGAGCACGCAGTCATTCTGTAAACATGACCGGGATGTTCCTTAACCGGTGTATCATTATCGACATAATCGTGACCGAGCGCATCAAGCACAACATCATATTTCTCACCACACCTTGCGCAGGTAGCATTTGCCGCACCCGCCGTGGTGCATGTCGGCTCGGTGGTTACAACATAACTGTTCTCTGCAGGCGTATGGCCCAATGCCGTACTTTCTACCTTAGAGGTTGCTCCGCAACGTGAGCATTTATATGTAGTATATCCGGCTGTGGTGCAAGTAGGTTCAACAACAGATTGCTGAACATTATCATGGCCTAAAGCCTCAATATTTTCACTCTTGGTAAGATTACAGTTTTTACATTTATAATAAATTTTACCTGCTGCGGTACAGGTAGGGGCAGTCCTGCTTGTTTCCTCCCAAACGTGTTCGCCGTTAGCAGGAAGAGTTACGTTTCTAACTTCTTTACATATTTTGCAGGTGTCGATTTGAAGTCCGTTAATTGTGCAGCTCGGCTTGGTAATAACAGTTGAAGTATACTGACCCTCAACCCACGCAACATGGGTAGGAGTAGACTCCTTTTGATTGCATACGGTACAGGTTTTCACAACATAAGTATGACCGTCAACAGCGGTATTATCAAGTGTTTCGGTTACATCTGAAAAAGTATGGCCGAGAGCGGGAACGGTTTGTGTTACTTCCTTCCCACAGACAGAGCACTTACCCTTTTCCTCGCCTGCTTCGGTACAGGTTGCCGCTTTGGTTACGGTTGGATTTTCAATCTTATGTCCTGCCCTTGCAACAGGATTTCGTTCAACCTTGCCGCAACCGTTAACCTTACAGGTTTTCGTTTCAATGCCCGGCATTGTGCAAGTGGCGGTACAATCATAATCATAGTAGCCGTCAACAAATGCCACGTGAGTAATAACGGTATTTTCATTGTTGCATACAGAGCATTTTTGATATTCATATTTATGCCCGTCGACAGCGGTATTATCCTCAGTTTCAACAGTTTCATAAGTGTGTCCTTTTGCAGGAAGTTCTGCTTTGGACACTACGAAACCGCAGTTGTCGCACACCTGGGTAGTAGTACCTTTCTCTGTACATGTCGGTTCAAGAGTAATAACCTCATGAGTAGAAGCGTGGTCGCACGCATCAATACTTACAAATTTATAGCCCTTTGCTTTAGCATAGGCTTGGGCAGTTGAATTTGAGTGTCCCTTAACAACAAGGCTTTGCTGAGAGCCGTTGAAAGGGTCTTTACCGCCGCTTGCATCGGCTTGACCGATACCGTCAAATACGCAGTTTGGATTATGAACCGTAACCTCCTGCAAAGCGGTACAGTTTGCAAAACCACGAATATTAATTTTTGTTACGGTTTCGGGAATTTCAAGTTTAACAAAGTTACAGCCATAGAAGCTCCACGGTGATACTTCGGTAATTGTTGATGAAAAATTAATTTTAGATACGCTTGCATTTCTGAATGCCAGATTACCTGTTTCGGTCATACCCATACCGTAAGTAACGGTAGTAAGGTCCGTGCAGCCTTCAAAAGAGCTTAATCCGATAGAGGTAAGGCTGTCCGGAAATTTAATTGATTTAAGCGCAGTACAACCGTTAAACGCATAATCGCCGATAGAAGTAAGCTTATCATTTAAAATAACTGTAGTAAGCGCAGTACAGTCAAGGAAGCAATACGAACCAATCATTTCAAGATTGGCAGGCATTGTTACAGACTTAAGTGATGTGCACTCACGGAATGTACCGTATTTTGGAACTTTAGTATCGCTCATCTTAGTAAGCGTAGACGGCAGGGAAACGCTCTCGGCAACAGTACATTTATTGAAAAGAAGCTGACCGAGTGAAGTAATGCCCTCGCCTACTACAATACTCTTAATCAATTCTCTTGATTCATTCCAAGGAGCAATCCCTTTAAGTGCAGTTTCGCCGTAATCCTTAGTAGCGCCCTTGCCCGTAAGAGTAAGAACACCCGTAGTTGTGTTCAAATTCCACTTAACATTATTGCCACACGTACCGCTCGTTGGTTTAGCGGCAAATGCCGACGTTACATTAAAGCAAAAAAGAGTAGTCACAAGCATAGCAAGAACTATAATCAAAGAAGTAATTTTTTTCATCAAAATTCACCCAAGTAAATAAAATAGACAGTTTAAACGTAACTATACACATAAAATATAGCATATTTTGACAATATATTCAAGTAATTTAACGACAAAAACAGAAATAGACAGCCGAAATTAATCGACTGTCTATCATTTTATGTATATTAAATATACTGAGATTAAGCCATAAAGGAGCGAATAACTGCTTCGCAATCCTTCTTATCCATAATCTTAGGTACAGGGTAAAGCGGATTACCTTCCTTAAGAGCACGCTCAATAAGAATAGGTAAATCTTCTTCCTTGATGAAATCAAACTTTTCAGGAATATTCATATTCTTGTTAAGAGTTCTGATAGCCTCAATAAATGCCTTGCCCTTGCCTGCTGTGTCAAGTCCTTTGCCGACGCCTACGATATCTGCAAGCTTTGCAAGCTGAGGATAAGCTGCGTCTGCATAGTAATCAAGAACATAAGGTAAAATAACTGCATTAGCCAAGCCGTGAGGTGTGCCGTATAAGCCGCCGAGATTATGAGCAATAGCGTGAACATAACCTACATAAGCGTGAGTAAATGCACGACCTGCAAGGTATGAGCCTTTAAGCATATTACCTCTTGCCTCAAGGTTCTTGCCGTTATTGTATGCCTCTTCGATATTGTCAAAAATAAGCTTTGTAGCTTCTTCAGCTTCCCTGATTGTATCCTTAGTATTACTCTTACCGATATAAGCCTCAACTGCGTGAGTGAGAGCGTCCATACCTGTTGTAGAAGTAATATGAGGCGGCAAGCCTACTGTAAGCTCAGGGTCAAGTACAGCGTACTTAGGTCTGAGACAAGTATCGTTAATGGCATTCTTCTCGTGAGTTTCAGGGTCGGTAACTACTGCTGCTACAGTTGTTTCCGAACCTGTACCTGCTGTTGTAGGAACAGCGAAGAACGGCGGAAGTGCCTTATGAACTTTAAGCTGACCTCTCATAGCACGAACAGACTGCTTAGGCTTTACAACCCTTGCACCTGCTGCCTTAGCGCAGTCCATTGAAGAACCGCCGCCGAATGCTATAATGCCCTGACAGTTGTTTTGAACATACATATCCTTACATTCTTCAATGTTAGGGATAGTAGGGTTAGGCTGAACACCGTCATAAACAACGTACTCTACTCCAACTTCTTCCAGTTTCTTGAATAAAGGATCAAGAAGATTTAAGCTCATAAGCCCTTTATCAGTCACGACTAAAACCTTGTTGACACCTTTGCTCTTTATGAACTCAGGCAATTTAAGAATACTGCCTGCGCCTTCAAGAAGTTGAGGCTCGGACCAATCCATAAAACACATTGCAACCTTAAAAACTCTCTGGTAAATTCTGTACCAAATCTTTTTAAGTTCCCAAAGCATATTACAATTCCTCCTTTTCTTTAATATTTCCATTATATTGTAACTGTTTAAGGAAAGATTTTCAAGTGTTTTATAAAATACTCTTTCAAAAAAATTCAGCTTATGATATTATAGTTTAAGAAAATATTTTAGAGGTCTTAATTATGAGCGGTGAAAAAGTAATATTTTGCGGAAACAATCCTGATTTTTTAGACGAAAAATTAACAACGCTTAGCGACAGTTCAAACGGCGGAAATGCGTTTCGTATTCCAAGCCTTATCAGAAGCGGAAACACACTTATTGCGGCTATTGACAGGCAAAGCTGCGGTGCTGACTGGGGATATATTGAGCTTGCGATAAGAAGAAGCGAGGACGGCGGAGAGACGTGGAGCGACATTCAAATCATCGCTATACCGCCGGCAAGAAAAACAATGCTAAGCGATGAGTGTTACGGCTCTGCTTTTTACATTGACCCTTGCATGGCAATTGCTCCAAACGGTGACGTATTGCTTTTGGTTGATTTTTATCCCGAATGCAAAGGACTTCACAAAAGAAGCATACTTGACAAAAAGAAAGCGCCTTATGCGCTTTACAATAAAGAAATGCGCCCTACTCTTTATGACAGAGACGGAAAATTTTACGTTATAGACAAAAGCGGTCACGTACTAAACCACCGATACACAGATACGGGTATGACCGTTGACTATGAAAGCGGAGAATTATATAGCGGTGAGGCTTATCTCGGCAATATTCATTTAAACGGCAAGTCGCCGTCAAATATTAACGAAGCCGGGGCAAAAACAACATTCGGTGCACCTCTCAAGGCACCGAAAAGAAATTATTTATATCTTTTGAGAAGCTCGGACAACGGCAAAACCTGGAGCAAGCCGAAGGATATTACAGGTCAGGTTTTAATTAAGCAGGACGGAACATTTTTAGGCGTTGCACCGGGTGTAGGACTTACTACTCACAAAGGCAGAGTTATTATGCCACTTTATGTTGACAGAAAGCAGACTGTATCAATTTACTCAATTAACGACGGCGAAAATTGGCACAGAATGGCGGGTCACCCTTATGCCGAAAATGTTGACGAATGGCAAATGGTGCAAGCGCCGAGCGGCGCAATAATCGGGCTTGGCAGGGCGAAAAGATACGGCAAAACGCCTATGTCAATCTCCTACGATGACGGCAAAACGTGGATAAACGCAGGCAAAACAGACCTTTATGCCCCGAAATGCCAAAAGAGTGTAATCAGCATCGGCGACTATGTTTTTTGCTCGCATCCCAATGACAAAACACGTTCAAACGGTGTGATTACCGTCGGCAAATTCTACAAGGCTAAGGGCAGAGTGGCAGGCATTAATTGGTACAGCGAAACCGAGGTAAACAAAGGCTTTTTCGCCTATTCCTGCCTTACGAGAATTGATGATGAGCACATAGGAATTTTGTATGAATCCGAGCCGAGTTCGTTTATTTTGTTTAAGAAATATAAAATCAAAGATTTGATATAAAAAATTGACAAAATTAACTAAATAATTATTGAAAATAATATAAATAAACATTATAATATACACGAAAAATCAGAAAAGAGAGATAGATATGAACATTTTTGAAGCAATAAAATCACTTGTTAAATACGGCATTGACAATAAAATGCTTGAAGCAGAGGACGAAATTTGGGCAATCAACAGAGTTTGCGAGGCTTTAAAGCTTGACTCTTACGAAGAAAGTGAAGCAAAGGAAAGCGACCTTGAAAAGATTTTAGCCGTTATTCTTGATTATGCGGTTGAAAACGGACTTTGTGAGGACAGCGTTGTTTACCGTGACCTTTTTGACACTAAAATTATGGGTCTAATCACTCCGAGACCAAGCTATGTTATCAACAAATTCAACTCTCTTTATGAACAGTCACCTAAGGTGGCTACAGATTTTTACTACAAATTAAGCCAAGACAGCGACTACATAAGAAGATACAGAATTAAAAACGACTTAAAGTGGATTACTGAAACAGAGTACGGCGACATTGACATTACAATCAATCTTTCAAAACCTGAAAAGGACCCTAAAGCCATTGCCGCTGCGCTTAAAATGAAAAATGCATCATACCCAAAATGCCTTTTATGCAAGGAAAACGAGGGCTATGCAGGACGTATTAACCATCCCGCACGTCAAAACCACAGAATTATTCCTATGGTACTCGGCGGCGACGATTTCTTTATGCAGTATTCGCCTTATGTATACTACAACGAGCATTGCATAGTATTTAATGCCGAGCACACACCTATGAAAATAGACAAAGGCGCATTTGAAAAGCTTCTTGATTTTGTTGAGCTTTTCCCTCACTACTTTGTAGGCTCAAATGCAGATTTGCCTATTGTTGGCGGCTCAATTCTCACTCATGAGCATTTCCAAGGCGGAAACTACGAATTTGCAATGGCTAAAGCGCCAATTGAAACAGAGGTTAAATTTAGAGGCTATGAAAACGTTAAAGCAGGCATAGTTAAATGGCCTATGAGCGTTATAAGAATTGCGAGCGAGGATAAGCTCGAACTTGTTGAGCTTGCAGATAAAATTCTCACCGCTTGGAGAGGATATACAGACGAGGACTCATTCATTTATGCCGAAACGGAAGGTGAAAAGCACAACACCATCACCCCGATTGCAAGAATGAGGGACGGCAAATTCGAGCTTGACTTAGTTTTAAGAAACAATATTACCACTAAGGAATGTCCTTTAGGATTTTACCATCCGCACCCTGAATATCACCATATCAAAAGAGAAAACATCGGTCTTATCGAGGTTATGGGCCTTGCAGTGCTTCCAAGCCGTCTTAAAGGCGAAATGGCGCTTCTTAAAGACGCAATGGTGTCGGGTAAGGACATTGGCTCAATTGAGGCTATATCAAGCCACAAGCAGTGGGCTGATATGATTATGGATAAGTACGACATTACAGCAGACAATTGCGAGGAAATTTTGCAAAAAGAAATCGGAATAGTATTTACTTCTATTCTTGAGCAGTGCGGCGTTTATTCTCGCAATGACGAGGGTAAAGCAGGCTTTATCAAATTTATCGAAAGCGTGAAATAAATGTTTAATCTTCACACACATACGTACCGTTGCCACCACGCAAAAGGCAATGACGAGGAATATGTAATCAAAGCGATTGAAAACGGATATGATTTAATCGGCTTTTCCGACCATGCACCGTATCTTTTTCCAAACGGTTATGTCAGCAGTTTCAGAATGCTTCCGAGTGACGCACAAAATTACGCTGACAGCATAAAAGAACTTAGGGAAAAATACAAGGGAAAAATTGATATTAAACTCGGCTTTGAGCTTGAATATTATCCGAGGCTTATTGACAGGGAAATTGAGTTTTTAAAAAGTCTTGATTACGATTATTTGATTTTAGGTCAGCATTATGTTGACAATGAATATGAGGATTATGCAATATATTCAGATTCACCTACTAAGTCGCCTGCCGTGCTCGACAAATATATAAGTCAGGTAATTCTCGGCGCTAAAAGCGGACTTTTCACATATATTGCGCACCCTGATTTGATTAATTTCAAGGGCGACAATAAGCTTTATATTCAAAAAATGACATACATGGCAAATGAGCTTAAAAAGCTTGATATTCCGCTTGAATTTAACTTTTTGGGATATACGGACAAGCGAAATTATCCTAACAATGATTTTTGGCAGATTGTAAGTGAAGTCAAAAATGACGTTGTTATCGGCCTTGACGCTCATAATCCTAATGTTTATGATGATAAGAAAAATCTTGAAAGAGCGAAAAAATATCTAAAAAGCTTAAATATAACCCCGCTTGATAAAATTGAATTGTAAAAAGAAACCGAGTAAGTCTGAGACCTACTCGGTTATTTTTATGCAAAAAAATTTATTTGCAGGCGACCAATGGTCGCCCCTACAGAATTTGTTTAATTACAAGCCTTTAAGGAAAAATAATTAATTCTTACTATACCTAAAATCGTATTTATCCTTTAGGACGTTTGGGATTTTCCTGCCGTTGATTATGACTGTATCATCGTCAAGCCATTGAACCTCTGCGCTGTCGGTATTATTTTCCCAATAAATATTGCGAGCGTAAGAAGAATCGGACTTTTTACGCAAAACGCCGAGAACTGCATAACCGGTAGTTGCGCCGCCGTCATTTTGATAAATTTCAACGGTATAAGCTGAATTTGGCGATGGGTATTCGCCCATAAGTTTTTCACCTTTAATTGCCGCAGTTGAAAAGAAAAAATGATAAATGCAAATTAAAGCCGCCGCAACAATCGCAATTGAAACGGCACTTATTGCAATTTTCTTTTTAGTTTTGCTTTTCAAAGCCATATTTTAAAACCATTCCTTCTTGTTTTGAACGTAGGTTTGATAAAATTCTGCGTCTGACTTTGTTAAATAAAGTATGCCCTCAATAAGCGAAATTACAGCCATAACAGATGCGCCGACTCCAAAAGTAAAAAGTGATACAAGAAGCATAATAATGCCGCTTTTAGTATATCCGAGATAAAATTTATGAATACCTAAAGTGCCAATGAATATTGCAAGCAAACCTGCTACAAGCTTTTCCTTAGTAGGCTCAGTATTCATCTGCTGAGGATTGTAATTCATATCCTGCTGCTGATATTGATAATTAGGTTGCTGCGTATTCGGCTGACCGTTGTAATAATATTGACCGCCCTGCTGTGCATTTGGGTTATAATATTCATTTTGGCTTTGTTGACTGCCATGAGCCATATCATTAGGCGCACCGCAGTATGGGCAGTAAGGGGCATTGTCATCATAATTAGTTGAACAATTTTTACAAATCATAAATTTACCTCTTTTCATTGTTATATTGTCTATTATTCAGTCGGCAGTGTCACACTAAATAGTAAGTGCTACACTGCATAGTAAGTGTCACACTGAATAGTAGGTGTTAACTCATAGTAAGTGTAACATATATAAACACAATTTGCAAGACGAACGGGAGAATGAAAAAAATCCATATTAAACAAAAATCAGGGCTGTCCTATAAATAAGACAACCCTTAACTGTTAACAATCTTGAATCTTTCAAGATGTGACTTCTCAGTTTCATACAAGTTTTATCAGACATAATGGATGCTGGAATCAACAAACTTACATATGCAGTTTCGTTTGCATATTGGTCAATAATTTCTTCAACAAATAGTTTTATCTATTCAACTATACAAAAATGGCTATTTTCAATTTCTAAAATAAAGAAAATCCAAGAGCCTGGATTTACGTCCAAACCCTCGGAAAAGCCTTATTTTTCATGCATTTTCGATTATTTTCCCTCTTCAACAAACATACTGCTTCAACATGGCTCGGTTCTCCAACGGATAACCTTCTCAAAACCCACTGTACACGGGAATGGTATAACACCTATTTCATCCTTAAAACGGGTATGTTGAACCGCTTTAAAACCTTGATATTGCCATATTCATCGAATATGACAATATACGGAGTCTCTTATTTTTCTTGTTCATCTTTACATAATTCAGCCAGTCTATTAAGAGCAATAATGAACCAGCTCCTGTTGGGCATAGAAAGTATATCCGCTGCATCGTATGCCCAATGATTGAAATATCTCCATCTGGAATATATAGCTGATCCAAGCAAAGAAATATCATTTACATTTTCAATGATGGTATCTAAGGCTCTTGCATCATATACAGCTCTTTCAAATTTTTCTTCAAAAGCACGGCCACAATCCATCTCAAATCCAAGTGCTGAACAATCATCTGCCAGGTAGTGATCAACCAACTCTATATAATCAATGTTTGGATCACGAAATTTCTCGTTCCACTTCACGGCAAAATTATAAACATCTTTTCTTTCCATTCAGTGCTACCCCTTCATTAATTATCATTATATCCATTCTTGATGGTATCAAAGCATCTTTTCCAATATTGCTCTCTTTCCAGAATCTTTATAGGATCATATGAAAGGCCAAAATATTCTAACAAGGTATATGTAAAATACTTCTCAAAATACTCCTCGCCTTTTAGCTCATAGAGTGCTATAAGTTTCTTATTGCCACCATGCTTTGAATCCAGATAATTACCCCATCTTTGAGCAACTCCTTCTTCTCCTGTGGCAGATCCGATATATAATTTTCCAGTATTGGTATCGGTCAAACAATATACTCCAGTTATCTTCTTTAATGCCTCATAATAGGTAGGTAATATTCTACCATTAAATATGTCTGACAATCTATGAAATGGCAAGTGTACTCTATCGTAGCCTTCAAATTTCTCACCACTATAAATACAAGGCAGAATTTCCTTCACAATAGTTTGGTCGAGGTACTTACGCAAATTAAATACATATCTTGAGAATGTATTTCCTTTTTTGCATTTGATAATCAGTCTTCCAAACAAAGGTGCATATTCTTCTAATACCTGAACATTTGCCCAGTCATTAGCAGGCGTATCTATTATCTTCGCTACAGATATAAGCAGCCACTCATCCTCTTGCATTCTTGCAAAGCTGAAAACCCATTGTCCAGGATAGAAATTCCTCTGTTTTCCATACCATCCCCAATAAGAGCAGTCCTTACATGTTCCAGTTTCTTTCTCTTCGTCCGTATGCTTTAACCATCTATCAATAAAGGGCTGACCACCACTTCCGGCTTGCATATTAAATTCAATTTTACTATTATCTATCTCTTCTTCCGTAAGCTTTAAAATGTTGTTTAGTAACAACTCCATAAGCACACCTCATAAATTATCTTTTGCGTTTTTCAATCCATTTTAGAAGATACGATCTATCGTTAATCCTCGTTTTGAGCAGATGTGGTTAACTCCATCATTTTTTGTGCATATGTATCTCCATCAATTTTTTCATTAGCATACTGTTCAGACGATGTTAAATCCAACTCGTCCATATCGACTGTAATGTCATATATGTATCAGGAATTTTTCTAACCAACTGCACAACCGTCTCCACATGGCTCGATTGCACTTATGGTTTTGGTTGAGTAAATAGTAACTGAATCACAATACATAGACCTTAAGTTAGTCCCATATACTCATTTAATTCATCTATTGTTGGAGATATTTTCCCATTTTTTAATCGAAGTTTTTCTACAGAAATGCCATCAAAGAGTCCAAGATTTTTGTATTGGGTAATCATCTTATATTCGTCCTTTGTTATTACATCTCCATGTGCACCCTTGTTACGCAAATCGTATAAGTCTTCTAAAACATCTGACAGTGAAAAATCAGTAGCCACTAAATCAATATTATTAGATTTAACATACTCTTTCATTTTAAACCACATCAGATGTTTTTGAGGTTTATTAGGTAAATTCAGTAATTGAATTATTTCATTTACCTCATGTTCAATTATCGAACAATACTGTTTTGTCAAAATACTTGGTGCAATCGAAAATCTTTCGTCTTTAAAATAATAATCTTCCTCTATAACATCCGCTGCTACTAAATCTAAAATTGAAGCTTTATCTAATCCTGAATATTGATTCTTATATAACATATAAATACTATTAATTTTGTTACTGCTGTGCCAGTCGACAATGATTACATCAATTTGTTCAGAACTTTCATACAACTGGATACTTTCAAGTTCATCATCCAAATCAGCTATCATATCTATGTGTTTAATAATAAAGTCTATTTTTTTGGTTAGTATGCAATATGCTGTTTGAAAAAAAGCGAGCATTGCAGAGTAACAACATCTTTGATATTCTCCCTTCATCATATACTCTGCCATGTTTGTTTGCATTAATTCCTTTACAACTGCAATATCACCTATAGACAATTTTTCTCCATTTAAAGCCTTTGTTATGAGCATAGTTTCTGGAGAAAATGCATTCAAAAATTTTTCATAATGTTTGCTTTCAGGATTTGTCAAAGCTAAAAGTCCTTGCAAATATTGTACAATAAACTTATCATTTATAACCTCTCTACTCAACAATCCCATGCATTGCTCGATAAGTACAAGTGCAAATTCTCGCTCACCATTGAATGCAGAATGCTTAGTTAATATTTCTTCTCCATCATCAATATAACTACCGTTTAGGATTTCATGGATTTCTTTATACGTAATTATCAATATTTCACCCCTCTTAGCACAATTTAATTAACGCCAAATGTATTCTAGCACCTTACAACTACATTACATATTTGTCTATACTTATCTCTTGTATGTCAGGTTTTGATAAAAGCCATGTCATTTTGCCTGACACATCCTTAAAAAACACCATATGCCAATGAATAACTTTTCCATCATCATCTTTAGAAACATTTAAAGCGTCAACAATAATACTATAAATAAAAACTCACATTTAATCAAACAAATATAAAGAAAACAAAAAAATCTTTACAACATTAAGAAAAAAGTAATTTTACACTTCAATCTCCTTTGCATCGACAAACCATTCCGACTTAATCATTGCATCATCAGCAAGCCTTAATCTTAAATTTTCGTCACACAAAAAACTACTACCTTTCCACTCATTATATAATCTAAGAAGTGCGTAATTCAAAAAAACAATCATCTTATCCCTATTATTTTCAGGTGGATTATTAATATCAAAGGTCACTTCAGATAATGGAATCAAATATTCAATACAATAAAACTTGCTGTTTTCATTATAATCAAAGGCCATGCCATCAATATCAAGCAATCGTTCTATATTTTGTACAAGCTCTGGGGATTTTGATAATGATGCAAAATAATGGTTTTTTTCAAGATGTTCTCTAAACGCAAACCCATTTACACAATAGTCTTTAATCTGATTATATCCAAGCCTAGATTTCACAGCAGATATATTACCACGACTATACTTAATTTCGTTATCAAGCGATTGTAAATGTCTTTTATAATACATATCAATACGATCATTTCCTTCAGCAAATGTCACTCCGTGTTTTTTGAAAAACAGCGATAGTGGTGTTTCTTCAAGGAGTAACTGTTTTAAATTATTGTTCAGATGCAAATCCGTACCATTCAATCTTCTTGACAAATGGTACATTTGAATATACTCTAATGAAGCATCAATGTCATAATTTGAAAGAAAATCTTCAACACAATCACATGTATATTTTTCAGTATCGTGATAAAAAAATTCATATGCATTATTTAGTTCTTCTTTTGTAAGATTTAGTAATCGCATTATTCCTTTTTCAAGTGAATCATTAGTGCTTGCATCAATATATTTCAATTTTATTCACTCCTTCTAAAAATACAACTTATTTCACCTAAAACTAATTATATCATATAGTTACTAAATTGCATACACATTTTAATAATATAATTTAAAACGAGTAATTTTAAAGTAGAATAGTCCGATTTTCAGGACACATATAAAAAGTTACACCAACTTTTTAGTCAAAATTAGTGACCATTTTTGCTTGACGCAAAAAATACTTCGCAGAAGGTAAATTTGCGTAAATTTACGCAAATCTTTACGCAACTTTTACGCAAAACAGGCTGAAAAGTTATGATATTTTGCGACAAAATACGGTAAGTGAGAAATTCCATAAAAATAGCAAAAACCCGCTAAAACAGTGCGTTTTAACGGGTTGTGATAGGTTATGAAATTTTATTTGAAACTTCAATTAGCCGTTGATTTGCTTTGCGATTTCCTCTGCGAAGTTTTCTTCTCTCTTCTCAAGGCCGTCGCCCTTCATCATTCTGATAAAGCCGTTAAGTTTAATCTCTGTGCCGAGTTCCTTAGCAACTGAAGCTACATAACCCTTAACGTCGCCCTGGAAAAGGTCGCTTCTTACGAATTCCTGGTCAACAAGGCAGTTTTCTTTATAATACTTGCCCATCTTACCTGCAGCAATCTTTGCAAGAACTGCTTCAGGCTTAGAAGCCATCTTAGGGTCTTCCTTCATCTGAGCTGCAAGAATAGTCTTTTCATGCTCAACAACCTCAGCAGGAACTGAAGCCTCGTCAAGATAAGCAGGGCTCATAGCAGCAATCTGCATAGCAACATTCTTACCCATAGCATCAAATTCAGCAGTAGCTGCCTTTGACTCATCAGCAACGTCGAAGCCAACCATAACGCCTACTGAGCCGCCGCCGTGAATATATGTTGAAACAATACCGTCCATTCTCTCAAAACGACGAACTTTCATATTTTCGCCGATTGAAAGGACAAGGTCATTAAGAGTTTCTGTAACTGTTCTGTCTGTGCCGTCGAACTTTTCTTCCTTAAGAGCCTCAACGTCAGCAGGGTTTGTTGCAAGGATAGTCTTTGCAACGCCTTCAACGAAGCTCATAAATTTCTCGTTCTTAGCAACGAAGTCTGTTTCTGAGTTTACTTCTACTACAACGCCCTTCTTAGCTTCAGCATCATAATAAGGAAGAACTACGCCCTCAGCAGCAATTCTTGTTGCCTTCTTTGCAGCAGCTGCAAGACCTCTTTCACGAAGAAAGTCAACAGCCTTATCCATATCGCCATCAGCCTCAACAAGAGCCTTCTTACATTCCATCATACCAACGCCGGTCTTCTCACGAAGAGCCTTTACGTCCTGAGCTGTAAATGCCATTATATTATCCTCCTAAAAATAGTTATATGTTATATTAAATTATTCAGCAGCCTCTTCGCTTGCTTCTTCTGTAGCAGCTTCTTCTGCTGTGTCGTTACCGTCTCTACCCTCGATAACTGCGTTTGCAATAGCGCCTGCGATAAGCTTTACTGCACGGATAGCATCATCATTACCAGGGATAACATAGTCGATTTCATCAGGGTCACAGTTTGTATCAACGATAGCTACGATTGGTAAACCAAGCTTCATAGCCTCTGATACAGCGATTCTTTCCTTACGTGGGTCAACGATAAACATTGCGTCAGGAATCTTCTTCATCTCTGTGATACCGCCAAGGTACTTCTCAAGCTTCTCGATTTCAAGCTCAAGACCAACAACTTCCTTCTTAGGAAGAAGGTCAAATGTGCCGTCCTCTCTCATAGCCTTAAGCTGAGCAAGACGAGCAACTCTGCCACGGATAGTCTTGAAGTTTGTAAGCATACCGCCAAGCCATCTTGCATTAACATAAGGCATAGCGCAACGCTCAGCCTCTTCCTTAACTGACTCCTGAGCCTGCTTCTTTGTACCTACGAAAATGATTGAGCCGCCTTCTGCAGCGAGGTCACGAACGAACATATAAGCCTCATCAAGCTTCTTAACTGTTTTCTGAAGGTCGATGATGTAAATGCCGTTACGCTCTGTGAAGATGTATTCAGCCATTTTAGGGTTCCATCTTCTTGTCTGGTGTCCAAAGTGAACACCTGCTTCTAAAAGCTGTTTCATTGAAACTACGTTTGCCATTATTATTTCCTCCTTTAAGGTTAATTCCTCCACACCGAGTATGGCAAAAGCCCATAAAAATCACCTAAGGCTTAACTCGTGTGTGTGCGTATTCGCTTGTATTTCTACGAATGCTGGGATATTATAACAAAAAAGGCTTGAAAAATCAAGCCTTTTTTCAATATTATTTGGTTTTTACAGTCTTAATCTTTGACCATTTTCCATAGTAGGTTTTATTTCTTCCGTTAATTTTTACAGTAAATGATTTTTTCTGAAACCATTTTATAAACATTAGTCATTACTGTTTGCGTTATCAAGTACGGTATCAATCGCAAGAACGACTGCGAGAGCGGTTATTTCGTCGGTATCATCTGAAATATCAAGCTCATACGTATCGCCCCAGCTCATCCATGCCTTATGGATTGAAACGATTTCCTCATTGCCCGAAGTGATAACATAATCGTGGGCAAACAGTTCGCCGTCAACGTCCCAGCCCAAGCCGTCAACATAATACTTAGGTTTAAAAAGAGTAAGTTGCTTAACTATTTCCGCAACCTCCTCGCCGCCGACCTCAACGGTAAACTTAGGCATAAAGGTCAAAAGCTTTTGACGGACAAAGGCGACCTCGTTATTATTTATATCATATATATGAAGTTTCCTTCCGAGAGTTAAAATTTCCCCCTCAACAAAATATCTGTCATTGCCTGCCTCGTCTTTAACTGAAAACTTAGCGCCGATTGAAAACACCTTTTGCTTAATATAAAGCTTCATATTTTTCTCCTATTTTATATATAGCTTCATAACCTGCGCCCTCGCCTTATCCTCTAAATCATCATCAAGAGGCTCAAGTGTGCAAGAGCCGTATTTATTTTTAACTGCCAAGGAAATAAGCAAATCTGCAAGTTGCGGATTTTTAGGCAAAACAGGACCGTGAGAATATGTGCCGAAAGTGTTTTTATACCTGACACCCTCTGTGCCGTCCTCGCCGTTATTGCCGCAGCCTTTAATCATTTTGCCGAGCGGCTCAACACCCTTGCCGAGATAAGTTCTGCCGCTGTGGTTTTCAAAACCGACAACCTCTATTCCCTCTTTTGTTTTATAAGCAAAATTGCCTATCATACGTTCCTCTTTGCCCTCGGTATAAAAATCAAGAGCGCCGATATATTCAAGCATTTTGCCGTCATAAGTTTTATAATATTTGCCGAGCATTTGGTAACCGCCGCAGATAGCAAGCATAACCTTGCCCGAATCAACAGCACGTTTAATTTCCTTATCCTTGCCCTTTTTCAAGTCCTCAAGCAAAACGTCCTGCTCAAAGTCCTGACCGCCGCCGATAAATAAAATATCGTAATCGTCGGCATTAAAGGATTTACCCATAGTAATTCTGTCAACCTGAGTAGAAATACCACGAAGTTCCATTCTTTTAGTAAGTGCAATAATATTACCTCTGTCGCCGTAGAGATTGAGCATATCGGGATAAAGGTGTGCAATTTTAATCATCATTCCCAAAAGTCTTTACCTCCAAGTCTTTTAGCAATTACAGGGCGCATAGCCATCATTGAGGTATAAGTCGGAACAATATAGACGTCCCTGCCTTGACTTGTTGCAATATCAACAAGTTTATTATAATCCTCGTTTTCAATAATCTTAATTTCTCTGTTTCCTACGCCCTCATATTTAACACGAACTGCCATATCATAGCAGCGCTTGCCCGTAACGTAAATTTCTTTAACATTAACCTTTTCAAATATTCCGGCAAAATCGACGTCCCAAATCCAGCTTATATCTCTGCCGTCTGCGGCATTATCGTTAAGCGAAAGAATGAGGGTAAAATCATCATCGATATTTTTAAGGAAATTCATAGTTTGGCTGAAGCCTGCCGGATTTTTAACAAGAATAAGATTAACTGTATTATCGCCTGCTTTGAAATGTTCCATTCTGCCGAAAGCGCCGTTGAAATGTTCAATAGCGTCAATAACGGTTTTTTCATCAATGCCGAATGCGGTAAGAGCAGCGGCACAACCGATAGCATTATAAATATTATAAGCGCCGCCGATATTAACTCTGATTATATTTCTGTCGCCGTTGAGATTTGCAACAACAACGGAGTGGTCGTTTTTCATTTCCTCTACGCTTTCAACCGCAAAGTCGGGCTGAGGTCTTTTATAGCCGCAATTAGGGCAAACAAAGCCGCCGAGGTGACCGTAGGTGTGATAAGTATAATCATACTCGTGCTTACAAAAGATGCAATACTTAGCGTCGCTGATTTCAGGTGCTTTTGCATTCTTATCAAAAGGAACATTAACGCCGAAAGTAATAATTTTATTCGGGATTTCCTTAGACATTGAATAGGTAAGTGAGCAATCGGCATCAAGGCAAACTATAGCATTAGGTAGATTTTTAACAGATTCCTTAATAGCATTTAATGTATGGGTAACCTCGCCGTAGCGGTCAAGTTGGTCACGGAAAACATTGGTTACAAGAATAACGTCGCAGTGAATATATCTTGAAACCTCTTTAAATGCGTTTTCGTCACATTCAATAATGGCATAATCCTTTTTGCATTTGCCTGTGATTGTTGAATTCATAATAAACGAAGCGGTAACGCCCGTGATAAGATTAGCGCCCGATTTATTGATAAAATACGACTTACCCGCCTTTTTAAGTCCCTCTTCAAGAATACGGCAGGACGTGGTTTTACCGTTAGTACCCGTAACTACAATAACCTTAGTATTTTCAGACAAATCCTTTAAAACATTTCTTTTGACTTTGAGTGCGACCTTGCCGGGCATGGAGGTTGCACCCCTGCCAAGCTTATGCAACACAAAGGTAACAATTCTGCAAACAAGACAGCTTAAAAAAACTCGCATTTCTCTCTTCCTTTTCTGTTTGATATCAAATCAATTTTAAACTAAAGGCGATATCAAGTCAATAACTATATCAATTTTTATTTTAATTAATATTATTTTATGATATACTTTATATTATGAGGTATAGCTATGGAATATTTAAGTTTTAACAAGTATTTAAAAGATAAATTCGGTCAAAAGGTATATAAAATCAGCTTAGACGGCGGCTTCACCTGCCCAAACCGTGACGGAAAGACAGGCACACGAGGCTGTATTTTTTGCTCCAAAGGCGGAAGCGGAGATTTTGCCGAGAGCAGAGAAATGAGCATAACAGAGCAAATTGAAAGCGGCAAGAAGAAAGTAGAAAAGAAAATAAAAAGCGGCAAATATATTGCATATTTTCAAGCCTTTACAAACACGTATGCGCCTGTTGAAATACTCAGGCAAAAATACGAGGAAGCGATTAATCACCCTGACATTGTTGCGCTTTCAATTGCGACAAGACCGGATTGCTTAGGCGATGACGTGCTAAGACTTCTTGATGAAATGAACAAAATAAAACCCGTTTTCGTAGAATTAGGGCTACAAACCGTTCACCAAAAAAGTGCAAAATACATAAGGCGAGGCTATGATTTAAGCGTTTATGATAAGGCGGTAAGGGATTTAAAGAAAATCGGTGTAAACGTTGTTGTTCACGTAATCTTAGGACTTCCAAATGAGAGCGAAAACGATATGCTTGAAACGGTTAAATACGTTTGCGAAAGCGGTGCGAACGGAATTAAATTACAGCTTTTGCACGTAATTGACGGCACGGACCTTGCAAAAGATTATGAAAAAGGACTTTTCAAAACGCTTGAATTTGACGAATACGTAAATCTTATTGTAAAATGCGTTAAAATTATACCAAAGGATATTGTTATTCACAGATTGACAGGTGACGGAGCAAAAAAAGATTTGATTGCACCGCTTTGGTCAGCGGATAAAAAGAGAGTTTTAAATGCGATTAACAAGGCTTTGAGGGAAATTTAATCAAAAACGCTTGCCGGTGCGGAATTTTATTTTGAAGTTAAATAAAAAAGAATATAACAAAAGACAGCCTAAAAAATCAGGCTGTCTTTTTTATTGCGTCGTTAAACACAAATAAATCTTACTTGGTTTTTACGCTTTTTACCTTTGACCAAGATGAATATATCTTTTTACCGTTTACCGTTTTGTATGTGCGAACACGAACGTAATACTTTTTCTTAGACTTAAGTTTTTTAACTGTAGCCTTTGTTGTCTTTTGCTTAGTGACAGTAACGCTCTTATTGTTCTTTTTAAATTTTTTATCGGAAGAATACTGAATTTGGTATCCCTTAACACCACTTACTTTTGCCCAAGTAACGGTAAATTTCTTTTTGCCTTTACTGAGTTTTTTAATCGACGTCTTTTTAGGCTTAACCGTCTCAGTGTTCTTAGTTGTGCTCGGTTTTGTTGTAGGCTGAGTTGTTGAAGGAGTTGTTGCACTTTCGCTCGGTTTTGTTGCAGGTTTGCTGTCCTTAACCTCGTCTTGCTTTGTACCCTTAACAATAACGCTTACACTTCTGTAAGCCGCATTATCGCCCAAAGGACCCGGATCAAAGAAGAAATCTGTTTCTTCAACAAACGAAGCTGAATAATATGTTTTAACCGTAAGTTTAACCATAGTATCCTTTTCAGGTCTTGTTACCTTACCTGTTTTTGCATCAATAATTTCGGGGTGATCGGATACCCAGCTTGAGCAAATTGAATAATAGCTGTAATCATCCGAATCTGCAGTATTTATCAAATCAAGATTGCGATTAACATCAGCTGCACTCTTGTTTTCGCCCTTAATATTTGCAAAGTTTACGGCATAAAGAGCAGCGCTGTCAAGTCTTTGAAGCCTTGTATACGTATGATAAGGAACTACTACTCTTACTTCGCTTTCCTTAGTCTTATCACCACAAGTTAAAGTAAGTGAAAGGTCGTAAACTGCGCCGTAAAAATCTTCGTCATAATTTGAAGAATCAACGCCGTTATAATAGATATTGCCGTTTTTGAAAATAACTGTATTATCATCGTCACCGTCAATATTTTTAACGGCGTTTAATTTAACCGTGATTTTTTCATCGGATTTTACATTTGAATTAATTTTTTCTTCAACTGTTTCAATAACGTTTGTATCTTGATAATCGGAGTCAACGTCAGAAACGTAACCGAAATCGCCGTCTGTATGAACGCCTGAAAATTCAGTCATCATCATTCCGTCGCCCGACTGAGCAAAAAGATAATCGTCTGCTTTATTAAGAAGTGAATCATAAATCGAGTCAAGTTTAACGGTAATCACATAGTTATTATTTTTAAGAGATGTATCGGTAGCATTAAACGTCTTACTTACAGTAATAAATCCCTCTGCTTGAGCGGTATAACGGTATTGACCGTAAACAATCGTATAATATCCGTTTTCATCAGGCAAAATTTCGTCGCCGTAAGCGCCGCTTGAGCCGTTCTTTTTAAGTGTGATTTTTGCATTTTCGGGTGTAACGTCAAATTTAACCTTATATTCGGTATATTTAAGGTTTACCGTTATATTAAGTGACTTTGTACCCTCTGCGACAGTAAATGTACCCGCTGCAGTTTGACTGCCATTTTGATAAGTCGCATAGTATTTATATTCGCCGGGGGTAAGCTCAAACTGTGAGGTTTCATAGCCGTATTCGTCCTCTATCGGAGAATATGTTTGACTGCCGTTTGCTGAAGTTACTTTTAAGGTAGCGTAATCCGTTTTAGCTCCCGTTGCAAGTTTAACGGTAAAATCAACTGTTGCGCCCTCTTTTAATATAACATCAAGTTTAGTATTTTGAGTTAAAGTAATTTTTCTTACGTCACGAACATATCCCAAAGCCGAAACGGTAAGAGTGTATTCGGTATTAGCGCTGAGTGACGACGGATTTTGTTCAATATTACGACTGTCAAAAACACTGACTTTTGCGTTGTCAATAATCTCGCCTTTTTCATTCTTAGCAGTTACGTCAAGAGAATAAGTAGCAAGTTTTGTTTCAATATAAAGAACATAATCTCTTGTTCCTAAAACAGTTTTGCCGTCGGTTTTATCTAATATTTTAAGAGTAAGAGTAACAACCTTAGCACCTTCATTATATGACGGATGAGTGATTTTTGCAGAAGCGGAATAGCTGCTGTTTGTCACCTTTGCATAAGTATCGTCGCTTGAACTCCAAGAGGAAGTATAAAGCTTTGATGACGTGTCCTTTTTAAGAGAAACACTTGTTTTGGAAAGAGGGATAATATATCTGCCCTCATCATCCTTTTTAAGGTTGCCGTACGGGTCGATTGCCTTTGCGTATGTGCTGTTAAGGTACGCCTCAACCTCGCTTGAATTTTCAGCCATAGCAGGAAGTGCGCTCATAAGTACAAGCATAAGCGACATAAAAACTGCCAAAGCCTTTGTAATTGATTTTTTCATCTTTTCTCCTTTCAATTTAGAGCATAAAAAAATGCACCGTTTAAAACAGTGCATAAAAATTGTATCGCAAAAAGCATACGGGCATAGTTATCCCATATGTTAAATACTGCCGACTTCCAACCTAAAGCACTGCAAAAACCATATACACGGCAGGTATCCCGACTAATGCTTCAACCTTAAAATAAACCTTCTCACTCAAAAGAGCAATGGCCGCCTTTAGCGAATATTTCTCGTCAGCAAATACGGTAGAGGTTCGGACTGCTCCGGATTCGCACCGGATTCCCTTTTAATTTTATATTCAAAACAAATATAAAAACCTATGTATATCAGATTTGTTTTATTATATCTTGCAGTGCAGTATTTGTCAATATTTGTAAACGTAATAAAAGGCAACTCGATTTTTTATTGCGGTGCGCCGACACGGCAGCGCTGCGTTTTTATTTAGTTACTTTTTGGGAATTTGCGTATATCTCATTCATTCTCTCATCAGGAAAATGATTATCAAGAAACTGCTCATAAACATTATTAGGTGCCTGACCTGCGTCACGCTTATCCATTCTAAGTCCTGCCGTGGCAGAAACAAAGGAATCAAAAATAAAGAATACTATAAAAGTCCACATAATAACATTGCCGAGCTTAACCGGAATTTTTTCAATAACCTTTGACATTATAAGATAAATTGCCTTAATCCAAAGTATTCCCAAAAGCCCCCAAAAACAGGAATAAAGAAAGCATACTCTGCCGTTGATATTAAGCGGCATTTTGCTGTAATCCCACGCAACAGAGCCGAAAACTATTTCCTGACCTAATGAGCAAATATATTCAGTCACTGTGCCGACAACAAATGAAAGACAAAAGACCTTCCAAAGCGGTGCGTCCTTTACCTTATAAAGCGCAAGGGTCAAAACGACTGCGCCCATACCGTAAGCAACGGAAAACGGCCCCCAAACAAGCGACTGACGTGATTCAATATAACCGTGCTTAATAAGGCACCAAAGCGTTTCGACAAGAAAGCCAACAATACAGCTAATCATAAAAATCCAAACAATCTTGTCAAAACACAAACCCTCGGCGTACTCGCCTTTTTCTTGCGATTTTTGCTGAACAAAATCATCTTTTTTAAATGTTTCAGTCATAATTAAAGCCTCCCTTATTTATCACGTCTTAATTATAGCACGCAAAAAATAAAAGAGGCTAAACTAATTATAAACTTTAAGTATTTCAATCATACAATTTTATACAGTTGTATAATTATATAATTGAATAATGAGGCGAACAATGTTCGCCCCTACGGCGTTGAAATAAACTCACGCTTTTTGAAAACCCCGATTGAAATTCCATATTGAATATAAATTAATTATTCATATATTCCGATTGATTTAATAACCGGGTTTGAGCGGCTTTGGCGAATAACAAAGCGGATACCCTTTGCCTTTTTGCCCTTAAGATTAATAATCTTTTTCGAGCCGATAACCGTGCCTTTGTATACACGCTTATACTTACCGTTTGCCTTTTTGATATAGAGGTCGAAAAGCTCAACACGCTGGCTCTTTGTGATATCCTCCTGCAAAACCACATATTTAACCTTACGTGTATCGTTAAAGTCAAAATCGAGAACACCGTTGTCCTTTGTAAGTTCACCGAGTTCATTATAAACAATAGGATTTGCAGTGATATTCTTAATCATTGAGCCGAGCTTTTTAAGATTTTTAGCGTCTTTTTTATGTATTTCGCCCTGTGGAGTCGGCGGAATATTAAGAAGGAGTGTGCAGTTATTACCAACTGAATTAAGATAGATTTTAAAAAGCTTTTTAGCACTTTTTGAGTTTCTGTTATCCTTTTCGTGGAAGAACCAACCCTTACGGATTGATACGTCAACCTCGGCAGGAAACCAACAGATATAAGCATTCTTTTCAAGAATTTTTCTTGAGCCTAAATCCTCGTCCATTTGGTTATATTTTTGAAGAGATGAAGCCTGATTTTCGTCCTGCTGGCTCAAAGCCATAATCCTGTCAGCCTCTCTCAAAGCGCAAGGAACAACGCTGTATTCGCTCTTTCTTGACTTACCGCCCTCATTGCCTACCCAGCGGATATCAGGACCGCAAATAGCAATATTGGCTTTTGGCTGAAGTTTACGGATAAGGTCGTAATATCTTTGCCAATCGTATTCAAATTTCTTAGCGTTTGAACCCTTGGCGCCGTCAAACCAAACCTCGAAAATCTCGCCGTAATTGGTGAGAAGCTCGGTAAGCTGATTGCAAAAATAATCGTTATATGCGTCAGTTCCGTAACGTTCATCGTGCATATCCCAAGGAGAAAGATAAACGCCGAAATCCATACCCTGCTTATGACATTCATCTGATACTTCTTTAACGATATCACCTTTATAAGATGAATTTTTTACGCAAAATGACGTATATTCACTTGGCCAAAGGCAGAAGCCGTCGTGGTGCTTACAAGTTAAAATAACACCCGTTGCACCCGCAGATTTAGCGGTTTCAACCCACTGCTTTGCGTTTACCGACTTAATTGTGAAATCCGTCGCCTTTTCAACGCCTGCTCCCCACTCTCTGTCAGTAGCGGTGTTCATACCAAAGTGCATAAAGGTATAAAACGGTTTATCAACCAAGGCAAGCTGATTATCACTCGGCTTAACGGAGATGTATCTTTCAACCTCTTTATCGTTAAGCGGATAGTTATTATTGACAGTAGTCCAGTTTTTATCAAAATTATTAGCCATATTTTCCCCTTTTAATAATCCTTACCCTTATTGTTATCCTTAATAAAATTGTCCTTATCACCAAGCTGCCATACGCATTTATTATATACGTACTGAAGTTTCTCCTTTAAATTGAGTTTAAAGGTAAACGGTCTTTTTTCAACCTCATCATAAGTCGGCGTTGCAAGCTTAGAAAACGGTGCATTTGTTTGGCTTGCAGCAAGAATAACAATATCATTATCATTTGGTAATGTGATTTCACTTTCGCCGTTTAAATCAAATTCAACAAGATAAAAATACATTATTTTTGCATATTGCACCTCGCCGTTTTTAAGGCAATGGGTAAAATCATATCCGATTTTGCCTTTTTTCATATAAGCGGTTTCGCCGAAATCGTACAAATCCCAAGCGGCAAATCGCTCAAATGACGAAAGAACATTTTTATTTATTTTCTTATCCCCAAGGATAAATTCTGCCATCTTATCCCCTTCCATAGAAGCGCAGAGAAAAACAAGCCTGTTTTTATCCTTATCAAGTTTAATCTTTTGTGACGAGCAGATAAGAGAGTTTTTATTTGACTTATTAATATCAAATCTTACGCCGTTTGCCATAATTTCATCAGGGACAAGGGTATTGGGAATTGTATATTCAAAATCTCCCGTCTGCCCTTTTTTTGTAATAATGTTTTTATCAAACGGCAAATCAAGAGGCGTACTCTCAACTTTTTGAGCATCAAGTGAGGATTTTTTAAGCTTTAATGCAAAGCTCTTAATTTCATAAGGCTTAAAGCTTGTGATAAGCTTACCGTCTTTAACTGTTGCGTCGCCCTTATTTTCCTCGCTTGCATAAATTTCTCTTGCGCTTTCGATTCCTTCGCCCAAGGTGAGAGTAAAGTTTTCAATTTCCGAATTCGTACCCTCGTTAAGCCTTACCACTATTTCGTCGCTGTTTTCCGCCTTTTTGATTGCACGGATAATAACGTCGTTGGTTGAAACTTCGCCAAAAGAATATTGTGTTTTAAGCTTACCCTGATGCTTAGTTGCAATATACGCAGTCATAGGGGTAACGAATTTTCTTGCTTCAAGCTGAGTAGCCGATTGAGCCTTGCCCTTATGGCTGAATATTGCATACGAATATCTGTTAAGCCCCAAATCCATAAACGATTGCATTGAATCAATACGGTAATTTTTCTTAGGAGTGTGAATTGCGGTAAGGCGGAGCGTATTATCCTTATATTTATCCCAGCCGTACTTACATTCACTCAAAACAGACACGCCGAATTCTCCGCTTTTATCGGTCAAATCAACCCACTTTTGCGCCGGAACTTCAAAAAGATTTTCAGTCATATTGCCACGCTCGATAGCGCCCAAGCCCAAATCAAACGTTGCCTTATCATTTTCGCACGTGAATGAAAATTTGTTTTTGGCAAGAGTTCTTAAGCTCTGCCATTCAATCTCGGAATAAACCTCGACTATATCGCAGCCGTCTGTAAGGGCAACAATATTAGTAAACGTGCTCTTTTTATCCTGCTGGATAACCTTAAACGATACTCTTGCAGGACCTTGCTCCAAAACAGTTACGGTAACAACATTAGGAATACGGTCGGCATCTTTATTTGCCTCTTTATAATTCATTTCCCAAGCCGGCCAATCCTTAGAGCCGGTATAATTAAATAGACCGAGAGTAATCGGCTCTTTGAGTATTTCCTTTTCATCAAGTTCCTTATCAAGAATTGAAGAAATATTACCCTTGCGGTTAAGAGTTACAATATACTTTTGGTTTTCCATCATATTATCGTGATTGATTGAGATATCGCTTTTAACGCAACAAGGCTTATCGCTCAAACGAACGTCATAAATCCTTGTGCCGAGGCTTTCAACATCTGCAACAAACACAAGTTCAAGCGTACCGTCAGAAAGGGTAGAAGTTTGGCTTTTAACCTCCCTTCCCTTTTCATCATAAACACGAACATAAGCGCTTGGCAAATCTTCAAGTCTTACTGTTACAGCCCCACGTCTTTGCGCTTCAACAGGGTTGAAAACCATAACGGGTATGCCGGAGCAAAAATCGGTTTTCATAAGGCTTGAAACAGGCGAAACAAAGGCTTCAAGTTCATTTGTAAATTGATTCATTGAAACGGCATAATCATTCCAAGAACGCTTATATACCCTTTGGCAGCTTGTGCCGGGGATATCATCGTGGAATTGATGAGCAATAAAACGTTTCCACGAACGGTTGATGGCTTTTTGGTTATAATCGGTCAATCCCAAATAAGAGGATATAACACCGCCACGTTCGCTCAAATCGGCAAGTTCCTCGCATCTTCTGTTCCAACGCTTACCGATTGAACGTGAAGTATATCCGCCGACACCGTGATTTGTCATAACAAATTCGTTTTTCCAAACAGGAAGCTTTGATTTTTGCTCAGTCGTATATTTATCTTCAATATCGTGATAAATTTCATCGGCAGATGCGGCAATAACCTTAATATTGCTATTGTCGTTTTTCTTAATTTCCTGTTCGACAAAGGCAACGCTCTCTTCCTCCGGAGCACCGCCCCTGTCGCCTATTCCGTGGAAAATATACGTATCGTTAAGGTCGTATTTTTCATTTTCCTTAAACTTATTAAGGACAAAATCCCAATCACGCAGTTTTTTAAGCGTATAGTAATAATCGTGAGGATTGATAGAAGCGTAAACTTCGCTGCCGTCAACACCCTGCCACTTGCCGATATCAAACGGAATACCGTAAGCACCGCCCCAAGCAAGCTTTTGAGTAGTAAAGCCGATTAAATTGGCATGACGCTCAATAGTCGGAAGTGCCCAACCAAAACCGAAACAGTCAGGCAAATAGATATCAACACTTCTTTTTCCAAACTTTTCATCAAAATACGAATTGCCGAAAAGAATATTTCTGAAAATTGCTTCAGGTGACGGAATATTTGTGTCACCGTTTTCAAAAGCTGAACCGCAAACACTCCATCTGCCGTTTTTGATATATTCTTTCATTTTTTCAAAAAGTTCGGGATAATATTCCTCCATAAGCTCATATCTGTATGAGCCTTCAAATGAGAATTTATATGTAGGATATTTTTCGAAAAGCTTGAAGTTATCAACTAAGGTATTATATATGTATTTACTTACAGTCGTTTCAAAATCCCAGCTCCACACCGTATCAAGGTGTGAGGTTGCAACGGTATATATTTTTTTATCAGCCATTATTGTTACCTCTTATTTCGGGTAAATTAAGTTTTTTTCAAAATCCGTCATCTTGATGCGTAACAGATTTTCTGCAATACAAAGTCAGTTACAACTCATATTGCAACAATATTAACAAGTTTGCCGGGAACGTAGATTTCCTTTTTAATTTCTTTACCTGCAATTTCTGCGGCAATCTTTTCATCCTTCTTAGCAAGAGCAATAGCGTCCTCTTTGCTGATATCTACAGGAACAACAATTCTTGAACGAACCTTGCCCTTAACCTGAAGCGCAATTTCAACGTCGTTTTCCTGAGTCTTTGACTCATCAAAGCTCGGCCACTGAGCATCGTGAACTGCACCGCCGAAGTTCATAATCTGCCACATTTCCTCAGTTACGTGAGGTGCAAAAGGATTAAGAATAATTGTCAAATCACGAAGTTCTGCCTTATTAACACCCTTTGCATACATTTCGTTAACCAATGTCATCATTGAAGCAATAGCTGTGTTGCACTTAAGGTTGTCGATATCTTCCGAAACCTTTTTAATTGTTTTATGCATAAGAGCCTCAAGCTGTGGTGAATATTCATTTCCTTCTTTAACAATTTCCTGCAAGTTCCAGAAACGCTCAACAAACCTCTTACAACCCTTGATTGAATCGCTGTTCCAAGGAGCAGCCTTTTCAAAATCGCCGATAAACATTTCATAAAGACGCATTGTATCTGCACCGTACTGGTCAACGATTTCGTCAGGGTTAACAACGTTGCCTCTTGACTTAGACATCTTTTCACCGTTTTGACCGAGAATCATACCGTGAGAGGTACGCTTTTGATAAGGCTCCTTAGTAGGAACAACGCCGATATCATAAAGGAATTTATGCCAAAAACGAGAATAGAGAAGGTGAAGAGTTGTATGCTCCATACCGCCGTTGTACCAATCAACAGGGCTCCAATACTCTGCAGCTTCTTTAGATACAAGTTCTTTATCGTTATGAGGGTCCATATATCTTAAGAAATACCAAGACGAGCCTGCCCACTGCGGCATTGTATCGGTTTCTCTCTTAGCAGGTTTTCCGCAACAAGGACAAGTTGTATTAACCCAATCAGTCATTTTAGCAAGCGGAGATTCGCCTGTATCTGTCGGCTCATAAGAGTCAACCATAGGAAGTCTTAAAGGAAGCTCGCTTTCAGGAATAGGAACATAGCCGCAATCGTCGCACTTAACGATTGGAATAGGCTCGCCCCAATATCTTTGACGTGAGAATACCCAATCACGAAGCTTGAAGTTGACCTTTTGATGTCCTTTGCCCTCTTTTGTGAGCCATTCTGTAATAGCCTTTTTAGCCTCTTCAACGCTCATACCTGTAAGAAAAGCGGAATTTACAAGTTTGCCTGTTGCACAATCGGTAAACGCTTCGTTTTCAACTCCGACCTTTGAGCCTGCAACAACCTCGATAATAGGCAAATCAAATTTCTTTGCAAATTCCCAGTCACGGGTATCATGAGCGGGAACAGCCATAATTGCGCCTGTACCGTAAGAAGTAAGTACATAGTCTGAAATAAAGATAGGAATTTCAGTATCGTTTACAGGGTTAATGCCCATTACGCCGTCAAGCTTAACGCCTGTTTTTTCCTTATTAAGTTCTGTACGCTCAAAATCCGACTTATGTGCAGCCTCTGCCTGATAAGCACGGATTTCATCAATATTTTTAAGTTTATCCGCCCACTTTTCAATAAGAGGGTGCTCAGGTGAAATAACCATATATGTTGCGCCGAAAAGAGTGTCCGGACGTGTGGTATAAACAGTCAATGTATCGCCGAGAGTAGTACCGAAATCAACCTCTGCACCTGTTGACCTGCCAATCCAGTTTTTCTGCTGAACCTTAACTCTGTCAATAAAATCAAGGTCGTCAAGGTCGTCAACAAGTCTTTGAGCGTATTCTGTAATTTTAAGCATCCACTGGCTCTGATTTTTTCTGATAACCTCACTGCCGCAACGCTCGCAAACGCCGTTTACAACTTCTTCATTTGCAAGAACGCACTTACAAGAAGTACACCAGTTTACAGCCATTTCCTTTTTATATGCAAGTCCTTTTTTGAAAAGCTGCAAGAAAATCCATTGCGTCCATTTATAATAACTTGGGTCAGTTGTGTTAATCTCTCTTGTCCAATCAAAAGAGAAGCCGAGCGACTGAAGCTGCTGCTTAAATCTTGCAACATTCTTTTTAGTTACTTCTTCAGGGTGAATATGATTTTTTATTGCAAAGTTTTCAGTCGGGAGACCGAAAGCGTCCCAACCCATAGGATAAAGAACATTGTAGCCCTGAAGCCTTTTTTTACGTGCAACGATATCAAGTGCCGTATAAGACCTCGGATGACCTACATGAAGTCCCTGTCCTGACGGATAAGGAAATTCAACAAGGCAGTAATACTTAGGAAGTGAAAAATCCTGTTTTGCCGCAAATGTGTTTTGAGTGTACCAAACGTTTTGCCATTTGGATTCAATCTCTTTAAAATTGTACTCCATATTTTAATCCTCCAATAATTTTGCTGTATCTAAAATTTCGCCGTCTTCCCACAAGCGCTCAAGCGAATAAAAATCGCGCTGTTGCTTATGAAAAATGTGTATAACGACTGAATTATAATCAAGGCAAACCCAAGAAGTGTTTCTGCCTTCAATATGATGAGGCTCTGCTCCGAGCAAATCAAGCTTATATTCAACCTCGTCGGAAATAGCTTTAACCTGAGTTGAGCTTGTTGCCGTGGCGATTACGAAATAATCGGTAAGAACTGTTAAATCGGTAATACCGATAACCTCAATATTTTCGCCTTTTTTACTGTCAATCGCCTTTACGGCTGTTTTTACTATATCAAGTGCCTGCATAAATTCACCCTTTCTAATTAAAGTATTCATCAATAATCCAATTGTACGCCTCAACCGTCATGGGATGAAGCAATATTTGCCTTGACGCAACCGATTTGATTGTGTAGGCTGTGCCGTAAAGAAGACCGTATTCGATACCCCTTTGCGTTTCTTTTCTTATTATATCTATATCCTTATAATCTCTGTCGGCAGAAATAAAGTCAGCAAGATATATGATTTGCTCAAGCATAGTCATATTTGCTTTTCCTGTTGTATGATATCTTATAGCGTCTAAAATTTCCTCATCTTCTATCCCAAGAATTTTAGCCATTGCCGAGCCGGACGCTTGGTGCAAAAACTTGTCGCCCCTTTTATCAAACGGATGAAGTTCAACACCTGCATATTTAATAATTTCAAGTTGAGCGGCTTTGCCCGTCTCCTTAGTTATATCATGCAAAAGTCCTGCAATCTCTGCCTTTTCTACATCCTGATTATACCTTTCGGCAAGCTTTTTTGCACTTTGGGAAACGCAAAGAGAATGATAAAATCTTCTGCTCGAAAGCGTATTTTTCAAAATTTTCATATAAGCTTCGGTATCATACATTATAAATTCTCCTCTTAATTATATAATCATAAACCTTTTTGGGAACAAGAGAGGAAAAATCCTCGCCGTCTTTTATTTTTTGCCTTATTTCGCTTGAACTGACCTTTAAAACGGGAGAGGTCAAAAGCTTAAATTTATTCATATCAAGACCGTCAAGCCTTGAGGCAAAGCTTAAAATCTCCGCTTTTTCCTTTTCGTTTTCTCTTGCCGAAGTGCAAAGAGTTACAAGAGATAATATTTCTTTATACTTATACCACTTATCAAAATGAAGCATTTGGTCAGCGCCGATTATAAGATAAAATTCTGCGTTTTTATATATTTTTTTAAGTTCTGAAAGAGTCAAATAAGTATAGCTTTTGCCTGTCAGTTTAAATTCTATATCGCTTATTTCAAATTTATCAAACGACGATATTGCAAGAGAAAGCATATTAATTCTGTCCTCTTTAGGTGCAAAATCATCATCAGATTTATGCGGCGGTAAAGCGGTCGGGATAAAGAGTATCTTATCAAGCTCCAATTCATTAAGATAATGAAGCGCTAAATTAATATGCCCATTATGAACGGGATTGAACGCTCCGCCGAAAACTCCTATTTTTTGCTTATCTGCCATAATATTTAGGTCTGTCGTATTTAGCGTAAGGGTTTTTAGCTTCTTTTTCTCTTTGGCGCTGTCTTTTGCCCTTGATTTTTACCTTCTTTTTAGCTGTTGCCTTAGAATTACCGGAACCTCTTTTTTTCTTTTTCTCTGCGATGCGCTCCTCGTCTGCCTCACGGTAAAGAACTATAATTCCGCCGATTACCTGAATAACCTCAGCGCCAAGAGGCTCAGAAAGCTTTTGCGCAAGTTCCTTAGGGGATTCGGGTGCAGATTCAAGGTGAACTCTTATTTTAATAAGTTCTCTGTTATCAAGCGTATCGTCAATTTGAGTAAGTAAATTTTCGCTTATACCCTCCTTGCCAATTTGAATAATAGGTTCAAGAGGGTTAGCCTTTGCTCTTAAAGCCGCTCTTTCCTTAGATGTCATATAATTTTCTCCAATTCTTTAGTTAATAAACGAAGTGCGTTACCTCTGTGGCTGATTTTATCCTTTTCCTCGGCTGTATATCTGCCGAAAGCCTTGCCGTCAACAAGGAAAAGCGGGTCGTACCCAAATCCCTCGTGACCGTCACGCTCAAAGCCGATAACGCCATTACATTCGCCCCTTACAACGATTTCACGTCCGTCAGGGAAAGTACAACAAATAGCACATACATAATGAGCCGTTCTTTTTTCAAGCGGTACACCATCAAGTTTTTCAAGAAGAAGGTCATTATTTTTTTCATCATTGCCATGCTCACCTGCAAAACGTGCCGAAAAGATACCCGGAGCACCGTCAAGATAATCAACGCACAAGCCTGAATCGTCAGCAATCGCCGGCATATTCATTTCCTTACAAGCCGCTCTTGCCTTAAGCTTTGCGTTATCCTCAAAGGTTTTTCCGTCTTCTTCAACGTCCTCAAGCTGTTTGCCAAGCATTTTTGCAGTAACAACATTAATGCCGAGAGGAGATAAAATGCGCTGCATTTCCGCAAGCTTTTTCATATTATTTGTTGCTAAAATAAAATCCATAATAATCACCATAGCCTTTCAGGCAATAAATAGTTTATTAAAAATCACCCTATATCCTGCGTTGCCTGAACAGGCGTAAATGGTGATTTCAGCCATCTCAAAATTATGCCGTCGGCAAATTTTGAGGGCAATACAATCCGGATAGTGTGATTTTTCACACTATTCTCCTACTCCGACTTTTTATTATCAGCCTCATCTTCGTGCTGAATAAAATCCGTTATTTCCTTATCGTCATCTGGAATTTTGGCATCAAACAGTCCTGCTGCAAATGCGTCTGCGTCAAACGGCTGTAAATCCTCAATTTTTTCACCGACGCCGACAAATTTAACAGGAACGTCAAGTTCATTATTAATTGCAAGAACAACACCGCCCTTAGCAGTTCCGTCAAGCTTAGTAAGCACTATGCCCGTAATTCCTGCCGCTTCCTTAAAGTCCTTAGCCTGATTAACGGCATTTTGACCTGTTGTAGCATCAAGCACCAAAAGAATTTCCTTAGAAGCGTCGGGAAGTTCTCTTTCTATAACACGGCTGATTTTGTTAAGCTCATCCATAAGATTTTTCTTATTATGAAGCCTGCCGGCAGTATCAATAATGATTACATCACTGCCCCTTGCCTTACCGGCGGCAATGGTATCATAAACAACGGAAGCGGGGTCTGAGCCTTCGCCGTGCTTAATCAAATCAACGTCTGCCCTGTCAGCCCATACCTGAAGTTGCTCAATAGCAGCGGCACGGAAAGTATCGGCAGCGCCCAAAATAACGCTTCTGCCCTGTTCCTTTAACCTCATAGCAAGCTTGCCGATAGTAGTCGTTTTGCCTACACCGTTTACACCGATAACAAGAATTACGGACGGCTTTGTGCGAAGTCTTAAATAGCTGCCACCCCAAACAATACCCGAAACAATATCCTTCATCATTTCACGTACTTGCCTTACGTCATCAACCTTATCGTTTTCTATTTTGCTTTTCAAATCACGGATAATTCTTTCGGCAGTCGGCATTCCGACATCGCCCATAATAAGAATTTCCTCAAGGTCATCAAAAAATTCAGGAGTTATTTTCTCATAAGAATCCACTACCTCGTCAAGTTGAGCGGTAATACCCTCGTCTCTTGTCTTTTTAAGACCTCTTTTAAATACAGAAAAAATACCCATATCAATTCTTCCTTTATATTATTGGATTATATATTATTTATCGGCAGAAGTGAGTTACCGCCCTATAATTAAACATTACAGATTATTCAAGTCCCATTTTTGCCGCAAGCTCAGCTGTTTGCAATTCAATAAGTTTTGAAACACCCTTTTCCTGCATTGTGACACCGTAGAGAACGTCTGCCTCCTCCATAGTACCACGCCTGTGAGTGATTGAAATAAACTGAGTTTTATCTGTCATCTTGCGCATATATTTTGCGAAACGCTCAACATTGACATCATCAAGTGCCGCCTCAACCTCGTCATAAATACAAAACGGAGCAGGTTGCACTTTAAGCACGCTGAACAAAAGCGCCATTGCCGCAAGTGATTTCTCACCGCCTGAGAAAAGGTTGATATTTTGAACTGACTTTCCAGGTGGTTGAATACGAATTTCAATAGGTGATTCAAGGCAATTGTCAGGCTCTTCCAAAACAAGCTCGCCCTTACCGCCGCCGAAGAAATCAGCAAAGCAAACCTTAAATTCCTCATTAATCTTATTAAACTGAGTAAGGAATTTTTCGCTCATTGAAGCGGTCAAATCCTCAATTATCTTCATAAGCTCGCTCTTTGATTTTTCGACATCGCCTATTTGCTCCTTAAGGAAGGTGTAGCGCTCGCTTACCTCTTTATATTCCTCAATAGCACCGACGTTAATTGAGCCGAGACTCTTAATTGCAACCTTAATCTCGTGGAGTCTGCGCTTAGCCGCCGTCATATCATCAATTTGAATATCAAGCGCCTCTGCCTCGTGCTTAGTGAGCTCATATTGCTCAAAGAGCATATCGTTAAGCTCATCATACTCTTTTTTCATTGCAATTTTTCTTTCATCAAGACGAACAATAGAACCCGAAAGCTTTTCTCTGTCCTGATTTTTAATCTTTTCCTCGCCTCTAAGCTCTGTTGTGCGCTTTTCAAGTTCATTTCTTTGATTAATCTGCTCGCTTACATCCTTATCGGACTGCTCCGCCTTAACCCTGAGGTCATTGGCAGACGCTTTAATTTCATTGATTGAGATAAGAAGCATTTGATTTTTCTCTTCAATTGACTTAATCTCGTCCTCAATCGTTTTAACCCTGTCAAACTGAGAATTTTTTCTGAAATTAAGTTCTTCAACAGAAAGTTTAGCTGCCTCGTTATCCTTGGCAAGAGTTACAAGTTCAAGATTGATTTTCTCGCTCTTTTCCCTATACTCATCACGTTTTGCATTAAGCTCGCTTGCATTGCCTGAGGTCTTTTCAAGTTCACTTTCGGTCTTTGATATTTCATCTTCAATTGATTTGATTTCAACCTCGCAGGATTTTGCCTCATTTTCAAACTCTGCAATTCTCTGCTTAGCGCTGTCCTTTTCATTAACAAGGACAGAAAGTTGAGAGGATAAAAGGTCATACTTTTCAGCAACAAGCTTATGCTCGCCCTGCGCCCTGATAAGTTCTTCTTTAGCCTGCTGCAAATCAGCTTGTGCACCCTGCAAAGCGGCAAGTGCAAAGTTAGCCTCCTCAAGTGCTGTTTTATACTCAGCCTTGATTTCCTCAGCTTGCTTTTCAAGCTTTTTGGCTTCATTATTAAGTTCGTCAATCATATTACCACGAGAGAGGATACCTGCGCCCTTTGACTGCGAACCGCCTGTCATTGAGCCGCCGGGGTTAATAACCTGACCGTCAACGGTAACAATTTTAAATCTGTTTGAATATCTTTTTGAAATACCTATAGCCGAGTCCATATCCTCAACTATAACAACTCTGCCCAAAAGGTTAGAGATAATATTTTTATACTCGTTTTTACAATCAACAAGGTCGCTTGCAATTGCAACAAAACCCAAGTTATCGTCAAGATCTCTTTCATCAAGGCTTCTCGGCTTGATTGCCGAAATGGGAAGAAACGTTGCCCTGCCGACACGGTTATTTTTAAGATAATAAATTGCACGCTTAGCATCTGCTTCATTGCCGACAACTATATTTTGCATTGCCGCACCGAGTGCAACCTCAACTGCCACGCTGTATTCATTATCAACGGTTATGAGTTGAGAAAGCGGTCCGTGAATACCTGAAAGTGCCTTGTTTTGTGCCTGACGCATAACCGCCTTAACAGCACCCGAAAAACCTTCCATATTCTTTTCAAGGTCTAAAAGCATTTTAGCTCTTTGCACCTTTTGGTTATATTCGTTAGTTACTTTTTCAAGTTCTGCTTTAATCTTATCTGCATTGGCATTTTTATTTTCAAGCTTGATTTTATAGCCCTGCATTGAATTGTTATTTTCATCAATACGTGATTGCAAACTTTCTAAATTTTCATCACTTTTTGCTTTAAGCTCTTTAAACTTTTCAAGCTCCTCACGGCTTTTTTCAATTGATGAATCAACAACGCTCTGCCTTGACTTGATTTCCTGAGAAGAAGTGAGCGCCTGAGAACATTTAACACGGCAGTCGGAAAGTTTCAAAGTAAGAGAAGTGATTTTTTGATTAAGTTCAACAGTAAGTTTTGAAAATTCTTCATTAGATGAAAGAAGATTATTCATCTCATCCGTAACACTTTTAAGCTCAGCCTTCTTTTCCTCAATTTCCTTAACGCTTTTTGAGATAAACTGCTCTTTTTCCTCTATCTGAGCATCAATAGAAAGATTGGTGTTATCAACATCGCCGATATCGTTTTTAAGTCTTTCAATAGTTTCGTTATTATGATTTAAAGTAGTTTCTAAAACGGAAGCCTCGCCGTCTTTGCGAAGCGCCTGCTCCTCATAAGCCTTTGAGCCTGCTCTGATTTGCTCGATTTGGGTATTGATTGAAACAGTCTTTTGCGCTATTTCTTCAATCTCCTGTTCAATCTCTTTAAGTTCCTTTTCGCAAACGTCATAGGATGCGTTGGCAGCGTCAATTTTATGCTCCTGCTCTCTTAAATCATTGGTAAAGCGGTTAATCTTATTTACCCATACACCTATTTCAAGCGTTTTTTTCTCATCGGAAAGAGTGATAAACTTCTGTGCCTTTTCGCTCTGCTTTCTGAGCGGCTCAACTCTGCTTTCAAGTTCGCCCAAAATATCAAGAAGCCTGACTAAATTTTCCTGCGCTTGGTCAAGCCTGCGGGTAGCGTCTTTTCTTTTATGACGAAAAAGGGAAATACCTGCGGCTTCTTCAAAAAGTTCACGCCTGTCCTCATTTTTTTGCGAAATGATTGAGTCAATCTTACCTTGACCTACCATTGAATAGCCGTCTGAACCGAGTCCCGTATCCATAAACAGTTCTCTTATATCTCTTGCTCTTACGATTTCGCCGTCAATTTTATATTCACTTTCACCCGAACGATAATATCTTCTTGAAACAGTTACAACCTCGCCCTTATCTTTAAGCGTTTGGTCGGTATTGTCAAGAGTAAGCTGGACCTGAGCAAAGCCCAAAGCCTTACGTGCAGAAGTACCGCTGAAGATAACATCCTCCATTTTTGAGCCACGCAGAGATTTAGAACTTGTCTCGCCCAAAACCCAACGAACTGCGTCGGAAATATTACTTTTGCCCGAACCGTTAGGACCGACAACTGCGGTAATACCCTTGCCGAAATTAAGCGTTGTCCTGTCCGGAAAAGACTTAAAACCTTGTATTTCAAGTGATTTTAATACCATTATTTTATCTCCAATTCATCAACATCAAGACTGTTGTCGATAACAATTTTTATATTATATCCTCTCTCGATAAGAAGATAGATATTTGATTTTTTATTTCCCTTCAGCTTTGAAAGCGACTTTGAATTAACTGCCACCTCATAATCAGCCGGAGGAAGCGCAAGAATTTTATCAACCATAATTCTTGACTTTACAAGCTCGCCAAAGCTGTCGTGAAAACCGCCTGCAAGCATATTTTTCTTAATATCCTCGCTTGAATGAAGCCCCAAACGAATGATTTTTATATTATTCTTTTCAAAAAGCAAAACAAGTTTTGCGCAAAGCTGCGCCGATTCGTCAGCGTTGAGCGGCTTATATTCACCGCTTAAATAAAGGTCTGCAAGATATGTACCTTTTAATACAACAGTAGGATAAATCCTTACGGTTTGGGGCGATAGCGCAATTATTTTTTCAGCCGTTTTAATAGCTTTTTCTTCACTGTCCTTATAAAGCCCCGTCATCATTTGAAGCCCAAGCTCAAAGCCGTGTGACTTAATAAGCTCTGACGCATTTTCAACATCTTTTGCCGTATGACCCCGCCTGTTAGCCAAAAGCACCTCATCGTCCATACTCTGCGCACCAAGTTCAATACTTGTAACTCCGTACTCTTTGAGCAAATCCAAAATTTCTTCGTCAATGCAGTCGGGACGGGTAGAAATTCTTATACCCTTTACCTCATTTGATTTTATATATTTATTTGCCGCTTTCAAAAGAGAAATCATATATTCTCTGTCAATCGCAGTAAATGAGCCGCCAAAAAAGGCGATTTCATAATCAAAGCCTTTTGACTTAAGCGCCGTTTTAACTGCCTTGTCAACGTCCTGCGGTGTGGGCTGATTTGCCTGCCCCGTTATTGTTTTTTGATTGCAAAACGAACACTGACACGGACAGCCTAAATGAGGAACAAAAATACTTATATTACCTTTTTTCATATTACACCCATTAATTTAAGTGCCTCTCTTGCCGCAGCCTGTTCTGCACTTTTTTTACTTCCACCCTTACCCTTGCCGATAACGTTTGAATTAAGGTGAACTTCAACCTCAAATGTTTTATTATGGTCAGGTCCGCTCTCGCCGACGAGAACGTAATTTACATTTTCATCGGGGTTTTGCTGAACTATTTCCTGCAAAGTTGTTTTATAATCCTTAAAATTGATATGATGGGTTTCAACAGCAGGAGCAAGAAAATGAAGCACAAATTTTTCCGCATTTTCCATTCCGCCGTCAAGATATATAGCGGCAATAAGCGCTTCAAATGCATTTTCTAAAATCGACGGTCTGTCAGCACCGCCCGTGTTTGACTCTCCCTTGCCTAAAAACAGGAAGTTACCGAGTGATATCTGCCTTGCAAAATCCGAAAGTGACTGAGTGCAGACAAGAGAAGAACGAAGTTTTGACAAATCGCCCTCAGGCATATCGGGAAAGCGATGAAAAAGATAGTTAGCCGAAATGATAGAAAGCACGGCATCACCTAAAAATTCCATTCTCTCGTTACACTTAATTTTATTATGCCTTTCGTTTGCAAAGGAAGAATGTGTAAGTGCCTCCATAAGATAAGCCTTATTTTTGAAATTATATCCTATTTTATCTTCGATAGTTGCCATTTTTATTCCTCTTGCGTATTTATTGAAAATTCATTTTCAATTGAACTAATCAAATTGTTATCCAAAAACCAAATTGCCTGCTTGATTGCGTTTTTAAATGTGCGTGCATCTGCCGAGCCGTGAGACTTAATTACAGGCTTTTTAACACCAAGCATAACGGCACCGCCGTATTCCTTATAATCAAACTGCTTTTTCATATCGTCAATACCCGATTTAACGCCGAGATAAGAGATTTTAGAAAGCGTATTTTTCATAAAAGCGTTCTTAATACCATTCATCAAAACTTTTGCAACGCCCTCATAAGTTTTAAGAATAAGATTACCTGTAAACCCGTCGGCAACAACAACGTCTGCGTCACCGAACGGAATTTGCCTACCCTCAATATTACCTACAAAATTGTAAGGTGCATTTTGCATAAGTTTATAAGCTTCTTTAACGGTCGAAGTACCCTTTGTGTTCTCCTCGCCGTTATTTGCAAGCGCAACTCTTGGATTTTCGACTTTCATAATTTTTTGCATATAAAGGCTTCCCATTTTGCCAAACTGATATAAAAATTCAGCTCTGCACTCGGCATTTGCACCACAGTCCATAAGAAGAAACGGCTTTTTTGCACTTGGCATAACAGAGGCGATTGCAGGCCTTTTAACACCTTTAATTCTTTTAGTGATAAGTGTTGAGCCTACTGTTACGCAACCTGTATTTCCCGCACTCACAAAAGCGTCGCCTTCACCTTCATTCAAAAGTTTAAAGCCGATACCCATTGATGAGTCTGCCTTTTCTTTAAGTACTGCCTTTGCATCGTCATGCATTGTGATAACTGAATTTGAATTAACAATTTTCACATTTTCAAGTGCAATATTATTATCCTTAATGCATTTTTGTATTTCTTTATCATTTCCGACAAGTACGGGAGCAATTCCGTATTCTTTTTGAGCAAGATAGGTACCCTTAAGTATCTCAAGCGGAGCATTATCCCCACCCATAGCATCAATAATTATTCTTTTTTGCATGGCAAATATTGCACCCTTTCCCAACTTAATTTTAACTATAAGGTTTTCATACTTTCTTCAAGGCTTGCAAGCGCTCTTTGCGCCATAGCGGCATAGCGCTCTTTTTTATCCTTAATTTTCGGCTCTATTGCAGGCAGCACACCGAAGTTAGCACCCATAGGCTGAAAATTCTTAACACTTTCGTCACTGATATAATCGCTCAAAGCGCCTATCATAGTAACATCAGAGAGAGTGAACGGCTCTTTACCCTGCGCTCTTCTTACGGCATTGATACCTGCCATAATTCCGCTTGCCGCACTTTCCATATATCCCTCAACTCCCGTGATTTGACCTGCAAAGAAAAGGTTGTTTTTATTTCTAAATGAAAAATCGTTATTAAGAAGCTTTGGTGAATTCAAAAACGAATTCCTATGCATAACACCGTAGCGCACAAACTGAGCATTTTCAAGCCCCGGAATCATAGAGAAAACACGTTTTTGCTCGCCGAACTTCAAATTGGTTTGAAAACCCACAAGATTAAACATTGTACCCTTTGAATTTTCACGTCTTAACTGAACACAAGCCCAAGGTCTATGCCCTGTGTTCGGGTCGACCAAACCGACAGGTTTCATAGGGCCGAAACGAGGAGCGTCAAGCCCTCTTTTAGCAAGTTTTTCAATCGGCATACAGCCCTCATAGACGTCAAAATCGTGAACAATTGCACCCTCGGCATTAACAAGTTCATTAATAAAAGCCTCATACTCTGCCTTATTGAACGGGCAATTGATATAATCATCGTCACCGCCACGCTCATAACGTGAAGCACCGAATGCCTTAGACATATCAACACTCTCTGCAGTAACAATTGGAGCGGCGGCATCATAAAACGAGAGATACTCACCTGTAATATTGCTGATACTTTTTGCAAGAGCGCCGTCTGTCAACGGACCCGTTGCAACAATTGTTATTGTATCGTCGTCAAGTTCTAAATCCTCAACTATTTCATTAATCACCTCAATATTGGGGTGAGATTTGATTTTTTCAGTCACGCTTTTTGAGAAAATATCCCTATCAACTGCCAAAGCGCCGCCTGCCGGAACACTCGACTGCCTTGCAATTGGGACCGTAAGCGAGCCTAAACGAGCCATTTCCTCTTTCAAAAGACCTGCTGCGCTTTCAATACGTGAGGCCTTAAGTGAATTTGAACACACAAGTTCACAAAACAAGTCCGACTTATGCGCCTCACTCTTTTTAATCGGCTTCATTTCATAAAGCGAAACATTATATCCGTTATTTGCAATCTGCCACGCAGCCTCAACACCCGCAAGACCTGCGCCGATAACCTTAAATTTCATATAAATTACCGTTTATTCTTCTGTTTTCTTTTTTCTCGGAGCCGGCTTTGTAAAACCGCAGCCCTCTGTATCGGGGCAATAAAGCACATTGCCCTTGCGTTTAAAGAGCGACTTGCCGCAACGTGGGCAAACTTCGTCGCTCGGTGCATCCCAAGTCATAAAATTACACTTAGGATAATTTGAACAACCGTAGAATGACGAGCCTCTCTTGGTTTTTTTCTCAATTACGTCGCCGCCGCATTCAGGGCACTTAGCCTTAGTCCTGAAAATAAGCGGCTTTGTATTTTTACATTCCGGATAGCCGGGGCAAGCTAGGAATTTACCGAATCTGCCGACTTTGACAACCATATTTCTGCCGCACTTTTCGCAAATTTCGTCTGTTTCTTCTTCCTTAAGCTTAATTTTAACGCCCTGCATTTCCTCTTTAGCTTTTTCAAGAGGCTTTTCAAAATCATCATAATAAAGGCGAATCATATCCTTATAATTTTTTTCGCCGGAGTCGATTTTATCAAGGTCAGCCTCCATTTTGGAAGTGTATTTAACATTAACAATATTAGGCATTTTATCTTTAAGAAGATTTGTTACAGCCTCGCCGAGTTCAGTCGGCACAAACTGCTTGCCCTCACGCTTAACATATTCACGATTGAGAATAGTTGAGGTGATGGTAACATAAGTTGACGGTCTGCCGACACCGTTTTCCTCAAGTGCTTTAGTAAGGGAAGCTTCGGTATATCTTGCAGGCGGCTGAGTAAAGTGCTGATTGCCCAAAATACTCTTAAGCTTAAGTTCATCGCCTTCCTTAAGAGCCGGGAGAGGAGATGCGCTGTCGTTCTTTTCATCGTCAACCTTTTCCTCGTAAAGCTTTGTAAAGCCGTCAAACTTAACTGTATAACCTGTGGCGGTGAAGATATATTCCCCTGCCTCAATCTCGATTTTCATAGTTTCCTGCATACAGGATTCCATAAGAGATGCAATAAATCTTTCCCAAACAAGTTTATAAATTTTATATTGGTCGCTTGTAAGATATGGCTTAACCTGCTCAGGAGTAACCTTTGGCATTGACGGTCTGATAGCCTCGTGACCGTCTTGAATATTACTCTTTGATTTAAAATATCTCGGCTTTTTAGGGAGATACTTTTCACCATATGTCTCTGTAATAAATTCATTACCGGCTGCTCTTGCTTCTTCAGATATACGAAGCGAGTCTGTTCTCATATAAGTGATAAGACCGACTGTGCCGAGTTCTCCTGCCTCAACGCCTTCGTAAAGCTCCTGCGCCGCCTTCATAGTTCTCCTTGCTTGGAATGAAAGACGTCTTGAAGCCTCCTGCTGAAGAGTTGACGTGATAAAAGGAGGAGTAGGGTTTTTCTTTCTGCTGCCCTTTTTAACGCCCTTTACAACATAACTTTCGCCGTCAAGGTCAGAAAGAACGCTGTCACTTTGCTCTTTATTTTCAATCTTGATTTTTTCACCGTTTTTAGTTGAAAGAGAAGCTGAAAACACCTTTCTTTCCGGCGGATTTGTAAACTTAGCATCAATCGACCAATATTCCTCAGCCTTAAATGCACGAATTTCATTTTCTCTGTCAACAATCAATCTGAGAGCGACCGACTGAACACGGCCTGCCGAAAGACCTCTTCTGATTTTTTGAGAAATAAACGGAGAAAGCTTATAGCCGATAAGTCGGTCAAGAATACGCCTTGCCTGCTGAGCGTCAACCAAATCAATATCAATTTGACGTGGCGCATCCATTCCGTTTTTTACTCCGTTTTTTGTAATCTCATTAAATGTAACTCTGTTTTTATCCTTAAGGTCAAGACCCAAAAGAGTGGCAAGATGCCAAGAAATAGCTTCTCCCTCACGGTCGGGGTCGGTTGCGAGATAAACATAGTCCGCATTGTCAGCCTTTTTCTTAAGGTCTTTAACGAAGTTTTCCTTTCCTTTTATTACCGCATATTTCGGTTCAAAGTCATTTGCAATATCAACACTGAGCCTTGCTGCCGGCAAATCCCTGACGTGGCCCATTGAGGCAATAACGTCATAACCTCTTCCGAGATAGCCTTTAATATTTTTTGCCTTTGCAGGTGACTCCACAATTACTAATTTAGACATATTCTGTTTCCTTTCAGGATTTTTTAAACCTCTTACCCGAGGCACTTATTATCACTTTTTTAAGTTCGAGAAATGTTAAAGCTACAAGAACCTGCGAAGCAGTTAAACCCGATTTCTCGATTATATCATCAACCTGAGTGAACTCCTCGCCTATGCAGTCATAAACGATTTTGTTGTTTCCTTCAAGCGACCATACATTTTCGTCAATTTTTCTTCTGTTTTCTCTTCCTTTTTCAAGATTTTCAAAAGAGTATTTTTTATCAATCAAATTATTTTCAGGCGTCGGCTTAACATTAAGCTCCTTAGCCGATTTTTTCTTAACAATAGAGGTATCAAGCGTTTTTTCCGAGTTATCAAGGACTATTTCATTAGCAGTCCTTATTTTAGATAAATCAAGAGTCGGATAATCATTTTCATAAGCCTCAACAACGTTAACAGGATTGATTGCAAGCCTTGCGCCGTCGCTTATAAGTTTATTTGTACCTGAAAAATCGCTTGAAAATATAGAAGCGGGAACGGCATAAACATCACGGTTTTGCTCAATCGCAAGATTTGCGGTAATAAGGCTGCCGCTTTTAACACCTGCCTCAACTACCAAAACACCTAAACTCAAACCGCTTATAATTCGGTTACGCATAGGAAAAGAAGTTCTGTTAGCCGGAACATTGGGCTGATACTCAGTAACAAGTGCACCGTTTTGCTTTATTATATTTCTTAAGCCTTCGTTAGCCTTTAAATAATTATTACCAAGCCCGTTTCCCAAAACGGCAACTGTTTTTCCGCCGCAGGCAAGAGCGCCTAAATGAGAATATGTATCAATTCCCAAGGCTCCGCCGCTTACAACGAGAGCACCTGCCTCGGTAATACCCTTAGCCATAATGTGCGCCGCTTTGATTGCATATTCACTTGCCTTTCTTGTGCCTACCATACCGATACAAACAAGATTATCAATATCGGGTAGCTTTCCGTCAACATACAAAACGGCAGGCGGATTAATTATCTCCTTAAGCCTTTTTGGATAAGCTTTATCGTCAAAATCAATTATTTTATAACCGTTTTTTGAGCAGCAATCAATTATTTCATCTGACTTTCCAACATCCGTCATTATCAACTTTTCAACCTGACGTTTAGATAAAACCGTGCTCATTTTCCATTCGCTTTCACCAAGCTCATAAAGAAGTTTTGCACTTTTATATTCATCAATTATGCTTTTTATTTTAGCGCCGTATCCAAGAGCGTTTTGAAGCCAAATCCAATACCTTGCATTTTCACTCATCTTTGCATCTCCCACATAGTTATGGCTGCCGCCACATGCGCATTAAGGCTTTCTGCACGGCCGGGCATAGGAATTGTTATTTTTTCATCACACATTGCCATAACCTCATCGCTTACCCCATTAGCCTCATTACCGATAACGCAAAGACAGGAAGCTGAAAAATCAATTTCGTTTATTTTTTTTGCAGAGGTGTCAGGCGAAGTGGCATACGTTTTAATGCCGAGAGACTTTGCCTGACTTAATATTGGAACAAGGCTTAAACATTCAATAACCTCAATCCTGAGCGCCGAACCCATTGATGCACGCAAAACCTTTGGGTTATATACATCGCACCCTGAGCCGACAATTACGCCGCCAATGCCGAGCGCCTCCGCCGTCCTTATAACTGTGCCGAGATTACCGGGGTCTTGAAGATTATCTGTAGCAATATACTTTTTGCCGTTTTGAAGAACGTTATTATCATTTTTCATTTTGCAAACTGCAAAAATACCTTGTGAATTCTTCGTTTCGCTTAATTTTTGCGAAAGAGTATCGCTTATGAAATAAGAGGCTTTGCTTTTCCTTTGCATTAAAACGGATTTTTCAAAATACCTTTCGTTTGCGCTTTCCGTTATTAAAAATATTTCAACCTCATAAAAAGAGTTAAGGACGTCAAAAACAAGCCTTGCCCCCTCAAGAACAAACAAGCCCTGTGCCCTGCGCTCCTTGGAAGAGGTAAAGAGTTTTTTAACGCCCTTTATTATTTCGTTATTTTTACCTGTGATTTTTTCCATACACAACTCCAAGAAAGTGTGCCAATAATTTACATTCGTTTAAAGAAATCACTGACTGCATTATTATATATTATATTATTTTTATATATTACATTATAAGCAGAAAAAATTCAATACCCAAAATAAATTTTTTATAAAAAAGCGGAATAACAATTTATGTCATTCCGCCTCAGCAATTATTTAGTTTTAACAGTTTTAATTTTGGACCAAGCTGAATAAACGGTCTTACCGTTTTTAGTTTTATACGCTCTTACTTTTACATAATATTTTTTCTTGCTTTTAAGCTTTTTAACAGTCGATTTTGAAGATTTGACTTTAACTGTCTTGGTAGTCTTTTTAGTGAATTTTTTGCTTGTTGAAAACTTAATTTGATAGCCCGAAGCGGCTTTATTGTCGGAATTATTTACAGTTATTTTCTTTTTCCCCGCTTTTAGTGAATAAATTTTAGGGGTTTTAAGAATTTTCTTTTTATCGCCCTTTGTTTTGTAGGAATAACCGCAAAGATAACAGGTATATGTATGATATCCGGCTAAAAAATAAGTAGGTGAAGTTGTTACAACATCAAAATAATGATTGCAAACATAATTTGAAACGGAAAAAGTGTAATCACCTACACTCAATATCCTGAAATAATAAGTACCTTTAAGAAAATCAAAATTCTTGTCTGTGACCTTTTTCTGCGCTTTATCTCCTAAAACAAATACGGTATCAATAATATTTTTATCATCATTTTGATAAATCTCAACTTTTGCGGCAGAATTTGATGAAATCGATAATGTATATTTTGCCGCTTGATTTAAGTCGAGTTTAAAAACAGCGCCTGTAATTTCCGTCGCAGGGCGGTTATAAATTGTGCCGATTACAAGATTTTCAGCGCTTTGAAAGGTGTTTTTACCGTTCTGACTTGACCAGTCTTCACCAAATGCAGCATTTGCGCAAAATAAGCTTGAAACAAGCATCAAAAATGCCAATAAAACACTTGAAATTTTTTTCATATTCAATCACCCTTTCGTCATTATAATATCACTAATTTATACAGTTGTCAAAATATTTTTCGTTCTACTTTAGTTTAAATTTACACTTTACAATAACTAAGAAAAGAACTAAAATAAAAATAAGAAAAAGGAAAAGAGATGAAAAATATGTGGGCGGTATTTGCGGTTTTATCGGCAGTATTTGCGGCTTTAACATCAATTCTTGCAAAGGTTGGTATCAAAGATGTTGACTCTAATCTTGCAACGGCAATCAGAACGGTTGTAGTTGTTGCAATGTCTTGGCTTATGGTGTTTATCACCAATGCGCAATCGGGAATCACGAATATAAACAAAAAAAGCTGGATATTCCTTATTTTGTCAGGTCTTGCGACCGGTGCTTCGTGGCTTTGTTACTACAAAGCAATACAAATCGGAGAGGTTTCAAAAGTTGTACCTATTGATAAATTAAGCGTCGTAATCACTCTTGTTTTGGCATTTATATTTCTTCACGAGGACTTCAATATCAAGTCACTTGTCGGCTGTATTTTGATTGCGGCAGGCACGCTGATTATGGTTCTTTAAATTCTTCACTCGCCCTTAATTCGTTTAAGGGCGTTTTTTTCTAAGCGGGAAACCTGAGCCTGTGATATACCGACCTCACGTGCAACCTCCATTTGCGTTTTGCCCTGCATAAAGCGAAGGTACATAATATTTCGTTCTCTGTCATCAAGTTTTTTGATTTCGTCTTTAATAGAAATTTCATCTACCCAATCTTTATCGGTCGAGTTATCGCCAACTTGATCCATAACAAAAATAGTATCACCTCCGTCATTATATACCGGCTCATAAAGTGATACCGGGTCAACAATTGCTTCAAGAGCAAGAACAACATCGCTTTTTTTCATTTCAAGCCTTTGAGCAATTTCCTCAATAGTCGGTTCCTTGCCGTTTTCATTTATAAGCTGCTCCTTAACCTGCATTGCTTTATAAGCAGTATCTCTCATAGAACGGCTGACACGAATGGGATTATCATCACGCAGATATCGCCTTATTTCACCTATACACATCGGCACGGCGTAGGTGGAAAAACGAACATCAAGGTCAGTATTGAAATTATCTATAGCCTTTATAAGGCCGATTACGCCGACTTGAAAAAGGTCGTCCATATTTTCCCCTCTGTTTGAAAAACGTTGCACTACGGACAGCACAAGGCGCAGATTGCCCTCAACAAGCTCATTTCTTGCATTTTTATCTCCGGCTTGAGCCTTTTTTAAAAGTTCCATTTTTTCTTTTTCCTTGAGCACCTTAAGTCTGCCGGTATTAATACCGCATATTTCAACTTTATTATATTGCACACAATCACCCTTTTTCAATTTATGTACAAAAATATTATTGACAAAAAAGAGTGACGTTATGTGTGAAAATAAAAAGCAAAAATAAAAAGAGAGATGAAATAAATCATCTCTCAAAATTACAATAAAAAAATTTATTCTGTAATATTCTTAATAATCTGCTGCATTTGCTCCATTTTCCTTTCCATATCGGCAACAAGAGCAAATTGATTTTTAGCACGAACAAGATTATGCTCAGGGTATGCAGTCTTAAAATATGTATCGCCATTGAGATAATCGGTAAGAAAACGCATACCGCACTCAAAGGTCATAAGTTTAGCGGAAAAGGCAAGATTATCTATTTCGCACTGATTAAGAGCATCGCCTGCCTCGCTCAAAAAGCCTTTTGCATACGCCTCAAAATAATCAAGCATAAGTTCAACCTTATCATAATTATCGTCGTCCTCGGCGCAGGAGTTAGCACCAAAGCGAATAGAGTCGCCAAAATCATAAAGCGCAAGACCCGGCATAACCGTGTCAAGGTCGATAACGCAAATAGCATCATCGCTGTCGCTGTCAAAAAGAACATTATTAAGTTTTGTGTCATTATGGGTTACACGAAGCGGAAGTTCGCCTTTATCAATAAGTTCAACAAGCTTCTTGCAATCCTCACGCCTGTGCATAACAAACTTAATTTCTTCACCGCAATTAACAGCTCTGTCCGCCTTATCAGCCTGAACTGCAGGGATAAATTCATTTTCATATCTCCAAATTGTATTATGGAAATTCTTAATAATTTCGCTGAGACTTTCAGCCGGAAAATCACTTAAATACTTTTGAAATCTGCCAAATGCCTTACCGCTTTTGCCAAAAACCTCTGCGCTGTCAACCGTGTCGTACGCCTTTGAATTGTCAACAAAACGATAAGCACGATAGCAAGAACCGTCCTCGTCTTTAAAATATTTATTTCCGTCAAAAGTTCTGATAAAATGAAGCGTCTCCCTATGAGGGTTACCGCCGTCAGCTTTAATCTTTTCTCTCAAAAAGTCGGTAACGGAAAAAATATTGTTCATAAGAGCGTCAATATCAGGGAAAATGCTTGTATTAACCTTTTGAATTACATAATTTCTCTTCTTGCCGTCTTCATTATATGTTGCAAGAAAAGTAGTATTAATATGACCTGAGCCGAATACATCGCAAGATTCAAGCTCACCCTTAAACTTAAACTGCTCAAGAACGTGATTAATATTCATGATTATCTCCTCTAATAAAATATTGAATACATTTTAACACAAAGCTTCAACAATATCAAGATAAAAGGTAAGCTGACAATATCAGCTTACCTTAGACTGTCGATAAAGTGGCTAAACCGTGCCGTGCTTAAATTATCATAAAGTAATG